>Ga0255764_10003884_pt1 | contig 11820 bp, 11 predicted proteins | sample 071ome_30_FD_179964 | JGI IMG/M metagenome (GOLD analysis project Ga0255764, IMG submission 179964) | Coastal salt marsh microbial communities from the Groves Creek Marsh, Skidaway Island, Georgia - 071406AT metaG (version 2) | ecosystem: Environmental > Aquatic > Marine > Intertidal zone >... | reverse complement strand
GGGCCGGGGAGGGGATGTTGCGAGGAACTTCAGCGCAAGTCTCAGTCAGCGAGCTGGCGGCGGTCAGCCGATCGTTCTCGCTTCAACGCGGCGCTCGGGGGATACGAGGCCGGAAGTCTCGGTGCCGAAGCGTCTGCCGACGGGCGTGGCGGCGCACGGGACCGACGACGGGTCGTTCTCCTCCTCGTCCTCGCTGATTCAGTGTGGCGTGCGGGACCTGCTGTGAGTCATGTTTTATATTTTTAAACGCGCACCTTTTCTCAGCCATCCAGAACGCGTCGCAAAGTCTGCTGCAGCAGGTCCTCCAGGAAGCGCTGCCGATACTTCTCCCGGTCCTCCATCTCGCGCTCCCTGTTCCGCACCAGATCCTCCTCGTCCCATCCTCCACCGCGACCACGCCCGGCCCGCAATATCTCACCCGCACTCTCCACCGGAATCACTCCGTGCATCGCGACAGACGCAGCCAGCGCTGCCACGTTCCCTTCCCCCAACAGGTAACGATCCATATCCAACATCGGGTCGCCGTACTGCCTGACGCCCGTCACCACCGACGTCCGAGAGCCCCTTTGGATATCGCTCCAAGCGTAGTTCTGGCCGGAAAACCGACAACTCCAACGTTCCAGTACCCCGTCGCTCGACACGCGACTCGAAGGCAGACTCGTTCTCGACAACCTGGCCACGCCTTCGCTGAGCCTCGTCGACGCCACCTCTCGTATGGTCTCGCGGAGGAGGGTTTGAAAGTCCGCCTCGGTGACGTGAAAGGCTTGCTGCAGCGGCGACGTACCGAGGCGCGGGGAACCGCTCTCCTCCGTCGTCGTCGTCGTCGTCGACCGTGCGGGAGAGCTGACCGCCGGGCCCGAGCAGCGACCGTCGGTCATGGGTATGGGTGGGAGCTACGCGCTTGCATCTGCACAGGAATTTCGGTTTCTTTCGAACGAGTTCGATCGAAAGCTCGAGGAGTCTCCCACCAAACGAATTTCCCATGAAGACACTCGCGGCTGCATGCAGCCACTCTCAGACACCTCGGCTACCCACTCGTCGTCGAGCGAGGAGCGGTGCGCCTATACCGACGAGAGGTTCGCATCTTCGTTCCCGACGACTCCATGCCACCGCTGACGCTTCGGAGACTGCAGGTGCCTCGGACGGCCCTCCTCCGTTGTCGTCCGCTCCGTCTTCCTCGTCGACGACGGTCAACGTGCATCTGGACCCGGCCGCACGGGGGTGGGTATTGACCTCGAACCAGTCCGCGCGAGCGCCCTCCTCAGACGCGACCCGCTCGTCTCACGTACTCACGCGATATCATTCTTCCCTCCGACCCTCCCTCCCCGCCACAGGTATACATATAAGAGCCTGCGTGCCTTCTTCAGCGCCGAGCAGCTGAAAGACGAGCTGCGCGCGCGGGACTTGCCGTATTTGGGATACAAGACGCAGCTGGCCGGAAGGCTCTATCAGGCGTTGTTGGACGAAGGGAGGGGTTTGGTCGGGGAAGAGGCTGCGCAGGTGGACGCGGCGCTGTTGGCTGACGGGAGTCTGAGCGGGAGCGATCACGACGGGGCAGAGGGGGGGTTTGAGGAGACGTTCTCGGGCGTGCATTTAGAGAATGATAGCGAAGCGGTGATGAGCAACAAGACGGGGATGCAGGTGGTGTTTCTGAGCGGAGAGGGGGGCGGCGGGTCTTGGGGCGGTCCGGGCAGTCCGGGCGGTCCGGCGGGGGCGTCTGGGGCGACATCTGGGGCGACGTCGGTGCTGCACAGCTCGGTGGGGCTGCGGACGTTGCAGTCTGTGATTTTGTTCGATGTGGGCGAAGACACGCAGCGGTCGCTGATCGGGCATACGCTGGTGGACTGGAAACGGATCGACAGGATTTTCATCTCGTCGATGGATCCCGAGTCTGTGCTCGGGCTTCCCGGGATGCTGTGTACGATCTCGGCGTCGCGGAGCAAGGGTCACGAGGCTGCAGACGTGCCGGTCCATGTGTACGGGCCGCCGGGGCTGGTGCAGTTTGTGAGCAGCATGCTGGCGGTGAGCCGGACCTACCTGGAGATGCCGGTGGTGCTTCACGAGCTGACGCCGGGGCGGGTTCCGGAGGAGGCGATGGAGATTTCAGAGGTACTGAAGCGGAGTCGGTTGTATGCGTGCAAGCTGCCGCCAGACGCGTTGAACCCGCAGGGGTGGTACGACGGGGAGCTGAAGAGCATGTTGAAGCGGCACAAGAACAGCACCGTGGGGAGCTCGAGCAAAGCGTCGGATCTTCGGGCGGGGACGCTCGAGCAGGCCTTGCCTGGACCCGGGGATCCGGGAAGGAAGGACGTGCCTGTTTCGGAGATGGTGTGGACGATACGGGTGGACTCGGAGTGGGTGGTCAAGGCGTCGCCGTTGAAGAACACGATTCCTTGCTTTGGGTTCCTGGCGATCGAGTCGGATCGGAGTGGGCGGCTATATCCGGCCGTGGCACAGGCACTCGGCGTGTTCGATAGCAAACACTTTTCGGAGCTGAAGAGCGGGCGGGCGGTGATGAACGAGGACGGGGTGGAGGTGCGACCAGAGGCGTGCGTCGGGCCCAATCGGAAGGGACGAACGGTGGGAATCCTGCCCAGTTGCGTCAATTCGACGAATTTTGCGAGGAACATGGAGCGCGTGGACGTCCTGATTCACGGGATCATCGGCGGGGACGGAAGTGGGGCCGAGGACGCCGGGAGCGTCGGGCATCTCGGGAACGAGGCCGGCGCGTGCGCCAAGGCACTCAGCGCGAAAGAGTTGGTGTTGTGGCAGGGCAAGACGAGCTTCTTGGATTTGGAAGAGGACGTGGCGGCGGCGTTGCTGGACGACGCGATCGACGCGGCGAGGGCGATCGTCGGGGACGGTGTCGACGTGTCGATGGGGGGCACGCACTGCGCTCACCAGTGGGTCACCCAGATTGACAACGAGCGGCCAGTCGAATGCCCCGAAGAGCTTCACCACCTTCTTTGATGTGAAAACTCGTCGAGATGGAACTTACAGTTTGAGATGCGAGGTCTTTGCCCGCTGGCCGGCCTTGTCCGTCTCGCGGCTCCCGTCCCGCAGGTCGTTCATGCGAGCGAAGACCTCGCGAGACTTGAAGCTCTTCTCGTTCGACTCCTTGGACGTGCTCGCGAGCTTGCGGAGCATCTGGGCGGACTCTGCGGACTTGCGTCCCGTGATCATGGCCGTGCCAGCGGCCATCGCCCGCTGGATCCGCTCGGCGTCGGCGTTCGACCTGCGCTTCTTGGAAGCACGCTTCTTGGCGGCGCGACGACGCTTGCGGTCCTCCCGCGTGAGCTCGGCCTCCGACTTGGCGACGCCTGCCTGCATCATGCCCTCGCGCTTGGTCACGAACCGCTCCTCGCCCTCGTCGTCGACCTCCACGATCGACTTATGGAGCGACTGCCCGGGTTTGAACACCTCCTCTGGCCTGCGCATCGACGCGTCGCTGACAAACGCGGGCGTGGCCTCCTCCATCATGATGGCCGGGACGTCGACCTTGAAGGTGACCTCCTCGATGGCCGGCAGCGGCTTGAATTGGCCGTGGCTGAGCTGGTCGAGCTTGGCACAGAGGTTGATGAACTGCTTCTTCGCCAAATCCCGGATGGGCTGCTCTTTATCCTCGCTGGCGCCCCGGGTCTGGGCCAGGTACTCGTCCTCGTAAATCTGGCCGAGGCCCTGGGTGCTCTTGACGTCGTCCAGCTCGACCGTGGTCTTCTTCTTCTCTTCCTTGGCCGGAATGATGGGCACGACGTCGTCGAACTGGTGATCGGCGATGCGCTGCTTGATCAGGTCCTCGAGGGACTGCGTGGTCTCCTCGGTCGGCTGCGGCGGGGGCTTCATGGTCGTCTCAAAGTCGAGGTCGACCTCAAGGGCCGAGTTCATCGGCCTGTGCGACCCGGAAACTTCTCCGCGCATGAACCACTCCCGCTCACCGAGCGCGTCGTCCTCCAGCTGCTGAATCCGGTTTGACATGCGGTCCAGCCGCAGCTGGTGTCGGCTGGCCGGCTGGGGGTCCTCGCCGTCGTCATCGTCTTCGTCGTCGTCGTCGGACGCACTCTCCCGGTCCCCCTCAAACTGGTCGTCCGCAAACTCGCCGTCGACATCGCTGTCCTCTCCATCCCCATCACCCCCACCCCGATCCCGGTCATCATCCTCACCGCCATCCTCAGACTCCCCGTCCGTGTCCTCCGCCTCGATGAAGTGGACCCGCCTCTTCTTCTTCTGCTTCTCCTTATCCTTCCCCCCTGCGCGCACGGGCTCGAAAAAGTCGTCGTACTTGGCGTTGGCCAGTGGATCGGAACCGATGTCGACGTCCACGTCACCCAGCTCGTCGACGTCTCGCTTTCGACCGCCCCGCGACCGCCCCGTTCGGTTCATCATATCGTCCAAAACGCCTTCCAGCGCCTCCTCGTCCGGATCGCCGTCCGAGCCCTCCGCATCGCCCGTCTCCCGCGCATACTCGTCCTCAGCGTCCCGCAGGAACGCCTCCATATCGTCCATGTTCAGGTAATCGTCTTCCCAGGACGCCCGCTGCCGATCTTGTCCTCGAAGAGTCTCTTCATCTTTACTGTCTTCCTCCCCGTCGTCGTCATCTTTGTCGTCTTCGTCACCGTCCTCCCAGTCCTCACCGTCACCCTCACCGCGCTCGACCTCGTCGTCCTCCGCCCCACCCCGCCCGTCCAGAAGCTCATCCAGAGCCTCCTCCACGTCCGCCGGAATGACCGAGTCCAGGTCTGCCGACCGCTGCAGCACGCGCTTCACCCGCCGCATCGCCGCCCTGGACAGACCATCCAACTGCACCCATATCTGCTCCGCATCGAACCCATCCACATGCAACGCTTGCGACGCATCTCCCAGAGACTCGACAACCTCTTTCAACGACCGCTTGGCGGCCTCCGACCGCTCGTCCGATGGCCGCAACAGCTCCTCCGGGTCGGCCGAGTCGATGGCCTTCATCAGCGCCGCACAGAGCCCCGGATCCGCAAACGAATCCGACGTATCCGAGACGTCCGTATCCGAGACGTCCGTATCCGAGACGTCCGTATCCGAGACGTCCGTATCCGAGACGTCCGTATCCGAGACGTCCGTATCCGACCCCGTGGTACGCCCCTCGACGAGGAAGTCGAGGCTCGTCAAGTCAACCTTGAGCTCCTTCCCGTCGTCCGTGACGACGATGCAGCTCCTCATCTTCTCCGAGCACCGTGTCACAGTACATGGCGTCAGCTTCTGTCGTCGAGCGGAGGTATTTGAGTGACCGTTGAGTGCGCGCGAGGGAGCGTGCATTCGCTCATCATGCAACTCAACTCAACATGCAACCGACCCGGTCGAACGTACCTTCCCGCCCTTGAGCCGCACCCGCAGGCGTGTTCCGGCTGCGAAGGGGCCTTTCGCTAGCGCAGACGGTGTCCCCATTTTGGGAAAAGGGAATGGCGCCACGCGGGTCGTCTTTCCTTTCTTTCCTTCCTTCCTGGCTCGCCGTCGATGAGCTTCAACGATGCCTTCATCCGAGACCTTATCATCAAGCATACGCCCTGCTTTTGGCTGGTGAAGGACGACAAGCATGGGTTCCCGTCCAGTACGCTGACCTGCCTTTCGAACTTCTCGCCTTCACCCACCCGGGTTCTCAGCTGCTCGGCTCCCCTGGGCTCACCCTCCTCACTCCCCACGCACGGCCCCGCACGCAGCCTTCGAGTATTTCATCAGAGAGTCGCGAGCGGTGTGCGCCGATAGCGGCTCGCTTCTTCTCTCCGATCTCGACTCCCCGGCCGCCCTCTGCCGGCTGCTCGACTCTCTCGATGACGCCGACTCGCCGACACGCATCAGACTCGAGCTCAAGTCGCCCACGTCGCATTTCGGCGAGCGCAGCGTGCGTTCGATCGACGACATACCCGTCTATGCGTCGGTGAAAGCCGTCGTGGACGCTGACGGAGAGGTGTCGGCGTTCGAGATATCATACACGACGCTCTTCACGTTCAACGGCGCCTATTTCTTCGACCTGTTCGGTGGGTGTTGAACACGACCGACGTGCGCCCGCTCCGACTCTCTCACTCGCGCTGTGCGGTCCGCTCGTTCGCCAGGTTCGCACCCTGGCGACATCGAACACGTGACGGTACGGTGCGACGCGCAAGGTCGACTCGCCGGCGTCTGGTTCAACGCGCACAGAAGTTGCGATGGCCAGTGGAGATCTGCGGGTGACGTCGAGATTGACGAGGAAGAGACTGGGCGTATTGTCAGCTACATCGCCAGGTCTGGGCACGGGCACTACCCTTATGAGGGCTGCACCCATCGCCATTTCGGAACTGCGTCGGATTACACGAGCCGATCGCTGAGGTGGCAGCCCCGTGTCGTCATCTGGGTGGACGGGATGGTGCATCGGGTGGCCTGCCGTGGGGTGAATCGGGAGCTGGATGGACGGGGCTTGACTCTGAATCCTGCAAAAGTGCCCGAGCTGGATGTGGACGAGCGGCATCGGTACATAGTGTCGAGTCGGATCGCGTTTTGGGGCGATGCGGCAGGGGTGGCGCACCAAGCGTGGTTCTCGGGCAAGGCTGAAGCGGTCCGGTCGAGGACGTGGTTGGAGCGGGTGTGTACGCTGCTTCATCTGTGGGACTGCAGTGGTGATTGATTGAGATGTTGGTGTCGAGAAGCAGCAGAGACGACGACGGGCGTCGTCGCCCTTGCCAACCCCATCTACGAAGTCGAGCTGTGGTGGTGGGATCGACGCAGCTCTGGCAACCCCCCCGTCACATCAGAGCGAATTCACGGTCCGGTGTATCTAACGAGCATTGGATATTTGAAAGACAACTTCTTGCGTCGCAGGATCACACACAGGCACAAGGGGGCAGAGAACGCGGCAAAGTCGAGGACGGATCTCGGCGTGGAAAAATCAAAATGCAGGGCAAATTCATCCCCGTCTTGGTGGGCTTGGCCCTCACGAGCTCATCGTACGTGCTCAGCATTGTGTCTGTATATCATGAGAACAAGGGTTGGTGCGCATGAAGCGTCGCAGGCGTCGAGAAATCGGCAACGCGTCTCGATTCCTGCGGCCTGCTACCGACACAGAGGCAGCTACCCACCCCCGTCGATCGTCCCCCTGCCTCTCCTCGCCCGCCGCCACGCGGCTCTATCTCACACACGACTGCTCGGCACCTTCGTTGCAGGTTTGCGCGCCAGTGCCCCGACTGTGACGTTCAGTACTGGACGTGCTCCTGGGGTTGCTACGAGCAGTTCGGTTCGGCGCCCATCTGCGCGTCGCTGATTTCCTACAAGACTGGCAAGGCGGAAGATTACAATGTATTCAACAACGAATGCGAGGCCGGGTGTTACGTCAAGGCGTACAACGAGTTCTACGCCGTTCAAGGCTACGAGCCGATGTACGAGCAGCAGCCAGACGCGTCGTGCGATGCAGCCTGGAGGTTAAATCAGGCACTCGACTACCAGTTCTTCTCGTCGCCGGATGCCTTCAAGTACAACGATAAGTTGCCTTCTGAGGGAGAGCTCCCTAAGTGGATGCAGGACGAGCTGGCCGAGGTCAACGCAGACCCGAGTCTGGCGAATGATCCGATGCTGGCCTTGACGCTCGAGGAATGCAGCAGGTGCAAACCGGGCGCAGACATCTCTGGAAAGCAGGTATTGCTCACGTCGGACGGAACGCTCGTCCCAGTCGGCGAAACCGGCTCAGTGACACCTCCTGCCTCCGAGGTCCCGTTGCCGTCGGTCCCCGGCCCGCTGCCGTCCATGGCACCCGGCCCGCAGCCGTCCGTGCCGTCCGTCACCGTGCCCCCCACGGAAGTCACCGTTCCGGGCGGGCCGCCGCCATCTGCTGCGATTGGCGCCCGCTCGGCGCTCTCGGTCGTGGCATCGTTGGGAGTCGGCGCGGTGCTTGCGTTTGTTTCATAGAATTGTCATAGTTATTACGGCGTCACCGCCGTCGGTGAGCACCTTCAGCTTCGTTTGAAAAGCTCTGGTTGGGGATGGCCGAGGGTGTCCCTGGCCCTCGGACTTTTACCTTCCTCCTCCTCGGCCGTGCGAGGTACATCAACACGCACGTCACCCCGGCTTGGATCAGACTGAATGACATACACATCCAAGCCATCGCGTACGCGGCTAGTCGTGCACTCGTCCCGGGGAACCCCGCCCCGGTTGCTTGGTTGCCCCGTATTTGGACGGTCAACGCCATCACAAACTGCCAAAACGCCAAAAAGAGGCTGCTTCCGATCGCCACGTCGTGCAGCGGCTTGATCAGCGTATAGTCCAGCATGAGGAAGGCGATGGCAATGCCGCTGGCGATGAAGAGCGTGACCCCCGTCGTGATGTAGGTGAACGTGCAGACGTCCCCGTCGAGGTTGAGCAAGCACGCCGGGTCGTAGCTGCTATCCTTCAAGTATACGGCCACCACGCCCGAAAGCGCGCTCGCACATGCGACCTGTGTGTTGCGGGTTGGCGGAGCGGGTGAGTGCGGGTCGTTTGCGGGGGGTGGGGAATTCCGACGAGCTTGAAATTACGAACGTTCAGCACTGCAGGGACGATCACGCCCCAACTTAGGGGTGGTAAGTCGCGTGGGTCTCCCCTCCACGAGAGATCTAGTGTTCGCATCTTTTCGGTTCTTTACTCGTGAGTGGGAGGCCTGATCAATTGATCAAGCCTCCCAGAAGGAACTAAACCCTCTGGGCATCGGCAGCGCCTTGTCGCTCAGGGAGGTGCTCAGCGACCTCGTGTGGTTGTGCTGCCCGTTGGTGGTGTCTCGGCTCTCTGCCGTCGCCAGACTGCTGAACGGTGACCGAGGCTGGCTCGACTCGACGTCGCTCCCCTTAGCTGCGAGCTTCTTCAGCGCCTCGCTCTTCTTGGATTGCCGCTTGGCCGATGAGTACGCCACAACGCCGCAGACAGTCACTAGGTACCCGAACACTGTGTAGCGGTTGATTGGATTCCGGAACACGAGCACGCTCGCGATGACCGCCACCACGCCCTTGGCATTCCCGAGCACTTGAAGCGTCAGCGCCGACGTGTGCTTGGTCACCAAGAAGTTTGTCAGGTTGACAAAGTAGGCCATGGCGGCGTTGAAGACAAGCAGAGGCCAGAATCCGGTCCCCGTCTGCCCGAGGACGATGGCGTTTGCCAGGGCGGTCGGCTCGAAAAATAGCGTGACTGGAACCAACGCCGCCGTGGCCACGGGTGCCATGTACAGGAGGAGACTCAGGCTGTCCATCCTCTCGGACGAGTCGCTGAGCATGATGCCCTGGAGGACAGACTTGAGCGCTCGCCCCGCCGTCGCCGTCAGGGCCGCACAAAAGCCTATCAGATTGAACATGGGCTCGGCGTTCGAAGCAATTACGATGCCGACGATGACCGGCACGAGCGACAGGTAGACGGCCTGCGTCTCGCGGTGTCCGAGCATGATGGCCGCGAGCAGGGCCGTGAATGCGGGGGTCGTTGCCCCGATGGCCTGGTTGAACGAGACCGGGATGTATTTGAGCGACACGTTTCCGAGCACGACCTGGATGGGCGGCCGGATGGACGAGCGAGTGAGGGCATCGAGAAAGCGTGGGAGCGTTGGAGCCGACAGCGCCGACGTCGGTCGAATCCGAGTCCACGTCCGGGTCCGAGTTTGAGTAGGAGGAGGACGTACCGCCACACAAAAGACGATCGCCAGTGTTGCTATTTTGTAGAACTGCCTCTTTGATTTCACGGGTTGTAAGGTCACGACGCCCGAGATGGCGAGGGCGTATGAGAATATCGAGCACCTGTTGATTTGATGGAGAATCAGGAGGAGTAAGGCGGAGAAAAGAGGAGTATAGGAAAGATGGAGATGACCCGATCGGTCGTATGCGAGGGTGCGGGCGTCGCCGAACGTACATGAGCATGTGACACAGCGTCAGAAATGCGGGAAATTTGAACCCGTATACACTGAGCAGCCATTTATTCAGCAACAGGACACCGATGTTGGAGGAATACCTGGCGAGCGAGCGGGTGCGGTGTGTGAGTCGCAGGGCCCGATTCAGTCGGTCGGTCGGTTCATTCGGGGCTGTGGACGAGAGACGCACCAGCCAACAATCACGCTGCCCGTAACGAAGGCACTCGTCCCACTCATCGTGTTTCGCTTGCTCTGTCTGGTGTCAATCGCTCCTTTATCCGCTCATTCACTCCGCATTTCAGCAAATTCTGGTGGATCTGTAGTCGGCCTGGCTCACTCGTGTCCCTTCCGCCACGCTGCCTGGGTCTATCTGATGCAATTATGCTGCTGAAAGTCAAGTACTCCGTGTAATTGTCGTCGAAGTACAGAAACAGTTTCGTCTGCATGAGGGGGGAGGCTCGCCAGCGCTGGAGCCCGGGCCGATCGGGCTCGTGTCGACCGACCCGAGTTTGGGCGTTCAAGCTTCTCACCGAACCACGGGAGATCCCTTATGCACTAAAAATGCATAAAGAGTGAGACTTGGTCCAACCGAGCAAACCTCACGCACAAAAACGTACCAAACGCACCAAACGCGTCGACTACTTTGCCACCCACAATTCTCTCGAGCCGCTGTGAAACCACGCTGCCGACATGAAGCTCGTTTTCGCTCTCTTTCTGACCACTTTGGCTCTCTTTAGTGCCGGTGTCAACGCGGGGACGTGCACCCTGCCCGCCTCGTACGTCGACTACTTTGCCACCCACTCTCGGGCTCGTTCTCGCTCGCTCTCAGCGAGCGGTGAGCGCAGCAGCCAGCCGCTCACACCGCGCTCGCGCTCTCTAACAGGTATCTCGAAGGACTCGATTACAAGAATGTGTCCAAGTCTTGTTCACGCGTCGGTAACGGGAAGAACGTCGGGAGATGCGACAAGTGCTTCGCTGCCTTCATTTCAGCGCAGACGCCCGAGGTGATCAAGTATATCGACCTCGTACGGTATCGCCCACTCATCTCTCACTCCTCACTCCTCACTCCTCACTGCTCACTGCTCACTCCTCACTGCTCGCGCTTTGCGCTCGCTCCTTCGTTCGCCAGATGGCGGCCCTCACCGATCCGACCGGAACTTTCGTTCAGACGGCCAAGGACTGCGCCTCGTCTGTGACGAAGGTCGTCAAGTCGAAAATGACAGCAAAGCAGAGGAAGAAGGCGAAGTACCTGACCAGGTGCTTCTCTGTTGACCCCAGCAAGCTCAAGAAGACGACGGAGGCCGTGGCGCAGTTCGGCAGCTCCATCCTCGGCTAGTTGGATCGCGATTGAGGCCGAAGCTTCTGATCTCCGAGGGGGACCCCCATCGGAGGGCGCCGCGGTGTAAGCGGATGGTGCGGCCCAGTCAGCTCGTGAGCGAGGGCGATACGGTGATCTGACATCTATGATTGATTACTGTGAGTGATCGTCACAAACACAAAGCCTCCCTCGTAGGTGTCCTCCTGACACCACCCCTCGTCTCGAGTCGACTTGACATCCAGGGCCTCCACCGTGACCACGAGGTCCTTGCTCCGGACGCACTCGACAAGTGCGTCAAACATGGCCTGGTCCCGAACGGCGTTGCAGATGTAGGCCGTGCCGCCGGGCTCGAGCCGCTGTTTGATGCACGAAGCGAGCGAGTTGACCATCGGCCACTCGTACAGGACGTCCGTTCCGATTATCGTCCGGAAACGGAGGCCGGCATCGACGCTTGGAGCGACGGCCCGCGAGCTTTCCCCGTCCAGGGCGGCAGGCGCACCGCCGCCCTCGCCAGCCCCGACGGCGTCCTCCCAGTCGACGAACCGGATCGCGGTGTTCGCCCGGGTCCACCCGTCGTCCTCACTCTCCTCGTCCGGTATGTTGAGTGCGAGCGCGTCCCTCAAATTCAGCAGCAACGTATCGACGT
>Ga0255764_10003881_pt1 | contig 11824 bp, 10 predicted proteins | sample 071ome_30_FD_179964 | JGI IMG/M metagenome (GOLD analysis project Ga0255764, IMG submission 179964) | Coastal salt marsh microbial communities from the Groves Creek Marsh, Skidaway Island, Georgia - 071406AT metaG (version 2) | ecosystem: Environmental > Aquatic > Marine > Intertidal zone >... | reverse complement strand
CCCCTCCCTCTGCTCGGGGGCCCCGCGTTCGAGCCTTCATCGGGCTCCAAATCGATGCAACGCCCCTCCCTTCCACCAGATTCTTCTTTGACTCACCCCTTGCCACGCATCACCGAGATATCCGTCCATTCTAACGACCGACCGGGGAACTGAAACGACGGAGCGGGCCCGAACGACGAGAACGAGGAAGAACTCCAAACAAGACGATCTCGCTCTAATCGACGCTGTTTCTCGCACGCACGCCACCACGCTGCAGAAATGGTCGTGTTAGCTGCCGGAGTTGTGACGAGGAGCGGTAAAGGTGCGTCGTCGTCGCTCGGATTGGCCACCGGGTCGTTTCAGTTGGCGTGATGGACAGAGCTCGCCTTTTTCCACTGCTGCTCACCCACGCACCCGAATACCCTCAACCCTGCAGCCCTGTTCTCCCGTCAGTTCGCTGATATGTCTCGGGTGCGGATCGAGGGGCTGCTGGCGGCCTTTCCGAAGCTGGTCTCTGCGGACAGACAGCACACGTACGTCGAGACGGATTCGATCCGGTACCTGTACCAGCCGCTCGAGTCGATGTACTTGGTGCTCGTGACGAACAAGGGATCGAATATTCTGGAGGACCTTGAGACGCTGCGGCTGATGGGCAAGGTGGTGACTGACTTTGTGCTGCCGCTCGAGGAGGACTACATTGCGGCGGCGGCCTTTGACCTCATCTTCGCCTTCGACGAGGTGGTAGGGCTGGGAGGACACAAGGAGAACATCACATCGGGACAGGTGCGACAGAACATCGAGATGGAGTCGCACGAGGAGAAGCTGCACAAGATGATTATCCAGTCCAAGATCAACGAAACCAAGGACGTGATGAAGAAGAAGGCGATGGAGATCGAGCGGAGCAAGATGGAGGGCGGCAGGAGGCCTGGAGGACCAGGCATGGGCGGGGTGAGCAGCGGCATGGGCATGGGCGGATACAATAGCGGGGGTATGGGCGCCGGCGGCATGGGCATGACGGGCGCGGGACAGGTGCCCCCGTCCTACGGACAGCCGCAGCCTGGGTACGGCGGTATGGACGCCTCGGCCATGTCGGGAATGGGCGGCCCGACGTCTTCTGCCGGCGCGACCAAGTCGCTGCGCAAGGGCATGAAGCTCGGCGGCGGCGGCAAGCCCGGCGGCGCATCTATGCTGGCGAGTCTCAAGGCGGAGGGCGAGGCGGTGGAGGACGTCGCCAGCGCGGCCGCGGTGGCGGCGGCGCCGGCAGAGATGCCAAAGGAGCCCGTGTTCATCACCGTCGAGGAGAAGCTGAGCGTCGCCCTGAACAAGGACGGCGGCGTCGAGGGCATGGACGTTTCGGGAAGCATGACCATGCTGGTCAACGGCGACCAGAAGTGCGTCAAGGTGTCCCTTGCGGCCGCCCCGTCCTCCTCGTACCAGTTCAAGACGCACCCCAACATCGACAAGAACCTGTTCTCGGGAGACAACGTGGTCGGACTGAAGGATCCCACCCGAGAATTCCCGTCTGGCAGCGCCCTGGGCGTCCTCAAGTGGAGGTACCAGTCCATGGACGAGGCGGAAGTCCCGCTCATGATCTCCGCGTGGCCCTCGGTCTCCGGCGGCGAGTCCTTCGTGAACATCGAGTACGAGTGCAACGCGCCGTTCGACCTGCACGACGTCCAGATCGTCGTGCCCGTCCCGGCCCTCGCATCCCCGCCCAAGGTCAACCAGATTGACGGCGACTACCAGTACGACGCCAGGAGGAGCGCCTTCGTGTGGAAGAACGACCTGATTGACGCCGACAACGCGTCTGGCTCCGCCGAGTTTGTCGTGCCTGCCTCCGATCCAAGCGCATTCTTCCCCATCAACGTGTCCTTCACCGCCAAGCAGACGCTGTGCGGCCTCGCCATCGACCGTGTCATGACGGCCAGCGGCGACGAGGAAGTCAAGTACGGTTGCAGACAGTCGTTGGCGACCGAGTCTTACGTCGTGGAGTAGTAGTGGTAGCGGATAGGTCGATATGTCGATATGGTATCGTTAAGTAACAGTATCGAGGTAAATGAAAATGAAAACGATCACGTCGTCAAGGAGGAAACAGGTACCACCATCGCATCAGGGCAGCACGCAGGCGACGAGCACGACCAACAGGACGCCGACGACAACGTAGCGAACAGCCACAGACACGAGCGCAAACGTAATCACGCCCACCTTGGCCAGGATGTTCAGCGTCGACACGGCCAGCGCCCCGCCGAGGGCAAGGGCGAGGGCGCTCTGCGCGAGCAGCTCTGCCCTCTCGGCGAGCCTGGCTCCCAGAGAGACAGAGGACTCTCTTTCCCGCAGCTCCTCCGACGGCTCGACGGTATCCGCCCGCGACGCGCCGTCTCGCTCGCTGCTGTTGGACCGCACGTCCACTCGTCTCGACGTCGAGACGAGTCGGTGATGAGCGTGTCGTGTCACCCCCCTCCCACCCGAACCCGAGCGCGGGTAGGCGTGTGGACGAGGCACACGGGTGGCCTTCGCCAGCCTCCCTGTCATGTCTTTTGGGGTCGAGGCTAGGCTTGAGGACCTGAGCGAAAGCGCGAGCTCCGAATTTTGTGTGATAATGCTTTGGGAGGCGCACGCACAAATTTCTCTCTCGAACCTCTTTCGCTTCTGAGAACAGGACGTCCGAGCGAAGACGAACCAAGACCGCGCACGGGCTCGACGACGACTGACGAGACAGCGTTTCTGCCTTAGAGATTGGTCATCGAAAACCAAACATCACGCGTATGCCCTGGTCTTCTCCCGTTCTTCTTCTAAACGAGAGGAGGCGGTGGTGAGCAGGCCGAAGAAGCGTGAATCGTAGACGAGTGATAGGCGCATAGAGTCCGTCCGTTCGTCCAACACGGCTTCGGATTCGAGGGCACATTTTAGAGGCAGAGCAGATGGTGGAGGCAAAGCAAGACGCGGCCCTGAGCAGCAAGCAGTCGGATGGCTTGACGGGTGTGACAAACGACGGGGAAGTCCTCCGCGTGCGTGACGTGTGGGATTATAACCTGGAGGAGGAGATGAACCTGATTCGGAGCGTCATCGACGACTACCAGTTTTGCGCGATGGATACAGAGTTTCCCGGGGTCGTGGCCCGGCCGGTTGGGAACTTTCGGAACGCGGGGGAGTATCATTATCAGACGTTACGGCTGAACGTGGACATGCTCAAGCTGATCCAGCTGGGCCTGACGTTTTCCGACAGCCAAGGCAACCTGCCGCGGATCAATAACGAGCTGTGCGTGTGGCAGTTCAACTTCAAAGAGTTCTCCCTGTCGGACGATATGTACGCAGGGGACTCGATCGAGCTGCTCAAAGAGAGCGGGATCGACTTTGCGCAGATAGAGTCGCGGGGCATCGACGTGAGAGAGTTCGGGGAGCAGTTGATCGTGAGCGGGGTGGTGCTGAACGAGGACGTCAAATGGATCACGTTCCACGCGGGGTACGACTTTGGCTACCTGCTGAAGGTGTGCACGGCGGCGCCGCTGCCGGCCGACGAGGGAGAGTTCTTCCAGCTCCTGCGGCTGTTCTTCCCGACGCTGTACGACATCAAGTACCTGATGAAGTTCTGCAATAACCTGCACGGCGGGTTGAACAAGCTGGCGGAGACACTGGACGTGGAGCGGATCGGGCCGCAGCATCAGGCCGGGTCGGACTCGCTGCTGACGTGCGCGACGTTCTTGAAGCTCGTGGAGAAGATGTTTTCGAACTCACTTAAGTCCTTGGACGCCCACCTGGGCGTGCTGTACGGGCTCGGCACGGACGGTGTCCACGAGCTCAAGACAATTGACGACTGACGACTTTTCGATTTAACGACGAACATAAATTACATGAAGGAAGTGCCTACAACTACGTGACGATGTATGAAAGAATCAATCCATGGAGGTGAAAATCAGACGTTCACGCCGACGATCTTCGTGGGGGTGATCTCGACGACGTTGCCCGGCTTGCCCGGCACGCTGCCCTTCACGACGATGGCGCGCTTCTCGACGTCGACCATCAGCACCTCGCTCTTCCTGACCTTCACCCGGCGCGCTCCCATGTGTCCCGGCATCTTCAGGCCCGGGAAGGTCCTTCCCGGCGTGGTTCCGGGTCCGATCGATCCGTGCTCCCTCTTGGACTTGGATCCGTGCGTCATGTTTCCCCTGGCAAAGTTCCACCTCTTGATGCCTCCCTGGAATCCCTTTCCGATAGAGGTTCCAGCCACGTCAACGTTATCTCCCTCCTTGAACATCTCCTCGATCGGGAGCTCTGTCCCCAGCTCGTACTCCGGCAGGTCCTTGACCTTGAACTCACGCACGTGACGCAGGGCCGGGGCGCCGGCCTTCTTGCAGTGTCCGGCCTCCGGCTTGGTCAGCTTGGACTCCTTCACCTCCTGGTATCCGACCTGGATGGCGTTATATCCGTCAGTCTCCGCCGTCTTGATCTGCGTCACAACATTGCCGGCCTCCAGGGCGATGATCGTGGCCGGGACGGCCAGACCGCCCCTGTACAGCGTTGTCATGCCGGCCTTGGTGCCGTAGATACCGACGCCTGTGACAGGTGATGCGCGAGGAGTATGCATATGTGAGACGTGGGGCGAGACGGGCGGGGACGAGTCGGGCGGTCTGGGGAGAATGCGTGTCGGGTCACCGAACGCCGCGACGCGGCGTTCGGCGGGCATTCGCCGCCACGCATTGGCCGTTTGTTGCCATTGGACTGCCAATAGCATCCACAGCCGGGGCATCCGCGACGGAGGAACGCCGCGGGCTCCCAAGAGGAGGAAATAGCCCGAGGATGCGCCGGCTTGCTACTACGGCCGTATTAACGACCGCGAGCGCCCCAATCGAGCCACATTGTGTCTCCTTTGGGCACCTGAGGGCAGCGGTACGTACCTGCCTCGATCGAGCGGGCCTGGACGACCATTGGCTTGGACGACCGCACTGAATGACGAGCCGGCTGGGCCACGGCTGCGCCGTTGAAACTCGCACGCAAGCTCTGCATTGTGATAATGAACTGATACTTTTCGTCGTTATGTCCACGGAGGAGCGGCGGACGATTCGAGGAGGTCGAGAGGGAGGAGGCTTGCGGAGGTGCCTCCCGCCCATCCCTCGCCTCCCCGCCAGGGTACGTACGCAGGTACGTGCACACGCAGGTACGCACGCACGCACGTACCTACGAGTTCACGCACACGTTCACACGAGCAGGCTTACAAAAATTCCAGGGATTCATTCAACAGATTCACTTGGCGCTGGCGATGATGGCGTCGTCGGCGGAGAAATCCACGTCCTTGTCCAGCCTTCCAGACGCCTTGAACTCGGCCAATCGCTCGTCGAGATCGCCCACGAACGTGTGCTCCGGCTTCCATCCCAGGACCCGCTTGGCCTTGTCCACGCTCGAGAAGAAGTGCACGGCACGGAACGGGAACTTGTAGCCCGACTCCTTGGCGGCCGCCGACTTGGGGTCGTAGTGCACGATCTTCGCCTCCTTGCCGGCGGCCTTGGCGATGGCCTTGGCCACGCCGTCAAGGGTGACGTACCTGTCGCTGGTCATGTTGAAGTGCTCGCCGATGGCGGCCTGGTTGCCCGGGACGAGGGCCATCATGTTGGCCAGGTCCTCCACGTTGGACAGCGACGTGAGCTGCACGCCAGAGCCCGGGATGGCCACGGGCCGGTCCCTGAGGATGCGGTCCATGAAGAACTGCTCGCAGTCCTTGGCGGTGTGGGCGCCGTAGATGTACTGCGGCTGGAACACCGTGAACGGCGCGTTGACCTCAACCAGGTAGTTCTCGACGGCGACGTGGCCGGCGGACGCCTTGCGCTCGTCTCCCTCGACGTGCATGGGCTCGACGTCGTTGGCGACGTACGCGCCGGCGGATCCGACAAAGACGTAGTGCTTGACCTTGCTCGCGTAGGTGTCAATCAGCGGCTTGCACGCGTCCATGTCCTTGCCGTTGTTGTCGTAGACGATGTCAAAGTCTCCAGACGGGTACGTGCTCGGGTCCTCCGGCTTTCCCCAGACGATGGTGGCGCCCGACGAAGGGTACTGGTTGAAGGGGGCCTTGCCGGACAGCTTGGCCTCGTCACCGTCGTTCATAATGGTGACACTGTGTCCATCCTTGATGAGCTTCTTGGCCAGGTAGAGGCCGAGGAAGCAGTGACCTCCGCCTTTCGTGTTGACGATCAGGGCGGCGTCGGCGCGGACCTGGACCTGCCTGCGGGCGGAGACGCGCAGGGTCGGGCTTCGCGGCGCGCGGACGGACGCGGCGAGCTTGTTCGTGGGCAAGAAGGAGGAGGTGCAAGAGGCCATCATCGTGTGTTGAAGAGTGACCCCGTAGTAGAAATTGGCTGGCCTGTGGTTGGAGGGGGGAATTCTTCTGGATACTGGTGATGACGGTTGTACCGATCGCTCCTGGTGATACGGTGTAGTGAAAGTCTGATGTCCGATCGAACGAATGAAGCGGCAATGAGAGTGGCCGCGGATCGGAGGGGGTGAACCTCGCGAGGAGAATTGCGGTGGTCGGTTCATGAGCCCTGGCCGCTCCCACCAAACGAGAATCGGGACCCAGATCACAGTCTGTGATCTGTCATCTCAAACCAGCGGCGTGTCTCGACAAGAACATCTGGGGGGTCTGAAACGCGGCGAGCAGCGACTCCACGAGCACCCTCGCCGCCCCACGAGAACGCCGCCGACATCGTCGGGAGGACGACTTCGTCGTTGCTCGCGCGTCCGCCTCTCGAGGTAATACTTCGCCGACGACCGCAGCCCGCAAGCTCTCCCTTCGTCACATCAGCGCGAGAGGGATGGAAAAATGGGGGGATGGGCCGAGGACACAGCGCGGTCTGGTCTGGTCTCATCCAGATAGGGTCGCATTCCCATTTTCCAAAGCTCGCTCTGTGCCTGTCTCCTCTCCGCCACAGGTTTCATATATATATACATAAGAGAGGCGGTGACATAGACGCACGAGAACGAGACACGAGAGCGGCCGGTCACTGCGAACTGCATTGGACAGTGTCTTCACAGCCATCGCTGCTATGAACGCTGCAACCCAACGCTGGCCGGGCCTGTCCCTGGACTGGACAGAAGAAGAACAGCGCAGTCTCGAGAGCCTGATGCTCAGATTCACACCGGAGAGGATGGACCCTGTCCAGCGGTACGTCCGGATCGCCGCGGCGCTGCCGCAGAAATCGATCCGCGACGTCGCGCTGCGGATCCAGTGGGCCAACCAAATGAAGCGGCAAAGACAGGAAGCACACACAGGGAACGGGGCACTCGCACACCCACACCCACACGCTCATGCACACGGCCGGGGTATGCGGGGGCCGGGCGGGGTCATGGCGATGCAACCGAATCTGGGCATCGTGACGCCGCCGCTGCTGCCGCTGATGGGCGACGGGTCGCCGACCGTGGACGGGCCCATTGCGTACCTGCTGGACGCCAACATGTCCATCTTGAACCAGTTCAGGACCAACATGGCGTCGTTCAAAGTCCACGAGAACACACAACTGCTGGTGCAGTTCCGGGACAACATCCTGCAGGTTCTGCACGCGATGGACTCGATGGGCGGGGTGATGGCGTCGCTGCCGCCGCTGCCGGTCAGCATGAACGTGGACATGGCGAACGAGTTTCTGCCATCGCGTCCGGCCGGATACTTCCCCCTTGACAACACGATGGCGATGGTCCCGGCACCAACGCTGCCAGAGCCGGCCATCAACGCACCCGGCATGATTCCGTTGTCTGGCCTAGGAAATTGACGATCGGCGGATCGGTGGCGATGACAATGACAATGACTATGACGATGAGAAACGTTTGAATGATACTGAACTCCTATTTAAACAATCTTCGTACGCCAAGTGTCGCCTCACCGCCGCCTCACCGCCGCCTCACCGCCGACCGCCTTTCTTCCCCTTCTTCTTGCCTTTGCCCTGTGGCTGCTGCTTCGCGGCCGGCTTGGTGGACTCTCTGGTCGAGTAATCGAGACTTTTGTCGATCTTTCCGGCGCCCTGGCTGCCGGTCACGTGTCCCGCCTTGGCCATTTTCTTGCGTAGCTTTTTGTTCTCCGAGCGCTGCCACTTTGGCAGCCAGCGCTCGGGGTCCGGCTGCGGCGTCCGCTCGGGGTGCTCGGGGTCAAAGCCCTTGGGATAGATGGGCTTGTGCTTCTTTTTCTTCTTCTTGCTCCGCTTTTCGGAATCGTCAGCTTCTCCGGCCCGCTTGCCGCCGGCGCCCTGCGAGGCAGACGCCAGCATGGACCCGGCCTGCGCCTCGAGCACGTCCACGTCGACCTCGATGCATTCGAAGTCCGATCCGCCGCCGCCGATGCGCACGTCTATATTCTCGAGCTTGGACGGATCGCAACACGCGACGCATCTCGGCAGCAGCTTGAGCACCTCGGCATCCTCCCAAGCCGCGGCGTCCGCCCGGGCCAGCTGCAACAGGTAGTCGGTGGCCGCAGTCAGGTCCCCGGACGCCAGCTTGATCTTGGCCAGCTTTTTCAGCGCCCACGACTTGGTGTTGGCCGCGGTTTCGCCGTTCACGGTCGTCTCATGCAGCGCCGCCAAGACCGTCTGCTCGGCACGCGACAGGTCGCCCCCGAGCTCGTACAGCGCGGTGCGCGTCGCCACCACGGCAGGCAGACACTGAATGCTCGAGGGAAGACGAGCGTCTCCCAGCGCATCGGCGGCCTCGACGTGCGACTTGGCGTGCGCGGCCAGCTGCGCGCGCAGCGCGGCGGCCGCGAGCCCCAATCCTTCCGGCGACCCCTCGGACCCCTCTGACCCTGCCATGGCCTTTTCAAGACACGCCATCGCCTCTTTCGTCTTCCCCTCCCTCGCCGATATTGATGCAACCAACAGAGATCCCAGCGCCTCGCCCGGATACATCGTCTCGAGGCTCCGCACCGCCTCTCGCGTGTGGTCCGCCTTGTTCGCCGCCAGCGACCCACACGCGTACGCCGCCAGCACCCGCACACACGTACGCTTGCCCAATCGACCCCCCAGCACCGAACGCACCCGCAACAACCCGCCCGATCGCTCGAAGAACGGGTCAAGCTTCTTCAGCCGCTCCTGCGCCCCCTTCCGATCCCGCGGGTCCCGCGCCACCTGAAGCAGCACGCCGTTCGCCGCCGCGACCACGTTGGCAATCTCATCCGGCCCCTCAAGTCCGAGCACCCGGTCGTTTCCCGCCGCTGCGACCTCCGCATCCCCCACTGCCGCGTCGACGTACGCCACCTGCGCCTCCACCCCGGCCAGCTCCTCCGCCACCTCGTCGTCCTCCAGCCCCTCGTCAAACAGCGTCTCCTCTCCGATACGCTGCGTCTTCGCCAACTGCTCTCGCGCCTCCTCCAGCCGCCCACTCGCAACCAGCCCACATGCCACGTTGAACGACACCTCCAGGCTCTCCTCCGCGTCGCCCTTCAACACGTCCCGCAGGGCCGAGGGAATCTCGCCGCTCCTGCCAGCGGCCACATACGCGGCGACCACGTTCGCCTTGGCCTCGATACTATTCTCGTGATACGGCGCATCAAGCAGCTCTCCATACACCCGAATACAGTCGTCATACCGCTCCAATCGATAATACAGCTGCCCCTCGAGCCGCTTCCGATCGACCGCCCGGTGCGCCGGAATATTCTCCAGCTGCCTCAACGCGTCCTCCATTCGCCCCTCCTTGTAGAGACAATACGCATACTCGAACGGAAACCGGTCCCGCGTGTCGGCGCGAGCCAGGACATCGAGCGCCTCCTTCGTCCGCGACGTGTCGATCAGGACGTACAGTTTCGCAGCGACAGCATCCTGGTCGTCAGGAACCTTGACGAGAACTGCAACGTGATGATGATCGAGTGGGGCGAGGGGAGAGTGGGTGAGGAGTGGGTGGGGCGCGTCGTAGGAACGTCGTCGGCTGGTGATGCTCGGGTACCGAGCCTCGTAATACGAACTCGAATCGTCGCGCCATCGACGGCCCCAAAACACGTACGCTCGTCCAGCACCTTCTCCGCCTTCCGCATCTGCCGCTTCTTGAGCAAGTCCTTCACCTTGGTAAAGGACTTGCTCAACACGTCCTCCATACCATCGTCACCATGCATCTTCGTCGTTTGCGTCTGATCAGACGTCTTCATGAAGACGCTTCAAGGCTGAGCCTTCAAGCCGGCAAGGAGGACTTTACTAGAACTTTACACCGCGCTCTCTGTCTCTGTCTCTCTCTCTCTCTCTCTCTCTCTCTCTCTCAGACTCTAGAGCCTCCCAATCACCTCCTCCACTTCCGCCTGGCCGTAAACCCGCCAGCCTCCCACCATATCCACCCTGGCGATATCCACGTTCACCCCCGTCACCTTCTCCTCCATCACCTGCTTCAACACCCCGAGCGCCAACACCTCGGCCTCCTCCATCGTCATTCCCTCCCTCCATCCCTCCACCAGCGCCGTCTGCGCCCCCTCGCTCCCGCTCCCGATCGCCTTCGCCTTATACTCCACGAACGTCCCACTCGGATCCGTATGGAACAGCACCGCCCCGTGCTCCTCGTCACACCCCGCCACCAACAACGCCACCCCAAACGGCCTCGACATCCCGCCACCCCCACCCTCATCATCATCCTCCCCAAACCGCAACGCCAGATCGCACAACGACTGCGTAATACTCTCCACCGGCATCGCCTCGTTATACGTAAACCGATGCTGCTGCGACTCCACCCGCGCATGATCAATCAGCGTACGCGCATCCGCCGTCAGCCCTGACATGGCCACGCCCACGTGGGTATCGACCTCGGCCACCTTCTCGATAGAACTCGGCTCCAGCAGCGGCGACGTCACCCGCTTCTCCACCGCAAGCACCACCCCTGCGTCTGTTCTGACGGCCACCGCAGTCGATCCGAGCTTGATGGCTTCGATCGCGTACTCTACTTGGAAGAGGCGACCTTCCGGAGAGAAGGTATTGACCCCGCGGTCATACTCGGAACGTGTGAGAAACATGTCGTCTCTCGATTCGTCTCTCGATCAGGGCGCGTGTTGTCGAGCGCGCGCACGTCGGTCGAGCGTGGAGAGATACAGATACAGGTACAGATACGAGATACGGAGTACCCTGGTATGAAGACTGCCGGCGTGAACTGGACGCTCGAGGAGAGCGCCTCGGAGGCTAAGACAGAAAACAAGTTTTTTTTGAGGCGCCGCGTCTAACAGCAGGACAGCAGGACAGCAGGACACACATACACGTACGAGTTCGTGTAGGTTCCCTTTCCGCGATTCGGCGGGTTGTCTTCGTGTGTACAGAGCGCGGGAGCGCCCGAGCAGAATGCGCGATCGGTCCCGATCCAGGGCTTCAGTTCCCTCCAGGGCTTCCACTCGAGTCTCGGTCGCCAACGTCTCGTGCGTTTCTTCGCTTTCCCTGCTCCTTCTGGTGTTTCTGTGGTCGGTCGGCAGCGTCGGCCCTGCCGCCGCGCAACAGCAAGAACAACCCATCTACACGGAGTCTGGTCTGTTGGCGCCTGGGGAGTTTGCGATTATCGACGCGGCGAGTTCGTTCGGGTCGAAGCTTCCGGGGACGGTGCCGGAAGGGTCCGTGGTGCGGGTGTCGGTGGCTGGGTCGTTGTGCGGGGTGGGGGCGTATGGGGTGGCGCCGGTGGACGGGGATGGGTGCGTTGAGAAGGACGGGGAGTTTGGGTATGAGGCTGGGGTGTCTCTGTACTGCGGGGAGGTGAACGCGGGGGCGGATATACGTCGGGAGTACGTGTCAAGTGGCTATGTGGGTGGGCGACAGGAGGTGGTGTTGGGGCAGGCCGGGGGGGTGTTCACTGTGGGGGGTGGGAACGCGGGGAAAATGGCGTGCGTGGTGGAGGTGCTGCGGTATAACGCTGGACC
>Ga0255764_10003874_pt1 | contig 11840 bp, 18 predicted proteins | sample 071ome_30_FD_179964 | JGI IMG/M metagenome (GOLD analysis project Ga0255764, IMG submission 179964) | Coastal salt marsh microbial communities from the Groves Creek Marsh, Skidaway Island, Georgia - 071406AT metaG (version 2) | ecosystem: Environmental > Aquatic > Marine > Intertidal zone >... | reverse complement strand
GGGTTAAGTGCTTCAGAGATCGCAAGCCTTCGCTGGCAAAACTGCATCACAATCCAAGGGGGTATCTCAGACCACATCCTGATTACAGATGATGTTGCCAGAAAGAGTTTTCATGCAGGCCGACGCATTCCATTGGATCTCGATCTTAGATTGGCACTCGCAGACCTTTATATGATCTCCGATGACCGTAGCCCTAATGTTCCAGTAATTCTGACCAAAAGACAGAAGCACGGATTACTGACTAGAGCGATCGTTGAGTGGTTCCGAGCTGTCTATTCCGATCTTGGGCTTGAAGGGTGTTCAAGTGACACTGGTCGGAGAACTTTTTTGGCCCAAAATCGTGGCTCCCAGAGGGAGCGTTACAACGAAACAAATGTCTTTGTATGACAGGCAGAGGTGAGTAGACCAGTTAGATTGATGAAAGTAGTTTTAGGAGGCAAACTAAAACCATAAACGCCGTCTATAGGTGAGGAGCCGAGGCGGAACCAATGTTGAAGTTTTAGCTAGTTGATTTGCTCCTAGATGGCAGGGAATGAGATGAGCTATTTGGAGAGTGAGGATAGAAAGCCAATTCAAGAGCCAAAACCAGAAGATTTTGGACTCACTAATGAGTCGGTAAAAAAATTCCACGAATTAGAGATGAGGAACGGCGCCCCATCCAATATTGAAGGCGTTTATGCTTTGGCATTGTTTGCCGCACTGGGGATAGCAGGCTTATCAAGAGACGCAGTGATTGCGGTTTTCTGCCTGCTGGCGTGGGGAGTTTTCGCATTAATATTTTCAAAATCAAAAACGATTTTTGAATACAGACTTAAAACAATCCCCAACTCCTATCTTAGATTTAAGGATGCAGATCGAGAATATAGCTCCGCTATGTATGAACTGAAAAAAGAACAAGAAAAAATTAAAATTGAAACAAAGAGAATTGAACAGATAGAGCGCCGTAAAACATTCGAGTACTGGATATCCGTAGATCCCTATAAATTTGAGTCAGAAATGGCTGTTTTATTTGAGCAAAACGGTTTTACAGCTTCTGTGACAAAGGGAAGTGGTGATGGAGGCATCGATATAGAACTCAAAATTGGAACTAAAAGAGGTGTGGTGCAGTGCAAGCGGCAAAAAACCAAAGCTAGTCCCGGCGTTGTTAGAGACCTATACGGGACCATGGTTGCAGGTAAGTATGACTTTGCTTTTGCTGTTTGCCCTGCCGGATTTTCAGACCAAACATTTCAGTTTGTGAGAGGCAAAAAAATTGGTCTCATAGGACTTAAGCGCATCATTGATATGGCCAAGCAAGAGGGGCAGTTAGACTTTCTAAAGGTCTAAGATAGTGAAAATAGGGAGCATCCAAGTAGTTGGCTGCAAAATCCTTTATAGCTTTTGACTGATGGGCTTATAAGTTACCTGATGCTTATTTCGTTGCAGAGATCATTGCAATCTTTTGTACATTTTGATTGACCAGATCAGAATTAAGGTGACGGCAAATCCAAAAATGAAATGATTGACGTTTTCGCCGACAGCGGATGAGGTCCATCCACCGTCATATAATTTTCCTAAATTGAAATTCCATTTGTTTAGATCCCCAATATTTCTCCACCAACGAAAATAGTCGGGTTCAAGAGCTTGGAGTAAAACAGTTGAGCAAAACCCTCCCAAAAAGCACCAAAGGCACTCGATTTGAGTTTTTCTATCTTTGATCCAGCGCATACCCATGGCGCTCCTAATTCATGGCTAGACAAAGCATACCAAACCTTTTCCTGAAAATGCACCAAACAAAAAAAGCCCGCGAGAAACGGGCTTCTCACGGGCTAAGCTGATGGAAAATTTGGGGAGGAAACCATCTGCTCATCCAGTTATCTAGCGCGGTGATCTGCGAAATTCAGACTGGAAAATCAAAAAAGTTTTTCTAGTTTCTATCGGATTAACCCCGGCACATTCCTCGTTGTTATCTCTCCGACTTGCACTTGAACTAACGCCTTCATGCTACCAGCGTGTTCCTGAAGAATACCTTCAATGGCATGCAGAATTTCAAACTTCAAAGGCTCAAAGTCGACATTTGGTTCAGCTCCCTGTAGCTCCATTTGCAAATCACTGTAAGGCTCCAGTACCGCCACTTTCAAATCGAATTGCCAAAGCTTTAGATCATTCTTCATTGGAATGGCCTCCTTCCTCGCTTACTCGATGGTCGGGTTCATTGGTGGAAGCGCGAGAGCTCTCCGCTTCTATTGCAGCTGTTTTTGATTGCTCGTCTAGGTGGGTGTAAGCATCCGCTTCAGTGGGCATGATGCTCTCGAGTTCAGAGAAGAGCTCTTCTTCTGCCAGTTCTACGCTCTTGCCCGCCAGCACGTCCCCAGTTGAACTCGCTATTGCTAGAAACTCAGCTATCTCTGATGAAGACGCCCCAATCGTTTGACCTATGGCGTTGCAGCAACCTTCGAATCGATCGCCCTCTATTTGTCCAACGAAGTCAGCCCAAACATTGCCCTCTAAACTATGGCCCTCATCTGCGAGGAGTGCTGCTTCAAGAAGACTAGAGTACCTATTAATCGTCCCTTTAGTTACGGTGATACCCTTAAATGTGAGAGCCATCTGTACCAGAGCTTCTAATGGGTTATCAGCTGTAGCTATTTCACTGAATTGCATTTTCTAACTCCTCTGCGGTTATCTCTTCGAAGCCCTGTTCTTGGGCTGGCTCATCCTCACGGGGCCAATTTGCTACGTCGGCAAAGGTGGCGAGTGCTTTTTGGATCCCGTCTTCAATGACGTGAGATCGAGGCCAATGCGAGAAGTGGTCCGCAGGCGTTAATGCAAATTCACGAGCCGCTAGGTGAACAAAAATCTCGTAAGCCTTGGTGTTTGGATGAGTCGTTTTGAAGAGTGACAAATCGAAGTCGGCCGCTTCTTGGCCGAGGTTCATGATTTGCCAAGCTTTATCATTAATAGCCTTATAATGTGGGCCAGCTTTGCGGATGGCGGATGCAAGTTTTTTCACGTCATCCGAAATGCTGTCAGCGATCTCTGCTATTTGCTTACGTCTACCGAGGCGGGCTTCACGGTCAGCTTCAGCCTGTTTATCGGCATGGTCTTTCTTCGCCTGCCGAAGTTGCAGCTGGAGGAGCTTTAGAACCTCTTTCTGTTCGGCGATGGCCTTACCACGCTTTAACAAAGCAGCCTGAGAAGTCGCTTCATTCACTGCTAGCTGCGTAGCCGAGGCTATGGCCTCTTTAGTTGAGGCTATTTCAACCTCTAGTGATTCAATTTGTGGGGTCACAATTTGCTCCTTTCATTTTTGACAAAAATTTTTTGTGACACCTCCGTACAGACAGAGCCGGGGGTAGGGGTGGGGTAAGTCAGTTTTTTTGACCGAAAGAGAGGTTGGTTCCTGCTCGGTGTCAGTTTGGTGTCAGTCAGATGACTAAATAAGAGACAAGTCATTGATTCTATTAGAGAGAACCGATGATCGTAGATCAGTCGGACCCGCCCAAAACTGGAGAAGGGCTGCTTTGGACGGGCCCGTTCCGCATTAACTTGATGCTGATTAGTCAATGCGAAAGGCGGAATTGGGTGAGTGAGCGAGTGCGAGAATTCCCCTTTGGAAACCCCACGTTCTTGATACTTATTCATGGCGCCATCCGCTTCTCGGCAGTGGTGCCATTTCTATTTCTTTAGCCGATGGCAATGGCGCGTTCGGCTCATAGAGGACCTGATAACGTAAGCCACGCCTGAAGGCCTTTGGATGTTTTCGACCCTTCGGCTTTAGGAAACGCACTAAGCCGAGTTCGTATAGTCTTCTTAGTGACTTGGAGACGTGAGGTTGTGCTAAACCTGTGTCACGCGCGAGCGTTCTTTGGTTCGGGTAGGCAATACCTAAAGGCGAGGTATATGTGCAGAGCGCTGCTAATACGCGCCAATCCACTTGGCGCCGAACCAAGCCGACGGCTCTTATAGGAATCACCGAGAAACGGCGGCGGTCTTTAGTCATAACGACCTCCCGCCAGTTACACTCCAACCTATAGGGTTGGAGAGTGTAACTACTGGTCTAGTTACATGTTGGTTACATAAAATTAGCAGAGCGAGAAGACCGATCATCGGTCATTCCCGCGCTCTGAAAGGCTATATTTTCCGCCATTGTTAACGGCTTCGCCCGCCTTACACATACGTGATAAAGCAGCTTTAACAGCGGTCTCAGTTACATTGCTATTACAACGATCAAAAAGTTGGTCAGTTACACGTTGAAACACGGCTTTTGAGGTAATTTCTGGCTCTGCAGCCAGCACTCGGCGAACTAAAACAGGCACGCTCACACCGGCCGGAACAACCATCAAATCACCGGTTACCTCACCTGTGTTTGGCTCAACGACTTCAACGTCCTTAAGCATGAAGTCGACGGCAATATCCTCTTTGCCCGACTTCTGCTTTTCAATTGTTAGGTGCACCATCGAGCCACGAGCGGGACGCGATACCTTGAGAACGGTATCTACGTTTGCGACGAGGGCCGATGCGCCACGTACGCCCCGATCAGTGTTTTTCCCGGTGTGGCAAACGATTAAGACAAAACAGTTCCAAAGCGACGAAAGCTCATAGGCTCGTTCAATTGCGTCTGCCATATCTCTGTTGGAATTCTCATCTAATCCCGCGGTCGCTTTGCTAAGTGTGTCATTGATAACGAAATCGAACTTTTCTCCCAGCGTTTGCAGGTGCTCTACATCGCTCATGTCAGCTAATGAGATGCCACGCCAAACGCCTATATATTTTTCACTCAATCCAGATTGCTGAGTGTGGGCGACAATTCTTCGAGCGACACCAGCCCGATCCTCTCCAGCTGCATACAGCACACGCCCACGCTTCACTGGATGGTTGTTTGCGAAGTCTGAACCGTTAGCGACTGCTAGAGCTGCATCGACTGCTACATAGGTTTTTCCTGACCCTGATGGACCGTTTAGCAACCCCACTCCAACTCGCGGTAGTAGGCCTTCTATGATCCACTCAGGCGGCTTGGCACTGAATATTTCGGATGGGCTCAGTATAGGGAGGAGGCGGCTTGGAGCTTCTCTAGGAGCCCAATCTTTGTCCCTAGCGCCCTTTATCATTGGCGCTACTTCACGACGGGTCTGGGCTACGGTGTAGTCGGCCTCCGTAAACCGATCAGTGATGGCATGAATGGTGTCGTCATCGTGGCCCCTCGCTACGAGATTTCCAACAAGACGAAGCATTGGCTCGTGCCAATTACCTGACCGTATCTCTTCAATTTCTTGGCTTGTTAAACCTTGCTGAACTGAAAGCGTCGCTCTCTTTGTATGCTCCAGTCGCTCGCATAGTTCTGGCGAAAGAGTGGCGATGTCGTCATTGTTCAGCCAAGTATACCCCGGCCCATGCGCTACGTAGCCTCCATCCGATTTAACATCGATCCCGGGGTAGAGGCTGCTTAGTGAGCCAGCTAATTTCCTGTCTGCAGGCAAACGATAAAACCGATGCTGCCCACCAGAAGGCGTAGATTGCATACGCGTGAATGGCAGCTCCGCTAACGTGCTCCATTCATAGCCGTCTTTGCCGCCCTTCCGGTCAATGTCGATCGCAATCAAGTCACCCGTAGCAATACCGATTAAGGCTGCGCTTGGTGCTTTGGAAAATAGTTCTGAAATTTTTTCAGGGTCGCACGAGGCGTCATAGCAACCGTTAGCGGTCAGCGGCCTTTTCTCAGCATTAAGCGGGAAGACTGGTCCAAACTCTTCCGACAGCTCTATGGCTAAATCGGAGAGAGTCATTTGATTTCGAGAGTAGATTTCAGCCTAGGCAGACTGGCTATGAAAGCTTCGATGGCGTCTTCTGGATAAAAGACGCGACTACCTACTTTTACGAAATTAGGCCCACGCCCGGGAACTTGGCGCCACTGCCGTAAGGTATCAACTTTGATTTCTGGGAAAAATTCCGCTGCCTGTTTTGTTGTTAAGAGCTTCATCGATCTTTCTCCGTCCTATTCGACGGAGTTGAAAGTCACCGAAAGCTATTCAAAAAGGCATGGTTCGAATTGCAGAAGTTTTTACCAATTTTGAGGTGCACCATCGGTAATGGGCTGTTGTGTTAGAAATTCCCATTCTTCAACCGCCATTTCGATACGTGATGCGGGTGGGAATAATCCTCCTTCCCGGAGGTATCTTTCCGGCCGTTCATCTCTGTATTTGTAGAGGTAGTTGCCGATCGTTGCGTCACCGATCTCACCCTTCTTGAAGGCGTACCTGATTTGGTTTGTGGATAGCGCTTTATGCACTTCCTCTTTTGTGCAACCAGTCTCAAGCATCTTTTTGGCGGCCAAGATGCACACGCGCTGAATTTCTAAAAGGGTTCTTCCCGGCCTTGGGTCGTTGCTTATTGGATGGAGGCACTCCAGTGCCCAGTTAATCAAGTGAAAGTCGCGATCTGATAGAGGCGGATCATCGTGACGATCTCCTTCCCACATTCTAGCGAGGTGCTCTCTTTCTTTTGGCGTTAATTCTCCGCCTCGCCGTTCGCTCATACTTCGCCCTCACAAAAAGCCTGCCATTTTTCATAACGCTGGAGCATGAAGCCGTGCAGTGCTCTTTCATCACCGTATGAGGCAGCTACGTTCTTATAAACTTTGTGACCTTTGCAGGCTTCTAAGACATCCCAACGCTCACCATCCAACGTTGCAAAGTAATCGAAGGTGCGCCGGTAATCATGCCAGCTTATGTGTGGCACTTTAGCGATCTCCATAATCTGACTGTTCAATTTTGTGCCAAGCGTAATAGGCTTGTCGCCCTCTGTGGTGCTGAAAACATATCCATAGGTTCTGTTGCCCATAGCTGCTTTGATGATTTCAACCATCCTCACGGTAAGAGGTTGACCGATATTCTCAGCCTTGTTTTTAACCCACGGAAGTTGCCAGCGCTTTGCAGAAAGGTCGACTTGATCGATCGTCATACGCTGCACTTCAATGCCTCTTTTGTTTGAGAGCCATTTAAATTCAGCAGCGAGGCCTCCGGATCTTGAAGGTACTTCTTTGAAGGCTTGGTAAATTGCTCGGACGTGTTCTGGGTTAGTAAGCTTTCGAGTACGTGGCTGAGCTTTTCTTTTGATTGTCCCAAAATCGGGAAGGTGATCGACTAACGCTTCATAAGCCGACTGATCTCTCATCCACTTAAACAGTGTCGTTACATAAGTACTCATCTGGCGCATTTCACTTGGCTTATCTTCGTGCTTTTCACGAAACGCGAGCCACTCCTTTCGGGCAATATCGTTTGGAGCTCGATGGCCAAAGACAGGAAGCACGTGCTTCACCATTGAACGGGTCATGTTTTTGCGGTGACTAGCACTTAAACCAGTCAGCACTTTCCGAGCGTATTCTTCCCAAGCCGTTTGGACAGTGAGCTTCGGGGCACGAGCTGCCATGACGGCGGCTCTACCTTCATCAATACCTTTAAATGGGTCACGCCCCGAATTGAACGCATCAACCCAACTCGCGCAAATCTTACGAGCTTCCGCTAACGACTTCTCTGTTATGGGTGCAATGGTGCGAAAACCACCCTTCTTATTTTGCCTATAGGCATAAGACTTTGCGCCATTCTTTGACACGTAAAGACGGAAACACCTTTGCTGGGTGTCTGGGTATTCTTCATTTCTATTGGTTGGTTTAACCGACCTAATGAAGTCCATCGTGAGAAGCTGTTTGTTCGCCATATTATCCTCAGCTGACACTCAGTTGACACTCAGTTGACACTAATACATTAGCATGGATGATTGTGGATAACCATGAATAACGCTTTAAGTCTAGGTTTTCTGTAGAATATGTCGATTAGGCTTAGTAAGCGTTTTATATGAGCGTCTGACTACGGATCAGGAGGTTGGGAGTTCGAATCTTCCCGGGCGCGCCATATTTTTCAACGACTTAGCTGGCAGTTGTTTAACCCGGTAAGTTCTCTGGGTTACAAGTGGGTTACAAAAACACTCATTTTAACCCTGTCTCTCGAAATACTATTGCCTGCTGGGGTTCTTTTTCTGTCCACCTTCAAAAAACCCCCAAGGGGCCCGTCGCGTGGTCCGCGGCCCATGGTGCACCTTTCTCGAGAATTTGGATCAAAGATCGCGGCCCGGGGTTCTGGGATAGGGGCTTGGGCAGAGATTGTAACGAAAAGAGAAATGCAGAAATCAATCAACTTGATATTATGGTGAATGAGGACAATCGATGGACACTTCAAGTTCTTTTTTGGATATTGAACGAGAGAGCTAATTTAAGTTCCGAGGTTCGAATGCAACAAGCTGTTCAATATTGTGAGACATCTGATGGGGTCAGATTAGCTTATTCTTTTATTGGTGAGGGTCCATTAATTGTAAGGGCGCCACACTGGTTTTCTCACTTAGAGCAAGACCTTCATAGCGAGGCCATGTCTCCGGCCCTCAAAAATTTGGCTCGACAGAACACTCTTTTGCGCTACGACCCACGGGGTATCGGACTTTCTGACCGTGAGCCAAAAGATATTTCTTTTGATCTTTGGGTCTCGGATTTGGAAACAGTTATTAATCACACGAAAGTAGATAAATTCGTTCTCTTAGGGTTCTCGCAAGGTGTTGCACAAGCCATAGCTTATGCTCATAAGCATCCAGATAAAGTAGATAAATTGGTATTATTCAGTGGGTACCATAGTGGTGCGTTGCACAGAGCAGATATTGAGAAAGAGAAGGAAAATTTAGATTTATCAAAAGCACTAATTCGTTCGGGGTGGGGCGGAGATGGAGAAGCTCACCGACAATTCTTTACTTCTCAGTTTATGCCAGATGCTAACTTGTCCTTGCACAAATCTTTAAACGAAATCCAGAGAATTGCAGCTACGCCTGAAATCGCTGCTAGGTATGTTGATTCATTGGCTGATACGAATGTAGAGCGCTTGTTAACTGAAATTAGTGTTCCGACTCTTGTCTTCCATTCTAAGGGCGACTTACGAGCACCATTCGCGCAGGGGCAGGAAATAGCGGCAAAAATACCAAATGCGCGGTTTATTGTCTTAAACACCAACAATCATATTTTGGTGGAAGATGAACCTTCATCACAAGTCTTTTTTGATGAATTTTATTCCTTTATTGGGCAGCCAAAACTGGGGCCATCGACAGCTAATTCAAGCAAGGCCAAATCAAAATTTGCTCGGATTGCAATGGCTGCAGAAAACAACATATTAATTAAATTATTTATAGCTATAGTTACACTGGCCGGCCTAGTTTTATCGCTGAAAAACCTCTTCTAATCATTTATCTCCAATGATTCTCCAAGGACTTAGAGTGAAGTTCGGTGGCCCGCGGCTCATAGCCTAGTCAGTGCTAATTTAGATCAGAGATCACGGCCCGCGGGCGGAGGCTTTGGCTGGCTTTTGGAATTTTGTTCAGATCTAAACAACTTAGTCGCCGCCTACACTCCCTCAACAACAACAAAAATACCGCTCATGTTATCCTTTCGGCCTGACTCTATATTTTTGTACTCAGGGCTGTTCACGCATTCCTTTGCTTTTTCAAAGCTTGGGAATTCTACTATCACGTCTAGGTTAGCTGCATCGCCCTCACGATAAGCAGCTTCACCGCCCCTTACTAAGAAACGGCCTTCGTATTGTTCAATTACAGCGCCAACTTTTGATGCATAATCAGATACAAATTTTTCTTCATTAGATAAGACTGGGTGGGCAATTATGTAGCCTTTTGACATGTCATTCTCCTGTTTGTGTATCTATCCTATTGCTAACTTCGTTTTTAGCGACTGAGCCCAATTAATTTGTTTTCCGCCGCCTTCTATCCCTCGTGGAATTGAAAGATTTAATCGTGGCGATGGTTGGGGAGCAGCCACCCGCTCCCCCTTTGCTCCAGATCCGCAGTTAGCAAAATTCAGTCTGTAAAGTCAAAGACGTTTGGCATTTCACGGATATCGTTAACAAATAATTGCGCCATATCACCTAGGGTCTCCACTATTGCCTCCGGACTCTCTGCCTTCCACCAACAGAAAAGAACTTTATCTGCTTTTCCGGCATTCCACTGCATTTGGAATGAGGCTCTATCGTTCTTCATCGCTCCACGGATGTCGTCCTCACTCATTGTTTCTAGAGCCTGGTAATATGCATCCATCGCTTCATCTGACTTCAATGTATGGGTGACCATATAATTTTTCATTTTTTTCTTCCTATTTCTAACGTTAACTGCGCACATCGGGGCGGTGGTATTTGGAGCCTGTCTGGCTACTCGAATGATTTTTTAGATAAATTTTGCCGATTTAGGGCGTTCCTAACCTTTGTACACGTCAACAACGGTACTCTCTAGAATGTGGCCAGACGCTGCAATCATGGGCGCATTTGCTTCCATAAATTTGTCTACTTCGCCCTGCTGCGCTTGCAAAATTACACACACTTTTGATGAATTATCCTTACGTGGCCCACGGAACAAAACTGCAATATTAGATGATTCTAGGCCTGGGCGGCTCTGCTCGAAATGAGTAAGCCAGTCGTCATAAGGATTATTAATTTCAAAAGAGACTATGTAAGTTTCCATTTTGACGCTCCAATCAGAGTTGCTTTTCGAATACAACGGTTCCCGACACAGGATCTGTGACGCCAAGTTCGGGTGATAGCTCCTCAAGCAAATGACGTGTGCTATCGAGCAAAGCAATCATCTGAGGCATCGCTTTTCTCATAAACTCTTCGCTTTTCCAGAGGCCATAGCCGACATAGCTCTGCTCACCAGTGCGCGCTAAAATGTGAAGTATCTGGCCGTCCCATTCATCAACTTTATTGAACAGCGTTTCAAATTCTGCTTGCTTGCCCGACTTCACCTTAAATCTGACCACATTTGTATGTTTGATCATGAAAAGTTACCCCATACTCAGCCAAATTTTTTTCCGAGGACACCGCCTATCGTTTCATCATCCATGATCGGCGTAATGACGATTTCAATCAGGCCGTTCCAATCCAGCGCATAATCTGCAAGAGCGGCGGAGTCTGTGCTCTCTAAAATTGCAAAACCTCCGGTTCCATCAAGATTATGATAACGCGATAATAATTTTACGTTTTCCGGAGGCATTCCTCCAGTTTCCATAAACTGCTTTATTGTTTTATCTCTTGCTTCTGGTGTGTGCGTCCAAGCTAATTTGAAGAGCATGTTAGGTTGTCCCTCTCGAAAAGTCTGTTAGTGATAACAAATCTCTCTAAACCACCTATGTTACCATATCGTTAACTTCAGTTTCTAATTCAAAACCGGTTAGATATTATATATGGTTTTGAATTAGCAAGGCACGCGGCACAAAGGATCAGCAATGGATGGCTATATAAAAAAAAGCACGTTCCTTAGAGGAGATATTACTTGTCCAATAGCTGTGGCTGCGGAGGTACTCTCCGACCAATGGTCGGTCGTCATAATCAGGGACATAGCCTTCTTTGACAGAAGGACGTTTGGTTGCATCTTGAAGGAGAACAACGAAAGAATTGCCCGACCAACACTCGCCAACCGGCTCAGGCGACTTCATGATATCGGAATTATAATCGCTAGGGATGACACAAATCACTCACAGAGAAAAATATATAGCCTGACGGAGCGGGGATTGAGTTTATTGCCCATATTGGTCGAAATGGCTAATTGGTCCATGAACCAATCAGATATTGCCAGTGAAAGAATTGAGTGTTTAGCTGACCTAGCAAACGGTCCTTCAAAGTTAATGAAGGAGTATATGGAAAATTTAAAAATTAGTCAGAATACGTAATCTGGTGACCCTGAAAGCCGTTCGTCTTCGGCTGCAACAGCTTGAGCGCGATATCTTTTTATAATTTAAGCAGCTTTTTCATCTGGATCTGTCGCAA
>Ga0255764_10003872_pt1 | contig 11842 bp, 4 predicted proteins | sample 071ome_30_FD_179964 | JGI IMG/M metagenome (GOLD analysis project Ga0255764, IMG submission 179964) | Coastal salt marsh microbial communities from the Groves Creek Marsh, Skidaway Island, Georgia - 071406AT metaG (version 2) | ecosystem: Environmental > Aquatic > Marine > Intertidal zone > Salt... | reverse complement strand
GACGTCGTATCGACCCCCGCCCCCGCCGTCCGACTACCAGCCGTCCCACCGCCAGCCACCGCCTCCCCACCCGCCACCGCCTCCCCGCCAGCCGTCGGCCGTGCCGGTGGAGCGCGTCATCGACGATATCGCCGTGATGGGGTTCTCGAGGGAGGAGGTGCGGAACGTGCTGCGGGAGATGGCAGCGCAGGGCAAGCCGGTGGACATGAACGTCGTGCTCGACAGGCTCGGCGCCCTCGGTTAAATTTGGACATCGGCCCGAACACGGTTTGACCACATGTGGACTTAAAGTTGCGGCGCAATCGCATCTGCTGGCACCACGTATTTCCTCGTCCGAATTTTTTTCTGTATATCTGCATTTGTCTTGTATCTGTCTTTGCGATGCAGGCGGCATCGATGGCAACTGCGACACAGTGCCGTGCCGGAACGGCTCGGCACCCAAGGAGCGCCTTGGTGTCGACCAGGCCAAGGACAACCCGCGGGGGCTCGACGACCTCCACCACCCTGTCCTCGCCCTCGTCCATCATCGTTTGCTCGGCGATGGCGTCGGTCCCGCTCTCGGCCGCCGTTTCCAGCATCTCGGCCAACCTGCCGGCGTACGCCCCATCGATCCTCGGCGGCATCTCAATCGGCCTCCTCGCCGTCGCCCAGCTGGCCATCGGTGGCAGAATTCTCGGAATCTCCGGGGCAGTGCGCGGTATTTTGAGCGCGCCGCTGTCCATGGATCGCAACCAGGTCTTCAGGTACATGTTCGTGGGTGGACTCCTCGCCGGTGGCATCTTGCTCCCGTACCTGCCGGGCGGCGCGACCGCCACGACCGCCTCGCTCTCGGCGTCGCGCGTAGCCACAGCCGGACTCCTGGTGGGGGTCGGCACGTCCCTGTCGAACGGCTGCACGAGCGGCCACGGTATCTGCGGCATGAGCAGACTCTCGGTCAGGTCCATCCTGTCGACGTGCATTTTCATGCTGTTCGGTGCGCTGGCCGTGTCGCTGCTTTCGGGCGCGCAGAGCGTCGGTTTGCCGGCCGGCTTCATCGTCCCGGCTGTGGACGAGGCGCTGACAAAGCTGGCAACCGGCGTGTTCTACTCCACCGTCGCCTTCCTTGGCGCCGTGACGGCCGCCATCAAGGCGTCTGCCTCGGACGGCGGAAAGTCGGTCCCGGCGCTCGAAAACGTGGCCAACTTTGGCACCGGTGTGTTGTTCGCGTTGGGTCTGGCCGTCTCTGGGATGCTGGACGCTGGAAAGGTGATCGGGTTCTTGTCGATTCTCTCCGGCACGTGGGATGCGTCGCTGGCGTTCGTCATGGGAGGCGCGCTGTGCGTGTCGCTGCCGCTCTATCAGCTCGTGCTGAGCAAGTTTGGCATGCGCCATTCGCTCGCGTGTGATGCGTTCAACCTGCCGTCGACCAAGGAGATCACGACGAGCCTGGTCACCGGGAGCGCGATCTTCGGCGTCGGCTGGGGTCTCGCGGGGGTGTGCCCGGGGCCCGCGCTCGCCAACCTGAACGGCCTCTTCGTTGCAGCGATGGCAGTCGGCATGGTCTTGACGACCAATGCCAAGAAGTTCAGGCCAGCCGCCTGAGCGGCGCGTGTCTATTTTGTTTGTAGAGTTCTTCTTCGTGTACACGATATATATATACGATATACATATACGATATACATGTATATATAAATATATATAAATAGAAAGAGAGAGGGTAGCCGCCGCGATCACGACACAAAGCTGATCCCTGCCGCTCGCTGGCCGCCCCGAGCGCCGCCGCGAGGGCGTCGTATCTCTCTATCCTCCACTCTTTTTCGCGGCGGCCTTGTTGGCTTTCTTCTTGTCCCTCTGCTGCTGGCGGATTTTCTGCATGCCAGAAGACTGGAGGGTCACCGAGCCAAGCATGGCGTTGATCCCCTCCTCGAGAGTGATCGCCTCGAGGAGGGTGAGCTCTCTGGGCGCCGACGCCTTGGCAAACTTGGCCCGGATCAGCTCGACGGCCTGCTTGTAGGCCTTGCCCTTCTTCTGCGTCCCAGGTAACAGTTTGACGCTGTATTTGTACGACGCAAGCGTGCTGTAGGGTGCAATGACCGGCAGGGCGGCCAGCAGCTCGTCGCCGGGCCGTGGGTTGCCGGTCAGCTGGTCCAAGATGCTCGCGTTGGCCTCCAGCGGCTCAAAGTCATCATCATCATCATCATCATCATCATAACCAGCAGCGTCGTCAGCGTCGTCAGCGTCGGCAGCGCCGTTGTGTTGCGCATTAACATTTCGCTGATCAGCGTTGGCGTGATCCGCGCCCTTGTCCCCCGAGCCTTCCGACGGCGACACGGCAGCCTCAGCGCCACGACTCTCCGTCTCCGCAGTCTCGTTCACGTCGCTGCGCGCATCGTCTTCTTCCTCGCTCACCACGACGTCTCCGAGGCGCTGCGTCAGCTCGGCGATGCCCTCCTTAGTCACCTCGGTCTGCTCGATGCCGCTCGCGGCCATCTTGCGGGCGGTCATTTTGGCCTTCCGAACTTCCTTGCGAGCCTTGCGATCGCGGTTCTTCTTCTCGCCGCCGCTCGCGAGGAACGCCTTTGCCAGCTCCCGCTCGTCCTCGTCTTGGTCGCGGTACTTGCCCTGCTTCTTCTGCTTCTTTTTCATCGTCCGCATGCTCACCTCTTTGCTGGCGGTCTGGGCGCCAGGGTCCCTGGCACCGCCACCATCACCATCACCACCGCCACCACCGCCACCACCGCCGCCCTTCCTGTCGCCGCCCTTGGCCTTGGCCTTTCCGCGCTGCTTCGGCGCGTCTGTCATCGTGATGCTGTACTCCTCCGCCGACGATCCGCCGAGGATCTTCTCCAGCGCCGACTTGGACTGTGCCGACGCGATCGCCTCCTGTGCCGCGTCGACGCCGCCGAAGTCGACGCCGCCGTTGGCCTCGCGGACGCGTCGCTCACCGCGGTGCGCGGCAATGCTGCCTTCCTCCAGTTTGAAGAGCCAGCCGATGCCCATGACGAGCTGCGACGTGGGCAGGTAGTTCTTTCTGCCGCGGATCATCATCGAGCCGGTGGTCAGGTACTCTCCGGAGGGCGCCGTCTTCGACACCTGGTCGGGGCGCACCCAGTAGGCGGCGGCAGTCACCTTGGCGTCCCACGCCGAGCTCCGGGCCACGCATGCCTGCCCCGCCTCGCTCAGGGTCATGAAGGGGATGGGAGCGCTCGGGTCATTGTTCTTGACGATGGTGGACGAGGCGCCGTGGAGCTCGGCGTGCACGTAGGCGTCGCCCTTCCGCAGGTGACGACGCACGAGCTGTTCGTTCTGCTGCGCGTCGCGACCCGATACGACGAGGTAGTTCTCGGACGAAATGAACCAGTGGAACTTCTCGAACCAGTAGGGCTTGCGCTCGGTCCTCGACTTGCCGCCGGCCGCTTGCTCCAGCTTGGCCTCCTGGATCTTCTTCAGCTTGACGAGGACGTTCTTCTCCGCCGCCGCAAGGGCCTTGTCGTTTGACTCGATCGTCCTGCGCGCCTTGTCGGCCAGCCGCTTCTTCATCTCGAAGTACGCCTCGACGTTTGCGTGGGCCGACGACAGGCCCAGGTCCACCTCGACAGTCATCGTCCTCTTGCCGCGCGGCTGGCCTCCATCGGCAGCATCGACAGCATCGACAGCATCGACAGCGTCCAGATCGTCCAGACAGAGCGTAATTGCGTTCCTCTCGAGTTGAAGCCCGTCGATCAGCAAGGCCACCGGGTTGCCGTCGGCCCTCTCCTCCTCGATCATCTCCTCCAGGTCCTCCCAGCTGAAGCCGGCAGCGAGCGCTTCACGAACGGAGTCCATCGCCGCATCGGCCTCGTTCAAATTATACGACAGCACCGCCGCCTTGCGCTCGGCGAGGTCGACCTCCTTGTGGAGGTTCTGGATGCGCATGGTGTGGTCGTTGCGGATCGCCTCGAGCTTCTTCTGCGCGGCGTTCTCCTGCTGCTTCACCTGGGTCGCGGTCCGATCTCCCTGGATTTTGGAGAAGAACTCCCGTGCCGCCTCGTCAAACGTCGGAAAGTCGACCCGAGTCATGCCGGCGGCCGGCTCCACGATGGGCTCGCCGTGCACGAGCGGTTGGAAGTCATGATACTTGCCGCTGGCATCGACCGTGATGCATCCCGCCGGCGCAGTGTCCTCGCACGAGTCGACCCACTTCTCAAACGCCCAGACCTGCTCGAGCAGCTCCTGGAACGCGGCCTCATCGTCCGGCTCGCCTCCAGAGAGCGGCTGCCGCCGCTTGGGGTCGAGCCCCGCGCGCCGGATGCAATAACCGGCCACTTGCGGGCCGTACGCGGAACACCGCGCCACGGCCTCCTTGAGCGTGGTCTTCCCTGCCGGGTCCCCGAGCGACGCGGCGAGCGCCTCCCGAAAGTCGTCCGCGACCGTCGCCGTCCGCAGCTTGATCGTCTGGATCGGGTACGCGTGCTGGCTCATCGTCGCCACACCCTTCGCGTCGTCTCGATGCGACCGCAGCAGCGAGAGCACGCTGTATTTCGGGTCCACGAGGATGACATTCCCGCTGGCGAAGAACTCGAGCAGCACTTTGACTTCGTGATCCCCGGTCCCGAACGTCATCTGGCACACCTGGCAGACGAGGGAGTGGCGCGGTGCGAGTGAGGGCACATGAAGGTCGGAGCGTCGGGGCCGGGGCCGACTCCAGAGTCGTGTGTGAGAGCGCGTCGGTCCAGTCCCAAATACCCACCCGATCGCTTCCCAGCTGCCGAACGTCCTCAAGACGTCGAGCTTTGACGTGCTTGCGCAGCTTCAAGACAAAGTTCGACGGCGTGTCCGGTTTCTCGGGCATCTCGTCGACCGTGTGCATCCGTTGCCCGCTCTCGACGAGCAGGATGGCCTTCTCGCCCGTATCGCCACCGCGGGCAAGCTTGAACGCAAACAGCTTGGAGGTGACGTCGTACACGTTGGTGACGCGCATGCCGTGCAGCTGCTGCCGCAGGGTGCCCACCTCTGCGGCCAGGTCGGCCGTGCTATAGCGCTGTTTGACCATTGGGTCGCGACGACTGGATACTCGCGTCGATCACTGCCCCTCCTGGTATTAGATAGTGCTTGATGCAATGGTCTACCTCACAATACGGTGATCCATCGAGACATGGGTAAAAGGGCGGACGCCGTTTCTTTTGAAACGGACGACTCTGGCGTCTCAGCGGATTACAAGGGCTGACTACTACAACTTCTTCGGGCCCCCCGCGTCGCTGTCGCTATCGTCCAACTCGGTCCAAGAGGCCACTTGGAGCGCCCCGTCCTCGTCCTGGAGCCATTTGACGCCGTACCTCTTCCCACTCTTGGAGTGGACTGCCGTGTCGTGGCCGAGCGTGACGTCGAGCTTCGAGCCGTCCTCGAGCACGACCTCGGTCGTCTCGCCGTTGCCGGCGTCAATCTCCGCCTGCTTGGCAATGTTCAGAAACACCTCCTCGAGCGACGTCATCTGGATCTGGACGTCCAATACGCCGAGGCGCTTCTGGTTGGTCTGCAGCTGCTGGAGCGCTTCGGGGAGGTCGGCGTCGTGCGCGCTCTCATTCGAGCCATCCATGCTCTTGGGCAGAATGTACGTCACGTACGACCCGCGGACGTCGACGGGGGCGTCCACACCAAAGGTCTCCCGCATGAACGCGTCGAGGTCTGCCATGGCGGACGCATCATCCTTGTCCTTCACAGACAGAGACAGTTCGTAGCCGCTGCCAAACCTGTTCTTGAGGCGGATGGAGGACCCGAAGGCGCGGACCTTGCCGCGCGCCATGATGGCGATCGAGTCGCCGAGGATGTCGGCCTCCTCCATGCTGTGCGTCGTGAGAACCACCACTCGATCCTTCTTCGCGGCTTCGATGGTGTCCCAAACGTGTCGCCGCGAGATCGGGTCCATGCCCGTGGTCGGCTCGTCCAGGTAGACGACGAGCGGGTCTCCCAGCAGGGCAATCGCCACCGACAGGCGGCGGCGCATGCCTCCACTGTACGATCCCGACCGGATGTTGGCCGCCTCGGTCAACTTGACAGAGTCGATGAGCTGCGTCGCCTGCTCGAGGACCTCCTGCCGACTGAGTCCCTTGATGCGGGCGTAGATCTTCATGTGCTCCATGCCCGTTAGCTCCTTCCACAGGATGTCGAACTGCGGGCATACGCCCATGCTCGCGCGAATGCGGTCCATGCCTCCCGTGGCGACGATCGACTCGCCGTAGACGAGCGCGTCGCCCCCGGTCGGCGGGAGGACACCCGTGAGGCAGTTGATCGTCGTCGTCTTGCCGGCGCCGTTGGGTCCCAGCAGGCAGAAAATGTTGTTCTCCTTGATGGTGAACCATGATCCCTTGATGGCCCAAAAGTCGGCCACCCCCTTCTTCTGCTTCTTCTTCTTCTTCCGCCGGAGCGAGAGCTTGGCCGCCATGGCGGTGAGCAACGACCGGGGGAACATCATCTGCAGGCCAACGACCTTGATGGCCGCGTCCAACGTCCCGCCGTTGCCTTCGTCCGCACCCCCACGCTCGGTGCCCCGGATCACCATGGTCTCCTCCGCCACGACGTCCTCGTCGGTGGCCACCGCGTCGGCCTCCGGGCACGGCACCGGCTTCCGCAGTCCCTTCCGCAGGCTCTTGGAACGACCGATGCCCCAGTAGGAGGGCGAGAACGGGTACCAGAGCGGCTTCCTGACCCCGTTCTCGTTGGGCACCACGTTGTCCAGGTAGATGCCCAGCAGCGTGTAGACGACAAACTCGAGCGCCAGCACGCCCATGATGGTCCCGAGCGGGAACACGCAGTCAAAGTCCCAGTACACGCCCGGATTCGACGCATACAGCGCGTTCTCTTCCTCCTTACTGTCCAGATTCTGGCAGTACTCGTTGCGCCTCGCCCAGGTGATGCCGTCGCCCTCCTCGGCGGCCCGGCCGAGGTCGATCGAGCCCTTGGCCAGCGGATCCGGCGGGATCAGCGTGAAGATGGCCGTCATAATGGGCAGACTGCCGATAAACTCGGGCGTATACGGATACCCGAACGCGATAATGGCCTGGAAGATCCATCCCACCATGAACACGACGAACCCGGCGTTGATCGCCCCGCCCGACGTCCCGATGAACGGCGCCAGGAAGAACGCCAGCCCGATCATCGCCCACTGGAACATCAGAAACAGCACAAAGACGACCGAGAACGAGTTCTTTAGGAAGAACGCAAACCCGAACATGGCGCCGAATCCCACCAACAGCAGCGAGAAGATGACCGAGATGATGAGCTCGATGAAGATCCACGAGCACCAGAAGGCCGAGTCAAGCATACCGCTCGTCTTGAGGGCCTGCCGCAGCCCGTTCTCCTTCTCCGACACAATGGAGGACATCAGCAGCACAAAGTTGAACATGTTGGCCGCGAAGATGAATGGCCCGATGGCCTGCCCGACGATGTTGACCGACTGCGTTGTCGGGTGGGCAAACATCGAGTACGACACGTTCCACGAGACCTCTCCCGCGCGCCCCGACTGGCGCCACTGATACGACGCAATCTCGCGCTCGACAGCCACCTGCATGGGCGCCGTGAAGAAGAACGTCGGGTCCTGGTATTGGTCCCTGAACGACTTGACTGTCGTGTTGGCCACCAGCACAAAGTCGACGGGAGAACCCGCAGCCCCGGGCGCAGCCGCATCATCCAGCAAAAAGTGCACGCCACCCGGCACCCGCTCTATGTTGTCCTTCAGGTAGTCGTTGGCCGCCTCAATCGACTCAAAGCCGATGACCGAGTCGGCCCCAATCTCCCGCCCGGGGTTGTTCCTCCGGATATTGTCCACCAGCTCTCGCGCCACCACAGACGTATTCGGAGAGTACAAGAAGTCATAGCACGGCGAATTGATGAACAAATCGTCCTCGCACGCAGGAATGCCCCCCACGGGGTCGACTGCCGGCGAAGGGTTGTCCTGGCGAACGAAGAACGAGCGTGGCGCGAGTGAGACAGCGAGCGTGAGAGAGCAAGCACCAAACCGCGCGAGCGCACGTCCACCACCGTCGAGATCAATACCCACCAGGTACGCCGGGAGGTTCTGGTTGTCCGTCCGGAACGCGATATCCAACAACCACAGCAGGAACATGAAGACCAGCGGCGAGAATATACGCAGCAGCGTCGACAGCCAGTTGCGAGCATAGACGAGCGTCTGCTTGGCGCACAGGGCCAGGAATTGGTCAACGAAGCGCGTCCGCCACGGCCGGAGCCGGGACGACCGAGCAATCGAGGGGGAGGTGGTGACCTTGGTCGAGGGCTTTCCGTCCTTGCCGGTGGCGGACAGAGACGCTTCCGAGTCTGACCACTTTTCCAGCTTGTCTGTCGTCGTGTGCATCTCGTCTCGCTCGTCTCTCTCGCCCCCCCGCGAGGGCGAGTCGGTATCGACGCCCATGCGAGAATAGGATCGCGGTCAAACACGGGCAGGCGGAACGAAACGGCGCACAATGGGCAGTCTCGGCTCTGTGCAGTGTACCAAGGCAACCGTGTTGCGTCTCACCCGTGTTGCGAGTACGGAATAAAAGAATACGAGACCTGCGGCCACGAACGAGGGCAAAGCGCGTGGCGGTGGTTATGCCGAGAATAAAACGTTCGTTCCACTACGCACGGCATCGGACAGCGCCGCTTCCGTCCGCAGTGACGCATTCTGACTAGGAAACGCCAATGTACTAGGCGAGAGAGCGAGAGAGCCAGAACGCATCCCGTCGAACCTAGCCCCCTCGGACGAACAATGGGCGGAGGCCAACAGCGCACACAGACGTTCCGCGCGCAGGCCCGGGCGCTGTTCCGGCGCAACGCGTCGCTGCAGCGGCGGAGTCCCTGTGCCAACCTGTTCATCGTCCTGACTCCGGTGCTGCTGATCGTGCTGCTGTACGTGCTCCAGGTCCTGGTGGACATTGCCATCTCGTCGGACGACACGAAGTGCGGTTGTCTGTGTCTGAGGTGTTGCGACGAGGTGGACGGGGAGGAGATCTGCCGGGATGCAACGCAGGATGCGCCTTGTCTCTCCGGGGTCTACGACTCGTGTGCCTTGTACGACGAGACGCAGTGTGGGATCCAGTACTCAAACGCGCGGCAGCTCGTTTGGTGTCAGATCGAGAGCCCGTCGATCTGGCCGCCGGTGGCGCAGGTGCCGAGCGTGGGGTACCTGGCCGAGCCAGAGTCGCCCAACGCGGCGATGCTGGTCACGGGGGACAGCGCCGAGGTGGTCAGTGATATCAACCTGTTTCCGGTGCCAGACGTGACGCCTGGGGACGCCGCGAGGGCGCAGGCGTTTGCGCAGCGGGGACAGGAGACCGGGGCGCAGTACGTCGGGTCTTCTTTCCTGGGGCTGACGATCGGCACGTTCCAAAAGTACCCGAACTACAACTACTACCTGGAGCCGGCGTTCTGGCCGTACGGCAAGTACAACGGGTCGTTGTCCGTGCTGACGGATGATAACGCGGCGCCGGGGACGCAGAATGCCATGCAGTTGGTCAATGCCATCACCGGAAACCTGGTCGTGCCGCTGACGGCGAGCCCGCTGCAGTCGGAGCAGGTCTATGTCGAGTCGGCAGACGCCATCAACGAGATGCTGTACTGCGGGTACGGGGAGGCGCGATGTGTGACCGAGCAGAACAACGGAAGCTCGCAGATCAACGAGTACACAAACGCGTGGGATTTCAGCGCGACGGACTTCGACGCCGGCAGGTACGCGATGCGGTTTTGGTACAACGCCACGGGGCGGTACCCCGGCAACGGACAGGCGCCAACGATGATCGTGCGGGTTCAGGCGGCCATTAACTCGGCAACAAATGCGTTCCTGCGGCGGAGCGTGGGCGCGACCAGCCTCGCGCGCTTCGTCGGGACCATGGCCATGCCCAAGCCGGCTTCCAAGCTCGAGCTGGACATTGCGTCGCTGATCGGCGTGCTCTTCTACACGTGGCTGCTGCAATTGCTGCTGCCCATCATGCTGTCGACGCTGGTCTCGGAGAAGGAGAACAGGCTGCGGAGCATGATGAAGATGCACGGCCTGGGCGACGGCGTCTACTGGGTGGTGCAGTACGTCTGGTACTTCGTCATGAACCTGGTCTACGTGTGGATCCTGATCGGGATGGGATCCGCCATCGGCCTGGCGTTCTTCACGAAGACGGACTACTCGTTCCAGTTCGTGTTCTACTTGCTGTGGACCGGGTGCCTCGTGGCCACCACGTTTCTGTTGTCGGCGACCATTGCCTCGTCGCGCACCAGCACCGTCTCTGGGTTCCTGTACGTGTTTGCGACGGGCCTCATCGGCTACCTGCTGCTGTCCAAGCTGGTATCGGCGGGATACTGGTGGGTGATCTTCATCGAGCTGATCCCCGGCTTTGCGCTCTACCGGGGCCTCTACGAGATTGCAAACTACGCGTTCCGGGCCGCCTACGGCAACGGGACGGGCATCACGTGGAGCAACCTGGACGACCCAGGGAACGGATTGGTCGCGGTCATGATCATCTTTGCCGTGGAGTCGGTCCTGTTCCTGGTCGTCGCCTGGTACCTCGAGCAGGTCTACCCGCAGGGCTGCGGCGTGCCGCGGCACCCGCTGTTCTTCCTGGGGAAGAAGTACAAGAGCGAGCTCTACGAGGAGGAAGACCGAGAGAACGATGTCGGCATTGCAGGGGATGCGGAGGCCGGCGCCTCTGACGTGGTGCGGGAGCAGGAGAGGGTCCACAAGATCCTGCACGCTGCCGCCGGTGCGGCAGACGCCGATGCCACGTCACAACGGCACCCGATCGTGGTGTCCAAGCTGAAAAAGGCGTTCCGAGGCAAGGGCGTGCGCAAGTACGCGGTGAAGGATCTGACCGTGGCCATCGAGCAGGGCGAGTGCTTCGGCCTGCTGGGCCCCAACGGGGCCGGCAAGTCCACCTCGCTCAACATGCTGACGGGGTTCCTTTCGCCCAACGGCGGCTCGGCGCTGGTGCATGGCAACGACATCTCGTCCGATATGGACAAGGTCTACCAGATCATGGGCGTGTGCCCCCAGGACAACTTGCTCTGGGAGAAGCTCACAGCGCGCGACCACCTGCTGTTCTACGCGCGGCTTAAGTTGTTCAAGGGCGCCCAGCTGACGAAGGCGGTCGAAGACGCGCTTCGGTCTGTGAATCTCCTCAACGGCGGCGTTGCCGACAAACAGGTCAAGAAGTTCAGCGGCGGCATGAAGCGGCGCCTCTCGGTGGCCATCTCGTTCATCGGCGACCCCCGGGTCGTCTACCTGGACGAGCCGTCGACCGGCCTCGACCCCGCCAGCAGGCAGAATCTGTGGGACGTGGTCAAGAAGGGCAAGGACGGTCGAGGTATCATCCTCACCACCCACAGCATGGAGGAGGCGTCGGTGCTCTGCGATCGTCTGGGCATCTTTGTGGACGGCGAGCTCGTCTGCATCGGCTCCCCCAAGGAGCTCACCTCCCGCTATGGCGGCTTCTTCGTCTTCACAATCACCGTCAAAGACGGCAACGAACACAAGATCGCGCCGTTCGTCCGGTCCATGTGCCCGTCGGCCAGGCAGACCTACGCGGTGGCCACCACCGAGAAGTACGAGCTGCCGACCAGCGACGTGACGCTCGACGCTGTATTCGACAAGATGCGGGAGAGCGAGCGGGAACTCGGCGTGATTGACTTTTCGATCTCGAACGCGAGCCTCGAAGAGGTCTTTATCAAGTTTGCCGCCGAGCACGAGGTGTCTGCAGAGTAGGAGTGGTGGGTGGTCGTACCCTATACTTCAATTTCTTCTCCCAGCATTGCTCATGTCACATGAAGTTATCATAATCAGTCATTGATTCTTTCCGGCCGCCACCCCCACGCCTTCTCAAACCCACGTCCTGGGGTTGCGAGCCGC
>Ga0255764_10003870_pt1 | contig 11842 bp, 8 predicted proteins | sample 071ome_30_FD_179964 | JGI IMG/M metagenome (GOLD analysis project Ga0255764, IMG submission 179964) | Coastal salt marsh microbial communities from the Groves Creek Marsh, Skidaway Island, Georgia - 071406AT metaG (version 2) | ecosystem: Environmental > Aquatic > Marine > Intertidal zone > Salt... | reverse complement strand
GAGTTTCAGCAGTACTACTGGATGTTTGATCGGGAGGAAGAAACAACTGCGTGGCAGCAGCACCTGCGATTGATCTTCCCGGATCGGGGTGGAAGCTTTACCTGGTGTGAGAAATCACAGAAGTGGGTCTGGACGACCTTCTTTGAGTTCCAGTGGGACCTGAACTACAGCAATCCGGAAGTCTTTCGAGGCATGCTGGCCGAGATGCTCTTTCTGGCTAACCAGGGGATCGAGGTCCTGCGTATGGACGCGGTGGCGTTCATCTGGAAACGTGCTGGAACAGACTGCGAGAACCAGCCGGAGGCGCACTGGATTCTGCAGGCCTACAATGCCTTGTGTGCGATCGCTGCGCCAGCACTTCTGCTCAAATCAGAGGCGATCGTTCACCCAGACGAGGTTGCCCGCTATATCCGTCCAGACGAATGCCGCCTGAGCTACAATCCTCTGCTGATGGCGTTGCTCTGGGAGTCACTCGCTACCCGCAATACCCGCCTACTACGTGCTTCCCTACAAGCACGCTTCCCAATTGATCCAGAGTGTACCTGGGTCAACTACCTGCGCTGTCATGATGACATCGGCTGGACTTTTGATGATGCAATCGCTTCTCAATTAGGCATCGATGGCGCTGGACATCGCAAGTTTCTCAATGACTTCTACACCGGTCGTTTCCCTGGGAGCTTTGCCCGGGGTCTGCCTTTCCAGGAAAACCCAGTGACTGGTGACGCTCGGATTTCCGGGACTCTAGCTTCTCTGGCGGGTTTGGAAGCCGCGCTAGCCAGTGGTGCTCCAGAGGCCGTGAACTTGGCTATCGAGCGCATTCTGCTTCTCTACAGCGTGATCTTCAGCATTGGTGGGATTCCGTTGATTTATCTCGGGGATGAATCAGGAATGCTCAACGACTACTCGTTTGCCCAGCGTCCGGAGCAGGCCTTGGATTCGCGCTGGGTTCACCGTCCAGTACGCGACTGGTCTCAGGAAGCACAGGCTTTGAGCGATCCCAACTCACCGGCCGCACGTATTCGAGCTGGAATCCAGCAACGCTTACAACTGCGTTGTTCTATTCCGGTTCTTGCTCAGGGACAGACAACATTCCTGAATGTGGACAATGACCACGTGTTTGCCTATCTCAGAAATCAGGCTTCTCAGAGCCTGCTGCTGCTGAATAACTTTACTGAGCGTCCTCAGATCATCTCCTCAAATGAACTGAAAGTTCAGGGCTTCACTGATCAGGCTCAAGATCTACTGAATTCAAAAAGACTACAGCTTTCAGGAGGTCTCCAGCTCGAACCCTATCAAGCGTGCTGGCTACAGAGCTTGGGGCCTGAAGCTCATTGAGCTTATCACCCGAGAGGCCCAAGAAATCTCCTATCCAACTCAAGTTTGGCCAGTCAACCACCACTCAAATTCTGACTCTCTGACATCCGAGTTATCTCGTGAATCCTTTACTAGAAATCAAGCAGTTCATCTCCAAATCAACATCCCCAGAAGGGATGCAAACCAGGATCGTGGCGATCGATGGGTGTGGAGGAGATGATAAAATATCCTTGCCTAGAAAAGCATCAACTCTGGTAGCACTACCTGAATAAATCATACAAATTTAAGGAATCTAGCTGGCAGCGCCTGAACTCAGTATATGCTTCTCATTTCCCAAATATCTAAAGACACCAACTCTGCAGTACCACCAAGACCTGTTACAGACAGCCCAGTGCTATCTACTAAACTTGGATACACTCTAACTGCCAGACATTGTTGGTCATCTATAAACACTTCAACTACGCTACGATCAATAAATACCCTGACATCAAGTATTTCATCTGAGTGGAGTCTAATGGATGCTGACTCAGGAGGCCGAATACTAACATCACTCAGAATCGAAGAATTACTTGAGTCGATCGTAACCACACTATCATTAGAAGTCGGCCGCATGTGATTTGCGTCAGTCGCTGAAGCAACTACAGATCGGAATCTATTATTAAAGCCGCCATTCACGTAAAAGGTAATTCTTGTGAACTCTTGTCTATCAGGTGAACAAAGAACATCAATCGATATCCGTTTAGCATCATTGATCAAAATTTTGAATAAAGCCTCACAGCAATTCGTAGAAACATTTGAAAAATTTATCTCTTCGTTATGTTGAAGGCGGTGACTGCCGAAATGCGTATGTTTATCTCTGAGAGAAAGAACATCACCTGCAGGTTTGATTTGAAGATCACCATATTTTGATAACGTCAACTGCCTAGGCAGAGTCATAATTTGGTCCCAACCAAAACAGTCTCTTCCTTTGTTCATATTGAATATCGCAATAACACTACCATCTTTACAAGTAGTTGCAGAAGGAGCATGAACACCGGAGGGGTGAGCAGCACCAAAATTAAATCGTCCATGTTTTTCTGCATAAAATTTCTGTTTATCCTCATTGTAGCTACCAATAATATATTGGCCTCCACTCATATGGCTAAAAAAGAGGAGTATGTGACGATCACCTATGGGCCAAAAGTAAGGACATGCTCCATCATCACCAATTTGAGTAAAAATATCATCCTCAACAAAAGTATGAAGAAACTCCCAATTTGAAAGATCGGTAGATCTAAATAGGAAGTCTGCAGCCACATATTGAGCATTTGGTCCGGTAGGAGTGACACCACCAGAGAGAGCATAATAAAAATTCTTATTCTTCCAGATACAAGGATCAAAAACAGAATAAAGGGTATTCTTATTATCTAAGAAACGAGATGAATTATTCAGAGGAATCACGGCAGAATTGTTGAGCTTTTCCCAATTCAGCAAGAGAGGGTCACTAGAAGTAGCAATCATATTGCCGACCTCAGTTCCGTGGTACATAGCAATAACCCGATCTTCTTCGACCAGAGTTGCACCAGAGAAACAACAGTTTTCAGGGTAGGGGTAAATTGCGTAAGGAAGATCTCTCCAGTGAATTAAATCACTACTCACAGCATGCCCCCAGTGCTGCCTTGGATCTTCTGGGGGGTAAGCTTGATAAAAAAGATGCCAATTACCTTTCCAAAAACAGAGTCCGTTGGGGTCATTTAAATTTCCTTCAGGATTTACATAATGGTATCTTGGACGATAGGGATCATCCTTAAAAGAGCAGCGTGACTCAGAGAAACGGGTTAAAAGTAAATTGTTTTGAAGCTCCGCTTCTTGATCAATAAGGTTAACCGAAAAGTTAAAGTGAGGGACCTTAGAAGGTACAATTGCCATAAGAAAACTCAGTAAGGAAAATCACAAAGGAATTTTAGATGGTGATAAGAGATCCAATTCATTTGCAAAGTGACAAGCCGACAAATGACCGTTTCCACAGTCTCTTAATACAGGTAACTCTTCTTTACATTTATCCCTTGCATATCGGCATCGAGGATGGAAAAAACAACCAGAAGGTGGGTTTACTGGATTAGGTATTTCTCCAGAAAGAATAATTTTCTTTGATTTATAAGAAGGGTTAGGTATCGGTACAGCCGATAAAAGTGCTTCAGTGTAGGGATGTTTAACTTCCTTGAAAAGGGAGGCAGTTTCAGATATTTCAATAATTTTCCCGACATACATCACAGCAACCCTATTCGTGATATGCTTGATGACACTCAAATCATGAGAGATAAAAATATATGTTAGATTGAATTTCTTTTTAAGATTATCAAGAAGATTAAGAATCTGAGCTTGGACAGATACATCTAGGGCAGAAACAGGTTCATCACAAACGATCAGTTGGGGCTTAGTAATAAGTGATCGTGCAACACCTACCCTTTGCCGTTGTCCTCCACTAAAGGCATGAGAGTATCTATGAGCGTGTTTTTTTTCTAAGCCAACTTCCTCTAGAATATCAAAAACTAATTCATTGGCTTCATCGCCAGTAGCAATTTTATTATAAATTAACGGTTCTTTAATTAACTCAAGAACAGTCATCGTGGGATTCAAAGAAGAAAAAGGATCTTGAAAGATCATATGAAAGAATTTTCTTACCTGTCTTAATTCTTTGTTACTAGCATTAGCCAGATCAATTTTGTTGCCATGATTATTGAAAAGAATGGAGCCGCGAGAAGGTTGGATTGCTCGAATGAGACATTTGCCAAGAGTAGTCTTCCCAGAACCAGATTCACCAACAATCCCAAGAGACTCACCTTTTGTGAGATTGAAAGAAACATCGTTTACAGCTTTAAGATCTCCAGTCTTCCTGCCGAACGCACCTTTAGAAACGTCAAAATATTTCGATAATTTATTGACTTCCAACAGGTTAGAATTCACTCCACTCATCTTTAATATCCTCGCTATCGCTGTACAAAAAACAGCTAACTTTATGATATTCATTCCCATCTAATCGTGGTACTGATGAAGAACATTTAGCTGATGCATGCTCACATCGATTATAGAAACCACACTGCCATGGTAAATTAATAGGAATAGGAACATTACCTTCTATCGGTTGTAACAAACTGTGTTCTTTATCGATTCTTGGAATGGATTTCAGAAGAGATTGAGTGTAGGGATGCTGCGGGTTATTGAAGATTTCATTGGTGGGAGCCATTTCAACTACTTTTCCAAGATACATGACACAAACAAGATCACATGTCTCGGCGATCACACCTAAGTCGTGCGTAATAAAAATAATAGAAGTATGGTATTTCTCTTTAAGAGAATTAATCAGATCCAATATCTGGGCTTGGACGGTAACATCTAGCGCCGTCGTTGGTTCATCTGCGATCAATATCTTAGGATCACAAGAAAGAGCCATAGCTATCATGACTCTTTGCCGCATACCCCCAGAAAGTTGATGAGGATATTCATAGAATCTTTGTTTAGGATTTGGAATCCCAACAGATTCGATTAAATCCATAGCAACCTCTTGGGCTTCCTTGGAAGATAGTTTTCTATGAAGAATTAGAGGTTCCGTGATTTGAGATCCGATAGTATGAACCGGAGACAAACTCGTCATTGGCTCTTGAAAAATTATAGAGATTTCTTTACCTCGAATCTTTCGAATCGCATTGCCTGCTGGATTAAGGTCAGCGATATTTAGTACAGAGCCATCATCATGAAAAAAATTAATTTCACCTGAAATTAAATAACCAGGTTTCCTAACGATATTTAACAACGACTTTACAAGAACAGATTTTCCACAACCAGATTCTCCAATAATCCCAATCACTTCTTTTTTATTTAATTCAAAGCTGACATTATCAACAGCCTTAAGTAAACCTTCGTCTAAAAGATAATAGGTTTTTAAATTTTGGACTGAGAGTCTGGGGTTATCTCTTTTCTCAAGAGTAAGGATCTGCGGCATCTCTTATCCCATCTCCAATAAAATTAAAAAGTAAGACAGAGACAATTACAAAAAAACATGGAATTAAGTACCAAGGATAATTTGCTATCATTGTTATTTGCTGTGCATCTTGCAGTAAAGCTCCCCAGCTTGTTTCAGGAGGGAGGATGCCAAGTCCAAGAAAACTCAGGGTTGTTTCACCAAGAATCATTTGAGGAATTGCAAGAGTAGCATGCACAACTAAATAGCTAAAAAAACCTGGTAATAAATGTCTTTTAATGATTATAAAACTGCTTGCGTTTGAAATACGAGCAGCTGTCACATAGTCTTCCTCTCTCAATGAAATTAAGCGTCCTCTAATAACCCTTGCTAGCCCTGTCCACCCTACAAATGACAGGATAATTGTGATTGCGAAAAAAGTCTCAATACCTGACCAATGATCTGGGATAGCCGCAGATAATGCAATCCACAATGGGATTTGGGGGATACTTATAAAAAGCTCAATCAATCTTTGAATTATATTATCAACTGTACCACCAAAATATCCCGAAATTCCACCAAGGATAACACCAATTATAAAACTAAGGAAGACACCAACTAATCCTACACATAATGAGACTCTTGATGCATATATAGTTTGTGAGAATAGATCCAATCCTAATTTATTTGTACCAAATAGGTGAACATACCCTTCCTTCACACAAAATAATTTTCTATCTAACTTAATTACTCCCAATAATTCATACGTTTCTACTGAACAGAAAAATTCAATTGGATGTTTTTTTTCCTTATTTTCTTTATAGATCCATTTAAATGTTTTTCTATCTAGTGTCTTTGAATAATCGTAGATAAATGGCCAGGAAATACCGTTTTTTTCATCATAAATATTTATTGCATTTGGAGGAATAAATTGCCTTTCGGATACTCTAAAACTTTTTGGATATGGAGCAATAAATTCTGCAAGTAATGCGACTAAATAAAATAATATAAGCAAATAAAGGCTTATATTTGCCAGTTTATGCTTTTTGAATTTTAGTCTTATTAATTTAAATTGAGTTGCACTATAAAGTGCTTCTTGATAGCCTGATTTATTTCGAATCTGCTGTTTATATTTTTTTAGTAAATCTTTATTATAAGCCTCCATTAATTAGTCTCTATTGCTATTGTTCATACCTTATTCTTGGATCCAGCAAGGCTAGTAATATATCTGAAATCAATGTCCCAATGATTGTCAATATACTTAAAATAAATAATATACCTCCAGCAAGATACATATCTTCTCCCATTAGTGCCTTCAATAAAACCGGCCCTGTTGTAGGAATATTAAGTACTTTTGATATGACTACTTCTCCTCCTACTGCAGCAGGTAATAGCCAGCCGATCGTGCTAATCAAAGGATTAATTGCAATCCTAAAAGGATATTTAAACAATATTTTCAACTCTGATATACCCTTACTTCTTGCAGTTACCACATATTGTTTTTCAAGTTCATCGAGCATTGAGCTTCTAAGTATTCGTATTATTACAGCGGCTCCTGATGTACTCAACACTATTAAAGGCACACTTACATTTTTCAACAAGTCAATAAATTTATATATGTCCCAAGGTGCATCTTTATAAGCTTCTGAATATAACCCTGTGATCGCATATCCTGTATTAACATAAATTGTATAAACAAGAATTATAGCAAACATAAAACCAGGTATTGATATTCCAATAAATCCAATAAATGTAAATACATAGTCAAAGACACTATATTTCTTCACCGCAGATAATATCCCAATTGGTAGTGCAATGATCCATTGTAAAATTATAGCTGCCATAGTTATTCCTATTGTTCTAGGAACACGCTCAATCAATATATCTGAGACTGGCCTATTATAAGTAAATGACTGACCAAAATCTCCATGTAAGACAATATTTGATATCCACTTAAAATATTGCTCAATGAAACTTTTGTCTAAATTATACCTCTCTTTCAATAATTGTATTTCTTCAACTGTTGGTTTATAACCTTGGGAAATCATATTATATTCCCATGTTGTAACATAGTCACCTGGTGGCAACTGAATCACAACGAATGACATGATTGAAATTAAGATGGCTAATGGAATTAGATAAAAAATTCTCTTTGCAAAGTAAACAAACATATTTTTAATTATTTAATTATTTTACTTTTTTTTTGCTAATTTTTTATCGACCCAATGAATCTCTTATCATCATTTCTCAACTAAATTCTCTTTTAAATACATTTATTAATTATCTTTTTATTCTTCTTATACCTAAGTTTTTTGTTTTTTTGATTACTACTTAGACTAGCGAAGCCACATACTTGATGCAGCTTCGCTTGATAATGTTAATCAATAAACCAAATCGGTGCAGCCTCTGATATTCCTAAATTATACGGATATCCCTCTCGAGGAATATTTTTAATATTATTTTTGAATATATTTGGCACCTTTATATCCCCAATTGGCCAAACAAGAGCATTCCCCTCTGTAAACCATCCTAGTAAATTGTTGAATAACTCTTTACCCTCGGCTGATTCAGGTGGAACTGCCATTCTCGCAGCATTCATGTCGTAATATTTGACCATGTGTGCTGGTGGCTTGAGGCCCTCTTCTCCTTTTGATGCGAGGTACTTCTCTGTTTGACAACTCCAATCTCCTTTCATACAAACATCATAGTCTCTTGAGATTCCTGAATACCAGATCGGTTGGTCATGCCACATTACCTTGAATGCAGCTTCATTGCTCTTAGTACGGGCTCTCAAGACCTGCTCTGTAACCATTTTAGCATTCACATTGAGACCCACTGCTTGGAAATACTTTGTGAGCATGAAACAGAGATCAATCATGTCTGGAGAGAGATTAGCCGTTAAGATCGTTGCTCTAAAGGGCGATCCATCTGGGAAAGTTCGATAACCGTCTTCATCTCTCTTGCTCATTCCAGCAGCATCAAGCAGTTGATTCGCTTTTGCGGGATTGTATTCAGCAGATGTTACGGTCGGCATTTCATATAAATTAAAGTATAGTGAATTGTTGATATCTTCACTATTGATTGCTAATGCCAATGCTTTTGTGAAGCTTTTATTCTTATCCAAGATTAGCTTTTGCCATTGGCTATCCTTATTTTCATAATCAAAATCTTGATTAAGGTACAATGTTGGTGGTCCATTAATAGAACCTGTCATCAACACTTTATATCCTCCTCTCTCCTCATTTTGTAAATAAGTAGGCATATCACTGATTTTCATGAAATCAGAATTGGCAAAATCTACTTCGCCTGAAATCAATTTCATGATCAATGCTTCCTTATCATTGACACCGTACGTTATAATTCCATCGACATAAGGAAGTTGATTTCCTGCTGGGTCTACGCCAGCATAGTATGGATTTCTTTCTACTCTCATTATGTCTTCAGTAACCTCAACTAATTTCCAAGGATATAATGTAGGTAGATTGACTAATCTTGGATTATTGCCGCAGCAGAGATCCCAATGCACGCTCTCGTATAGAGAAAATAATTGCTTGAAGTCTTCTACACCATGTTCCTTTGCCATTTCCTTCAATTTTGCTTCATCTGTGTAGCGAGGATGCATTTTCTTTAGGAAATGTGATGGCTGCAGCAACTGCATATGATCCTGAATCCAAGTTGTCAACTCAGATAGGAAATATCCATATGATTGGCTGAATTTAATTGAGAAAGTATTTTCATCAATTATGTTCAGTTTCCCACATCCTTGCCTTGGGTCCATTTGTGTATACAGAGATCTACTATGTGATCCACACGGTATTCCCAATGGCTCATATTCGTAGATATCCTCGAAAACAAACCTTACATCCTCTGTCGTGACAGGATGGCCATCCGACCACTTTAGACCAGGTCGAATTTTAATCGTATATTCTGTGTAATCTTCATTCCATTTCACCCACTCCGCAAGAGCACCTTGAACCTTATCAGGAGATGTACTCTGATCTGGAGCAACTAGAAAATTGCCAGCTGCAATACCAATTTGCAGATTTTTTGCTGCCACATCTGCTGTCACTAAAAATTTTCCGTCACTGTATTTCCCAATTTGGAAATCCATCCATTCTTCACCGATGAATGTTCCAGGTCCAATTACCCATGGTTTATCAGGCAGTCGTTCCTCAACCGTTGGAAGCTTGCCTTCCTTCACCAGCTTCGCAAGCATTGGGGCTTCCTGATAGTCTTTACTATAAGCGTTGACTGCAGTCGTCAGAACTATGCTAGCCCCCAAGACTGCTTTAAATAATGCTTTCAGCATATTGTCCTTATCTGTTGAATGGATTCCGTTTTCGCTGAAACGATACTGGATTCAGCTCTGGCCGTCTTTTACACTTTAGTTTTTGATTTTTTTCTCCTCCTTATGTTACTTGTCAGTTGAATATGCCGGAAGGTTTCTCTTAACGTAGATCCTTCACGGAGTGACGCCACACAACTGGACCAATTTGATGGCTAACTTTATTCTCAGACTGCTTCTCACCTCTCGGTTTTTTAATTCTTTCAATTAACAATTCAGCAGCATGTTCACCAATCTGGACATATGGCAACTTAACCGTGGTTAGCCGTGGACTCAGTAATTCAGAGATCAAGGTGTAGTCATCAAATCCTATGACTGAAATCTGTTCCGGTATCGTAATGCCCCACCGCTGCAGTTGCATGTAGACACTCATTGCCATTTTGTCATTTCCGCAACAGATCGCCGTTGGTGGTTTCTGTAGATTCAACATCTCCTTCAGTATCTTTTCCAACACTTTCTGCTCTATTTCCGGAGAATCTCCCATCTCCCCAACACTCGAGATTAATTCTGGTCTTATTGGTGAATTTCTTTCTTTATGAGCTCTGATATATCCTAATTTCCTCTGCTTTGAAGCAACCATAATTTCTGGAAGGGTCAATAGCCCTATGTGCTGATGCCCTCTTGAAAATGCTACTTCTGCTGCGCGATAACCACCCTCAGAATCATCGGGTACCACGGCTGATAGCCTCTGCTTTTTATCGAAGCAATTCACCAGTACAGTTGGTATCTCAAGAAATATTTCTGGGGGATTAAATTGCTGGTGATAGTCAGCCACATACAGAATTCCCTCTACTTGGTGCTCCCGAAAAGCCTGAGTTAGCCTCATAAAATTTACGGAATTCTCCCCAGTGTCTGCCACCATCATCAGCATTCCAGACTGATCCATCACTTTCTGGATTCCCTTAAGCAAATTGACTGCGGGAAGCCCTGCGCTATCCGGAGTCATCGGCGCTGAAGTGATCGCACTAGTAAGTACACCAATCAGCCCTGTTCTCTTTGTCCGCATTGTTCTGGCTGCAGTAACAGGGGTATAGTCTAATTGACGCATAAACTTGAGTACCCTCTCACGAGTCGAAGGCCGAACAGTAGGCTCTCCGTTCAAGACCCTCGAAACTGTCTTTAAAGAGACACCCGCCGCTTTAGCTACGTCAGAAATTGTCGTCAATATCACCCTAGTTGCTGCTTTTCGCTTATGACAACGTTGTCATAAATGATTTTCGCTCAATGAAGCGAAAAATTATTGCTGCTTTTCGCTTATGACAACGTTGTCATAAATGATTTTCGCTCAATAAATCAAAAAAGAAATTATATGTCAACCATAAATTTTCAAAACTTGAAAAATCCCTATTCCTTGACCGCAACAAGATCTAAAGTTGTTAGAATGTACACATTAGAGTCAGGCTTTCGCTACGCAATTCGTTCTTCCAGCAACTAAAGTTTTTTATGATTATTTGTGTAAAGTATTAATTTTTAGATTTAGATTCACGTAGCACAATATCTGAGGCACCCTTTTTTGGGTCAACACCCATGAAGTCTATCTAATGACTCCAGTTCATTTAAGTTGAAAAACTCTCCTCTTTCGACCAGTGTAATCTTCTTCCAGCAGATGTCTTCTAGTACTGGCAACCTAGAAACGCATTCCGATTTTCTACCACGACACCTACCTCGTGAATCCTTTACTACAAATCAAGCAGCTCATCTCCAAGTCAGTATCCCCAGAAGAGATGCAAACCAGAATCGTGGCGATCGATGGGTGTGGTGGGGCTGGCAAATCGACCTTGGCTGCCAAGCTGGCGGCACTGCTTGATGACTGCCCACTCGTCCACACAGATGACTTTGCTTCCTGGGATCATCCACTGGACTGGTATCCACGCATGATCACGCAGGTTCTGGAACCGCTGAGGCAAAACCGTCCGACTCGCTATCAGAAGTTCGATTGGCAGAAAAACCAACTTGGAGAGTGGGAGACTGTGGAACCTTGTCCAGTGGTGCTTGTGGAGGGGGTCAGTGCTTCGAGAGTCGAGTTTCGGCCTTATCTCAGTTTTGCGATTTTTGTTGAGACAGATCGGGAATTACGGCTACAGCGAGGACTGGAACGAGACGGGGAAGAGGCCTTGCCTCTCTGGAAACAGTGGATGGCAGAGGAAGATGCGTACTTGTTGCGAGATCGACCCGAAGAATATGCGGATGTTGTGATCTCTGGGAACACAGGAGATCTGTGGAGGATCAACTCCTCATGTTGA
>Ga0255764_10003868_pt1 | contig 11846 bp, 7 predicted proteins | sample 071ome_30_FD_179964 | JGI IMG/M metagenome (GOLD analysis project Ga0255764, IMG submission 179964) | Coastal salt marsh microbial communities from the Groves Creek Marsh, Skidaway Island, Georgia - 071406AT metaG (version 2) | ecosystem: Environmental > Aquatic > Marine > Intertidal zone > Salt... | reverse complement strand
TTTCCGTGGTTGGATGGGCTACACGCGGCGACGTCGCGCGACGACGCGTCTCGAGGCGTCGTTGTCCTCCATTGGCGCCGGCGCCGGGCGCGCCTCGGCGGTCCACGCGCTCACGTCCTGGAGGGCACATACGAGAACGAGGCGGGTCGCCGCCGCCCTGGCCGCCGTCCGACAGACGCAGGCGTCGTCTGAGACGATGCGACGAGTCTTCCGCGGCTGGAGCGAGCTGGCCGCACAGCGCAAGCGGGTCGACGCGTTCGTCGGCCGGAGGTCGTCCCGAACCGTGCGACGTGCGCTGGTCGGGCTTGCTGGATACGCCTTCCATAGGCAGGAAAGCATCCGGAGCGCAGAGCGCGCGGTAGCGTTGCGATCGCAGACGGCCACGCTCGCGGACGCGTTCCGTTCGTGGCACGACGGCGCGGTCGCATCGCGGCGCCATCGGGAAGAGGCGACGGCGTCTTGCGTTGCGTTCCTGTTCGCAGCGTGGATCCGCGCCACCAGGGAGATGAAGCAGCAGAGGGCACTCGAGCTCGCCGCGGACCGCCATTCGACGAAGCGGCTGCAGCGTAGCGCGCTGCAGGCGCTGGGCGCTCACGCGGCTGGCGTCTACTGTCGACGCTCGACCGTTGACGCGCTCGAACTGGGACGGAGACGGGATCTCATGCTCGACGCCTTGGACGGCTGGCGTGACTGTCTCAAAGCCGGGCGTGCGGACCGGGCCCGTCAGCGGGCCCACGCACGCGACACGATGCGGGCGACCATCGCCGCCTGGCGTTCACACGCCTTTGTCTCCACCAAGGCCAGGATCGTTGGCCTGCAAGTCGTGGCGATCCTCGCCAGAACGACGACCGAACGGCGCACGAGCGACCTCAAGCAGCGCCTGCACGAGGCCTCCGAAGCCTTCGAGCGGACAGAGTCCCTGGCACTGTCGATGGCAGCGTCCTTCGATGCCCTCCAGCGCCGCCTCTCGGAGGCTGACCGGGAGCACCGGCGTGCCGTCTACACGATGGCAGAGAAGCACTCCAGGCTCGCAAGGGCGCATCGGACGACCAAGAGACTGCTCAACAACGCGCTTCACGAGGCGCGCGAGCTCGAGGCTGCTCGCGCCGAGCAAGCAGCCGCGGCTGCCAGCTCGGCGCAGGCGAGGGCGGCCGCAGAGCTCGCGCTCGATCGCTCTTTGGACGAGAACAGGCACCTGAGCTTGCGTCTTCGGGCCTCTGATGCCGTCAAGTCCTCGGCGCAGACCCGGGCGACGAAGGAAGCCGCGAAGAACGCCGCCAAGGCGGTCCGCAGGTCGGACGCGTGGTCGCTCGGTGCCGCGTGGCCAGTATAACCATCTCTCGGTATATAACGAATTTTAACATCAATAAAACATCCAACAATCATCAGTTGACGGCCAGACGTGCCTTCTGCTTCTCCGTCGGGATCTTGACGTTGGTCGCCAGGCCGAGAATCTCGAAGAACCGAATCACTGCGTACGTGACGTCGATCTGGTGCGGCTCAAGCCCGTGGCGTGCCGACCATTCAAATGCGTGATGGTTGTTGTGCCAACCCTCACCCCAGGCGAGGATTCCCATCCACCAGTTGTTCCTGCTCAAGTCGCTCGCATCGTACGGCTGTGTTCCCCACACGTGACACACGCTGTTGATTGCCCATGTGACGTGGTACACCCAAACCAACCTCAGCGCCCCTCCCCATACGAGCGCTGGGAGACCACCAAAGGCGTAGAGCGCCGCGAACTGGAGGCCCACGTGGACGGGGAACCACTTCTCGAGGTGCTCGTAGAACGGGTCTCCGTTCATGTCGCTGACGTTCGATCGGTCGTGCACGCGCTCCAGCGTCGCGGCGTTGTCCAGCAGCCAGCCCATGTGACTCCACCAGAATCCCTCGTATGGAGAATGCGGGTCAAGGGGCGAGTCGCAGTGCAGATGATGGTACCGATGCGCGCTCGCCCACTCAAGCGGCGGGCCCTGGACGGCCAGCACGCCGCAGTACGCCAAGACGTACTCCAGCCACTTGGGCGTCTGAAACGACTTATGCGACAGCTGCCTGTGGTACGACAACGTGATACCGAGACATCCGCTCACGAAGTACGTGGCGAAGAACAGCCCGACCATCGGCCAGCTGAACGTGGCCGGCGCCAAGAGGCAGAGCCCGTGCATCGCGACCATGAACGCCACGTAGATCTTGTCGTTCGTGTTGTACTCGCGGTTGAAGAAGAGGTTCTTCTTCGGCAGCCCGTACACGTCCGAAAACACGATCTTCTTTGCCCCCGGAGCCTCCTGCTGGAGCTCCCGGACAGGGCGCGGGATGGGCCGCTTCAGGTTGAGCTTGTCCCCGCCCTCCGCATACAGCTGCGCGTACTGGTCGTTATAACACAGATCTCCCATCGCCGGCGGGGCGATCTCGTCGCCGACGGCCGTGTCGGACGAGGCAACGCGGGCGATATGGCCGATATGGGTGAGGGAGCGCCCCACGAATCGCCGCGGGGCCCTGCCAGCCTTGAAAATGCCAGTCGACGACACTTGCGTCGAGGCATGTCCTCCGGACACGGCACGAGTCGTGGACAACATGCTGAAGTGTGAAATGGTCGTTCGAAAGAATGTACGGCGCCAAGCACACGGCCGGCGTCGATTGAATGAAAGCTGTCCTCCAGCCAAATTTAAGTTGGCTGTCCGGCGCACTCGGTATTCCGGTAGCGTCCGCGAGACTGTAGAATGAAACAAAGGTAAAGTTATTAATGAAAGAGGCCGAAGCAAGCGTAACGAGGCCCGTTTGAGGTTGCGGAAGCGGAATCGGTCGACCGATCGGTCAGCCTCTCAGAAGGGAAGGTCTGATCAATCAATCTATCAATCAATCAATCAATCATTCAATCATTCAATCAAATCCGGACCTCGACCTTGATTGCCGAGCGGTCCCGCAGCTCGGCACCCTTCCCGCGAGTCGTCGCCGGCGCCGCCGTCTCGCCCGCCTCGGACTCCTCCCTAGCCACGTCGTCGTCCTTCAAGAACTCCTCGTGAAACCCACCGCCTGCAATCAGCACGATCCATGCAACAATTCGCATGGCCAAAATGTGCGTCCACAGCCGCACCCGCTTCCACTTGCTCTGCATCACGCCCACGTACTCGACGCGCTCCCTCCGCCTCAACTCCACCAGTCCCTCCTGGCGCTTGGCCACCTTGAGTCCCCGCAGCGCCTCGACGGCATTCACGCGGAGCCTGTCGGCGAGGTTTGCGCCGAGCCGGCTGCAGGTGTGGCGGACGATGGTCATCGCCCGGAGGCAGTCCGCCAGCTGCTGGGGACACGACCGCATCGCGTCCCTGATGTCCTGCATGCCACCAAAGCCGACCTTGTCGCGCTGTCGGCGGCGCTCTTCGGGCTTCATCTTGTCCCAGTCCATCGGCTTGAGCATCAGCGGCAACACCCGCCCGCACGTCTCCCCGGCCAGCTGCACGGCGGCGCTGTGCGCCGTGTTGGCGTCGTTCAGGACAAACGCACACCAAAGCATACAATAGAGCACGCGCATATCCGCGGGAAGCGTGAAGTACAGCCCGTGATCGATCAGCACGATCTGCGGGCGGTTGTGCCGCAGCCAAGGCAGCACGTGTGACAGCGGGTTGGGCTGGGGCGGCAGCGCCCTGACAAACACGTTGCCAGGATGCATATCGCCGTGCACAAACCCGTGCGAACACATCATCTCCGCCGACACGCCCTGGAACAGCAGGCCGACCTGGCGCGGCGACAGACCCGCCTTTTTGAGCTCGGCGGCGTCGCTCACCTTGATGCCCTCGATCCACTCCATGCACAGCACCTTGCTCGAGGACCACCTCGGAAACAGCCGCGGAACGACAATATCCGTCCTGTTCTCGAAACACGCCGACAACCTGGCCGCGTTGGCCGCCTCGTTCCTGAAATCCAGCTCCTCCACGATCTTCTCCTTGATCTCCCTCAAGAACCACCTCCAGTCCGTCACCCGGAATACGAAATGCGCAAAACCCGCCAAAAACGCCATCACGGCCAGATCCGCGTCCAGCGCGCTCTGCAACCCGGGGTATTGGATCTTCACCGCCACGGTCGTCCCGTCCTTCAGCTTGGCCTTGTGCACCTGCGCCAGCGACGCCGCCGCCGTCGCCTTGATCTCAAAGCTCTCAAACACCTCCGACATATCGTGTCCCAGCTCCTTCTCAAACGCCCGGCGAATCCTGCTGAACCGGATCGGTGGCACGCTGTCCTCCAGCCGCTCCAGCACCTCCCTGTACTCGGGCGGCAGCGTCGTCAGCGACGCCGCCGTCTGTCCTGCCTTCACATACACCCCACCGTTCTTCTGACAGACCCGAAGCAACCCGTGCGCCACCTGCCTATGCAGCTTGGACAGCCTCACCTGGTACAGCTCGGGATCCTTGTACTTGAGCGAGCTGTTGATAAACCCGGACATCTTATAGCGGTAGCCCGACCGAACGCCCCAAAGCACCATCCTCCATATCCTCGGACCCGCCTTGACAATCTCAAACCGCGACCCAAACGCGACCAGCAACGACACGACCAGGACCACGAGGACGGCAAGGTCGAACACGGCCGCGGCGTCCCACACGATGGACTGCGACGACGGGTGCGCCGAGAACGCCGACGACGAGAAGGCCGACAGGGCCGACAGAGACGCCGCCCGGGGAAGCATCGGGGTCTGGTTCTCGTTCTGGTCCCAGTGAAGTTCGACGTGCCGATGGCTACACGACGACCCTCGCCCTCGTCCTTGTCCTCGGCGACGGCGTGTTCACGCGCCTGTTAACACCGGCGTTCGTAGTAGGCCGTGCGCGTAGCGAACGGCGCAGGCGAGGTGAGCAACGACTCGGGCAACGAACCCCGGTCTTGAAAATTTCGACAGGCCGCACGCACGTCCTGGCTCCGTTTTCAGCGACGACAACCGCACAATGTATACATACGAGAGACCTGCGATCCAGCCAGTGGACAGCGGTCGTGACTACCGAACAAATTCTTGACCTCCCTCGCGAGGGACTCTCGACGTCCCTCGGCTCGAGAGATAAACGCCCAGAGTCAAATCGCGTGTTCTCTTCGTTTCTTCGTTTCTCCACGCATCACGTCGTACATCACATCATATATATCACAATGCCTGCGATTGCCCGTGCCAATACCGTCCGCGTGTCCGCGGCACTGGCGAAAGGCTCGACGGTCAAGGTGACCAAGCCAGTCAAGGTGTTTGTGGGCAAGTTCAAGGACGGCCTGGACCTGAACGGGATGACGGGGACCGTGTTGGAGAACGTGCAGGAGTACGAAGGCAAGGTGCTGTCTGCCAACCTGCCGTGGAAGGTGGAGTTCAGCGTGGATGCGGGCGACAAGCCGGTCAAGGTGCTGGCGCACCTCGAGGAGGACGAGCTGGAGGCTGTGGGCGGGGCTGGGGGCTACCTGGACGAGCTGTGCGACGAGGATCCGAGTGCTGACGAGTGCCGCGTCTACGAGGACTAGAGGACTATTTGATTTCACGTAATTACGAAGGTAAACTTTGATTTCCCGATATCGAGTTAGTCTTAGAAGTGGTGGCTTCGTTTCGAGGGGCGAGCGAGTTCGCTCTGCCGTTTGGATTCCTTCTGGGCTCGCATGGTGGCGAGGATGTCGTAGACGCGCCAGGCGTATTCGTCGTGGCGGCGGACCTCGGCTTCGAGGAAGGCGAGGGCCAGGTAGCTGAGGCGGGGGGTGGTCTTGGGGAGTTTCGTCGCCGCCGTCGTCCCCGTCGTCCCCGTCGTCCCCGTCGTCCCCGTCGTCCCCGTCGTCGTCGGCTCGGTCGTCGTCTCGGTCGACGGCCCCACCAGGCTCAGATGCCGGCTGGTCGTTCTGCTGACCACGCTCGAGGAGGCCGTCTTCCAGTCGTCAAAGACGACGAGGGCCTTTTTTAGGCTCTTGGCCCGGCACTGGCCTTCGATGAGGGCCTCGAACATTTTCCGATTGTTGAGCGTGGCGTCCTCGAGGCTCTGGCTCTTGCGCCGGAGCTGGAGGTAGAACTTCCAGGCCTGGCTGGTGAGGCCGGCGGCGGCGTGGGCGTGGGCGAGGCTGGCGAGGGCCGGTCCGCTCGGCTCGAGAGCGCGCTTGGTGAGCGTGGTCTTCTTCTCTTCGTTGCTGCGGCCCATCTTACGCCAGGCAGCGGCCATCATGGCGTCGTAGACGCGGACGGCGTCCTGGAGGTTCTGGGCGGCGCACAGGCTGATGATGAGGGCCGAGCCGGCCGGGCCATCGAGTTCGACGCTGTTGGACATCGCAAGCGCTTGGTTCACGTCGCCCGCCAGCGCACACTGCTTGATCACCTCCAGGCGGGTCTGGCGGGAGGGCTGCATGCCCATGGCGCCCATGAGGCTGAGCATCCTGGCCGCCCTGCCGGGGGACTCAATGGACAGCGCCCTCGTCAGCGAGTTCATCGCGTGCTGCTGAATGTTGGAGTGCTTCCTGGCCATGCTCTTCACCAGGTCGAGGGCCTCGTCGAGCTTGCCGCAGCGGGTGCAGACCGAGATGAGGATGTTGTGCATCTGGTCGGACGGCGTGACGCGCTCCTCAAGCGACTGCTGGTAGAGCCTGAAGGCGCGTGCGACGTCTCCTTGCTTCTCGCATGCAACGAGGAGGCAGCCATAGGTGACGTCGGTGAGCGGCACGCCGGACCGCCGCATCTCGTCGGCCAGATCAAAGGCCAGCGCCAGGGACTCGTCGTCGCCGTGGCTCACGGCGGCGTGGATGAACGACGTGTAGAGAATGGAGTTGGGTGCGATTCCCGACGCCCCCAGGCTGTCGAAAATGGTCTTGGCCGAGGCGGTGTCCCCCACCGAGGCAAACGCGTGCAGCAGCGAGCCGAACGTCTTCTCGGTGGGCGCGAGTCCGGCGCGTGCCATCTCCCAGTACAGATCGAGCGCCGCATCGACGTCCTTGGAGCTCCCGAGGAGGTTCAGCATGGTATTGTAGGTGACCACGTCGGGCCTGGGGCCCTGTGACTTCATCGACTCGAAGATCAGCTGGGCGACGTCGTGCTGATCGACGACGCCCAGGAAATGCAGGAACGCGTTGAACGCCGTGCGCACGTCGTGAACGACGTGCTTCGGCGTCCTGTCCGGGTCTTGTGCGATCCACCACGCCGAGATCTCGTCAAAGGCGTCGAAGGCCATGTCGGAGAGCGCCTCGGACGAGCTCGAGAACATTTGGCCGCTCTTGCTGCTCTTGTTGTTCTGGTTTCGGTTCGTCGTCCCGCACTTGGCGCAGGCCGAGAAGAGCGCCGAGAAAAAGTGCGGCGACAGGTCGATCTCGTCCTTGCGTGCTGCGTCCCAGATGTCGATGGCGCGGTCCGGCATATCCTGCGTGCGCGAGCGTGTCGGAGCGTGGTGAGAGCGTCAGGGCGCGCACAGAACGCAACGCGTCCGATACGATAGATAAACAACCAAGAAAACACCCACCTGCCTGGCCAGAAACGTCATGAACGCCGTATACGTGACGTCGTTGAGCTCGGCCGTCTGCCCCCTGGACCGCTCCAGCAGCCGGAAGACGACGTCGATGTCCTTCTTGGAGCAGCGCGAGTGCGACATGGCCGTGAAGAAGCTCGACAGGATGAAGTCGTTCGGCTGCACCTCCATCGAGTCGAACACGCCGATCAGAAAGCCGGCGTCGTTCGTCCGACACGCCGCCGACGCGCTAAACACGGCCGCATACGTCCACGACGTCGGCACCAGCCCGTCCTCCGTGATCATCCCAAAGTACCGCTTCACATCCTCGAACTTCCCCATGGCCCCCGCCAACTTGATCATCGCATTATAGGTCACCACGTCGGGCGTGGTCTCGGCGTCCTCGGCGACGAGCCCCCACACGGTCATCGCCCCGGCAAAGTCCCCAGCCTTGGCACAGGCGCTGATCGCCGCGTTGTACAGCTCGATCGTATGCGCGCACGCCTCGTCCTGCATGGCTATATGGAGCTGCTCCAGTGCGGCCACAGACCGCTTGGCGTTTCCGAGCGTCGATATCCGGGCCGAGTGCGTGTACACGTCGGCCCCATACCCGACCCCCGCCCGCGCCTCCAGGACCGCGTCCAGCTGCTTCACGTCGCCGCGATCGATACATTCCTTCATAAGCACAGAAAATTGCCGCTTGTTCACGTTCGGAAGCGCTAGCACGACCTCAAGCGCCTTGCGCCCTCGCTTCCGCTTGAAGCAGGTCCGGACCAGCTGCTTGAGCACCCCGCCGCTCAGATCCAGACCCATTGACGATGCCGCCTTCGGATCCGCCCTCGACCCGCTCTGAAGCAGATAGATGCACGTGTCCACGTCCCCGAACAGCGCAGCGTTGGTCAACTGCGACTGGAGCGACGAGGGCGGGTTTCTGTTGCTCGACGACAAGGACGTCTTTGGCCGGTCCGTCGTGGCGGTCAAGGGCTCGAGCCCGTCGTCTCGATGCGGAAGCGCGACGCGACACACTGTACCATACGCGGGCGTATGGCGCAGGCATTGTGCGCGGAGAAGCGGGCTCTGGTGATGGACTCTGTTGGTCGCATGTGGCAAATCGCGCGACGAACTGCTCGCGAATGCCGCATTCCGCAGGGATGCAGACGCAGACATCGCCGGTGATTGCATGCAGTCGCGTGCACTGCCTGATATAGGATACGTTTCAGTGCGCGAGGGTCCGTTTCTCCAGGTCATCTCGCAGTTCAAAACAAGTAACCGCGATACCAAACCACGGCAGCTCGGTCAGCACGCCCTGTGTACCGAGTGATCGAGTAATCGAGTGATCGAGTAATCGAGTAGACGAGGACGAACCCAACGTGACGACGCGCTGGGTCCGAGGCGAGGCGATGGCACCCAAGGTCGGCAAGACAAAGGGCTCCGCCAAGTCTTCCAGCAAGGCGACGACGGCGCCATCCAGCAAGCGTAGCAGCAACACGCGTGACACCCCGGAAGTCAAGGAATGGAAGGGTCTGTTTAGGAAGCTGGGGAAGGACGCGCAGCTGCGGAAGGCGCTGACGGACATGGGCATCCTGGACGACGAGGGGGACACCGACGGCAGTCCGGCCGACACGCTGCATAGGATCTTGGACGCGATCAAGTCCGGGAATATCGTCGGCAATACGCGGCGGCTCTTGCCGGACTACGAATCTTGCTCGTCGTCGGAGGACGAAGACGAGGAGGGCGGGCGGTGTTTTGGCGACGTCGGCGACCCGCCAGTCGTCACCTACGACTACGACGGCGCCTCGGTCACCAAGACGGTCGGGCTCGATCAGACGAGATTGCCGACATTGCCGACATTGACGACATTCAATCCGGACGAGCCGCTGGCGTGGTCTGAGCGGAACGGCATGGGGCGCATCCTGGTCACGCCGATGGCAGAGTTTTTCGAGGGGTACTTCGAGAAGAAGCCGTTGCACGAGCGCGTCCGGGACGACGGCGGAAAAGGAATAGAACGGTTCTCGGATCTGTTGAGTGAGCAGGTCATCTTTGGGCTGCTGTCGGAGAAGCAGCTGCGGTACGGTCAGGACGTGGACGTGACGATCGTGGGCGAGGACGGGGTGCGGCAGACGTTGAACTCGGACGGGGTGGTCGATGCGGCGTTTGTCAAGGAGTGCTTTGCCGAGGACGGGTGCTCGGTGCGCCTGTTGCACCCGCAGCGGTTCAGCGATCCGCTTTGGAGCTTGATGTACAGGCTCGAGTGCTACTGGGGCTCGTGCGTGGGGTGCAACGCCTACCTGACGCCGAAAGGCTCGCGTCAGGGTTTCGCACCGCACTTTGACGATATCGACGCGTTTGTCGTGCAGGTGTCGGGGAAGAAAACGTGGCGACGTACGTACTGACCTCGACCGACGTGCACCCCGACGCGCCCAGGCGCGCTCACTCGCAAGACGCGCTATGCGCTACGTGCTTTGCTCGTTCGCCAGTGTATAAGGCTCCAGACGAGTCGCTGGTGCTCCCGAGGTACTCGAGTCGGGACTTTGCCGCAGGGGAGCTCGGGAAGCCGTTCTGGCAGGGGACGCTGGGTGCCGGCGACGTGCTGTACCTGCCGCGGGGGATGATCCACGAGGCGTCGTCGCTCGCGGAGAGCAACTCGCTGCATGTGACCATCTCGATGAACCAGCGCAATAACTACTTCGAGTTCCTGACGTCGTTATTTTCAAACGCGCTGGAGACGAGCGCGAGGGACTCGGTTGCGTTCAGGAAGACGCTCCCGAGGGGGTTGTTGCTCTCGGACTCCCCGGAGGCCGTTCAGGAAGCCGTTCATGACGCGTTTCACGAGCACCTCGATAGACTCATGGAGGGGGTGTTTCTGCGCGTGAACGCCCAGTCGACAATGTGCAGGGTGGGTAGTGACCTCGGCCGACGCGCCCCCGACTCTCTCTCTCACACACACACACGCTCGCTCGCGACATTTGCCAGGCGTTCTCGGACTTTATGTTAAACCGGCTTCCCCCGCCGCCCGACGCGCGCAGGTTTGCGCCGCTTGACCACGCCACGGTCTCGGCCGGCACGTCGGTGGCGCTGACGTACCCACAGTCGGCCTACGCAGAGCTGGACGTGACCGGCAAAACGCCGGCGCTCTTCGTGTACCATTGTCTGTCCAACTCGCGGGACTTGCACCAGACGCTCGAGGGGGGCGAAGACGAGGGCGACGACGCGGACGACAGGGTGGAGCCGCAGCTGGAGGTCCCGTTGGAATGCGGACCGGCCCTGCACACGCTCTTGTCCGGCCGAGTCTTGGATCTCGGCGAGGACGACATGGCCAGCGAGTCGATGCGCGTGATCGACCTGGCGCAAGCCCTGGTCGACGCCGGCATCCTGTCCATCGTTGACTCATCCTCCTTGTCGGACAGGAAGACCAAGAAGACAAGAAAGAGCTCGTAGCGCTGGGAGATCTTTACATAGCATACCCCATCCGATCGCTGCAACCGAATACTCGTGCCAGTCCTTCTGAGACTAAGGCTCCTGCTGTCGCCGCCGACGACAGTTCTTATCTTTGCCCATTCGAACGAAAAATTGGCTCGCGAGTTGCAACCCCAGGCCAGCCCCTATAGATCCCACACGCATCCTAGATCGAGATCGTCTATTGCTCTAGGGGTTGAGCATGCTCGAAGTGGCACGTAGCGCGAATCTTGGCCGGCACGGAGGCAGCATGCTTCGCGAGCGGAATGGACGTGTCTCGTCCAGCTCGTCGGGGCTACGACTGGCCAATCGGCGCCAGGACCTGATAAGGATCCGTCGTATCGGTGTTCAAATCCCGCGGACGTACAATTCAAGCGTGAACCCAGCTGCCGGAGACGATTCCGAACGGTACGTCGTCGTTCAGAGCGAGGAGAGGAAAGCGAGCGGGGCCGTTCTCCCGCCCCTTTCGCCTCTCTCTCGCCTCTCTCTCGCCTCTCTCTCGCCTCTCTCTCGCCTCTCTCTCTCTTTCTCATGCGCACACAAACACACGGTCGGCTCGCTCGCTCGCACGGCGCACACGACTCACGCTGCACCGTCCCCGCCCCTCCCGTCCTTGCAGCTCATTCAAAGTCCCCAAATGGATGGGCGTGATTCCGGACGTCCCAATCACAGGCGACGACCAGGGGTCGACTATTTATTCCGCGCTGGCGCATCTCGGCGCGCTGGGAAGTTTTGACGAGAGCCAGTTCGAGGCGGAAACGTACTCCCGCGAGGCCACCGGCGGATCGGACGAAGGAAGTTCCGGAGAGACGTCCGTGGACGACGCCTCTGCCTCGGAGCAGCCGACAATGGCGCCAAAGGGCGGCATTCCCCACCGCTGGCAGATCGTCTTCATGATGGCCCTGTCGTTCGTCCTGTGCAACATGGACAAGGTGAACATGTCGGTCGCCGTAATTCCGA
>Ga0255764_10003852_pt1 | contig 11863 bp, 15 predicted proteins | sample 071ome_30_FD_179964 | JGI IMG/M metagenome (GOLD analysis project Ga0255764, IMG submission 179964) | Coastal salt marsh microbial communities from the Groves Creek Marsh, Skidaway Island, Georgia - 071406AT metaG (version 2) | ecosystem: Environmental > Aquatic > Marine > Intertidal zone >... | reverse complement strand
CCACCAGGTAAACCACCACTAGAACATTTACTATTGAAAACTCTACATTCATTAGTACTTGATTTATGCATAATCCCATAACACGTGTAGTTTTCACCGTGACCACTAATACACTTAGCTTTACATTTTTCTAAATTGTAAGTACCTATAACGTCATTACCTCCACACTTATCTTCGTATATTCGGTCATATTTATGTGTATTACAACTTTGCGACTGTGACGCTGGACATGCTGCACCATTATTTAATGGAGTAACGGTTGTGTTCCAAGTTCGTGTTCGCGTTCCACCACCACATGTTTTGGAACAGGTACCCCAATTATTCCAATTACCTTCACAATCAACCTTAGCGTCCACAGTTCTCTCTTTACCCTCTGTGTATTGACATGCAGTACCACCTCCACCAGCTTTTGTTATTACTTTATACGTATCTTTTCGTTTACCTGTACTTTTATTTACTGTACCTTCTACCCATTGAAAAACACAATCTTGTTTCTGTACCGGAGTTTCTGTAACAGTAGTATCGAGTGTATTGTATATCTCCCTCGTTGAAATATCATCAAAATTTAACATTACCAATTTATTATCTTTAACCGCAACAAAACGGTCTCCCGCTTTCAAACGAATTCTACCTTCAATTTCACCTTTCACCAATGTAAATTCAGTACCATTATTTGAATCAAAAGAAAATGTATTATTATCATATTTTATGAATGTATTATCTTGTTCCAATTTAATTTTAACAGTCGTATTTTTATTACCAGAAGGAACCAAGTATACCTTACCGTGAGGTGTACCTTCTTTTATGTATTCTTGAATAGACAAGTTAGAACCACCTGGGTACATAAAGTATCCTTGCCTATCTATATCTGGACTAACAGTAATTTCATTACTCGTAGAAGGTTTATATTCAACTGTAATAGGTGAAACCATATCCAAAGTTTGTGCGAGTTGCTCTTTCTTTACTTCAACCCCATCTAAAGTGGACGGTGTTAACTCAACTTCTTGATTACTCGCATTTTTATAAAAAATCTTAATTTTATTCATACCAACAACATTATAAGTCACATCTTTACCTTCAAAAGTATACGTAAGTAATCCTGAAAAGGATTCAAAATATTTAGATTCACCGGAATTAGATTTTTTTAACGTTTTGGTGGCTTTCACATTATTATCACCTACATAACGTTTAATGACGAGTTCGTTTATGTTCTGGAAACCAGACTGGTTAAACCAATTAATAGTCATATCAACACTTTTAGACAATTCCGTATAATTTATGTCACCCTCTGCTGCATACCCTTCGATCGTATACCCTTCAACAGCTTCTTCTGGGGCTGGATTATATTTTGCTGACAAACTATCAACTTTGATTTGTGGACCGAGATCTTCGGGGAGTTCGTCAGACGCACGCGTTTTTTGAGTACCAAAGTAAACAGCCAAAGCTATCCCTATAATAATTATAACTAATAAACCAAATAGTCCGAGCATAGTAGCTTTTTTTGCCATCTCGGGGTTTCTTTTATTAGTCATATATATTTTTTTGATTTTTATTTACATTCTAAACAAGTACGATTTACTTGTATCTCCCAAACCAAAATTAAACATACCTTTACTGTATTTATTACTTGTAATAACACTTTCAGGCCATCTATACCCTTTACCCTTATATTGGTGCCAGCATCCATTACTCTGCTGACCTATACCACCACAAGTCGCGTGCTCTTTGCATTTTGTTTTCATTGTATTTATATGACCGGAATTATTCGTACATAAATTATTAACACCCAAATTTATTGAACTGTCGTATACGAGTTGAGGAAAATCCGCTACCAATGTTCCGTTTATCAATGGACCATCCCTAGTATTTTTACACCATTTTTTATCGACTGTAATTAATGAACCCCACTCTGCATCCATACGACTCGCATCACCCGGAGTTGCGTAATGATTCTTTTGATTATGTCCGATATACCTATATGCCTTCGTTCCATCCGAACATTTAAACGAGTCACCCGGTTTTACATTACCTTTAGATGCAATAAAATCTAATGCTTCTGTGTGTTTACCATTTTTATCTATAATGGTTAATATACCGGTATCATCTAGTATAAGTGTATACGGTTTTGTGAATTTGTTACTAATAGATCTATATTCTTTTACAATGTTTCCACCCGCAAAATCGTCTGTTTTTGTAAATGTCAGTGCAGAATTATTTTCAACACCATGTTGTGGTCGTACAACTATTCTCTTAGCTTTATTGTTACCATGTGTTTCAGATTCCCACATAACTTTATTATCTTTTTTACGCACAACCAAATTACCATCATCTTGAAATTCAAGTCTATACTCACCGTTTGGTGATGTATACGATTGTGACGCTACATATCCCTTTTGAATATCCTCGTAATCTGTTTTACCCGGTGTTATAGTTGTAGCCGCCGTAAGTGTAAAAGACGCTCTACCCCAATTTTGTCGAGACATATCACTTTCTTTTTTAAATTTTTTAGCATCTAAACTAACTACTACAATCTTTTTATCGTCACTAGGATGTATTAAAATTTTTTTACCCTTATATGTTTTAATTTTAAATTTATCAATGCCATCTACTTTTAATTTGTCAGTATCAGAATTTATATTGGCGAAGGAATACGTTCCATCACTATTAATTTTTAATTTAACCCATGTATCTGGAAAGAATGAAAGATTATAATAAATTTTCTTTACAGATTTTGTAAGTTTAAACGTGTCACCAACAATAGAGACTTTTACATCATATTCACCAAATGGTCCCGTAACTGTATAACTGAAATCGTCCTCGGTAATATCAAGCTCGGCTGTTGCCAATATTTTAGATTCATTAACTTCATTATAATACGCTTTAATTACGTTCTTACCTTTAGCGTTCGCTTTAACATCGGAACCTTTAAATGTAACGGATCCAGTACCGTAATCTTTTATCATATTTTCATCCTTAACTTCTATGTTATCCTGGATTTTAGTACCACCTACGTACCGTGTGAGTATAATTTTATTTACAGCATCAAAACCCTGGCCGTTTGTCCATGATAATGTAAGATCAATAAGTTTACTTTTATCCAAATCACTTTCAGCATACTCTATTATACGGTACCCTTCCTGGGATCCACTCTCTTCCGCATTGATCGTTTTCTTAGCATTCGCATCGAATGTAAATTCGGGTTTGTCTGATGTTTCTTCGTCATCTTTTTTATTACTAAAGTAAACAACCAAAGCTATCCCTATAATAATTACAACTAATAAACTAAATAGTCCGAGCATAGCAGCTTTTTTTGCCATCTCGGGGTTTCTTTTATTAGTAGTATATTTTTTTTGGTTTTTTAATATATAATGCTTAATGCCATTTTAAGTATATTACTAATATCATTTTTAGTTTTATATTTTAAAACCAGATTAAAAAAATATTCATGGTCTGATTTTTCCAGGAAATTTGGAAACTGTAATGGTGAATTTGGTGTATACAACTTAACAAAAAAAACGGAAGAATGTACGTACGCCGATAAAAAAATTATAGATAAATATGACACTGTATTCAAAACAGAAATAGATAAAGATACATCGTATATGATCAAAATATCAAGTTCGAATGCTAAAGGGTGTGAAATAGATATGTTAAATTACGTGAAACCCATTACAGATAAGCATGATACACAAAGTGTCACTCTTCGTATACAAACAAATCCATGGAGATATGCACCTCACTATGATACAATAAATCAAATAGCTCACATGTTACATGGAACAAAAAAATGGATCCTTTGGAATACTCATTTTAAAAATATAGATGAAACAAAAAAATTCTTACGCGACATAAATAATCTAAATTATGAAGATATGAAAATATATTTGAAAAATAGAGAAATACAATACGAAACAAAAATTATGAGACCAGGAGATTCACTCTATATTAAATGTGGTACGTGGCACTATGTTGAAAATGTAAATACAACAAGAGGTTGTATAATGTTAAATTTAGAATTAGAAAATGATACTTTGTATAGTTTAGAGGAAAATTTTAAAAAGTTATGGCCTATACAATATACAAAATACGTGAATAATGAATTTTATTAGTGTCTCGGTCCTCTTATAACCCTCCTAGTCCTGCATGCATGTGTATTACAGTTTCTGGTTTGTTTCGAAGGACACGCCGCACCACCATTTTTTGGTTGTGTAGTTGCTGTCCAAGTTCGATATTGAAACCCACCACCACAAGTTTTGGAACAATTACTCCATCCTCCCCAATAACCTTTACAGTCGACTTTTGCAGAAGAAGATACATTTCCCACCCTCAAACTACGTTTACCATCGATAACCTGGTACACCTCATCAAGTTTAGCCGCGGGACAATCAACACTACCCGGATATTTATCCCACGATCCCCATGTATTCTTATCTTTACGACCCACATTGACTGTATCCGAACAGATACGCCCACACCCCGGAACGTCTTGGTGAACTGCATTTGCGTGACCACACCAGCCATCAACAGTACCAAGATGGATTTGGTTTGGTATACTGAATATAGTTGATTTACCGTTCTTTATATCGTACGTATACACGACAGGTCTAGGATCCATATTACTACCCCTATTAGACGTTTCTGTGATTTTCGTAACCCCGTTCTCTTTTATTATCCAACCGGGTGCATATCGAGGTCGCGTATATACTATATCTATTTTATCAACCTTTTTATCGGATTTTATAGTAAATATCTTATCCCCTACACTGTACCCATTAGAATTCCATGATGCATAATTTTCCGTACCACTACCAATACTAAACATATTATCAGGTTTATTGTTTCTGTTAGGTGATTTGTGTATAGTCGTTTGTGCCTTTGTCGCTAAAACGCCGTCGAGTTTTATGTACTCGACGTGTATTCCAAGAGAAGCGGTTGTTTTGTTTATAATAAATTCGTACGTATATGATTCTGGTTTTGGTATATCAATTTCTTCCAGTTTACTCGTATCTATTGTCACCCCAAAATCATTTTCTGTAAACGTGACAGTTTTCGTATATAATTTAGTATCGGAACTAACTTTGTTATAGTACAGTTCGAGTGTATTATCGCCTATAATTCTGTTATCGAACTCTTTTTTATCCACTATGTTCATGGTCACATCGGTAAAGTCTTTGAGGTTACCCGCATCACTATTTTCGTACTCGTGAATTTTGGTACCCGATTTATCTTTTAAAATAACGATCCATTTATCTACAACACCTTCAATACTCGCCTTGTTTTTCCACGAAAGTTTAAGACCCTCGAGTGTGTACCCTTCGCTCCTGGGTTTTATACTATAAATCAAAAATATGATAAATAGAATGATAGCAATCAAAAGTATCATTTTATTTATACCAATATTTTTTATTCCTCTTTTATTTCAATTTGTGGTTTCACATTCGAATTCGAATCTTTAGATCTACTCATAAGTACATAGACAAATATAGCCATGAAAATAGCGAGTGCCGAAAATATTCCAATTGCTTGGTAATCCATTTTTTAATATTATGTTATAGTATAAGATAAAAAAGACGCTCAAAACCAGATAAACGTAAAATTTAGTAATATTATCGAGAATATAGATTTATTACATTTACAAAAAAATAGTCCACGAAACAATAGAAAACCGAATGCGAAGCCGAATGCGAAGCCGAAGGGGAATGGGAACTCATGAATACAGGCTCATGTAGCTGCAAAGAAAGTGAACAAAAAAAGAAAAATCCGCGTTTGTACCAAAATTCTGTGATCTCTGTAAAATGGAGTTACCCTTATTAAAACACAAACAAATCATCATTTTTAAAAATCCCGAAAGTACCGGGTTTTGAAAAGTGTGGAACTATTTATTGTAACTTCGCGAGATGACGCACAACTTTCAAAATCTTTTTGGGTACAATTACCCAATATCTTTTTTTACCCTAAATAGTATGTATATAAAATTACTGAAAAAAAGAAAGTCCTGACCGTCCACCACCATATACTTTAATCGAATATATTTTTTAAATCACACGAGGCAATCATACCATACACGACGCTCCCATCAACTATTTCCTCTTCAACGAGTATATCTTTGAGGTGTTCCAATTTAACTCTATACATTTTGAGTAAATTAAGTACTTCTTTATAACACTCTTCGACCAAACATACGACTTCAACATCAATTCTATTTGACATATCACTCGAAAGTGTATTTGGATCGACGTTCACTTTTCCTAATGTTTTACCCATACCATACGCCATAACCATTTCGCGCGCAATTTTATACGTTTGTTGAAGATCACTCGATGCACCAGTCGTTACTCTATCCTTACCATACACAATCTCTTCGGCGGCGTGTCCACCCAAAGCAACTTTAATTTGTGAAAGAAGATACTCCTTTGTATACATACCAATTTCATCGGTTGTGGGTTGAAAAAATGTCACACCACCCGCATCCCCGCGTGGAATTATACTCACTTTACGAACTTCGTCGTATTCGGGCATGAGTACACCAATAATAGCGTGTCCCGCCTCGTGATACGCGACGCGTTCTTTACGTGGTCCAGAAACACTTCGTGAACCTTTAGCACCAACAACCAAACGTTGGTATATGTCTTCCACAATTTCCGAAGTTATAACACCATCGGTTCCATTACGAACCGCGCGAATTGCACACTCATTCATAAGATTTGCTAAATCCGCGCCCGAAAACCCCGTCGTCTGTTTCGCGATATTTTTCAAGAAAACATCTTTATCCAATTTTTTATCGCGTGTGTGCACCCCCAAAATCTTTTCACGCCCGTGAACATCCGGTAAACTTACCTGAATTTTACGATCGAAACGACCCGGTCGAAGTAACGCCTCGTCGAGAATATCAAGACGATTTGTCGCGGCAATAACAACAATTTGCGATTCGTTATCGAAACCGTCCATTTCGGTTAATAACTGGTTAATTGTTTGTTCACGTTCATCGTTTGCCGCAAACCCGTTCATACTTCTTTTTTTACCAATTGCATCAATTTCATCGATAAACACAATACACGGCTGGTTTTCGCGTGCCATTTCAAATACGTCGCGGACGCGCTTTGCGCCTACACCTACAAACATCTCAACAAAAGATGATCCCGAACACTGAATAAACGGAACCGAAGATTCACCCGCAATGGCGCGCGCAAGAAGTGTTTTACCCGTACCCGGTTTACCCGTAAGAAGTGCACCTTTCGGGATTTTTGCGCCCGTACCAATAAACCTTTCGGGTTCACGGAGAAAATCAACAATTTCTTCGAGTTCGTCCTTTGCATTATCAATACCTTCGACGTCACTAAACCGTGTTACTATTTGGTTTTCGACATCGAGTTCGGTTTTGTTCATGTTAAACGGGTTCGGAGGTCCTTGACCCAATTGGGAAAACATTCTAAAAACGGCCGTAAAAAATAGTATGATAAAAAACATGGAAATACCATCGGCAATCGTAATAGGCGATGAATTATCTATGTTGATATCCGCTTTACTATCAATCATGGTTTTCCAAAACTCGCTCGACGGTGTATAGTTTGAAACACCAAGTGTACCATCTTCCTCCGCGAAGTATACCGTGTTTGAACCAGGGTTGATTTGTATTTGTGTAATTTCTTCATCCTTAACACCCCTTACAAAATCACTAAAGAGTTTAGGTTCATATTTTGGTGCTTTCTCTATTTTAAGAGGGGGTGCACTGAATATTTTTGCGGTCGCCAACATATATACATTATATCAATATTTCTTTAAACAGTAAACCTTGCAAACTTCATTTTTTCTCCAGTATAATACGCTTTATACGATTCGATAATACTTTCGTGTTTGTACTCATCGGGCATACACTCTGGTATGCGTGTAAGGTCTTCCCTGACATCCTTGGACGCATAATACGCCTTTTCACTTTCCCGGAGTTCGAAATGTGATGGTTGGTTTTTGTATAACCAAAGGGCGTGTTTCGCACACGCGTGTATTTTACCAAACCGTTTATTATACTCAAGCGCTAAACACATGGCAATTTCAGCCGCAAACATATAGTTTTCGCGACTCGAAGATATCCACATGGTCATCGGGTGTTTTTTGTGTGCGGGACGGTACCCTTTACGGGATTTGTTCAAAGTATAAGGTGCGTGTAATTCTACGTATTCAGTTTCATCTGAATAAAACCATGCTGTATAGAGCATTTGACATATTTCTAAAAGAATCTTGATAACGTGTTGATCACAATACAGGTTAGCAAGTTCGGTAGAGTTCATGGATAGAAAAAATATATTCATTTTACTTATTTTTTTATTAAAAAATGGTCTAACTTAAGTTTTAATCGTCACCCCCATCTGATATGTATTCGTCTTCGACAACTTCTTCTTCATCACCTTCTTCGTCGATTTCAATCGCTTCGTCTTCTTCAGGTTCATCGTCTTCTTTCTCTTTCTCTTCATCGTCATCCTCCTCTATGTCGGCTTCAGCTTCAGCTTCAGCTTTTTTATCAGCTTTTTTCTTTTTATTCGCGGCAGATACCGAAGGTGCATCAAAACGTTTCTCGAGTATTTTCCATTTCTGTTCAATCAATTTTTTACGACCCGTGTACTTTTTTAAAATGGAATCAACAAATTCTTGTGAATATCCTACTGACTTAAAAGCACTTATAACACTCTTAATTGGTGGTAGTTTACCTTTGGAGTAATATTTTTCGTTTAAAATTGCCACTTGTGGTAATACTTTTACACGAACTTTACCCGATTTAAGAACAGTAAAACAAACTTTAATTTGATCGAGATTTTCTATACAATTTTCAGATACGATATTATATTTTGGATACGGTGGCATTTCTTCAACGTTTGGGTGTTTAAAAGGAATACCATAATATTCGTAATTCTTTTTCAAAAGATTTACATAACTTTCCGCATTTTGAACATAAAATGGTTTGCGTTCGGGTACTTTAGTGTTTTCCCCATTAACAATTTTATATAAAAAGGTTCCTGGTATAAGTTTTGACATATTATCTTAATTTACTAAAATTTTATTACAACTTAGGTCTAATTCACATTCTAAAATATGATGGGCCTGAAAATTTTGTAAAGATTCATACGGCCCCCAAAGTTCTATAACTTTTCGTTCTTTATCATACCACATGTATGACAATTCAAGATAACGTGTAAGCCAATAAAACTTTTTACCGTTCTTACCAATAAACTTGAAAATCTCATCCTCGTCATACATCGAAACGTCCATTTGACTATAATGTGTTACTGGTGGGTTGTACGGGGCCATCTTTTTTATTAAGTTTATAAAGAATCATTTGTTTAAGTCTGATATACTTTTGTGTATACACTTCCTTTTTTAACTTTTTGTCTTTTTTTGTGACACGTTTCTTAAAAGGATCCATAATATACTATAAATATATTACTTTAATCCACATGCTCCACAGTATTTCTCCTTCTTTTTTGGTTCATAAAAAAAAGTATAAAGAAGGATTACTACAATTATAGACGTTGGTAAAAGGTATTTGTTTTTCATTTATAATACACAGATATTATAAATATTCTTCATCTACTAAAGACACATCTGATTCGGATTCATCATCCTCCGATGATGCAACTTCATATTCAAAATCAGAATTGTCTATTTCCGTATACATACCATTTTTTAATTTTTCATATAACCCTGTATCTTCAAGTTTTGTAGTGTCATAAAATCCTGATATAGAATCTTTAGAAATAGTATCAGTTTCTTCTTTATTAAAATTCCATTCACCATCTCCATAATATTCTAATATGGCAACTTCACAATCCGTACCCATATCTTTTAATATTTTAGCTATACACGTTAAACCATCTTCATAATCAACATCAACAATCTGTTTTTCCATTTTATTTTTATTGTTTTTAATTCTTAAAGTATATTAAATGGACGCGATTCTTAAAAATAGAATAATTAGTCAAAGGGATGCTGTTATGTTTGATATAGACGATACTCTTATTTTTACGAATGGCAAAGCGAATGTTCCTATTATTAAATTATTACATTATGCTAAACATTTAGGATATAAAATTATAATTATTACCGCAAGACCCGCAATCCAGGCAACCGTAGAATTTACAAAACTTCAACTTCAGCAATATGGTATACCTTATGACACTCTTGTTATAACACCAGCACACAATAAGGGTAATATTAAACGCAAAAGTGGTTTAAATTATGTGTTGTCTGTTGGTGATATGGATACAGATCTTACTGATACTCAATATGCTCTAAAAATTAAGATTTCCACCTAGAATCGCAATTATGACATGTAACAAACACAGTCATAGGTTCATCTGCACTCCGAGTTTGCATCTGATAAAAAGTTGTTTTATATGATTTACATCGTTTACACCGAAATAAACCCTTATATTCCGGATCATTAATCATATTCGTAACCCAATCCTTTTTCATATTTTCTCTAATATTCTTTTCTAATATTTTTGCATATGGACCATCGGGCCATAAACCCTGATGGGATAGTTCTAAAACACTTTTTGGTTTCAATTCACCTTTTAAAATCCTTTCTTTGAGTGTCGGTGAATGTAGTAAATTGTGTTTAATTTTGAGAAATGTATGTTTGTAACGATTTATAAATAAACGATTATTTTCCGCTGGTACATCACCAAGCTCTTTTGTTCGTTTTATAACTTCATTATATGTACATTTTTCAAGATTTATACACGTTGCATGTTCTTTTGATATACCTAAAATTTCTGAATATTTTTCAAGTGCATACTGTCTCGATAACATTTTGTTTATAAAATAACTCAAGCTCTACTTAAGTGTGGCATTTTAACTTTTTTACAATCATCAAATGATTCAGGAGAACATGTATTAAATGGATCCGCAGTACGTTTAAAATCATTACGCGTGTTTGACCATTCTGCATCAAGTGCATATACACCTTTATACAGTTCAGACTTACTAAGTAAAATATAAACTGTAACAAGTGCAATAATGTATAAAAGTGGCTTGTTCATTTATTAGAAAGCAACTTTTTTATTTGTGCATAATAAAATGACACGTGCTGTCTTAATAAATGAAAGAAAAAATGATATTCGTGAAATAAATTTAGATATCGCCCCTGAAAAAAACGAAATATTTAAAATTTTAAGGGGTAAAGCTAGTTTTTTAGGGCAATGGCCTGATGAACAGGTTGTTATAGTTAAATGTGAACTCTGTGATACAGAGTTCGACTTACCCGTAAATCAAAATAGATTACCAAGACCGTTTACAAATATGATAGTATTTGGTCGAATTCTATTAATACGAATGGACGACTATTCAGAACCACAAGATTTTACACTTAAAGAATACAGGGAAATGGCGAATGGTACACACCCTCGAACTCGATCTTCTTCGCTTTTAATCAGTCGACCCTTGAGTAGGAATGTAAGCTACTCCTCTGAAAATGGCTTGTGAATATTTCATACACAACTGAAAATGTGATTCTGCCCATTGCATGGGGTTTGTCATTTTTATACCAAAGGGATTTTCATTTACGACTTTCATGAAATTTTCACCACCATATTTTTCTTGGTCTGTTGCTTTCGCCATAGATTCATCTATTCTCTGTAACCATAAAACGTGTTTTTCATTTTTCGGGTCGAATTCTTTAACAAATGTCATTGTATTTATACATGTTATACATTCTTTAACCTGTAATTTAATCTTTCTTTGTATCGAGTTTGGTCGGCTATACCGTCAATTTCCTGACCACGCACACTTATTCTTAACAAATCGTCTTTATATTCAAAGTCGTAACAGTAAAAATAAGATACACCAGTTGCCAAAGACATGAAATCGAGGT
>Ga0255764_10003846_pt1 | contig 11881 bp, 9 predicted proteins | sample 071ome_30_FD_179964 | JGI IMG/M metagenome (GOLD analysis project Ga0255764, IMG submission 179964) | Coastal salt marsh microbial communities from the Groves Creek Marsh, Skidaway Island, Georgia - 071406AT metaG (version 2) | ecosystem: Environmental > Aquatic > Marine > Intertidal zone > Salt... | reverse complement strand
GTATGATGATCGTTGCCTCTCGGAGAGATGTAAGCGAGCCGAGACCTTCTCACCGCACGATTACCTCCAATTGGAATTCCGTATATCATTAGCTCAAGTTCTGGGCGGGGAGGAACTGGAACGGGCAGGTGGCTTTTTGAATTTCAGCCGGAGCATCGGAGTGGAGGAATCCTCGTCGCTCGTACGCTCGTACGCTCGCACCGTCGTTAATTCGCGCACAGGGCCTTGACTACCTAGTGTCCTCACTGTGCGAGCGCGGTAGGCCAAACCGTCGTCGCCCGGGACGCTGCGAGCAGTCCCAAAGCTGAACGAACCGATCAGGATGTGCGACGACGACGGGCGCAACGAGGAAGCGGGAGCGCACGCTGGGCAGGGTGCGTCGGGCGGAGAGCGAGCGGGCCCTTGTTTCCCGGCGCCCTCCGATCCCCCGGCGCCTTCCGATCTCCCGGCGCCCTCCGATCCCCCGGCGCCCTCGCAGCAGCAGGTCGACGCGCCAGTGCCGACCCTGCCGATAGAGGAGCTCACCGCAGAGCAGGAGCTGGACGTGGTTCGGAGGAATTACGCCGATACGAAGAGCGGGAAGAGCATTCGGCTCGGTGACAAGGACGTGCGGATCACCGTGGACGTGGAGCTCGGGGTGGGGTGGTCGGTGGATCCGACGTACCCCGTCCGAAAACGGGTCAAGGTTTTCTGCACGCTGGGTGAGATGTGGGTGGAATGCGACGTGCTGGGGTACGACGAAGAGACTGCAGCGCATGATTTCCAGTTGGTGGGCCAGGAGACGGTGTACAAGCTGCCGTTGGCGGGCTTCAAGGTCAGGTTTCCGATGCTGCTTGGGCAGGCCATGCCCGAGCGGCCCGACGTGCGCCGCGTTGGCGAGGTGCTCGAGAAGATCAAGAAGGGGTACGATGCTAAGTTGTATGAGACCGGGTTTTGCCCCGGGATCCGCATGGGGATTCAGAAGATGAAGGAAGCGGTGTGGCAGGAGTGCGGGTTCCTCGAGCACGGCGACAACGCTGCCGGGTCGCCTGCAGAGACCAAGGCGTGGGCAGAACTGGTCCAGAACGACGGGGATTCGAACCGCTTGCAGTACCAACTGGAAGTTCTGGGCCAAAAAACGCCCCACACGAAAATGCGGACGATGCCGCGCTGGTTGGAGAGCGACGTGGGCCGCCCGGGGGACATTGTGTGGGCGGCGTGGCAGAAAAGGTACTGGCCGTGCTTCGTGGTATCGAACGACCAGTACATGGACCTAAACGACAGACCGGGCACGATCGTATCCCCGCAACGGTTCCAAAAGTCCCCGGACGGGGCTGGAGCCCCGGTCGGCGTCTACTACTTTGGCACGAACGAGCGGCAGTTCATCTCCAGCAAGGCCCTGATGGGGTTCGCCGACGGCCTGGACAAGGGCTATCTGAAGCGCAGCAAGATCGTGAAGGAGAAGCGGAACATGTCGATTGACTCGGTCGCCGACTTTCTCCGGACGGCGCAGCTCCCCGAGGTGCTCGCCGAGGTCCTGCAGGAAGTCAACGCCCTGAGGCTTCCGTCCGAGTGGGTCAACGGTCGCCTCCTCGACCCGACTTTCGTCTTGGAGGAGGATTTCGACGACGAAGAGCCAGAATATATGGACGTGGAGGATAAAAAGATGGTAGCACTGTCGTTTCAGAAGGAGTGGGAGCCTACGAAGGCGGTCCTGGACAAGATCTCGTCCCAGGATTTTGCGGTGGTGCGACTTGGACGTATCGACGTGGAGCACCCGCTGTTCCACTCCGAGACGCACTTCTATCCCGTGGGATACAAGATCAAGCGCAAGCTGAAGTCGAACTTCACGGAGGGGACGAAGAAGATGGTGCACACGATAGAGATCCTGGACTCGGACGAAGCCGGCCGCCCGTCGGACGAGCCCGTGTTCAAGGTGCTCGTCAACGGGAGACAGATGCTGTTTGCAAAGGCGTCGTCTCCCGAGATGCAGACCTTCCTGAACAACACGTACATCAAGGACGGGAGGAGCGGCATGCTCGGCAAGGCCGGCGCCACGCTGCTGGGCCTCAACAGGGGCGCCATCCGCGAGGCCGTCGCCATGCTGCCCGGCGTGGAGAAGTGCGCCAAGGTCCCGCGCGATCGGCTCGAGGAATGGAGGCTGAAGTTCTTGAAGCAGTCGAGCTCTTTCCTGCTGGAAGAGATGAAGCAGTGCAAGCTGCCCGACGACATCGTGCCCGTGCCGATGGTCGAGACCCGGCCGTTCGAGTGCCAGGTCTGCGGGGACATCGAGGAGGACGAAGAGGATCTCATTCTGCAGTGCGACGGATGCAAGGGATGCACGCATATGAGCTGCTACTCGGTGACCAAGGCGCCGCACGGCGACCTCTGGCTCTGTGACGTCTGCCAGGCGCGCCCGTCGGAGGCCGATCGGCCGCCCTGCGTGCTCTGCCCCGTCAAGGGCGGCCTCATGAAGAGGACCACCGAGGGCCAGTGGTGTCACCCTGGTTGCGCTATTTGGCTCCCGGAGACGCATATCATCGCCGACGAGCGCTATCTCGGACTGGAGGGCCTCATCGGCGGCGTCAAGAGGATCAGCTCGTCGAGGCGGGAGCACCGGTGCATGTTCTGCAAGCAGATCTACGGCGCCGTCATCCAGTGCTGCGAGGAGGGAAGCGAGCGAGTGACCGAGTGCTTCAAAACGTTCCACCTGATGTGCGCGAAGAACAACAGGTGCGAGCTGAGGATGGAAGTGGTCGACCCGACCTGGGCGGACGACCCGCCAGACACGGTGGCAGGGACGGAAGGGGCGGTGGCAGCGGGATCGCTCCCACTCGAAGAGTATCGAGACCAGTACCGATACCATGACCACGATCAGCACCACCAAGAGCGAGGGTCTCCAGGCACGGAGATGAGCACGGATGCGGGAACTGAATTGTCGGAGCAAGGCTCGGCATGCTCGTGGATGCCGAGCCAGGCCGACCTGGAGCGCGTCAAGAAGGAGCAGTATGCGTACACCAGGGCTGAAATCCGGGGCATAACGCAACAAGAACCCTTCTGCGACAACTGCCAGGCGACCAAGTCGCGCCACTGGAGGATGGACGCCGGGGAGAACGTACTGTGCGACGACTGCGGCATCTATTGGGGAGTTCACAAGGCGCCGCGGCCTCTGAGCGCCGCCGGATCCGGAGCTGGGGCTAGCGGGCCGGCCCAGCCTTCCGAGCCGCCTCCCAAACGGCTGACGAGCGAGAGGCCCAGGAAGGGCAGGTCGAGCAAGCGGGCCAAGAAGAAGAAGGATCCCCCCAAGGGCGTGTTCATCGGGAACATGCACCTGCGGTCCTTCTGCCCGAAGCACTCGAGCGGCGGTTGCACCGATCCAGCGCAGCAGCAGCCCGTGGCGGCCCTGCCCAAGTCGTCCGACGTGAGAGCCGACCCGGAGGTGCCCGTTGAATCGCTCTTCAACGTGGAAGACGGAGACCTTCTGGGATGGGAGAAGGTGAATGCCGGCGTGTTCCACAAGAGCTACGTCGCGGCCACCTCGCTCGCGCCCGGCGGGTCTCTCCCGACCACCTCGTCAGCGACGCCCAACGCGGCGGACGCGGCCATGCCCGTGGAAATGGACATGGACATCCCGTGCGTCAGCAACCTCGGGGCGAGCGTTATGAACCATCTAGAAGAGTTGCGCTCGGGGCGGTTCCCGGACCAGGCCGAGCCCGATAGCGAGAAGTTTCCCTTGGCAGTCGTTGGTGCGTGCGACCAGGACGCCCAAAAGACGAGAAACATGGCCGAGGAGTACGACAAGCTGGCCAGCAACTGGAGGCTCGACGTCCACCCGGGCAAGAGCGCCATCCATGGCTGGGGCGCCTTTGCCAACCGGAACTTCAAGAAGCACGAGATGGTCATCGAGTACGTTGGCGAACTCGTACGACCGACGCTGGCCGAGGTCAGGGAGACCAAGATGTACGACGCGCTCGTCGGCGCGGGTACCTACGTGTTCCGTCTCAACGAGGATTACTGCGTCGACGCCACGCAGTCTGGGAACTTGGCGCACCTGTTGAACCACTCGTGCAAGCCCAACTGCGCGTCCCGGACAATCCGGTTTGCGAAAAAGGGGCAGGAGCCGAAAGACTACGTGATGATCTACGCCGACAGGGACATTGCGGCCGGCGAGGAGCTCACGTACGACTACCGGTTCAGCGGCGATGAGATCTTGAAGTGCAGCTGCGGCGCCGTCGGCTGCAGGGGCAAAGTCAACTTGCAGCTCCAGAACGAGCACAACGCTGGGAACCGACGGGTCGGCGAGGGCCAGCTGCGGAAGAAGTTCGGAAGGGAGTAGAGGAATTGATTGTTGTAATTCAACAGACATAGATTGTCGTCCATTCGAGCACCTAGGATGATGATGAGACACGTGATGGCTCAGCGAGTGGCCCAAGCTCGCATGAACTGGATGGCCACATGTTTGAAGCGGACTTCCGGGTGCGTTTTGCGCGATTGGACACATCGGCTCGCGCGCCAGCCACGTCTGACCACAATGTGCCACGCTGGTGGTGGCCCGTGGTGCAATATCGGTCAGATCAGTGCCAGACGAAAACGCCCCGCTCGCTCGGTGTCTCACTGCGCCTCGCCTCTCTTCCTCCCACAAACCCAGCACCTTCCAGACCGCCTCGCCGTCTATATCGTCGCCGAGGGGATTCCGGTCGTCGGTTGCGACGGAGGCGCTGAAGAACGGCATCGTGGGCCTGCCCAACGTCGGCAAGTCGACCATGTTCAACGCCATCTGCGAGAACGGAAAGGCGCAGGCAGCCAACTTTCCGTTTTGCACGATCGAGCCCAACGTCGGCATGGTCGCCGTGCCGGACTCGCGGTTGGACAAGCTTGTTGAGATGTCGGAATCGCTCAAGGCCGTGCCGACGTCGGTGGAGTTTTATGACATTGCCGGCCTTGTGAAGGGCGCTTCCAAGGGAGAGGGGCTCGGAAACCAGTTCCTGGCCAACATCAGGGAGTGCGATTCCATCGTCCAGGTGGTCAGATGTTTCGAGGACCCGGATGTGGTCCACGTGGCGGGCAAAGTCGACCCGGTCGACGACACGGACGTCATCAACTTTGAGCTCATCCTCTCGGACGTCGCGCAGATCGAGAAGCGCATGGAGAAGCTGAAAAAGGGCCGGGCTCCCAAGCCCGAGGAGAAGAAACAGAACGAAATGGAGGCGGCGGCATTGCAGCGGATCCTGGACGGCCTGGAGAGCGGCATCCCGGCCAGGGCCATCGAGCTCAACGAAGACGAGGAGCCCCTCGTCAAGGTGCTGTGCCTGCTGACGAAAAAGCCGATGATTTACGCGGCAAACGTGTCCGAGGAGGATCTCGCCGGGCAGGGCAAGGACAACGTGCACGTCCAGGCGCTGATGAAGAAGGCGGAGGCGGAGGGTTCGGACGTGGTGGTCATCTCGGCTCAGGTCGAGGCCGAGCTGAACGAGCTGGAGGCCGCCGAGGCTGAGGAGTATCTGCGCGATCTGGGAGTCCAGGAGGGAGGCCTGAAGTCGCTCATTCGCGCGACATACAAGCAGCTTGGACTCCTGACGTACTTCACCACCGGCGTCCAGGAGAGCCGGGCCTGGACCGTCAAGGCCGGCTCGACCGCGCCCCAGGCCGCGGGCGTCATCCACAGCGACTTCGAGAAGGGATTCATTCGGGCAGAAACGGTTGCATTCGATGATTTCGTTGAGCTCGGCGGGTTCAACGGGGCGAAGGACGCCGGCAAGCTGAGGCTCGGTGGGTATTGATTGATTGAGCTCGACCGACGTGCGCTCGCGCGCCCTGACGCTCTCACTCGCGCTTCGCGCTTCGCTCGTTCGCTCGTTCGCTCGTTCGCTCGTTCGCCAGAGGGCAAAGAGTACGTGGTGGCCGACGGGGACATTATGACCTTCCGGCACGCCTCGTAATTAAGCAGTCAGATCGCCTGACGTCACCCTGCTTTATTTCATGGTTTTGGGTCGCTCGTGTGAGTGGTTGTGTGCTGCAGCATTGCTTGTCATGGTGGACGTCGTTCTCGAGTACGCGCACCCCTTCGGGCAGCATGGGTCGTCGTTCTTCGTGGCGCTCGGTTCGAGACCCCCACTCGGACCAGCGTGTAGGTTGCCGTGAGACGTCGCTGGTCCGCGTGATGGGGTTCGCCACGGTGCGAGAAGACCAGAGGGACGCACCTGCAGAAACCGGCGGCGGTGGTGCCTTCCGTCTTGTCGTACGCGTGCTTGACTACACAAAGCTTGCGCTTCCTCGCTCCCGGTCTCGCTCCCGACCCTATCGTCACCGTCACTCTTAGAGCATGGGCAGCGCCAAGTGGGAGACACCTCCTCCGGCTCCGTATCCACACCGGTTTTCTCCTAGTACGTGTAGGAATCTCGAGATTCCATTCCAAACGAGGTCGCTCGTTTCAAAAAACTGCAAAACTTCGACCGGAATTCCCCGGATCTATATCCCTCCCAAATTTCGTCGCATAGCACACGGGACCACGGAGCAAGGCATATTGATACCGTGGTCAACGCGCCGCTTCGACCCATCGACGAAGCAGCGGCTGAGAGGACGTACAGAACCCCTTGCATCCTCGAAGGAGGAGCAGAGAGATGGCGATCTTCGCTGATAGCCACTCGCCGCGGGCCTCGATGGACCGCCGGGCGACGTCGATCGAACTGGGCGAGGACGACGACGAGGCGCTGCCGTCGCCAAGGTGGGTTTCGACCTGGTCGCGCCCACCCTGAACTCGCACTCTCACTCGCGCTTTGCGATCGTTTTCGTGCCAGGACGCCGAGGGGGCTGTGGAGGCTGGCCGCAAAGCTTGCGGTAGCGTCGAGGGAACGAGAACGTCCGCCGCATCCCGAGCGAATCATATGGGGCGGGTTTCCGTTCGATCTACAGGAGGCGAGGATGCGGAGACAGGAACGCGAGGGGCGGGAGCGGTTGCTCTCGACGGAAATCTCGCTCACGCAACCGCTGACGTCTGAGCGGTCAGGGCGACTAGAGCGGCAGCGTTCCACGCTAGATGAGGCCAAGAGCGACATCCTGTCGCTGCTCGATATGGTCATGTCGTCCAAGCTCAATATACTCCTGTTGGCCGTGCCCATCGGCATCCTGGGCGGCGTGTGGAACTGGCCGCCCCTGGTCGTGTTCCTTGCGAACTTCTCTGCGCTGCTGCCACTGGCGCTGATCCTGGGAGAGCTCACGGAGGATCTCATTTTGCGCTTTGGCGAGACGATCGGTGGCCTGCTGAACGCGACGTTTGGCAACGTCGTCGAGATGATCCTGGGCCTGGCGGCCCTCGGACACGGGCTGCTGGACGTCGTGGCGGCGTCGCTGGTGGGTTCAATCCTTTCCAATCTGCTGCTTGTGCTCGGGTGTTGCTTTTTGCTCGGGGGGACCAAGTACAAGACGCAGCGCTTCAACAACGTCGGGAACAAGGCCGCCACGAGCCTGCTGTTCCTCGCCTGCATCAGCATCGTCTCGCCGACCGCGGCGAGGTACGTTGGGTGAACGGTTCCAACCCTCTCTCTTCCTTTTCTCTCTTCTTCACTCACCCCGACGACCCCACCCACCTCTACCAATCCAGGTACGTGTACGGCGCCGACGTGATTGACGACACGACCCTGGCCGTGCTGTCGAGGACAATCGCGATTCTCATGGTGTCGATGTACATCAGCTATCTGTACTTCCAGCTGAAGACCCACACGGAGTCGTTCAGCAGCACCGACGTCGACAATGACAACGATTTCGAGAACGAAATCACCGTTAGAAATGCCGACAGGAGGAACACGTCGCTGGGCGGCGTGCGGGCGCTCGCGGACCAGCCGCTGCTGGGAGACGACTACATGGACGACGTGGACATCGAGCCGGTGCTGTCGCTCGCCGGGGCCCTGAGCGGCCTCACGCTCGTGACGATCGCGGTCGCGGCGTGCAGCGAGTACCTCACCGGTAGTATCGAAGCGGTCGCGGCGTCGACACAGATCAACAAGTCGTTCCTGGGAATCATCCTCCTGCCCATCGCGGGAAACGCAGCAGAGCACTTCACCGCCGTCTTCCTGGCCATGCGCAACAAGATGGACGCGGCCATCTCCATCGCCGTCGGGTCCTCCATCCAGATTGCCGTGTTCGTGCTTCCCGTGACTGTGCTCGTCGGCTGGTGCGTACTGTATACATCTATATCTATATATTGACGCTCGCCCTCGCCCACGCGCCCCGACGCGCTCACTCGCGCTACGCGCTCCGCTCGCTCGTTCGCCAGGGCCATCGGCGTGCCGTTCACACTGAGCTTCGACCCGTTTGCGGTCATCGTGATGACCATGAGCGTGATCCTCGCGTCGTTCGTCATGGCCGACGGACGCTCCAACTGGTTCCTCGGATTGCAGCTCCTGTTGACCTATTCGTTCGTGGCCTTTGTGTTTCTGTTCGCCAAGGAGTAGTAACAATACACAGATACACTTGTTGTTGACGCATAGACGCATAGACACGACCGAGACGCGGCCTGGACTCCGCAATTCTTGACCGTTGTTGCGTAGTCCGGTTCGATCAGCGAATCATCTCTTCTGCCTCTACCGTTGTTGAACAGAGCGCGCATCCTCCCATGTTGAATCCGCAGTATAGCAATGGTGGCCAGGGCGGCATCCAACGCACGTGGTCGTCGGCGAGCCGGAGCGAGGACTCGTGGACGAGATACCTAAAGAAACTCGACGCCTTTCCAAAACAGCGCGAGGAGGCCAGCGAGTTTTTCCAAAAGTCCACGACGGGCGGCGTCATCACCATCGTCACTGCCGTCCTGATGGCGATGCTCTTCGTGTCCGAGCTCGGCGTGTACCTCAAGCACCGCACGGTGAACAAGCTGTCGGTCGACACGTCCCGCGGCGAGACGATGACGGTGCACTTGGACGTGTCGCTGCCCAAGATGCCGTGCTCGTGGCTGTCGCTGGACGCGATGGATAATACGGGGGAGTCCCACCTGGAGATCCACGACCACGGCGTCACGCTGCAGCGGCTCGACCGCAGGGGGGAGCCCAAGAAGAACGTGGCTCCCGAGGTTCACGAGTTTGGCCCCAAGCAACACCCGGCGGGAACAGTAGCCGGTGAGGACCCAGGCGCCGAGCACTTGGACCCATCCTACTGTGGAAGCTGCTACGGCGCGGAGAGCGATGGGCACGAGTGCTGCAACACCTGTGCCGAGGTGAGGGAGGCGTACAAGAGACAAAACTGGGGGATCCCGGACGTGAAGACCATCGAGCAGTGCGTCCGCGAAGGGTTCGACTCGGAGATCGAGAGGCAAAAGGGCGAAGGGTGCCGCGTCATGGGCGACATCACGATCAACAAGGTCGCAGGGAACATCCACATCTCCCCCGGCCATTCCTACTCGACCAACGGGGCGCACATCCACGACCTGACGCCGTTCACTGGCCAGAAGCCTTTCGACTTCAGTCACACGATCCACAGGTTGGCCTTCGGCCAGGAGTACCCCGGCATGAAGAACCCGCTGGACGGCCACAAGACCAAACAGAAGCAGCTCGCGTTCACCCACATGGAGGGCAACATTCCGGCCGGCGGCGCCTACCAGTACTTCGTCAAGGTCGTCCCCACGAGCTACGTCACCATGGCCAACAGCACGATCAAGTCGAACCAATACTCGGTCACCGAGACGTTCAAAGAGCCCATCCCCGGCGCCGGGTCCCTCCCCGGCATCTTCTTCTTCTACGACCTCAGCCCCGTGCAGGTCACCTACCAGGAGGAGCGAAGGACCTTCATCAGCTTCCTGACGTCCGCGTGCGCCATCATCGGCGGACTCTTCACCGTGGCGGGCATCGTCGAGGGGACGCTGTTCGCCGGGAGCAGGGCGATCAAGCGCAAGGTCGGCGTTGGCAAGCTCGTCTGATGACGAATGACGTGTGACGAATCACGGATTAACATGACCATGGTCAATGGTAGACATATCATATCAATACGTTGTTGTTGCAGGCCTCACCGCCTTTCTCCCTCTTCCCGCCTTTCTCCCTCTTCCCGCCTTTCTCCCTCTTCCCGCCTTTCTCCTTCTTGCCTTTGTTCCGCTTGCCCAGTCCCCTCCCTCCTCCGCCTCCTCACGCTAGCCCATCGCGTATTTGCGCGTCCACTCCCTCGCCGTCTCCTCATACCTAGACCGGTCCGATTTGTATATATGAGCAATCTCGGGCACCAGCGGGTCGTCCGGGTTGGGGTCCGTCAACAGCGAACAGATGGACAGCAAAACCTTTGAGATCGTCAGCGCCGGGCTCCACTGCTCTTTCAGGATATCCAGACAAATAGATCCTTGCGAGTTGATGTTCGGATGGTACACCTTGGTCTGGAACTGGACTTTGGGCGGCTTGAAGGGATAGTCCGGGGCAAACGTGATGGTGACGAAGAACACCCCGCCGCTGTATGGACTGTCACTCGGCCCCATGATCGTCGCTTGCCAATGAAAGAGATCATCTCCCGCCGGTCCTGCCGAGCACGATGTCGGAGGGTCCCGTTGCAGGTCCTGAACGCAGCGAAAAAGGCGACGATACGTGTGTGAGTGCGTGCGTGCGTGCGCGCGTGAACTGCTGCTGATCCAAACACGGAACGCGAACGAGCGCCCGACGACGACGTGCCGCCCGATTCGGGCACCCCTCGCCGTGTACACACACGACGCTTGTCCACAGATTGCCATGCAATGGATGGATGCCCGTCGCCCCGGCTCGGCCGAACGCGAAGAACGAGGTCATCATGAACAAGAGGGAATCCCCGACGCACCTGGAGCTCCTTGGAGATTCGCTTGGTCGCCATGTGTGCTGCGGTTCTTTGTTGGTGATATGCGCGCTGCTTCTCTCCGATGTACAATCAATCTTTTGTTCGGGAGCAGTTCAGGGCTGCTTCCTTTTGAAGGCCCCTTCCTGATCACGAAGACGAAGGCCTTCAAAACGTTCTCGTCGTCTCTCGACTCTCGACTCTCGTCTCTCGCGGCGAGTCGGCTGGCCGTCGTTGTTTTGTCGCGGAGCGCGAGAGAGCGCGCCGGTTCGAGCGACATGACCGGTGGGTTGACGAGTGCTCGGACGTACTACACCAAGGTGGCCGCAGCGTCGTTCTTGATCGGTGCGAGCATGGAGCTGTTTATGATACGGACCGGTTTCTACGAGAAGGTGACGAGCATCGAGGCTGAGGAGCGGCGGGAACGGCTCAGGGCGCAGCAGCAGCTCGTGGCCGGGGAACGGGGAACGGGGGAAGGGAAAGGGTGGTGATGCGTGCGATGCGTGCGTGGGCACTTGCAACGAATAGCGAATAACGAATAACGAATAACGAATAATTTACAGCATGTCGCGGCTACAAGATGCTCTGGGTGCTCACGGTCAGTGCGCTCTGGGCCGCCTCCCGGCTGTCGAAGAACGCCTGGTACTGCTCCCCGGCAATCGTCACGGTGGCCGTGAACATCCCATACTGCACGGTCACCGCGTCGGCCTCCTTGAGCCTGTTCATGGGCACCGCCCGGAACACGCCGTCCGGTTTTGGCGGGAAGGCAATCTTGTTCCAGTAGTTGTAGGCATTCTGCAGCTCCACCTCGTCATTCGACAGGGTCCTCGACTTGACCGCGGGCGTCATCAGTCCTCCCATCATCGAGTACTGCATCATCATCCTCGCCTCTTGATCGGGATACTGCCGCTTCTTCCTGCTCTTGGGGGGCTTGAAGCGGGCGTCGTCGGCGTCGATGCCCTGGAGTTGGAGCGGATCGCGGGTAGAGTGAGATGGTGGCGATGGCGAGCGAGGTGATCATGACGATGATGACGATGATGACGATGATGACGATGATGACGATGATGACGATGATGACGATGATGACGATGATGACGATGATGACGATGATGACGATGATGACGATGAT
>Ga0255764_10003838_pt1 | contig 11891 bp, 10 predicted proteins | sample 071ome_30_FD_179964 | JGI IMG/M metagenome (GOLD analysis project Ga0255764, IMG submission 179964) | Coastal salt marsh microbial communities from the Groves Creek Marsh, Skidaway Island, Georgia - 071406AT metaG (version 2) | ecosystem: Environmental > Aquatic > Marine > Intertidal zone >... | reverse complement strand
TTAATGAATTTGAAGCTCTTTTAATTATGAGAGAGAGGACGCCCATTACAAAAAAACTAATTGATGGCTGTCCAAACTTAAAATTTATTGCAACGAGCGGAATGAGAAATTTAGCTATTGATATGGAATATGCCAAATCAAAAGGCATTGTTGTTTCTGGAACGGATGGAAACAAGAACCCTACAGCTGAATTAACTTGGTCATTGATATTAGGACTAGCTAGAAATTTAAGGCAAGAAACCGAAAATATGTACCAAGGTTACTGGCAAACAACACTTGGTGTTGAATTAAAAGGAAAAACGCTAGGAATTATTGGTCTAGGAAAACTAGGATGCCAAGTTGCAAAAATAGGTAAAGCTTTTGGCATGGAAATTATTGCCTGGAGTGAGAATTTAAAGATGGCTCATGCACAAGAAAATGGAGCATTAGCAGTCACTAAAGATGAACTACTAGAAAAATCAGATTTTATATCAATACATTATATATTAAGTGAAAGAAGCAAGGGCCTTATTAAATATGATGATATTTGCAAAATGAAGAAAACTGCATTTTTAATTAATACATCAAGAGGACCGATCATTGATGAAGATGATCTTGTTAAAGCATTACAAGAAGAAAAAATCGCGGGTGCTGGCATTGATGTTTATTCCATTGAGCCATTACCAGAAAATCATAAATTAAGATTTTTACCAAATGCTTTTCTAACCCCACATATTGGTTATGTAACATTTGAAAATTATTCAAAATTTTATTCTCAAATGGCAGAAGATTTACAGGCTTTTATAGACGGCAAGCCATTAAGGGTGCTCAATTAGTCATTTTATATAAAATTACTTACATCGTTTAAGATATCAAGTCTATTGACTTTATCATGAAGCTCTTCTGATTTATTTCTATCAAATTGATACTCTGCAAGATTGTAGTATTTTTTAATTACATCTTTATCGTCCACAGGATTTTCTGGTGAGCCTTTTCTGTATTTTTCAGTATGAGTAAACTTCTTTCCGTTTGCTAGTGTTACCTCAAGAGAGGCCATGTGTCTAAATTCATGTCCTAACTTTTCAATTTCTGGATCAATTTCAGCTTTAATTTTTTTCATAAATTCTAATACATCAGGATCAGAAATTTTATCTTCTCTAAACTGATCAACAAATAATTCACCTTCTAATGCTATCATGGCAAGACCGTAATAGATGTTCATCTGTGCAGAAGTTATACTTTTTGTATTATATTCCCACGCACAATGAACATAAGTTGGTTTACTAATTTTTGCTTTTATCTCTTTAATATCACTCTTAGTTATTTGATTGTTTTTCATTATTTTTTTAAGACAATCTAATGCTGAATGTATACTTGTTACTGAAGCGTAAGGCTTGATACCCGTGTTTGCACACTCCCAAACATTTCCCAAATCTTTTAAAGCTCTTGAAAAATTATTATTACCTGAAAATGAAGATAAATATCCACCATACTCTGCTTCAACAATATTTGGTATTCCAGTAAAATCATCTTGAGCCAGTTCAGCGCCAAGAACACCTGCCTCAGCCGCTCTACCAGAGTGTAATCTCTTTACCATTGCACCTTCTTGAGCTGCCATTAGACCTGACCCTAATGATCCTGCAATTCCAATTGCGTTTAGAATTTTATTTTCATCTAATTCCATCAGTTTAGCGGCTGTAACGGCAGATGCTATTGTTCCATGGGTTCCCTGAGGGTGAAACCCCCTTAAAAGTAATTCTGTACCTGCAGCACTTCCAATCCTTGTAGCTACTTCATATCCAGCAACCACAGCAGATAAAAATTTTTTTCCGTTTACATTTTTAATCTTTTCAGAAATATTTATAGATACCGGCACAATAATAGAGTTAGGGTGAAGAATAGACTCTCTATGAATATCGTCAGACTCGAAACCGTGACCAGCAGTTGCGTTAATTACTACTGCAGAAAACAAATCAGTTTTAATCGTTGAACCAATTACTGAACACTCTTTGTTATTATTTCTTTTTGTAAGAGTTTTCGAAATTTTTTTAGTCCATGGCAGTGTGTTTCCATGAATACAACAACCTAGACCATCAAGAAAAAGTAGTTTGATTTTTTTTAGAACTTCACTTGGTATATCTTCATATTTAAGATTATAGGCAAATTCAGATAATATTTGTGTAGCCCCTTTTTTAACCATTTTTTAGAGCTTTTTCCAAATACCCTCAGCCGTAGCTAAAAGTTTATCTTCACACTTAATTTCACCGTACATAAAGATGAGTGTATTTGTATGCTTTTTAATTTTTGCGTATCCAATAATTTTATCACCAACTTTTGATCCGCTGATAAAATTTGTATTTAGACTAATTGTAACTGCTCTTCCTTTAATAATTTGATGAGCTGATGTTCCCATGCCTGAATCAAGCATCGACATTACAAAACCACCATGAGTAACTCCACTAGCATTCATATGAAACTCTTGAATAGTTGTAGTAAATTCATATTCAGTATCTGAAATTTTTCTAAAGTCTAATCCACCATTATGTTTCATAAAGCCAACTTTACTAATATTTCTAAATTCTTCTGACATTTATTCCTTTGGTTTAAATTTTAATGCTTTACCATTATTGCAAAATCTTTTTCCAGTCGGTTCTGGTCCATCATCAAAAATATGTCCATGGTGACTTCCGCATTTTATACAATGATATTCAGTTCTCGGATATCCAATATGATGATCTGTTTTAGTTTCAAAGACATTTTCTTTGCTTTCAAAAAAAGATGGCCACCCACTGCCACTCTCATATTTTTTATCTGAATCGAATAATAAAGCATCACATCCGGCACAATGATAAGTCCCAGATCTTTTTTCATAGTTTAGTTCACTGCTGCCTGCTCGTTCAGTTCCTTCTTCTCGCATAATCATGAACTGCTCAGCATCTAACATTTTCATCCATTCTTGAGTGGTTTTGTTTTTAAAATCTGACATTAGTTTTAAATTAGATGAATGGTTTCATATTGTAAAATTTTTTTTAACTTTAAAAATTTATTTTATGTATTATTAAAAAAAAATGAACAATTATGATGTAATCGTTATAGGTGCAGGCAATGCTGGCTTATGTGCAGCTATCACTGCAGCCGAATCTGGATGTTCGGTTTTGGTAATTGAATCTGCACCAAAAGGCATGCGAGGTGGAAACACTAGGCACACTAGAAATTTGAGAGCCATGCATGATGAGCCAACTGATGTTTTAACTGACGCTTATACTTTTGAGGAATATTTTGAAGATTTAATAAGAGTTACCAAGGGTATCACAAATAAATCTTTAGCAGAATTAACTTTAAAAAATTCAAGTGAACTTACATCCTGGTTAGGCGAGAGAGGTGTTAAGTTTCAGCCAGCATTATCTGGTACATTAAACCTAGGACGAACAAATGCTTTTTTTTTAGGCGGCGGTAAAGCATTATTAAATAGCCTTTGTAGACATGCAGAAAAAATATCAGTCGAATTGCTTTATGATACTCCTGTAAAAAAAATGATTTTTGATGATGGTTTTTGCACGGGTGTGCAGTTAGAAAAAGATAACAAAATAATTTATTCAAAAAAAGTTATTGCCACTGCAGGAGGATTTGAAGCTAATCTTTCATGGCTGTCTGAAGGTTGGGGAGATTCTGTTAAAAATTTTTTAGTTAGAGGAACTCCATATAACAAAGGAGTTATCCTCAAAGAAATTTTAGATAATGGAGCAAAAAAAATTGGTGAATTAGATCAATGCCATGCGGTAGCTATTGACGCTAGAGCCCCAAAATATGACGGCGGAATTGCAAGCAGAATTGATGGTGTTCCTTTTAGTGTTGTTTTAAATAAAAACTCTGAAAGATTTTATGACGAAGGAGAAGATTTCTGGCCTAAACGATACGCTATATGGGGCAGGTTAGTTGCCGGTCAACCTGATCAAATCGCATATTCAATACTAGATTCAGTTGGAGTAAATCGTTTTATGCCATCTGTTTTTACTCCAATTGTAGATGATACAATTGAAGGATTGGCAAAAAAATTAGATTTAGATCCTGTTAAAACTAAAAAGAGCATTGATGAGTTTAACAATGCTTGTCCAAAAGGAGATATTGATCAAAAAATTTTAGATGGAAAAGCAACAGTTGGTCTTAACCCGAATAAAACAAATTGGTCTGCAACTATATCAAAAGCTCCTTTTTATGGTTTTCCTCTAAGACCAGGAATTACATTTACATATATGGGTGTAGAAGTTAATGAAAATGCCCAAGTATTAAAATCAGATGGCAAACCTTTTTCAAATTTATATGCAGCGGGTGAGATTATGGCTGGTAATGTACTTGGCCAAGGTTATTTGGCTGGAATTGGAATGACGATCGGTTCAGTTTTTGGAAGAATTGCAGGAAATCATGCATCAAAAATGTTAAATAAATTAAATTAATAAAATGAGTGAAGATAAAAAAAACAGTCACATAGAAACACAAAGGCAAATGCAAATTTGCAATGCATGCCGATACTGCGAAGGATTTTGCGCTGTATTTCCAGCCATGGAAAGAAGAAGAATGTTTACTGAAGGAGATACAGCCTATCTTGCAAACTTATGCCATAACTGTGGAGCGTGCTATCATGCTTGTCAGTACTCTCCGCCACATGAATTTGAAGTTAATGTTCCAAAAATTTTAGCAGAACGAAGAATAGACTCTTATGAACAGTATGCTTGGCCTCAATCTGTAGCAAAAGTTTTTCAAAATAATGGAATGTGGGTTTCTATTTTGACAATTTTAGGTTTAACAATTGTCATTGGATTAATGTTAGCTTTAATTTCGCCTGATCTTTTTTGGGGCATTCATTTAGGAGAAGGAGCATTTTACAAAATTCTTCCGCATAATGTTATGGCAGGAATTCCAATTCTAATTGTCTCATTTGTTATAATTAGTTTCATTGTAAGTTGGAGAAAATTTTGGAAATCAATTGGAGCAAAATGGAATGGATTTAAATCATTATATGATGCTGTTTTGGCAACATTAACGATGAGATATTTAGGAGGGGATAATACTGGAAAAGGAGATGGTTGTCCTAGTACTGATGATAGAGCTAGTAACTTAAGAAAATATTTTCATCATTTTACCTTTTATGGCTTTATGCTTTGTCTTGCATCTACGTCAGTCGCAACTATTTATCATTATGTTTTAGGTCGAGAAGCTCCATATGGTTATTTTGAATTACCTGTGATTTTAGGAACTGTTGGAGGTATAATACTATGCATTGGTACAGCTGGATTATGGTATGCCAAAAAAAATATGGATAAAAATGTTCTATCTTTAAGAACAATGGGGATGGATTATGCGTTTATCTTTATTCTCTTTTGGGTAAGTGCAACAGGGCTGATTTTATTATTTTTAAGGGAGTCCAATTTAATGGGTATTACTTTAGCTATCCATTTAGCTTTTGTTTATACGTTTTTTTTAGTCTTACCGTTTTCAAAATTTGTCCACGGTTTATATCGATTTGCGGCTTTAATTTTTTCAGCAACTGAATATCAAAAAAATTAAGTAAGTGGTTTTACATTTAGCTTGATTGCTAAATCATTGAGTTCTTTTAATTGATCTATTGAAATTTCAACTCCACTTTTTTTATTTTTGATTACGTTTCGATATTCGGGTTCACCTGGGTGTAAAATTTCTTTAAACCCTTTTGCTTTTTTAAGTTTTTTTACAATTCTAATTCCTTGATCCATTTTTTTTACAAAAGAATTATGACTTTGAAATAAGTTTGATCTTACACATATCATTAAATGCCCAACTCGTGCAGGACCAGAAAAATCACTTATAAAATTTTTAACCATTCCACTATGATTAGAACCAGTTAAAATTCCTCCTACAATATCCATCATCCAAGATATTCCAGCACCTTTCATGCCACCAAAAGGAAGCATAATTCCGCTCCAAGCTTTTTCACCGTCATTTGTTGGATTTCCATTCTTATCTAAAGCTAAACCAAAAGGAATTTTTTCTCCTCTAATAGCAGCAAATTTTAATTTACCCCTAGCTACAGCAGATGATGCCATATCTAGTACAAAAGGCTTGTCTTTATTTTGTGTTGGCGCACCAAAAGCAAATGGGCTAGTGCCAAAGTGCGCTTCCATTGCTCCATGTGGTGGCAAGGCTTTAGAAGCATTGGTAAAAACCCATGTTATGCAATTATTTCTAACTGCTTCTTCAATATAAAGTGAAGCCATACCAAAGTGATTGCTATTTTTTATCCCAACAAGACCAACACCATTTTTTTTAGCAAGATCGATGCACTTTTTGATACCAGTTTTAGCAACAGTGAATCCAATACCATTATTTCCATCAACCAAATAAGTGCTGCTAGATTTTTTTATTAATTTTATTTTAGGTTTGGAATTAATTTGTTTTTTTAAAATTCGGTTTACATAAACATTTGTTCTAATCGCGCCATGAGACCAAACTCCTCTTAAATCTGCTCTAACTAGTCCATAAGCAACATCAGTAGCACTTTTATTATTTAAACCAGCGCTAATAAATATATTTTGAATAAACTTTTCTAATTTTTTATAATTAAATTTTATTTTATTTTTTTTTGTGCTCATCTAAAATTTTATTTGTTTTTCCAGTTAATACATCGGTTCTTGTGGCATTAGCACTTGCGTATGTCCAATAAATTTTTAATTTCTTTTTTTGATTATTAATAAATCTGTGAGGAATTTTTGCTGGTATCCAACTCACTTGTCCTTTTTTTAAAATATATTTTTTTTTATTTATCTCGGCAATTGCTGTTCCTTCTAATACAAGAACTGCCTCTTCACAATTATGGTAATGTAAATTAATTGATTTGTTTTGTGGGATAGATGTTATCCCACTAATCATTGACTTTGACCCTTTACTTTTGCTTACAAAAATCTTTGTAGTCACGGTACCAAATCTTTTTATCGGTTTAATATTTTGTTCTTTAAAAATTTGAGGTTTATTATTTTTCATTTTGTAAATTTTTTTTTAATATATATATTCGATTGTCTAATGAGTAATCTAAAATTTTTAGTCCTTGAGGGAGATGGTATTGGTCCAGAAATTACCAAAGCATCTATCGAAGTTTTAAAAGCTGCTTTAGATAAATTTGATCTAAAAGTTGACCTTTTATATGAGGATATTGGTTTTGTTTCTTTGAAAAAATACAAAACTACTTTTAGAAGTGAAGTATTAAAAGTTGCTGAACAATGCGATGGTATCATTCTAGGCACTTGTTCCCATAATGATTATCCTGCTGTAAATGAAGGTGGATTAAATCCATCTGGTGTTATAAGAAAATATTTTGATCTTTATGCAAACGTAAGACCTGCAAAAAATAGGTTAGGAAAATCCACAAGGTTTCCAATGGGAATAGATTGTCTTGTGATGAGAGAAAACACTGAAGGATTTTATTCTGATCGAAATATGTACTTAGGTGTTGGTGAGTTAATGCCAACAAAAGATGTTGCTATATCAATTAGAAATATAACTAGAAAAGGGTCAACACGAATTGCAGAAGTTGGTTTTCAATACGCTCAAGAAAGAAGAAAAAAATTAGTCGCAATCCATAAAGCTAATGTTTTGAGATATAGTGATGGTCTTTTCTTAGAGTGCGCTAGAGAGGTTTCAAAGAAATATCCTGATGTTGAATATAAAGAGCAAATTGTAGACTCAATGTCTGCATTGCTTATCAGGGATCCGTCAGTATTTGATGTAATTCTGGCTACCAATTTATTTGGTGATAATTTATCTGACGCAGCTTCAGAAATTGCTGGCGGCCTTGGTCTTGCAGAATCTATTAATGCTGGAGACAAGTATTGTATTGCCCAAGCTCAACATGGCTCCGCGCCAGATATTGCTGGAAAAAATATTGCAAATCCAGTTTCAATGATAGGATCAGTCGCAATGTTATTAGATTGGCTAGGCAAGAAAAATAATAATAATGATTTAAAGAAAATTTCACAAATGATCGAAGATGCTATTGATAAAACTATTACCAATACAGACACAAGAACAACAGATATTGGTGGAAAATTATCTACTACTGAATTTACAAAAAAATTAATTGAAAATTTATAAAAATATATAATATTTGAACTATGCAAATATTAAAAGAACCTATTAACGAGCCATGTGTTTGGAAAGTCTCTGAATTTAAAGATGAAAATATTTGGACCTATTGTTTTACCAAAAGTCAAATAGAAGAATTAGAAACTGCTGCTAAAAAAATAATTGATAATAACTTAGGACCAACATCATTTTCAAAAAAAGATTTTGTTTTACCCGAACTAAGCTCTGTATTATGTGAGCAGCTTGATATTCTTCAAAAAGGCAGAGGGTTTATAAGACTTAGAGGTTTAGATCCAAAAAAATATGATCAATTAACTATTCAAACTATCTACTGGGGCATTTGTTCATATCTTGGAACTGGCATACCGCAGAACTCCAAGGGTGAATTAATGAGCGGTGTTAAAGATTATGGTGATAAAATTGTAAGTGAAAATCCTTACAGAGATGGTGTTAGACTTCACCGAACCACCGCAAAAATTGATGCTCATACTGATAGTTGTGATCATGTAGCACTACTTTGTATTCAAAGAGCCAAAGAGGGAGGAGAGAGTGGAGTTATTAGTTCTCTTGCGATTTATAATGAAATTTTAAAAACAAAACCTCAGTATTTAGAAACATTATGCAAAGGTTTTTATATTGATCTAATTGGAAAGGGAAAAACTGAAAAAGAATTAAGCGCCCATCCTATACCTGTATTTAGTTATTTTGATGGAAAAATGTGTTCAAGATTCAATAAAAGTCAAATTGAACTAGGAGCTGAAAAATATTCAGGTGGATTAGACTCACTTAGTCAAGAGGCGGTAAATTATGTTCAGTATTTAACTGAGCAAGATGAATTTCATTTAAAAATGATGTTAGAAGATGGTGATATTCAAGTTTTAAACAATAGAGTTACTTATCATACTAGGACCAAGGTTGTTGACCATGAAAGTCCTGAAAAGAAACGCTTGCTTTATAGAGTCTGGTTAAATGCACCTAATCCTCGACCGATGGATCCTAAATTTTCAAATCAATTAAATACTGGAGAAAGAGGTGGAGTTACAAAAAGATTAAATTAGCCTATTTTTTTGACTCTAAAAGCCTTCTCATCACAGGTGAGAGAATGTTATCAGAAATTGGTATATCCCAAATGGCTGATTTATTTGATTTTTCAAATTCTTCAAAAGCGATTTTAATATCTTCTAATTTATTTATTTTTTTTGATAATAAACCAAATCCTTGGCCAATATTTTCTAAGTTTGATTTTCCAAACACTGCTCCAACATCAGAAAGACCATCGTGCCTCAGTTTATGAATCTCCGATCCATAAGCTTCATCATTTAATATAATAAAGAGCATTTTTATATTATGTCTAACAACAGTTTCTAACTCTTGAATGTGCATATAAAACCCGCCATCACCATCGATTAATGCGACTTGTTTATTTTTTTTTGCAACAGCAGCTCCAATTGAATAGGATAAACCGTTTCCAATTGCACCAAATTCTCTAATCGTTAAAAAGTTTTCATTTGATCTATCAAGCATATGTGCAGGATAGTATGAGCAGTGTCCTGATGAGTTAACCATAAAAAAATCTTTTGGTAATACTTTATCTAATTCTTTTACAACCAATCTGGGATCTAGATATCCATCCTTTACTTTAAATTCTTTAGTATCAGGTAAGTTATTTTTAATTTGGTCAATTTTATTTTTATCTCGCCAATTTTTATCAGTATTTATTTTTTTTGATTTTTTTTCAATTTCCGAATTAATTTTTTGAAGAGCTTTTTTAACATCAGCTTGTATCCATAAATGTGAAGAAACTCTTCCTTGATTGATTGGTTTTGGATCAAGGTCAATCTGTATTACTTTTGCATTAGGATAAAGTTTTCCAGCATCAGCAGCATGTGATGCTAAACTTGTGCCGGCTGAAATAATAAGGTCTGCATTATTAAAATACTCTCTTGTAATATCTGATGAAAAACCTCCAGCTAAATTAATTGAAAACGGATGATCATGGAAAAAACCTCTTGCTGGCAATGTAGTTGATAATAATGCTCCAATCTTGTCAGCAAATTCTTCACATTCTTTTTTTGCATCTGATTTAATAGCTCCAAGACCAGCTAATAAAATAGGTTTTTTTGAATTAGAAATCAGATCTATTGCTTTATTAATAAAATTAGAATCTGGCTCAGGCTTTTGATTTTCCCAACCTAATAATTTTGATGGTTTTGCTTTTTCGTTACCTTCATATTTGCTTTCTTGAAAATCTAGTGGCACTCCAATCACGACAGGTTGATTATTATTTTTTGCTTTAAAAAAAACTTCTCTAACAGTAGTAAAAATTCTTTTTGGATGTCTAATGGAAAAATATTCTGCGCCACAAGCTTTCACAAATGGTTCTTGATCTAAAACTTGATTGTACCAATCCTTACTTATTGGTGACTCTCCAGCAAAAACAACTATTGGTATTCGTGCTTTTGCAGCTGTAGTTAATGCAGTCATTGTTTGAGTTAGGCCTGGACCACAAGTAACTGTTGCAACTCCAACGGTATCATTTGCTCTCGCATACGCCATTGCCATGGATACCGCACAATGTTCATGCCTGGTGTAAGTAAAATTTGCACCTTTATTAACCATTGAGTTTGACCAGTGCATATTGCCATCACCTAATAGTGCAAAAATATCTTTTACATCTTCAGCAATAAACGCTTCAGCAAGGGCTTCATAAACGTGCATAGTTTTTTATACCATAACTTTAAAAATTTTATTTAACTTATTTTTATATCAAATATATTTCATTCATGCACAAAACAGATAGCGCCCCTATAAGACTTAAAGATCATAAAGCTTTTTTTGTAGGAGGTATTAAGACAAAAGTTAATAATAAAGAAGTAACAAAAGGTTCGATGTATGTTGAGCATTTCATTCCAGAAGAAAAAGATGGAGAAAAGAAAATAATTTTAATTCATGGCGGAGGTCAGTCTGGCGTAGGTTTTTTATCAACACCTGATCACAGAAGAGGTTGGGCTTATGATTTTTTATTTGCAGGATATGAAGTTTTTGTAGTTGATCAACCCGCAAGAGGTCGTTCGGGTTATTCTAGTACACTCTATGGAAATTATATTGATAGAGAAATGGATTATGATGATTGCGAAAGAAGATTTAGTTCAATGAAAGATTTGGGAAATTGGCCTCAAGCAAAAAAACATACGCAATGGCCTGATGATGGCAAAAGAGATAGTCAATTTTCAAAACAATTTATTATGTCCCAGTTAAATACCATGGATGACAGAATTGAGATTGAAGAGATGTCTAGAGTAGCTTTAAAAGAATTATTAAGTATTGCTGGTAAGTCTTGTGTCTTAGGTCATAGTCAAGGCGGACCATTTTGTTGGATAGCTGGTGACGTTGCTCCAGAAAATATTCAAGCACTAATCGCAGTGGAACCAAATGGACCTCCTTTTTATAATGTTGTTTATGGAGATCATCCGCAAACACACCTTAAAAATAATAAATTTGAAAAACTTCCTACAGATAAAGACTGGTATAAAACGAGTAGCAAAATGGATAGGCCTGGAGGAGTGACATACTCTGCTTTAACATTTGACCCTCCTTTAAATAAAGGCGAAACTATTCAATATAAAGTAGATGGGAAAGATTATGGATCAGATTATGTTAATTGCTTTCTACAAGATGGAGAGCCAAGAAAATTAAAAAACTTAGCAGGCCTGCCAATTTTAATTCTTTCAGCAGAAGCTTCATATCATGCTCCGTATGATCACGGCACATCAAATTTCTTATCGCAGTGCGGTGTAAAA
>Ga0255764_10003813_pt1 | contig 11932 bp, 11 predicted proteins | sample 071ome_30_FD_179964 | JGI IMG/M metagenome (GOLD analysis project Ga0255764, IMG submission 179964) | Coastal salt marsh microbial communities from the Groves Creek Marsh, Skidaway Island, Georgia - 071406AT metaG (version 2) | ecosystem: Environmental > Aquatic > Marine > Intertidal zone >... | reverse complement strand
GTGTTGGCACTGCTGCAGTAAAGGTTTGGTAAGCAAGTCGCGCCAGGACCGGCGTCACCTACCCCTCCTTCAGGGTGGCGTCGGTCCTGGTAAGACTTTAAATTCGAATGTAGTTTCATATGAAGGAGTTTAAGAGGTAAACAAAATGGCAGGTGTAGAACAGGCTCCAGCAACGGCTCCAAGCCTTGTGCGTGGCCCGGATACTTCCTCCGCCGTCAAGAAACCTGATGTGCAGAGGAATGTAAAAGAAGCCTCGCTTAATGCCGATAAGGTGCGTCAGATAAACACCTCGTTGCACCAGCGACAGGAAATGTCAGCGCAAGAGATCGGGAAGGTCCAGCAGCAGATCAATGAGGTTGTTGAAACCCTCAATAAGTACTTGAAGTTCTCGCCGAGCGATCTGAATTTTGCGGTTGATGAGATTTCAAATCGATTCATGGTTACCGTCAGTAAAGAGGACACCGGAGAGGTCATTCGTCAGGTGCCGGCAGAGGCAATGTTACGGGTTGCCCACAATATTGAGAAGCTAAAGGGTCTCATCTTTGACAAGACGCTTTAAAAGACAAACGTCAAATAAGCCAAGAGCCGCTCCAGTGAGCGGCTTTTTTTTGCATACGTATTACGTACTGCATGTTCGTCACCTACTTACAAGCGGCATTATTTTGACTGACCGGTTTTCGACGAATACGATTTATTTAGGTATTCCGTCTGTTTGAATTCCGACGCTACGTATTTAAGTAATTGAAATATAACAATAAATAAGTTTGGCACGATGATTGCTACCTACTTGTCCTAAACCGGCAAAAGTGGCAATTATTGTGCTAGATAAAGATTATCCATTCATATTCGTGGACCCGAAGAGTGTCGGGCTCCTTGACCTGGCCAGAAGGGCGGCCCGTGCTGAGATCTCAATCCTGATCACCGGCGCCTCGGGGTCTGGTAAAGAGGTCCTTGCCCACGTGATTCACGAGTCCTCACCAAGAGCTTCCGGCCCATTCGTTGCCCTGAACTGTGCTGCCATACCGGAGTCATTGATTGAGAGCACGTTGTTTGGGCACGTTAAAGGCTCTTTCACAGGTGCTAATTCTGCATCAGAGGGCTACTTTGAGAAGGCCAACGGTGGCACGCTGTTCCTGGACGAAATAGGCGAGATGCCACTCCACCTGCAATCAAAGTTATTGCGGGTTCTCCAAGAAAACGAGGTCTACCGGGTTGGTTCAACAACGGCGACGCCCTTGGACGTCAGGGTCGTGTCCGCTACCAACATAGATATCAAGAAATCGATCCTCCAAAAGACATTCCGCGAGGACCTCTACTTCCGATTGAGCGGATTCAGGCTCGAAATCGATAGGCTCAGCGAGCGTCCTCTCGACATAGAGCCTCTCGCGAGACTTTTCTTACAGAAGCACTCTAGAGAGGCGTTCGAATTCAGTGACGGTGCCCTGAGGAAACTACTCTCACACACCTGGCCGGGTAACGCGAGAGAGCTTGAAAATGTCGTCTCGAGGGCGATTATCCTCACGCCAGGGCTTGTCATCACTTCGGATTCTCTGATCTTGGATGATTTGTTGAGCGATCAAATGCCCATCCGAGGCATGAATGCTGCTGACCTCGACATGGATCCATCATTCTCATCGATTGATGACCTCAGCGAGCTCCTGGACACCAACGTGTCCACTCTCCAGGGGGCAAAAATTGTGAGTGAATTAAAAGAAATTCTTGAAGCTCTGGCGCGAAATCGCTCGAGGGCAGAGGCGGCAGAGGACTTAGGTATCAGTACCAGAACCCTACGGCTCAAATTAAATAAGTTTCGTGAGGCGGGATTACCTGTACCTCGCGCATATGCGCGGGCTTAGGGGTTGAGATATGGCGATTAATACAACTGCAGAATCTTTGCTTGCCCAGGTCAGAGCATACCAGGATCAGATAGCGGCTTCGCGGCCCTCTGGGATTGGCCAAGAGCAGTCCACTGAGATTAGAGGCCCGAGCTTTTCTCAGCAATTCTCAGAGGCCATGGTGGACACCCTTCGGGAAGTGTCGGATGTCCAGCAGTCCGCGACGGCGCTCTCTGAGGCCTACCAAGCCGGAGAGGATGTTCCCTTGACTGACGTCGTTGTGGCGATGCAGAAGTCATCGCTGGCGTTTGAAACCACGCTGCAGGTGCGAAACAAGGTCCTGCAGGCTTACCAAGACATAATGAACATGCCGGTCTAGAGCATTTGAGGTGTTGTAATGGCTGTAACAGCTGAAGAAATGGATCTCCAAAATCAGGCGCTCCTTGAACAGGATCAGAGCGATGGTTTTGATGAAGCCGGCTCGGCTCCGATGGTGGTCGACGATGGGAACATGCCTGCGACGACAGAGGAGCAGGGCAGTACGGTTGTAAATTTCTTAAACCAACCAGCGGTCCAGAGGTCCCTCCCGATCATCGGCGGAATACTAGCAATCATTGGTGTCATCATGGCGGTATCGCTTCTGAGTGAAGACACGAGCCGTGTTCTCTATCCAGACATGTCGGAGGCGGACAGGGCGGTGGCCTTTGAACAGCTCGTATCACTCGGTATTGAGGCGAGGCTTGATCAAGCCACCGGAGCTCTACTAGTTCCCTCTGAACAGTATTACGAGGCCCGCATGCAGCTGGCTTCTGCTGGGATACCCAGCAGTTCATCAATGAACACCTTTGAATCACTGGGCCTGCAATCCAGTCTGACGACGAGTCAGTTCATGGAGCAGGCCCAGTACACCGCTGCCATTGAGCTGGAATTAGCAAGAAGTATTTCTCAGATTAATTCAGTGCAGTCAGCCAGGGTGCATATTGCTGCTTCTAGGCAGAGTTCCTATATCAGGAACAGAGAGCCCGCCAAGGCATCGGTTGTGGTCATGCCATATCCCGGTCGGGTCATAACGGACCCTCAGGTCCAGTCAATCGTTAACTTGGTTTCTTCAAGCATTCCTTACTTATCCACGGAAGCAGTTTCTGTCGTCGATGCTCAGGGAAATTTGCTGTCAGATAATTTAAGCCCAGCCATGCGAGTGGCCAATGAGCAGTCGCGCGTGAGAACCAATTTGGAAGAGTCTTACCAAGGCAAAATTATCGAAATTCTCGCGCCTATTTTTGGTAGAGAGAACGTACAAGCCGATGTAGACGTCACACTCGACTTCACTGAGTACGAATCAACTTCTGAAATTATAGACGGCAATGGGACCGGCGCTATGCCTACCTCAGAGGTTGTGATCACTGATACATCTCGGACGGCAGCGGCAGCTGGTGTGCCTGGAGGCGCAACCAATATAGTTCCCAACGACACTATATTGCAGGAAGAGGGGGCGGATGCTCAGGGAGCGCAAGGAGTAACTGAACAGGTAGTGAACAGTCAGACTACGCGTGACTATGACTACGACAGATCAATCCGCTATCAACGCAACGCGACTGGGGTGCTTACTAGACTGTCGGCAGCAGTTGTTGTGAACGAACTGGCGGCTAATCGCTCAGTTGCACAGGAAGACGGTAGTGAAACCCTCGTCCCAATCCTGTCCGAGGAGAGGCTTTTGAGTTTGATTCAAGGCGCTGTCGGCTATAGTGTCGACCGGGGAGATAGTGTTGCTGTGTCTATTTCACCATTCCGGACGGAAGATATAGTGGCGATTTCAATTCCTTGGTATGAAAATGACGCAATACGCTATTGGGCAAGAATCGTACTGATTTTCGCAACATTAGTTCTATTCCTAATGATCGTGGTTAGACCGCTCGTTGGAAGATTGGTCGGCGGCCAAGTAATGGGGGTTACATTCGGTGTGAAGCAAACTGGCGCGGATACTAAGACAACCGTTGTAGAGAGCCTGGATGAGCTTACAGATGACCTTTCAGAAGAGGAGGCGGCAGAAGCAGCAGAGATGATGGATGCCGGTGAAACTCTTGAAGAGATCAAGAAGAAAATCCAGACCAAGAAGTCAAGGATCTCGGCCGACATGCTCGATACTGCTAATTCCTATGACGACAAGGTGGCCGTTGTTCGACTTCTTGTAAGCGAAGACGTGGGTCGAGTTGCCAACGTTTTCAAGAAGATGATTAAGGTTTAAGAGGCGGATTTAAGTCATGGCTGATTTAGACAAGCTATCCGAACAAGCGAAAAATGAAATAGCGCTCCTCACCAGTATTGAGAGGGCGGCAGTACTACTGCTTTTGCTTGGCGAAGAACAGGCAGCGAATATCATTGCATATTTGTCTCCTCGGGAGGTTCAAGCGATTGGTTCTTCTATGGTTGCGGTTGCGGACTTATCACAGGAGACAGTGGACTACATCCTTGATGAATTCATCATGACGATTCGCGGGCAGACAAGTCTCGGACTGGGGACAATGGAGTATGTATCCTCAGTCTTCAATAAAGCGCTTGGTGAAGAGAAAGCTGCCACTGTGCTTGGCCGGATTATGCCTGGTGGAGCATCGAGCAAGGGACTAGAGATGCTGCAATGGATGGACGCTAGATCTATCGGTGAAATGATAGGAGGCGAGCATCCACAGGTCATCGCAATCGTGATGTCTGTACTCGAATATGATGTGGCAGCCGATGTTTTGAATTATTTACCGGTAAAAATTCGGTCAGAGATAGTTAAGCGAGTAGCAAATCTCGAAACAATCCACCCGAATGCCATGGCGCAACTTGAGTCAATCATGAAGGAGCAGTTCCACAGCACAAGCGCAAAGGCTTCTTCGTTTGGTGGCGTTAAAACTGCCGCGAAGATCATGAACTTTACTAAGACTGAGATGGAGACGTCTATCTTTGGCGGCCTGGAAGAGGGTGACCCTGAACTTGCGCTAGCTATCATGGACAATATGTTCACATTCGAGAACCTGAGCGCTTTGGATAATAAAAGTATTCAGACACTTATGCGGTCTCTAGATCAAGATCTCTTAATGACTGCGGTCAAGGGTGCGGATGAAGCGGTTAAGGACAAGTTCTTAGATAACATGTCGCAGCGAGCGAAGGTTATGTTCATGGATGAGATGGAAGCAAAAGGGCCTGTCCGCATTACCGATGTGGAAGAAGCGCAGAAACAGATATTGCGATTGGCCAGACAGATGTCCGATGCTGGCGAGATTGTTCTAGCGGGTAGAGGAGACGATTTTGTCTAAGAAAGAACACGCCTTCGAGGCCTGGGAGCCACCTGCCACGGCATTGCTGAGCGATTTTACGCCCATTGATTTTTCCGGACTGAGGGATTCAGCTTCTTCAGATGACTTCGAGGAGTGGGATCCAACTACCTCTGCTATCGCGGCGAAAGAACTTATAAACGACATTGAGGCCCTGAGTAAGGATGCTGACGAACTTAACCATGAGAGTGAGATAGAGAACGATCACCCCCCCGAAGAAACAATTGATCCAAATGAGATAGCAAAATACAGCGAGATCGAGTTACAAGAGTTTGGTGAGCAAAAATATCTCGATGGAAAGGCCGATAGCGAGGCTCAATTAGCTGATAAATATAGAGAAAAAGAACACGAGATATCAGAGTTGCTTGAAGCCCTAGCTCTAGAAAAAATTGACACAACCGCATTAGAGCTCGCTCTCAGAGAGCTGTTAGTTAAAAGTGTTGAATTGATTACCCGGTCGTCGATCAAAGAGAGTAAAAAGGGTCTAGAAAATATCGTACAAGAGCTGGTTAAGTTCGCTCAGAGCTCTGTCTCTGAAGAGAAATTGATTTGCCTTTCGGAAGTGGATTTCGAAAAGTTCGATTCGAAGTCTCTCAAGTTACCCAAAAATATCAGGATCAAGTCTGATCCAACTCTTAATGTTGGAGATGCAAAAATCGAGATCGAAGAATCAGCACTCGAGAATTTTTATGAAGACCGCCTTAAAAAAGTCTGTTTCGAGCTTAACGGCAAATGAATATATTCGACGCTTCTATTCAAAATCTCACCAAGTCTCAAGCGAATTTCGCGCCACTAAAACCCATACCCTGTGGCAAAGTGGAGAGATTAGCCGGTCTGACGGTGAGGGTTTCCGGCCTGTCGGCTGAGATCGGATCAGTCTGTAAAATCCATGTCAATTCTGGGAGAGATCCTGTTTCGGCAGAAGTCATCGGATTCGATTCTGATGGGTTGATGCTAATGCCGCTTTCCGATACGGGTGGCATTAAGCCAGGCTCTGAGGTACGGCTTTCAGAAAAAGACCACTTATTTGGTATCGGGCCGGAAGCGTTAGGAAGGGTTGTTGATTCTAGAGGCCATCCTGTAGACGGATTGGGTCCGCTTGTGAGGGAGAGATTTGTTGATCTTGAGCACAGGGAATTGAATCCACTGGATAGAGGAAAAATTCACCAGGTCCTAGATACAGGCATCAAAGCGATAAATGGTGCGTTGACATTTTGTAAGGGCCAACGAATCGGCTTAATCGCAGGCTCAGGTGTTGGCAAGAGTGTGTTGCTAGCGATGTTGGCAAAGAATACAGCGGCTGACGTTGTAGTTATTGGATTGATTGGCGAGCGTGGGCGAGAGGTACAGGAGTTTATTCAAAATACTTTAGGATCTGAAGGAATGCAGAAAGCTATTGTTGTCGCTGCACCCGTCGATGTATCGCCAGTTAGTCGAGTTCGGGCTGCAAAAGTAACGCACGCTGTCGCCGAATACTTCGCAGGATTGGGTAAAGATGTACTTATTCTATTTGATAGCCTTACTCGAGTTGCACATGCACAGAGAGAGGTCGGGCTTGCTACGGGGGAACCGCCTACCACCAAGGGATACCCTCCCTCCGTATTTAGCCTGTTACCGAGGCTGATTGAAAAGTGTGGTGTTAATAAGAATCAAACAGGTTCCATCTCTGCGATATATACCGTGCTCGCTGAAGCAGACGATAGAAATGATCCTATAGTTGACATTGCGAGAGCTACATTGGACGGCCAGATCATGTTATCGCGTGAGCTAGCAGACTCAGCACACTATCCGGCGATTGACCTAGAAGGCTCGATATCACGAGTAGCAAGTAATGTTGTGACAAAAGAGCAAAATGAATTAGCTATGAAATTAAGGAGACTGTGGACAACGTACAGTCAAAATCGAGACCTGGTTCAAGTTGGTGCCTATCAGAGTGGCACTAATTTAGAATTGGACGAGGCTATTGGAAAGAAAAGCGCTATCGATGAATTTTTGAAACAGGATCAGAATGACTCATATACTTTTGAAGAGTCTATCGGCAGGCTTTCTCAGGCACTGATGGCATAGTGATGAGCGCATGGAAAACACTGTTGTCTCTCGAGTGCTATAAGGCTGACGATATTCGGTCCAACATTTCGAAATTAAGGCTCGAAATTTCGAATGTCGCTGAACAAATCACGAAACTGGAAGAATTGATTTTTGATTATCATCAGATAGCGTCGATTACAGAGGGGCAGCGACTGGATAGCTATAAGATCTACCAAACTTTCAACCTGATTTCACAGCTTGAGTCCGGGAGGAGCCAGCTGTATTTAACTCAGGAAAAGCTTCACGACCAGTTGAGGCAGAATCAGAGCAGGCTCGCTTCGGCTGAACGAGAAAAATTGAAATATCGCAAGCTGCAAAGTAGGGCTGATAATTTGGTCAAGTTGAAAACTCTGTCAAAGGATCAGATGGAAATGGACGATATTGCCCTCCGGAGGTTTAAGAAAATCAGCTGATCTCTACAGATTGGAATAGAAATTGCTCATATCGTTTGGACAACAATATTTTCCATGCAAGATAAACGAGTTTTAAATGATAGAGCTATCAAACTTCGACCTTCCTACGATAATAGGTAAGTTAAATCAAGGAGTTACAAAAACTAGCTCCGGTCAAGGTTCTGAATTCGCGGAAATTTTTTCTGCGCAATTAAGGTTAAGCGGAAATCAAAGCGGCAAAGACTCTCCGCTTTTGAATCAGCGCGGAGAAACAATCGTTCAAAACATTTCGGATGGAGAGTTGCACCAACTGGCAGCAGAAGGCGTCAGCGACTTGTCGACTTTAGTAAAATCAAAAGTCGATGGTCGTCAGTGGCGCGGCAGTGAGCCATTGCCAACCCAAGAAATTTCCCTGCACGAGATTGAGCGCATCGAATTGACAAAAACGCCAGCGGACAGGGTGGGTGAAATGTTGTCTAAACTGCCTATGGCAACAGAACAACTCTCCGAAATGGATGTTTCCAAAGCTTCCTCGCCAGTTTCTTTCAGCCTGCAGCCCGCTGAATATTTCTTCGATACAGAGCCTTCCGAGAAGCATCAGATCGTAACATTCTCTGCACCCAAGCCTGACACCTTGAGCTCAAGAAACGAGAAATTGCTCCCAGAAGCTTCCATCACGGATGAAATTGCTGAGGTGATTGATCCGAATTTAAGGCTTGTCAATGGAGCCAAAGAATCTAACAATTCGCATCTTGCGAACGTCCTTAATACGCAAGTCATCGAATTCACGCCGCCTCAAAGTCAATCAGCTGCTAATCGGAAATCACAAGATCAGAGCAATGAAATAAGAGCTAGAATTAGCCCGAAAAGCTCTGATTTATTTGCATTGATTATTGAAGATCCCGATACAGAGGCCTTTCTAGGCGATAGGGAGGGTAATTCTTCCGAGAAGGTTTTGATTCCAGCGACTGCCCTCCGTGGGGAGGATCGGGGTAAAAACAGGCCCGCCTTACTGGACGCGACTCCCGTTGTTACCACTGAAATTCAAGAGTTTGATCCGGCATCTAAGATCTTTCCTCAATTAAAGTCCGAACTCACAGATGCTGCGACTTCATCTCTTTTGGGAATGAAAACAACTAGCAGAGGAGAGAAAGTAGAAAGAGTAATTTCAGATGAGGCCTCAAATAAGCCGGGTGAGGTTGCGAAGGTAAAGGAAGCGGCCGCAACAAATTCACAGTCGGATGCCCTCAGCGCTGCCGTTACAAGAATAACTCGCAATGAAAATATCTATGAGAGGCAAATAGACGGACACGCTACTAAGCGAGAGAGTAGTATCGAATATCGTTCGCAATCTCCAGAAGCACGTAATGGCCTCTATATCGAAACCTTGAGCGGTCAAAGGCAAGTGTTGGTTGGAGGACGTCCAAGTAGATACACAATGGCCGATCCGGCGAGTGAGTCAGAGGCTTCATCACGGGTTGATGAAACGTCGACAAGAACTATGTTAAGAAAATCAGATCTGTCATTTCCATCAACCACTAAGCTGGCAATGACACGTGGGATAGACATGCAGTCACTCAAACCTCAGGAAGAAGTGGTAGGAAATTCAGGGGAATATCAATCTCAAGCAAGGGCAAGACTCAAAAAATCTCGCGCTGCCTATTCGGGAATTCGCGAGACAGGGGGTGCGCAGCCGCAGGCAGTCGAGTCAAGAATCGCTAGTCAAGGTATGGTCAAGAATGTCTCCAAAGCTCAGGAGGTGGAAATCACCCTGGCTGGTGTAAGATCTGAGGTTGAAAGTGAGGCATCCACAGGAAGAATAAGCGAGCTTCTCTCAATGAATTCAGAGAATAGGGGAGGTATCAAAAGTGCTTCAATCCTGCAGCCTGCTGAATTAATTGGGCCTACGGCATTCCAAGAAGGTCAGCCCGCAGAAGGTATGGCAAAGCGTGTAGGTCCAAATTCGCTTCAAGCTGAGCTAGATCTTTCTGGATACGACCACCGGAGAGAGTTGCTTAGCGAAGAATTAGACAAGCGAGTGGGTCAATTAATAAGAAGCGTTAGCTCCCAGATTAAAGCTGGTCAGCCTAACGAGCTTCAGATTAAATTACACCCTCGGGAGCTTGGAATAATTACCTTTGGCGTGGAATTGCTCGATGGTAACGATATTAGTGTTAAGATTTTGAATGCGTCTGAAGAAGCCACTAAACTGGTGAAAGAGTACTGGCCATCTCACTGGCAGGATGGGGGAGCGAAGGTATCGAATATAGAGGCTGGCGAAAGAGGCTTGTCTGGCAACAACTCTGATCCTAACCCGGACAGAAAAGAGGGTCGTAACAATAATAGTGCATCGAAAGATGGGGGCGACTCTTTGGGGTGGGTTGCAGAGCGGGACTTAGACCAAGGCCCTGCTGAAAACGAACATAATATTGATATAACGATATAGTTAACAGAAGGAAAGCTGCAATGGCTGATGAAGAAGTTCAGGAAGGTGGTAAATCAAAACTACCGATTAAGTTGATAGCTATCGTGAGTCTGATAGGGATAGTGGTAGTGGTTGGCACTGTAGTAGGAACGCTATTCATTACAGGATACTTTGATCAACCCGATCCAGAAGAGATGGTGGCTGAAGGGGGCGTGGGGTCGGCGGATGACGAAGAAGCTGAAGATACCGGGCCAGCACTTCTCGAGACGCCTAATCCGTCAAGATTGGATACGCTTTATCACAGATTTGAGACTCCATTCACTGCCAATGTCTCTCAATCTCGAATGGTTATGCAGATATCTGTAAGCTTGATGACTCATTATGATGAACTGGTAATTAATAATGTTATTAATAATGAAGACGCTGTTCGCGCAGCAATCAATGAAGCTCTGTCAGAGACTACAGAAGCCGAGGTGATGATGCCAAATTTCCGTCAGATGCTCGAGGAGAGGGTACGAATACGTATAAACGCGATGCTTGAGCGCTTAGAAGATTTTGGTGGAATCGAGTCAGTCTTGTTTACAGAATTTCTAGTTCAATAATTGAGAGAAATGACGATGGAAAACTCTGATGAGTCGCAGCTTACCCAGGAAGAAATTGATGCTATTGCAGAGGAATTCTCAGATAAAGAAGCCTCTGTTATCAATCCTTCTTCGTCAGCGGCTCGGGTAAAATCACATGACTTGACGTCTTCAGATTCGTCGCTCGGATTTAGCAATAATTCGATTGATCTCTTAAACGAGAGGTTTGCTCGACAGCTTCGTATGGGTCTTAATGACGTGCTGCGTACGCATCCTCGGGTTACTACTGAGCCCGTCCAGCTTTTACCTTTCTCTGAGACTATGGTTGGGATGAAACCACCGCTCTCGATCCATACATTTCGCATGGATCCTTTAAGGGGTATGTCGATACTCGTTGTTGATCCTAATGTTGTCTTTACTTCTCTAGATGATTTTTTTGGTGGTATTGGTGAACCTATTGGAGACCTAACGCCCACAAGGATATTTACGCCAACTGAAGATTCTATCATCGAACTGTTATTGAATATTGTGTTTGGTTCGCTAAAGGAAGCATGGGCTCCAGTGATGCCAGTTAACTTTCATAAATCTGCCTCTGAAATTAACCCGCAGTTTGTCCAAATCGCCGACGAAGATGACTTGATGTTGAAAAGTACGATCAAGTTCATGCTAAAAGACGGGACTGAGGCTGCACTATATCTTATTCAACCAGTATCGCTGTTCAAACCTGTGCGGGACCTGCTGCGAACCCGAGTACAAGGTTCGGAAGATACAGGTTCTGATGATCGCTGGCGCGAGCAATTGAAGGATGCGGTCCTTGATGTTCCAGTCGAAATGCGCATAACAATGGGGTCGGCATCTGTCAGGTATAAGGATATAAAAAATCTTGAGCTCGATCAGATTATTTTGTTCGACATGGAGGACGAATGCACCATTTACGTGGACAAGAGCCCATTTTTTTATGGCGCCCTTGGTAAAAAGGACAACCAGTCAGCTGTAAAGATCACCAGACCTTATACGGTTGATGAATAATTCACCTATCCGAGATACAGCCATGAGTGAAGAAAATAACACTGCAAACCAAACTTCCGAGCATGATGTCCTTTTGTCAGCTCATCAGCAGAAAGCTGAAAATAGATCGATTGTTGAGAATAGTATTGATCTTGAATCAGACCTCATAAATAACCTTCCCGTTAACATTTCGGTGGAAGTTGGTAGAACTAAATTCAAAATTGAGGAGCTGATGCGATTGACTCAGGGTTCCGTTGTGGAACTTGATAGGCTGGCTGGGGAGCCT
>Ga0255764_10003808_pt1 | contig 11942 bp, 10 predicted proteins | sample 071ome_30_FD_179964 | JGI IMG/M metagenome (GOLD analysis project Ga0255764, IMG submission 179964) | Coastal salt marsh microbial communities from the Groves Creek Marsh, Skidaway Island, Georgia - 071406AT metaG (version 2) | ecosystem: Environmental > Aquatic > Marine > Intertidal zone >... | reverse complement strand
ACACAGGTGTCGCCGCCCCGTGACCCGGTGCCGAACAGCTCGACTGCGCCAGTGGCGCCGAATATCCCGTGGAGCCTTGAAAAAGCGGGTCGCCATCTCTATATTCACCGTCTCTTCGCGTCCGCTGTTCCGCGCTTTTCTCGCGGGTTTGCGGGCGACACAACAATCAAAACAGACACAAGAAGACAGAGAGTTTAGAGAGTAGCAATGATTGAAATTGAGAATCTCGTAAAGAAATTCGATCAATTTGTCGCCGTCGATAATCTGAGCTTTCAGGTTGCCGAGGGAGAGGTACTAGGCTTCCTCGGCCCCAACGGCGCTGGCAAATCCACCACCATGAAGGTCATCACCGGTTTCCTGGCTCCCACCAGTGGCCGGGTATCCATCGATGGCCACGACATCATCGAAGAGGCCATAGCCGCCAAGGCCCTGATCGGCTATCTGCCCGAGGGTGCGCCTTCCTACGGTGACATGACCACGGAAGAATTCCTGCGCTTCATCGCCCAGGTGCGTGGTTACCGCGGTGAGGAGATCGATCGCCGGGTAGCGCATGTAATAAAGGAAGTAGAACTGGAGTCGGTGCGGCGCCAGACCATCGAGACCCTGTCCAAGGGCTTCAAGCGCCGGGTGGGACTGGCCCAGGCCATCATGCACGACCCCAAGGTGCTGATTCTCGACGAACCCACCGACGGCCTGGATCCAAACCAGAAGCACCACGTGCGCGAGCTGATCAAGAATCTGGCCCGGGACAAGATCGTGATTATCTCCACCCATATTCTGGAAGAGGTCACCGCGGTATGCAGCAGGGCCATCATTATTGCCGAGGGCAGGATCGTGGCCGATGGCACACCAGCCGAACTGGAATCCCGTTCCCGTTACCACCAGGCGGTGAGTGTTCGCCTCAATGACAGCTATGACCTCAGCGCCGACCTCGGTGGCATTGAGGGCATCGCCACCATCGAGGAAGACGCCGAGCAGGCGCTTACCTACACCATCCTCGCCAAAGACGGCCAATCCATCTTCTCCCAGGTGTCAGCGATCGCCCAGGAGAAGCATTGGCCGGTGACTGAGTTCCATGTGCAGCGTGGCCAGTTGGAAGACGTCTTCCGCACGGTAACGCAAAAGGCAGGGGAGGCGTAGTCATGGGAAATCTCGGAATCATTTTCTGGCGTGAGCTGATGAGTTACTTCGCCACGCCACTGGCCTATATCTTCATCGTGATCTTCCTGATCACCAACGGCATCTTCACCTTCGAGCTGGGTGGCTTCTACCTGCGCGGCCAGGCCGACCTGTTGCCGTTCTTCAGTTTCCACCCTTGGCTCTACCTGTTCATGGTGCCGGCAATAGCCATGACCCTCTGGGCTGATGAGCGCAAGACGGGCACTATTGAGTTACTCCTGACCCTTCCGGTGAAGCTCCGCGATGCGGTGCTGGGCAAGTTCCTCGCCGCCTGGGCATTGACCGGCCTGGCTTTGGCGTTGACCTTTCCAATCTGGATTACGGTGAATTACCTGGGCGATCCGGATAACGGCGTGATCTTCGCTGCCTATCTGGGCAGCTGGTTCATGGCGGGCAGCTATCTCGCCATCGGCTCCTGCATGTCGGCCAGTACCAAGAACTCGGTGATTGCCTTCATTCTTACCGTGTCGATCTGCTTCCTGTTCGTGATCATGGGGTCACCCATCCTGCTGAACGCCTTCCCGGACTTCGTGCCGCAGTTCTTCGTGGATGCTATCTCGGCCATGGGATTCCTCACTCACTTCGATTCCATCGCCAAGGGCGTGCTGGATATCCGTGACATCCTGTTCTTTGCTGTGTTCATCGGTGCCTGGCTGCTGGCCAGTGCCATCGTCATCGAAATGAAGAAAGCCAACTAGGAGGAGCCCGGAATGAATACGAAAGCCTTATTTTCCTCTGCGGGCCTGGCGGCAATCGCCGTCGCCCTGGTTATCGCGGTGGCGGTGATCAGCCTGCTGCCCAGCCTGCGCATCGACCTCACCGAGGACAGCCTGTACACGCTGTCGGATGGCTCACGCAATATTGTCAGCAACCTGACCACACCCCAGGAACTGACCTTCTTCTATTCCGAGAGTGCGACGGAAGACCAGCCCCAGATTCGGGCCTATGGCAACCGCGTGCAGGAACTGCTGCGGGAAATCGTGATTGCCAGTAATGGCAACCTGACCCTGAGTGTGGTGGATCCGGAACCCTTCTCCGAAGACGAGGACCTGGCAACCCAATTCGGGATCCAGGCGGTGCCCGTTTCCCAGGGTGGCATTGAGATCTACTTCGGCCTCGTGGTCGCCCAGGATATTCCACCGGAAGACATCAATCCGCTGGCGCCGCCTGCGGTAGAGACCATGCCGCTCATTCGTCCGGACCAGGAGCAGTTCCTGGAGTATGAGTTCATGAAACTCATCACCAGTGTGGAGAATCCGGATCGCACTGTGATCGGCCTGATCACGCAGCTCGATATCGACGGCGGCTTCAATCCGGCCACCGGGCAGGCCACGGCGTCCTGGTTCGTCATGGACATGCTGCGCCAGCTATACGACGTGCGCCGACTGGATGCGGATGCGGACAGCATCGATGAAGACATCGACATCCTGATGCTGGTGCATCCGAATGATCTGTCCGAACAGATGCTGTATGCCATTGACCAGCATGTGCTGGCCGGTGGCGAGGCCATGGTTTTCCTCGATCCTAACGCCGACTCCATGGTAACCCTGTCACAGCAGGGCGCGCTGATTCCTGCCGGCATGAATTCCAACCTGCCGGGACTTCTTCAAGCCTGGGGTATCGAGTACCAGGATGACAAGGTGCTCACCGACAGCGACCTGGCCCTGCGCGTGCGTATGAGCCAGACTGAACGCCCCATGCCGCACCTGGGCATGCTGGGTGCCAAGCGCGACAACCTGGCCCGTGGCGACATCATCACCAACCGCCTGGAATCGGTGAACTTCTCGACGCCGGGTGTATTGCGTCCCATCGAGGGCGTGGGCACCACATTCGAACCCCTGATTACCTCGTCCAGCAACTCCATGTTGATGGACAGGATCCTGCTGGAGAGTGTGACCGATCCCTCTATCCTGTTCGATGAATTTGAATCGTCCAACGAGAGCCATGTCATCGCCGCCCGCATCAGCGGTCTGGTAGAGAGCGCTTTCCCCGAGGGTCGCCCGCAACTGCCGGTTGCAGAAGCGGAGGAGGACAGCGACGAGCAGGCTGGCACAGACGATGTCACGGCAGAGACTGCAGAAGACACTGACAACCCGGCCGAACCCGAAGTGCTTAACGACGCCACTACAGAGGAAGCCGAGGAGACTGTTCCACATCTGCAACGCTCTGAGGCGCCGGTAAACCTGATTGTATTCGCCGACTCCGATTTGCTGACCGACAGGCTATGGGTCCAGGTGGCACAGTTTCTTGGCCAGCGCATTCCGCAGCCCTTCGCCAACAACGGTGACCTCATCATCAATGCCTTCGATAACCTCAGCGGTGGCGCCGACCTCGTCAGCATCCGTAGTCGCGGTACTTACTCGCGCCCCTTTACCCGGGTACTGGACCTGCAGCGTCAGGCGGATGATCGCCTGCGCCTGGAGGAAGCCGAGCTGCTGGATCGTATGACGGAGACCGAGGAAGCCCTGGCGCAGTTGAACCAGGACGAGAACGGCAACCCCATTGGCCAGATCACCCCGGAGATCCAGGCCGAGGTGGACAGGTTTAACCAGGAATTGCTGGAAACACGCCGCCGCTTGCGGGATGTGCAGTTCCAGTTAACGGAAGACATCGATCGCCTGGGCAGTAACCTGACCCTGGCCAACACGATCCTGGTGCCAGCCCTGCTCACCCTCATCGCCCTGATGATGCACTTCGCGCGGCTTAGACGCCGTCGGGCGACGGCCTAGGGCAAGAGGATCGCCCTAACCGCCATGGTGTGGTGGATGCGGTGGCAACGTGACCGTGATATGGGTGCCTTCACCCAGTTCACTCTCGATGGTCAGGTCGCCACCATGGGCCTGCACGATCAGGCGGCATAGATAGAGCCCGAGGCCGAAGCCCCCGGTATTTCGCTGCCGGGCGCTGTCGGCCCGGTAGAAAGGTTCGCTCAACTTGGGCAGGTGCTCTGCGGCAATGCCTTCGCCTTTGTCGATCACTTCCATGATCGCCATATCATCCACAAACTCCAGCTTGACCGTGATGGGATTGGATTCGCCGTGACGGCAGGCATTGTTGAGCAGGTTTGTTATTAACAGGCGTATGCGCAGTTTGTCGATGACGAACTCGCGTTCACTCTCTTCAATCTCCAGGGTGAGGCCGCCCTCATACTCGGAGAACTGCGAGGCGACGCCTTCCACAAAATCGGACAGCACAACGGTTTCTTCCACCAGCACCGCGTGCTCATCGTTGAGGCGTTCCGCTTCAATCAGGTCGGAGATCAACAATTCAATCTCCTCGATATCTTCCCTGAGCTGCTCCCGCTCCTTGCTCGGCGGCATGAACTCCATGCGCAGCTTGGCCTTGGTGATGGGAGTGCGCAACTCATGGCTGATGGCCAGCAGTAGCTGGCGCTTCGCTTCCAGCATGGACTGCAGGGAGTCGGCCATGTGATTGATACTTTCCGTGAGCTCACCCAACTCATCCTGGCTATTGCTCTCCACCCGGTAGCCCAGGTCTCCCTTCTGGATACGATCCGCACCCTGGCGCAGCATGCGTACCGGCTGCAACAAGCGGTTCACCATCAGGTAATTGAGAAACAGCACCAGTACCGCGAGTGCGACACCGACATACACGACGAAGAGATTGATGCGTTCTTCACCACCCTGGGCGCGGGGATACAGGAAGAACTCGTAGCCACGACGATTCACGTGAATGATGCCCTCGTTGTTTACCGTACGTACCTCGGCATCGGAGGAGAGGGAACGATCGAACTCGGACTCGTCCACATTGAGCCGGTTATCCGGGTCCGAGCTCCAGCGCATGATCGGGTTGCGAATGTTAATGGTCCAACCCAGTTCATCAGCAAGGCGCATGGCGTTGCTCAGGTTGGGTGGTGTGCCGATGTCTTCGATAATGGATTCAACATTGCGGGTGAAGAAATCGGGAATGCTTTCTATGGTATTGGTTTCCTGATTGATGTTACGCAGCAACACCGACACGATGATGAAGAAGCTCACCACGGTGAAGCCAAAAATCAGGAACAGTCGCAGGAAGAGAGATTTTTTTACCTGGCTGACTAGAGTGGTCATGCAGGAGGATTCTGGCTGTTAAAGTTGTTCGCCGACGAAAGTATAACCACGACCCCACACCGTCTTGATAAAGCGTGGTGTCTTGGACGTGTCTTTCAGCTTGTGTCGCAGGCGGCTGACCAATGTGTCCACGGCCCGGGAGAAGAGCTCCGCGTCGATGCCGCGCAGTCGATTCATCAGCTCATCGCGGGTAAAGGTCTTGTTGGGGAACTGCATAAACAGAATCAGCAGCTCGTATTCCATGGTGGTCAGTTCCAGTACTTCGCCATCGAGCTTCACCTCGCGCCGGGAAACATCCACTTCCAGGCCATTGATGGGTTTGATATCACGCACAGTGTTGTCATCGCTGCTGCGTCGCAGGATGTTGTGTATGCGCGCAACCAGTTCCCGTGGTTCGAAGGGCTTGGGCAGGTAATCATCCGCACCCAGTTCCAGGCCGACGATACGGTCGGTTACTTCGGCATGGGCCGTGAGCATGAGAATGGGAAGCTGGCCATAGATGGAAGACTTGGCGCGAATTTCCCGGCAGATTTCGAAGCCGTCTTTTTCCGGCAACATCACATCCAGGATCAGCAGGTCTGGCTTCACCTTCTTGATGAGTTCAAATCCCTTGCTCGGGGTCAGTGCCACATGCACTGTCATGTCGTAACGCTCGAGATACTGGGTAAGCAGTTCTCCCAGCTTCTCGTCGTCGTCGATAATCAGGATTTGTTTCATGGGATTGTGGCCAACTTTGCTACAGCCCAGCAATAGTACGAATTAGCCCTGCTGAAATCAATCGACACTCCACCGGGCAATCGGTGCAATCTGGCTGAAATTGGCCCCATCTCTCGCTTGAAACGCGGCAGAATGCACCTATTTATAAGAATGTTATCAGTTGAACTTGGCGCTGGCCTGGCGCGGCCCAGCCAGTAATCAGGCCAGTTACCTACGAGGTCAGCTCACGATGAATGTTTCCAAGCCCCTGCTAATCGGGCTCGCCCTGCTGTTGGCACCTGTCCTGTCTTTCGGGCAGCCGCAGGACTACGCCACTTTCAGTACCAACGACGAGTCCAACAATATCCAGGTATTCAAGAGCACCAGCCCCTCGGTGGTGAACATCACCAATGCGCGCCTGGTGCGCTCCTTCTATTCCCTGAATCCGCAGGAAGTCCCCCAGGGCACGGGTACCGGCTTCATCTGGGACAAGGAAGGGCATATCGTCACCAACTACCATGTGGTGCAGCAGGCGGATCGGGTATTGGTCACCCTGCAGGATGGCAGCACCTACGACGCCCAGCCGGTTGGACTGGATCCGAGTCGAGACCTGTCGGTCCTGAAGATCGATGCACCCGGAGTGGACCTGACCCCGATCGTGCCCGGTGACTCTGATCTGCTGGAGGTGGGGCGCAAGGTCATCGCCATCGGCAATCCGTTTGGACTCGATACAACCATGACCGTGGGCGTCGTCAGTGCCCTGGGCCGGGAAATCGACTCCGTTAACCGGCGCAAGATTCGTGACGTGATACAGACCGATGCCGCCATCAACCCGGGTAATTCCGGCGGGCCCTTGCTGAACAGCCTCGGTCAACTGGTGGGCGTCAACACGGCCATCTATAGCCCCAGTGGGGCCAGCTCCGGCATCGGCTTCGCCATCCCGGTCAACACCGTGAAAGACGTTGTGCCCGAACTCATCCAGTTCGGCCGCGTGCAGACACCGATACTGGGAATCACCCGGGTGCCACAGCCTGACTACTACCGCCAACTGTGGGGAATCGAGGGCGTGATCGTTCTGGATACCGTGGAAGGCAGCGACCCCGACCGACTCGGCATGCGCGGCCTCAGCCGTGCCACCCGTGGCCGCATACTGCTGGGGGATGTAATCGTGGCAATAGACGGTGAGGCGGTGCGCAACGAGGACGACCTGGCATCCATCATCGAGCAACGCCAGCCCGGCGACACGGTGCAGGTGCGCACGGTGCGCGACAACCGCCTGCACGAATACGAAGTGGAGCTACTGGCGCCGCCGAATCAGTAGCGGAGAATCAGTGACGACCGGCCAGGTCTTTTCTGGCCGCCGCAACGGCCGCCTTCACCTGTGCCGGCGCCGTGCCACCCAGATGATTGCGCGCCGCCAATGAACCTTCGAGAGTCAGCACCTCGTACACATCGTCGCCGATCAGTTCACTGAACCCGGCAAGCTGCTCAAGGCTCAACTCCGCCAGATCCTTCTGCTCTTTCACCGCCAGGGCCACAGCGTTGCCAACCACCTCATGGGCATCGCGGAACGGCAGCCCCTTCTTCACCAGGTAGTCGGCGAGGTCAGTCGCCGTGGCAAAACCCTTCATGGTCGCTGCACGCATCGTGTCGGCCTTGCACTGAATGGCAGGCATCATGCCGACATAGGCAATGAGACAATTGGACACCGTGTCGATTAAATCGAACAGCGGTTCCTTGTCTTCCTGGTTGTCCTTGTTATACGCCAGCGGCTGCGACTTCATCAGGGTGAGAAGTGACACCAGGTGACCATTCACCCGACCGGTCTTGCCCCGCACCAGCTCAGGCACATCCGGATTCTTCTTCTGTGGCATGATGGACGAACCGGTGCAGAAGCGATCCGGTAAGTCGATAAAATCAAACTGCGCCGAAGTCCACAACACCAGCTCTTCCGAGAAGCGCGACAGATGGGTCATGATGAGACTCGCCGCCGCAGCCAACTCAATAGCAAAGTCCCTGTCACTCACCGAGTCCAGAGAATTACGGGTCGGCCCGGCAAAGTTCAACAGGCTGGCACTGTATTCCCGATCGATCGGATAAGTCGTACCGGCGAGCGCCGCCGCACCGAGAGGTGACAGGTTGACCCTTTTACGACAGTCCTGCAGACGCGCATAATCACGATCCAGCATCTCATACCAGGCCATCATGTGATGACCAAAGGTAACCGGCTGTGCCGTCTGCAAATGCGTGAAGCCAGGCATCACGGTGTCCGACTCCCTGTCCGCCAGATCCACCAGCGCACTCTGCAGATCAGTCAGCAACTTGCACAGACCATCGATCTCACTGCGCACATACAGACGAATATCCGTCGCCACCTGGTCATTCCGCGAACGACCCGTGTGCAACTTCTTGCCCACATCACCAATACGCTGAGTCAACGCAGCCTCGATGTTCATATGCACATCTTCCAGCCCCACAGACCAGCTAAAATTCCCCGCCTCAATATCCTGCAGAATCCCCTGCAAGCCATCCTTGATCTGCTGCAACTCATCGTCCGTCAGCACACCCACCTTGTTCAACATGGAGGCATGAGCAATCGAACCCTCGATGTCATAGCGAAAGAGTCGTTGATCAAATTCTACGGAGGCGGTGAATTCCTCAACAAAGCTGTCTGTGGCCTCACTAAACCTGCCACCCCACAACTTGGCGCCTTTATCGTCTTTGCTCATGCCTGATGTTTCCGTGCTGATCGCCAGACACCCGAGTCCCGGAGCCTGGCCTGAAATAGGGCGGCGATTATAGCAGGAAGCTCCCCGGTCCATAAGTTTGATACCAGACAACGAAAAAGTCCGTTTTGAAAAAGACACTGAAGCTCAAGGGTCTGAGACAGAGGGAGGAGGTTTTGAGACCATGAGAGGCATGGAGCCGCTCCCGAGCCCCCATGGATGGGCTCACGGCGTGTCTCAAAGCCTCCTCCCTCTGTCTCAGGCCCATTTGCACGATACTTTCTCAAACCAACTGCACGATATCTTGATGGATCGACTACAAAGTTATTCAGATATAGAACATTTATTGCGCTCAGACAAAACCCCCTAATTACCGTAAAATGCCCCTTCAACAGAACACCAGGCAAGGACCCCGCCAAACAATGGAAAAAATCAGGATAGCCACCCGGGAAAGCCCACTGGCATTGTGGCAGGCAGAATACGTGAGCAGTGCCTTGCGTACACATCATCCAGAGTTACAGGTCGAGCTGGTCCCCATGACCACAAAGGGCGACCAGATCCTGGATTCCCCTCTGGCCAAGGTAGGCGGCAAGGGCCTGTTCGTTAAAGAACTGGAGCGCGCCATGTTGGCAGACAAGGCCGATATAGCCGTGCACTCCATGAAAGATGTACCGATGGAATTCCCAGAGGGACTCGGCCTGGCCGTCATCTGTGAACGGGAAGACCCCTCCGATGCCTTCGTGTCCAACCACCATGCCAGCCTCGAAGCGCTGCCCGAAGGATCCATAGTCGGGACTTCCAGTTTCCGCCGCCAGTGTCAGCTCAAGCAATACAGACCCGATCTCGACATACGCGACCTGCGGGGCAACGTGGGCACACGCCTGGCTAAGCTCGATGCCGGCGACTACGATGCCATCATCCTCGCCTCGGCTGGCCTCATTCGCCTCGCCTTGAAGGAACGCATTCGAGAGCGCCTGCCCTTCGACCTGTCCCTGCCCGCAGGCGGGCAGGGCGCTGTCGGCATTGAATCCCGCAGCGAAGACCTGGCAACACTCAGGCTCCTGCAGTGCCTTCATCACAGTGAAACCGCCGCGCGGGTGACCGCCGAGCGTGCGGTCGTCAATCGACTGCAGGGAGGCTGCCAGGTGCCCATTGCCGCATTCGCCGAACTCAGCGGTGAGACCCTGAACCTGTCGGCGCTGGTCGGTTCACTGGATGGGCAGACAGTTTACAGAAGCGAACGATCTGCCCCCGTGCAGGAAGCAGAACAGCTGGGCGTACGTGTGGCAGACGAGCTGCTGCAACAGGGCGCCGCGGCCATACTCGAGGCGCTACGCGATTAAGCCATTGTTCGCACAGGCGGTAATCACTCCGGTTCCTGGCGTTCACAGGAGTCGAACCCGGTGAATTCAGACAGGCAGAAAGCAGGCGGCGCGGATAGGCTGGCCGGACTCTCCGTCCTGGTAACCCGGCCGATTCACCAGCAAAGCTCACTGCTGGGGAGTCTGCAGATGGAGGGTGCCCACACGGTGAGTCTGCCTGTGATGCGCATCGACCCGGTGAGCAGCGCGAAGGCGGTGCAGAAAGCCAGGCGCCAGGTGCAAAACCTGGATCAGTTTCAGTGGCTGATTTTCATCAGTACCAATGCCGCGAGCCTGGGCGCCGACCTGATCGAAGACTTCTGGCCGCAATTCCCCACCGGCGTAAACGTGGCTGCCATTGGCCGCAGCACCGCCGCGGTACTCACCCACCGGCTGTATCTTCCCGTTCTCACACCACCCCAGGGCTGGGACAGTGAGAAACTGCTGACACTGCCTGAATTGCAGGATATCAGCGGCAAGCGGATTGCGATCTTCCGGGGTGTAGGCGGCAGGGAGTTGCTGGCCTCGACACTTGAAGAGAGGGGAGCGCAGGTTCAGTATGTGGAGTTGTACCAACGGACTGCGGTCCGCTATTCCGTGGCCGAGATTGACGAGAAATTGCCGGACGCTGCGGTCAATGCGGTGGTGGTGCATAGCGGCGAATCACTGGCGCGCCTGGTGGAGCTGTTGCAGCGATCGAACAAGCTGGAACACTACCTGACCCTGCCCCTGGTAGTCCCCTCCAGCCGGGTTGCCAGCCAGGCACGCGGCCTGGGATTCGACAAGGTTTACGACGCACAGGGCGCGGATGATGCCTCCATAAAATCCGCGCTGTGGGAAATTACGCAGATCGCCGACATAACAGATTAACTGGATAGCAAAAGCTGTGTGCAGTGAAGCGAGACTTCCGCTGCATGTCAGTTCAGGCAAATTGGAATAGATGATGGCCGAGCAGCCGGAAACCCCGAAAATTCTCGACGAAATTTCAAAGAAGACCAACGCGAAATCTTCTGCCGGGTCACGCAAGCAACAGACAGCCCGCCGCCGCATGATGCTGGTACTCATATTACTGGTGCCTATTCTCGCTGGCCTGCTCTACGTGGCTTACCTGCAAATTGAAATGCAGCAGGAGCTGGCCAGTCTGCGTGCGGAGAACAGCCAGCTGACCGCGGCCCTGAGCAGCCAGGACAATCAGCTGGAAGACCTGCGGGAAGAGATCAGCGCTGTCCCGGAACAGGTCGAAGTGGATGACAGTGCGGCGCGGGAGATGACTGAGCAGCTGTCCGAGGAATTACAGGCGCAACTGCAGCAGGAAGTCAGTCGCCTCACCGCACAACTGAACAGCCTCGCCAGTCGCCAGGCGGAGAACAGTGGCAGCAACGAGCAGCAGTGGAAGATTCTGGAAGCGGAATACCTGGCCGGTCTGGCCCTGCGCAAGGTGCAGATAGAGAAGGATATCGACTCGGCGATCGCCTTGTTGCAGCAGGCCGACCGTGCCCTGCTGGATTCACGCAGTCCCGCCGTGCTGTCTGCCCGCGAGGCACTGGCGGCCGACATCACCGCATTGCAGGCCGTCGAGGTGCTGGACCGGGAGGGTGTCTACCTGCGTCTGCAAACCCTGGCGACCCAGATTGCCCAGGTAGACATGGTGGGTTCCATGCGGGAAAACTTCGAGGCCCGTCGCAACCGCGAATCTACCGAGCTGGACAGGCCAGGCGAGGCCGGCGGCCTGTTGGACAGCAGTTTGCAGCTCCTGGGCTCAATCTTCGTCTGGCGACACTGGGAAGATGACCCGGGCGCCATGCTCGCACCAGGTAATGAAACAGCCATTCTGCAGCGTCTGCAGCTCACCATAGAGCAGGCGAAACTGGCCTTGCTGACCGCCAATAACGAACTCTACCAGGGCAGCT
>Ga0255764_10003777_pt1 | contig 11992 bp, 9 predicted proteins | sample 071ome_30_FD_179964 | JGI IMG/M metagenome (GOLD analysis project Ga0255764, IMG submission 179964) | Coastal salt marsh microbial communities from the Groves Creek Marsh, Skidaway Island, Georgia - 071406AT metaG (version 2) | ecosystem: Environmental > Aquatic > Marine > Intertidal zone > Salt... | reverse complement strand
ATATACGTATATTATTTATCATAATTTAATAGAAAATTACATATAACTTACTAAAACTTTAGCACTTCCTGTTGTGGCAGAACCAATGTTTAAGTAAGCAACGATATCCGAATCTGAACCTGTGGCATATTGGTATGCTGGTTGCACTGCATAGGTACCTATTGATGTTAAATCAATGTCATCGTTTTCAACAAGTCTAGTATTGTCACTTGCATCACCCACAGTTAATGTTGCGTTGGCATCATCAAATGCTTGAGTGACTTCTACTGATACTAGAGTGACTCTTGCATTGTTTGAAACTGTTCCTATTGTGGTATTGCCTGTACCACCTGCCTGTGTGACTGTGGCTGTGATTGTTTTTGCATCAACGTCTGCTGAATCTTCATCTGAAAGTTGTATCCATGATGTACCGTTGTAAATCATGTACTTCCATTCACCGTTGCCTGAATCAATCACGTATGCTGTGTCGCCTGTCTGTGCCGATAAGGCATTGAGAGCAAAATTGTTTGCCACTACAGTTGTACCACCCGATGTTCTGATACCTTGTTCAACTGTGACTGCTAGAGGTGGACGACCATTGTGTACACTGAACACACCTAAATCATTTAACGGTGTACCTGTGGTTTGATCCAATAGTATTTCACCACCATCTGTTCTTGTTAGTTTCAATGATGAACCTGTTGAAGCACTTGTGGATAAATCCCAACCTGTACCTGAATTTGGACCTGCTACAGGATTACCTGAACCATCATTGCTTGTGTTAACAATAGTGATTGATCCACCTGTTGATTCTGTTAGCACACAGTTTGAACCTGAAACTGATGCTGTAATGTTTGTTGGTGCCGCGGCATTGATATCATCTGCAATATCTTGTGCAATACCAACTGCAACACCATATGCGGCTTGACCCGCTGTGGTTGTTGAAAATGAAACTGCTGTTCCGTTGATTGTGATTGCACCACCTGGATACACACCAACTAGTCCATACACCAAACTCTGTGAGGCTGTTGTTGCCGTGGTCGGTGTAGGTGCGGATGAAGCCGTAACACCATGTGTTGCTGTGCCACCATTGATATCTAATATTGTTTGTGCTAGTGTTGTGCTAGTTAGTGTGACTGCTGTCTCGTTGATTTCTAATACATCACTTGCTGTCACTGTTGGATTAACCACTGTGCCAGTAACTGATGATTCTATAGGATCTGCTATTTTTAAAAACTGTATCTTTCCTGATGTTGACGTTGTTGTGAATGCACCAGGCGTGGCCGTGTCTGCATACACAAAGTCACCAACTGATCCTGGTATTTCAGGTAAGAAGTCAATGATTCGTGTGTTGGGTCTCAGCATGAATTGATTAGCACCAACTGTGTTTGTTACTGTGCCAATCACTTTGTTTGTGGTTGATGAATTTGTTTTTACAAAACCAGTTGCCCCACACGACACAAGATCACCTACACCAAATCCATGTGCTGTTTCGTCTAATACATAGTGCATCTGTGGATTTAGATATTGGAATCTTGAGTTAATGTTTAGGTAAAAGTCTGCTGATGTGATAGAAACTGGTACTGGATCAAGCATCGGGTGACCATTTTCATTCAATTGAAATATCACACAATAACCTGTATTAAAAATACCTGAACCAATAGATGATCTAAATGTGTTATACCTCAACCAATCTTCAACAACCATTGTAACTGTGGTTGCTGTTTTTGAACTAATTGAAACAATTCTACAACAAGTACCTGTTGTGGCACCTGCAATCCAATCACCTACCTGTATGTCTAATCCGTTGTACTCAAAATCTTTTCTTGTCAAGTGTGAGCCGTGTGCCTGTGCTGAAACTGTACCTGTGATTTCCCATTGATAGTATTTTGGGTTGGAACCACCCGACCACCATTTGTCACCCTGTCCGTCATTTTCTGACCATCGAGCATGATTATTAATTGACGTAACATCAACACTTAAAACTTTTGCTGGTTTATTTACATCAATGTAATTTGTTTTGTAGGCCATCTATTAAGCCCCCATCACAAATCTCACCCAAGCGTGGGTGGTTGTACCAAATGATCTTGCCGCACCTGTCTCTGATTCACTAACTCTGATTTTTAAACTTGAAAAAGAACCAAATGCTGTCGGTGAACCTGATGAACCACCGCCTGGTATTTCTCTCAATGTAGTACCTGTTGAACCTAGTGTATTCATTGAATACTTGTTTTGTGAATATACATAACCATACATCATCATTGATAATGGTGGAGTTGTATAACCTGTGAAGTTAACTGTTAAGTCACCACCTGTTGCTGAATCAATTGATACACTTGATACACCCGATGATGTATCTGAAATACTAGATATGTCACCGTTAGTTGCATAATTGATTTTAAATTCTTCATACTCAGTACCTGCTGATCCACCTCCACCTGCGATTGTGATAGTTTTAGTTGCACCTGTACCTGATGCTGTAACACCTGCACCAACAAAGTTAAGTGTTGTGGCCGCTGTTGCTAATGATGAACCTTCATCTTGTACTGTCAATGCACTGCCACCTGACTGTGCCACCCAAGCATAGTCTGAACCATTCCATGATAACACAAATCCTGATGTTGGATTTGATTGGTTTAAGTGTGTGTCTACATCTGAGTCTGTGTATAAATCTGTTGTCAATGCAACTGTACCATCAGCATCTGGTAAGTTAATTGTTCTGTCTGCTGTTGGATCAATTGCTTGAAGTTTTGTTTCATTTGCATCTGCTGTTGAACCTTCAAACGCAATACTTGTGATGCTGTTGATGTTTGAATCAAGTTCTAAACTGATAAAGTTTGTTGCCACTGTTGCATTAATTTGTCCTGTTGTTCCTAGGAATGTTAATGTTTCAGTTGCTGTGTCAAATGTGTGTGTTCCTGTGTTACCTGCAATACCAAATGTGCCACCACCTGCATTTTTCCATTTGAATGAAGTTGAGGCATGATCGTAGTATAAAACTTTTCCGTCATCACCTGCTCCTGTTACTGCGTCAACATCTGACAATGTTGTTAAACCTGAGCTAGTTAAACTTGTTAGGTAACCAGCAGTTGAATGATCTCCCCAACTGTATGCTGTGTTCCAGTTGGCTGAGTTGTCAGTTAAAATACTGTATTGACCTGCACTTGCACCACGTAACATAATACCCTGTGATGTGAAGTCTCCGTCAACAACCACATCTGCGTGTGATGTTTCTGCAGTCAAGTATGACTGTAAATCTGAAATCTGTGATTCAGTTATTGTTAATGCTGATTGGTGTTGTGTCACTGAACTCTGTGTGATGTTTGCATCTGGAACATTTGCCCAAGTAACTGCACTTGATAGATCATTTGTTTCTGCTGTCAAATATCCTGCTGTTGAATGATCGCCCCAACCGTATGCTGTGTCCCAATTGCTTGAGTTTGCAAGTTGGCTATGGTTGGCTAGTTCTACCCAGTTACCACCGTGTGCAAAATAACCTTTACCTGTACCATGTACATGAGCAAACATACCGTGATATGTAGTTGCACTTGGTAAATCACCAGTTGTGGCATATGGTGCCGTCCATTTCAAATAACCGTTGTCTGTACCATCAACTACTACATTAGCACCTAAGGCAATGTTTCCTGTGCCATTTGGTGTTAATGTGATACTGCCATTTGATGCAGTTGTTTCAATTGTTAAGTTGCCTGCCGCTGATACACTTGGTGATGCACCTGTTGTTGTTACTGATCCAACTGTTAATTCATCTGTGGTTTTGTTGTATACAAAACCTGCGTCACCACCCATAACACCACCATCATTGAACTGTACGTATGTGTCTGAACCGGCCGCTGTTGAAGCCGTTACTGTTGCGTTCTCCCATTGTGATGTTGATGAGTTGTATTTTAAGAAATCATTGTTTGCCACTGATGTTAGTGTAACATCAGTCATTTCACCTAATTCATTTGCTGTTGCTACCTGTGAGTCAACGTATGCTTTGACTGATTGTTGTGAAGGAATTTTTGTAGCACTGTCTGATGCCATGTTGTCTTCATCAATCAACCAGTTGCCTGTGATTCTTGAATCAACTCTTGTATCTGTGTAATATAAATTTGTGCCTTCAGTTAGGTCAGTTGTTGTCTTTGTACCTAATCTTGTGTCAAAGTCTGTGTTGAAACTTGTGTAACCTGTGTTGTCAATCCAAGCATAGTCTGATCCATTCCATGATAACACATAACCTGCTGTTGGGTTTGATTGGTTTAGATGTGCATCAACATCTGAATTTGTATAACCATCTGTGATACCATATCCTGCAAGTGTAGTTGGTTTGCCTGTTAGTGAAGCAAACGACTGTGCTGGTACACTTGTTAGGTAACCTGCTGTTGAATGATCACCCCAACCAAATGCTGTGTTCCAGTTGGCTGAGTTGTCTGTTAGTATGCTGTATGATCCTGCACTTGCACCACGTAACATGATACCTTGTGATGTAAAGTCGCCATCTACTACCACATCTGCGTGTGATGTTTCTGCTGTCAAATAACTTTGTAGATCTGAAATCTGTGATTCTGTGATTGTTAAATTTGCTTGGTGCTGTACCACACTTGATGATGTGATATTTGCATCTGGTACATTTGCCCAAGTAACTGCTGAACTCAAATCATTTGTTTCTGTGAAACTTGTCAAGTAACCTGCTGTTGAATGATCACCCCAACTGTATGCTGTGTCCCACTGACCAACTTTGGTGTCAGTGATTGAGTTGGTGCCCATGTCAATTGTGTTGCCGTTTGCGTCCAGTGTTCCGCCTAATTGAGGAGTAGTGTCCTCAACAAGATTAGACATTGTTCCGCCACCGCCTGCAGACTGAGCCACCCAAGCATAATCACTTCCGTTCCAAGATAAAACATATCCTGCTGTTGGATTTGATTGGTTTAAATGTGTGTCTACATCTGAATCGCTATAACCAGTTATTGTGCCTGGTTGCCATCTTGAATTTGCACTGCTCCACACAAATGCTTGTCCATTTGATGCACCTGTTGTATCGACATCTGCTAAATTGCTGATGTTTCTAGTTTGAAGTCTTGCATCAAATCTTGTATCTGTGTAGTATAAATTCGTTGAACCTTCTGCAACATCATCTGTGTCTAGTGTTACTGCACCTGTAGATCCATTAACACTTGTTACGCCACCTGACTGTGCCACCCAGGCATAGTCTGAGCCATTCCAACTCAATACATAACCACTTGTTGGGTTTGATTGGTTCAAGTGTGAATCAATGTCACTGTTTAGTGATGATGCTGACTGATAACCCGCAGTTGAATGATCACCCCAACCAAATGCTGTGTTCCAGTTGGCTGAACCTGCCGCTACTATTCTTGCATCTGCTCTTGCATCTGTGTAGTATAAATTTGAAGAACCTTCTGGTAATCCATCTGTGTCTACTAACGCACCTGATTCAGTTTTCCATTTGAATGAAGTTGAGGCGTGATCGTAGTATAAAATTTTACCATCATCACCTGCACCTGCCACTGCATCAACATCTGACAATGAAGTCAGTGTAGAACCAGTTAGGTCTGTTAGGTAACCTGCTGTCGAGTGGTCTCCCCAACCATATGCTGTGTCCCAATTTGTGATCTTGGCACCAGTGATACCAGTTGACGTTAATCTTGCATCTATGTTAGTGTTGGCTCTTGCTGTGGTATAATATAAGTTTGTTACACCTTCTGATAAATCATCTGTAGTCTTTGCCGCTATCTTGGCATCAATGGCCGCATTGGCTCTGGCTTCAGTATAATATAAATTAGTGCCTTCGTCTAAATCTGTTGTTGTGTTTGCAGACAAGTCTGTTGATATTGTGCCTACTACCCAAGCACTGCCGTTCCATTTCAAAGCATTGTTTAATGCAACACCTGATGTGTCAACATCAGTTAAATCATTTATACTTGCCGCGGCAATACGAGCATCTGCTCTTGCATTTGTAAAGTACTGATTAGTACCTTCTATTAAATCTGTTGTTGTGAAACTTGTTAAATCTGATAGGTATCCTGGATCTGCTACAAACTCAACTGCACTTGCACCTGCATTAACTTTCACAAAGTAACCGGCCGCACCTGCATAGTTTGTTGGAGTGTCTGTTAATCCCACAAGTGTGGAAGATCCACCTCCACCACCACCGCCAGTCATATTGCCTGGTTCCCATGCTGATGTTGTTGAATTATAAATCAGTACCTGACCATTTGCCGCTCCGGCTGAGTTAACATCTGTCAATGCTCCCAAGTTGGTAGCACCTGCATCAACTGTTGATACCCAAGCACTGCCATTGTATTTTAACACATGACCGTTTGCTTTGCCTGTTGTGTCAACATCTGATAAATCATTTATGTTATGATCTGTGATACTCATCACTGTTCCTGCTCTTGTGGCAGTACCATGAAGCTCTACTGCGTATACATCTGAAAATCTGTTTGAGTTGTCACCAATTGATCTTGTGTTGTCTTGATCCGGCAAAATGTCACCTGCTTTAGGTTGATATTTTGCATCTGCTTCTGTTTTTGAATATACGCCTAAATTTGTTCTTGCAGTTGACACATCTGCCACTGCCGCTAAATTATCTGATTTTTGTAAAAAGTCTGATGATGACAATCCACCCAATGTGCCTGCATCAACACTTGCACTGTCAACTGACACTGACACTTCTGTGCCTGACGCTGTCAGTGTTATTCCTGCGCCTGCTGATATGCTTTTTAATCTAATGTTACCTGTTGTGATATCAACAAACAAACCTTCGCCATCACCTAGGTTCAATCCTGATGTGACTGAGCTCACAGCCGATATTGTTACATTGTCGGTGTTCTCTGTGATTGTAACATTGTTGCCAGCAACTAGTGATCTAAACTGTAAATCTGTTCCACTTGCTTGTTTGAATACTCCACTACCACCACTACCAACATTTGCTCCACCTGTGATAGCAGAACCTGAATTAGTTACTGTGGCATTGACAAATGCCTGTTGTGTATCATCATATACCAGTGTTTGATTCGTCGTAGGACTTTGTACGTTAAAATTTGGGTCTGTGTTTGATCCTATTGCCATCTTTGCTCCTTAATCTTTAAAATATTTATCAAAAAACATAGTTTAATAGTTCAACAAAATTTTATCAATTGTACCCGAATTTGTTGCTTGTGGAGTGACTACTGCACGTAGATACAAAAAATTACCTCTAAATGTATAACCATCCACTGTTGACTGACTGTTGTACGTTGCAAACTGACCATTTTTGAGTGTGATGTTAAACCAATCTGTACTTGTTGGTGTTTCAGCCAATGTTGCTTGTATTTCAACTTGTCCTAAAAAATTTGTTGGGTATATTGCAATGGTATGAAGACCGTCAGTAAATCCATAAAATGAATCTCCTGCAATTTTATCACCTGTGACTGCCGTAGCACCAGAGACTGTGCTAGACAACATATTTACACTATTCTTTGACATACTGTTATTTATCCAAAATTTAAATCACGGGTTTAAACTAACTTACAAAAAAGTTAGTAATCTAGCCCGAATCTAACAGTATTTATTAATCTGTAACTTTAATAGTGTACTCAGAGAAAGGTGGGTAGTTATTAATTGCTGTTTCCAAACTTGAAGCGGTCCATCCACTGCTTGTACGCTCAACTCCAAGTGACACAGTGTTGTTTTTGATATCTCCCACATAAGAGATTGTGGCTCTCAAAGCCACACAGTTCACAACATAACCGTAATCTGTTTTTGAAATGTCTTTTGGTTCATTGTCTTCAAAGAAACTTATGTTGTAGATATGATCTGGCGATGTTTCTTTGTTTTTAGAATTTTTATGATGCTGTTTGATTTCCATTAGTACCTGCCTGCATTTCTTCGTATGTTCTGAAATCTGTTGCAGTTTCTAACGGCACTGGGTAATAAATTTCGCAACCATTTTCTCCATCTTCAGATACTTCAATTTTCATATCTCGTTTTGGATATTTTTCGCTAATTGTTTTATGTAAATCATCTGCCATCATTTCGCAACTCTTGTAATCTAACTCAAGTGTCTTGTCATCATACAATCTTTCTAACCATCTTTTAAACTGAATAAATTCAATGTCTCTATCATCATGAAACACTTCTATTGACACTTTGAAATGAAATATATGTCTGTGTGGATATCCTAAAAAACTTACATCATCCCATTTACCTGTTGCTAGGTTTGGATCATCAAGTGCCGCTGGATATTTGTGAATCCCTTCTTTTCTAAATGTTACCCAAATCAGTTTTTTCATACGTGTTCCTTTCTATTCAATTACTTCATCTGTGCTGTATGAATCCCAAGAAGTTTTCACTAACGGATTCATTAATTCTTCAAGTTTGTTACACCATACACCACTATTGGTTGCGTTAAAATCTATGTCATCAATTTTGATTGTTATTCTTTTTGAATAACTTTCAGCATGAGCTATTGGTAAAGAATACATGATATGAAAATATTCGTTTTCTTTAAACTCATCTAGTTCTCTTAAATCAAAATCTTTTGAAATATCAAGTGTTACTTTGTGTGCTTTAGAAATTAAACTTTTGATAATTTCTCTCAGTTTCATGTATTTGGAATCATCCCACTTGGTGTTTCTAAAACACATGTTTGCTCCCAAATAAATGTGTCTACAAGTGTTTTCTTTGGCTCTAAGAGCAATTTTTTTTGGATTACGGAATCCTACAACAAATAGAGTTTTTTCACCATAGAAAGGAGTCTTCTCTACTTCTGTTCCAGTAAAATAGATTACATCAGTTAACTGTTTTTCATTACTGTAATCTCTTTTCATTACCATTTGTTATTCCTTTTCAAGTTGTTTACAAGTTTCTTTATTGGCTTGTAACCCAGTGTCTTTGTCATATATCCAAACATATGAATAAGCAATTTGTCCATCATTAGTTTCTGTGCATTTTTTACCAAAACTCAAACTTGGATTTTTTGGCACAGCACAAGATGTAACTGTAAACAATACTAATAAAAATAAAATTGACTTTTTCATATTTTTCCTATTCTGGTGAAACAGGATCAGTTAATACTGACATCTGTTCTAATCTATTTTTTGGTTTAAAGGTTTCCTTTAAATAATTGATCATGTTGTCGGGTGTTGTTTCAATATAAGGATCATCATCTGTTCCTTCATTGTTGATGCCTGGCTCTTGCCACCATTTTTCAACTACACCATCGTTAATAACACACATGTATCTCCAACTTCTGTTTCCAAAACCTAAATGATTTTTGCCAATCAGCATACCCATAAATCTTGTGAAGTTACCTGAACCATCTGGAATCATTTTTACATTTTTAACATTCATGTGTGTACTCCAAGCATTCATCACAAATGAATCATTTACTGACACACAGTAAATTTCATCTATGCCCATTGCTTGAATATTGTTGTATTCTTTTTCAAATCCTGGCAATTGCAGTGATGAACAAGTTGGTGTAAATGCACCTGGCAAACTGAATACCACAACTCTTTTGCCTTTGAAATATTCATCAGTTGTTTTGTTAAGCCACTGTCCGCCAATAGCACAGCCGCCGTCAGTTTCAACTTCGTCACCAACTCTGGTTCTAAATGTTACTTTTGGAATTTTAAATCCTTCCATCATAAACTTCATCCTTTATTAATAAGTTTGGGACTATCCGAAGATAGCCCCGGTTCCATAATGATTAAACAATGAGGGACAAGAACGTTTAATCTTATAGAAATCATTTTTAGTTGCTTGTCCTTGCAGGTAATACATACTCATACAAACCAATACCTGAATCAATTGCAATTTTCATTGCACCTTGTTCTGCAAAAGATATTGATGCTTGTGAAGTATCACTTAATTTCAAAATACTCAGTGTTTGTGCTAAAGGCCAACTCCATCCTCTTTTGATTTCTGTAGTTACTCCTTTGCTAATTGGTATTTCTACCCTGTCATTTGATCCATCACCTATATAAAATTTCAATGTGTCACCATCAGTTTTTGCAACAAATGTTGGCTGAACACTGCTCATCACTCCAGCAAAATAGCTCAAATCTTTTAAATTTTGTTGTGTAGGTTGAATTGTTAAATCCCAATTTACACCTTTGAACTTAACAGTCTTAAGTTTTTCTTCAATTAACTGTGATACCATAAATCTATAATTTGCTGTGTATCCATTACCTGATGAAAATTTTAATTCTTCTGGCACTTGTTCGCCGTTTCTTTCACTTGTAACAACTTCAATGTTTGCTGTCTTATCAGCATATCCTTCAAAGTTTAAATATCCTGCTAACACTGGCAGTTTACCTAAACCCATTGTGCCTTTAAATTCACTTACAGGATTATGTAATTTTCCTTTAAGAACAACTGTTCTATCATCATCCATTGCTTCAATTTCAGTTGCAGTACCATCGCCGCCATTTACTTTAACTGATTGAATAAAACCTAATGAATGAGTGTGTTTGACTATGTCTAAGAGTACATCCCTCATAATATTTTCCTTTCAATGTTCATAAATTAATAATAACAAAATAATATTGGAAAGTCAAATGTTTTTTATCCAATTTCAAATATGGAATCAAAATTATTAACATGTTGCGTTTCTTTTAATTCCCAACCCAATACTCCAATTAAGTTTTTAATCTTCTGATCAATAATGGTTTTTTCCATTTCTTCGTGATCAAATGGCAACTCCTTAAACCATCTTGGTAGATTCAGTTCATCAATTGGGTAAGCAATTGATGTGTAATTCATTGGATTGGGTTTGAGTTTACACACAATAACTTTTTGTCCATCCATAATAGGTAAACTGTATCTATCTCTGTAGGCTTTTCTAAGATCATTCCAATTTAAACTGGCTCTAACATGTCCTGGCATAATTGGTTTTTTAATTGCATTAGTATTGTCCAAATTTGCCATACTTGCTGTTTGATTATTATATGCAGTAACAATTCCCAAATACTTGGTCAAATTGTTTACTCGTTTAGGTGTTCCTTTTTCCCAACCGTCTCTTTTTCCAAATTCATTTTTAAAATCAGCAATCATATCAAAACAATCTTGTTTTGTTTTACCAATTAGTACCATTGTTAATAGTTCTTCAAGAAATCTCTGTACAAATTCTGGAGTATCTGATCTTTTTAGATCAACACCCATTGCTTTTATTTTACCGGGCTTACCATCTATATCTTGTCTGTTGCCTTCTAAGTCATAAATTAATGCCGCATATCTTTTCTTTGTGATATACAATCCTGACTCAGCAACAATTTCTCTACCTGCTTGGATAATCTTACCTGCTTCTGTTGAAACATTAAATGAGTTAGTCATAAAACTTGGAAAAGAATTATTTACTTCATTACCAATTTGATCATACAATGATATTATAGATTCTTTGGTCCATGGCACAATGCCTGCTTCAACATCTTGCTTAACTGATGGATATGCACTAAAATAAACTGAATCAGTGTCACCATATATAATTGACTCTCCAGTGTGATTATAATCATTGCAGATTATTTGGTTTGTTTGTGATGCCATGTGCTTGGTAATTGTTCTACCAGACAATGTTACTGATTGACCAATACGAGTATCAAAAAATCTACAGCCTGGATTTAGAATAGCACCATACAAACTGTTCAAGTTAATTTTTTTAACAAGTTGTCGTTTATCCCAAAACTCTCTTTGCTTTTGGTTTTCAGCTTCACGCATTTTTCTTTGCATAACTTTTCTTTCAGAATACCAACTTTCTAACAGTCCAGGCACAACTGCTTTGACATCAGTTCTAAAAATAGTGCCATTTGAACTCAAACACCAATCTTGTCCTGATTCAAAAATAATCTTATACCATTCTGCACCACTTTTTGAATCTGAGAATCCATCTTCAAAATCGCAAACAATTTCTACACCAATATCTTTTTCAATAACTGCCTTGTATTCTAGTGTACCAAACAAACCTTCCCAGGCGTCTGCGGCTGACTTGCCTTCTTTCATTTTGTTGTCAATATAC
>Ga0255764_10003762_pt1 | contig 12012 bp, 9 predicted proteins | sample 071ome_30_FD_179964 | JGI IMG/M metagenome (GOLD analysis project Ga0255764, IMG submission 179964) | Coastal salt marsh microbial communities from the Groves Creek Marsh, Skidaway Island, Georgia - 071406AT metaG (version 2) | ecosystem: Environmental > Aquatic > Marine > Intertidal zone > Salt... | reverse complement strand
TTAAAACTTTGCTTTGTCACTAAATCTAAGATCTGGTTTTTTAGTAATTCGTTGTTTTGCCCAACGAGCAGGAGCTATCAACCTAAAGAATGGTGGTAAAAATGGTCTTGAGTATTTTAAAAACTTTAAATTAAATTCTAAGATAAAACTTTTTAATTTTGTATCTTTGATCCCATATATATTTTTAAATTCTTTTGGCAATGTATTAAAAGCAGTAAATGCAATAAAGGGCCAGATTGGTTTTATGTGTTTAGGTACTGGACCCCCCGAAATTATATCTTGAACATCTTTCGCTACATCTGTATAACGCAAGTAATCTTTTTCTTGGGATTTTTCAATTACCCATTCCTTTAGACCATCGTGAGTCTTAGGCATTTTTTCAATATCAACTAAGACTAAATCAGCAGATTTCATATTCTCAAGATGGTATTGGTTCTTCTGGCTTTCTGTTAATTTTCTTACTGTTTTTTCATAAAAATATATTGAAGATATTTGCAAACATGCATGTACCCAAAGAAGTTGTTCATGATTAAGTGCATCATAATAACCACCAGTTATTTCATCATTACCATTAATTACTTCATGTAATTTGTTTATACGATGTGCACTATCATCTGCCTCTTCTTTAGTGCCAAACGTGACTGAATTTTGCAATGAAAGAGTTCTAATTAGTCTTTTCCATGGATCGCGTTGATAAAATGAGGTTTGACGAGCACCAGCAGCTATTAAAGGATGAGCTGCATGCATTAATAGAGCTCTAGCTCCACCAAATAGAACAGTAATTTCTTTATTGACTTTCCACATCATTGAATCGGGACCAAAATAACCAGGATCACTTAACATTATTAAATCGTATAATATTTATAAAATTATATGAAATGAATTAATAATATAATGAAATAAGATGGATTCAATAACATATATAACGTATCAAACTTTCCCTGCTTTTACAGCAAATTCCATACAAACAATTACTCATATAAAATATTTTGCAAGACTTGGGTTAAATGTAACTTTAGTTTTTCCATTAAGAAATAAAGAGTCTGATAGTAATCTTCAGAAATTAAAAAGCTTTTATCAAATATCTGATAATTTTAATTCAGAAGGCACTAAACATTTCTTGCCTTTTAAAAAGATTAAAATTTTTGAAAAATATAGTTATATTCTCAGTCATTTTTTATGGGCTTTTTTTGTTACTAGAAAATATAAAAACAAACATATGAAAAATTATTTCACACGCTCAGAGTGGGTTTTTTATTTCATGTCTAGGAAAAATCATAAAATAATTTTTGAATGCCATCAAATTTCAAAATTAAAAAAAATCTTAATAAAAAAAAGCCTAGATAAAGACAATTCAAAATTAATTTTACTTACAGAATCAATGAAAAATGAAATAGGTCAAGTTGATTCTTCTAAAGTTATGATTTTATCAAGCTCATACGATGAAGAAATATTTTCATACAAAAAAGATATTGAAAAAGAAGAAAAAATTATTTATACAGGCTCTTTTTATAGATTTGGAGAAAGTAGAGGAATCCAAAACTTGAATGACTCATTTAAAAGGCTTTCTAAAGAGGGAGTTGACACAATCTTGGTGTCAAATGATGCTGAAAAAATTTATGAAAATACAAATTTTAGTCACGATGGTTTCACCCTATTTTCAAATCTTAATAGACGAGAAATTTCAGAGATTTTAGAAAGATGTAAAGTAGGATTATTAATTAATAATGAATCTCATCACGCAGAAAAGTATACTTCACCACTGAAGTACTTTGAATACATAAGTATGGGTCTTAATGTTGTTGCAACAAAGAATGAGGCTCATACAAAACTTCCATATCAAGATAAAATTTATTATTTTGATAAAAATAATAATGTATCTTTTTTAAATGCTGTTAGAGCTGCACTGAAAGCAGAAACCTCAATACCTGAAGATCTTAAAATGTATTCAATGGGTAGTAGGATTAATCATATTTTAAATTTTTATAAATAAAAAAGTAGCGCGTTCGGAAGGACTTGAACCCTCAACCCCCTGATCCGAAGTCAGGTGCTCTATCCATTTGAGCTACGAACGCTTGTAATAATTTCCTTTGTTCTACTAGACCAGCTTAACTTATCAATGTTATCTAAAGATTTTTTGCTTAGCTCGGTTCTTAATCCGTGATCTAGAATCAGAGATTCTAATTTATTTCTAAAATCGTCAAAATCATCGTGTTGAAAAAACTCCAGACCTAAATCAAGTTCTACTAATTCTAAATGGGATTTAATGTTTGATAAAAGAACAGGTACACCGCAAGAAGCAAATTCAAATATTTTCAACGGTGATGCATACAGACTCATATGTTCCTCATTGGGGTATGGAACTATCCCAATGTTTAAATTAGATATTAATTCAGGAACTTTTGTATGAGGCACAAAATTTTTGATTGTAAAATTTTCTTTTTGATTTATTTTTTCTATATAGTCAGTGATTTCGTCTAGTTTCTTTTGTGGCCCCCCTACAATCAGAGTGTTCGTTGTTAATTTATTATTTATTTCTGCAATTTCTTTTACAGAGCTCAACACCCCCTTGTCTATTCCGTAAGTTTCCAAAAACCCAATATATCCTATTTTTATCATTTCATTTTTTAATACCGCAGGTTTAAAAAGCTCTCTATCTACCCCATTAGGCAGGTACAAAGGCTCATTTATGGCTATAGATAAATCATTTAAAGATTGTTTTGTCACAGCAATTAAATAGACATTTTTATCTTTTTTTAATCTTGAAATTGAAAATTTTTGTATAAATCTTGCTACACCATGTTTTTCATATATTGTTATATCAAAAAACTTTTTAACTGTAAGTAAGATATTTGGATTTGTAGACCAAACATAGCTCTCACCATTAAAGTATTTTTTTAATTTATTTGACCAAATAAATGTATTTAATGAATAAATAATTTTTTTTAAAATATTAGGTAAAAAATTGTAAATTGAATAACTTGTTATATCAAAGTTATTGATTTCTTTAAACTCAATCCCTTTTTTAACTTCGTAATATTTTTCTGGTCTTTCGTAAATTGTTTTTGTATTATATGTTTTTGGATAATAAATAGAAACATTAAAGCCATTTTCAACAAAACTGTTTGCAATCTGAATTAAATGATTTCCATAAGCCATCTCTGAAGGAAATCTTGCATAAGTAATAATTGCAATCTTTTTATTCATTTGTTCGGACATCCTTTAGACCATGCATCATACAGAGTAATTTGTGAATTTTCGTAGTGAAATTCTTTTTTTTCACCAATTTGGTTTCTTAATTCATAATCTTCCAATAAAAACCCTTTCTCAACTTTAATTGAAAATATGATATCTGAAGCGCTATCTACCTTATCTACTTCATAAAATTTTAAATCAATAAAATTGCTTAGTATCACAGATATAAGAATTATAAATATAACTCTATTTTCACTCTTTCCTAATAAAAGCATAAATGCAACAAATGCAGGTATAAGGTGACCCTCTTCAGTTGGCAGCCTTAGAAAACTTAGTTGGAAAAAAATAAATAGTAACAAAATATAAAAAGCTTCTTTTTTTAGGTCTATCTTGAATTTTAAAAAATTTCCAATGAGAAGTATTGTCCCAACTGTACCCAAAAATGGTACTTGTTTTAAAACAAATCTTCCTAACCTGTCAACTACTGTGTGATTAGTATTAGTTAAGTTAAGCATACAAATTAAATCACTCCATTGACTGTATATTCCCACAGACTGATAAAACGAAAATAAATTGGAATAAAAAAGGTAATAAAAAAATGATGAAATAAATAAAGTAATTAAAAATATTTTTAAACCGGAGACATATGTTTTTCTATAGATGGATTGATACAATAAAATGACAATTAAAAATATAAGATTACTTAGCCTTGTAGATATTGACATGAATAAGAATATTGAGACATATAAGTTAAAATATTTTATTTCATATTTGAATATTGTAAAATAGACTCCTAAGTAGCCAAAAAAGCTTCCTAAGAAATAATCTATTACAGAAAAACCAGATATTAAATAAATTGGTGAAAAAACAATTATTAAGTAAATTAAGAAATTATCATTTTTAAATCTTTTAAAAAAGCAGTAAATTAAGAAATTAAAACTTATCGTTAAGCAAAACTGAAACAGCAGCAAAAGTTGTTCTTTTGAAACAAGAATTAGATCAGATAAATTAATTATCAATCCAACAATTAACTCATACATCGGAAACCCAGGCGGCCTTGATGGAATATAAAGCTTTAATATCTCATAATTTTTAAATGTCCCAAATATTGCAAAAGAATCCCAATCAGATCCAATATTTCCTTTTAAAAAAAATGGAAAAAAAAAGAAAAAAGTCAGAATTGTAGAAAAATAGAAATATACTCTAGGTTTATAATTTAACATTCTCACTCTTAATTATAGAATTAAAAAATATTTGAAAAATTAATAATTACTTTTAAGTTATTTAAAATTCACAAAACGGTCTTTAAGATATAAATATATGAAAAAAAGTAAATTTCTGTTTTCAATTTTGCTACTTTTCCTATTCTCATGCGGAGGAGACGACAGAAGCGTCGAAGTAATTGAAAACACAAATGAACCTGAGATTCAAGAAACTACAACCACCAGCGTTATAGTTGAAGACACAGCAACAACCTCTACAACTTTATTTGAAGAATGTATTGAAGATAATAACTTAAATATTAATTTTGAAGACATACAAAACCTCCAAATCTTTTTGAATCGGTATGGTTTTAAAGCAGGAGAACCAGATGGATACTTTGGTCAAGAAACTGCTGATGCGGTTCGAAGATTTCAAGCTTTTGCAGGCTTAAATCCTGATGGTGACGTAGGACCAATAACTATTGAAAAAATGCAAAATTGGACAGGTTGTGAGGAACAGGTTAGCGTTTACACCTCAGATACAATTGATACAACTACAACAACTGTTGTCACTGATACAACTACAACAACTGTTGTCACTGATACAACTACAACAACTGTTGTTACTGAAAACGTAAGTAATAATTTAAATAATAGTTATGGAATCATTCCCAGCATATCACTAACGAACAATGAAGTTATAAGTATTTTCAAAGGTATTAATAATGAATCTAGTGTTTGCGGTACTCCATACCTTAATAAATTAGATTCAGGAGTTCTAAACCTCTATCAAAACGGTAGTGTCGCAAAAAGTTTGTTACCAATGAACAATCTTTATACACAATCACCACACACAACGGAAATTGTTAGTGAATCATCAAGTGAAATTAAGATTAAAATTTTTGGTGATGGTGGAACAAATTATAATTTTTACTTCATAGAACCTTTTACTTCTAGTCTGAAAACATTAAATGCTTCAAACATATCAACATCACTTAATTTAACTGAAGCAACCTTTCAAATTAACAATCTTACACCCGGAGTATGGTTTTACAGCTTTGCGGAGAGTGGTGATGGGACAGTTGTAAAATCATCTGGTAATAGAGAGTTTGTAGTTCTTAGCTCCGATGGTCAAAATGTTACTTCACATAATGGAATAGGTAAATTAATTATTACATCTAAAAGCCAATCAACAGATAAATTTACCAATGTTTCATCTGGACAAGCATTCAATACAAATGACTCTATAAATATTGTGTATATTACTGATCAAATATTAGATAATAGAGAAAATGTTTCAACTTTAATTAATTTAACCGACACAACTATTTCGTTAAAAAATGAAAATCAAGCATATATTTCTGAGGTTTTATTGGTTGGTACAGAGTTAATGAAAGTTATAGATAAAAATGGAAATAATTTTACAGTTGAACGAGGGTATTTGAATACAGAAATTAAAAGTCATGAAATTGGTGTTCAGGTAAAAGCTATAGAAAATTTGAATAAAAATACTTTAGTAAGCAATTTTGCGTATGCAGTATTTAGAAATGAAAAAGGATTACGGTTTCAATTACCTTTAGGACCAGAGCTATCTTCCAGTATATTCAATTTAAATAATTGTAATTATGACAGATATTCGCTTGAAGAAATAAGGACTTTTTCATGGAGATCAAGCGGTTCCTCAACCATCGCAAGTAAATCATCAATTAATAAGGTAACAGCTCTATTTGATAAATCGTTTGTAATCAATAGTGGTGGGCAAAACTATACACCACCTACAATAAATTCCTCAGATCAAGTATCTGGAGAATTTTTAAATGACGGTCCTAGAAATCTTATTGTTAGTGAGGGAAGCAATGTTACATTTAATTTTCAAGGTATAGTAGACGGTTCTTCAGAGACGGAATTTGTAAAATTAAAATTTAAATTAATTCCTGACACAGGAAGTACAAAAAAGACGAAGTACAAAAGCATCTATTTACCTATAGAAAATAAAAATTACAATTTTTCAATTAATATTTTAAAAGTTATATCATCAGAATCTTTTAGTAGTCAAATTTGGGAAGATGATTATAAATATATCTTTGAGTCAATAACTCTTTATGATTCAAGCACAAGCGTAGAGATTAGAAATGATGGGAAAATTTTATATGACTACAGTTCAATACAAAATACGCACGAAGTTTATTATTTGGACCAATTTTCATTTGTAATTAAAAAAGGTTAAGATTTTAATTTCATAAAATATCGGACTTTTTATAGACAATTTTTCTAATTAATAATTATTTAAAAAATATAATAGAATAGCGTCTTGATGAGAAATTTTAAAATATCATATCTTTTGATTATGTTGTTAGCTATAAGTTGTAACACAACAGAAGATATTGAATTTAACTATGATAATGAAATTACTGAACAGGAAGAATCAAATACAGATCAATCTACTCCGGTAATTGATGAAAATCAAAAGGAAATTTCAACAAATTTAGAAATACCTGTGCTGGATAAGCAATACAGAAAAGATTCCAGCTTCATACTTCCAACATTTAATGGCAATTGCCCTCACAAATTAGATGAAATAATAAAACTATTTGATTACTGGAAATCTGAATTTGGATTAAATATTTCATATGATGTTATTGGTGAACCAACATTTGGAACCGGGTCAAGTTTACAACTAGAAAATTGTATAAATAAAATAATTGGAAGTAACCTGGGTCAAAATATTGTACTTACAGGAAATGAACACATTGAGATTATCGTTGGTAGAAAATTTGATAAAGATAATGTAAGTGTTGAAAATGTGGATGCTAAAGTAATCAAATATATAAACTTGCAAACTTATGGACCAATTTCTTATGCGATACATCCAACTGATAAAAATAAAGATTTAATTGCAGATATAAATGGAAATATATTTTTAGCATCTAACAAAGAAAAACTATACAGTGTAGAAAATGTAACAGTCAAAGATAATGGTGGTTTTTTATCACTCAAATACTTAGATAATGATAATTACTTGATCGGATTCTATACGTTCCAACAATCAATTTATATTGATTTATTTCAATTTAGTGATAAAAAAGTAACAAAAATTAAAACCCTTAAAGAATATAAATTTCCAAAATATTATAAATGTAACAAGTCAACACTTCTACTTGAAATTTATAGACATTGTGAATCAGAAGGTGTAGAAAGTACTTACATTGGACATGCTGGTGGAGGAATTCAAGTACATGACGGAGAAATTTACATTGGTTTGGGTGACACAAATATTGCATCAAGTGTCTTCAATTCAATGTATACAACCAGGGATAATAATTTACCGTGGGGAACAATCTTGAAATTTGAATTTAATTACAATTTACTTAAGTTAGTTGGCACTGGGAATCATTCCGAGTCATACCTAGAAGAAGTATGGATTAAAGGTTTAAGAAATCCTTATAGGTTTTCCATTAATAAAAATTCTATTTGGATTGCAGACCTTGGAACAAGTGTCGAAGACGAAATTAATCTAGTCCCACTTAATGAAAATAATGTTGATCTAGGTTGGCCGTATTTTGAAGGAGAATTTGCACATCAACCTTTTTACAATATTTCAGTCAATAGCATTAAACAAAAATCGCCTATATTTTCAGAAAGAATAGGAGGATTGATAGGTGGTCATTTTCTTAAAATAAGTGGAAAAAATTTATATGTCTTTGGCACTTTAGATGGAAGATTGTTTGGATTAGAAATTGTTTCAAGTGGCATTCTAAAATATCAAATTAACATAGAAAATTTAGACTTCGAAGATGGAAATTTTTTACTTTCTATAGAAAAATCTAGAAATGGAATTTATCTTTTGACTTCAAATGGAACAGTAGCAAGAATTGATAATTCTTAATATATTTAACTTTCCATTAAGATTCATTTATGCGTTTTAAAATCTTCACTGCACTAAATTCATTGTTATTAATCTTTGTAATAAACTGTGCACAAAATAATCAAGTAACGCTTCCAAACAATTTTAACAATTGTCAGATTTCCTTGGATCAAGCAGTTGAAGAACTACAAGAAATAAAGGCACAAAATGAATTGAGCTTTGAATTCAGAATAGTTAGAGAAGTTACAGAAAGAGAAGAGTGCATTGATAAGATTCTAGGTACAAATCTAGAACAAGGAGCTGAACTTAAGAATGGGTTACTTGTTGATTTGGTAGTTGGTGTCATTAAAAATCAAGTTACAGATTCTGTAAAAACTTCAGAATATGATCTTTACTTACTTCAACTTGAAGAAAAAAATATAGAAAATTTAAATTTGATAGAAACTCCTTCATTTGGAGAAGCAAGTGTTAACAATATAGTAGAAGGTTCAAATATAATTACTTATATTAGACATGAAAATCCACTAAATTTTAATTTTTTGTTTTCAGAAGCTGAAGGTTTCATATATGGTGTTGACTCCAACTCGCAGAAAACTTTACTAATAGATATTTCTAATAAGGTTTTCAGAGACAGAGAAGCTGGTTTGCATACTTTTGATTTTATTACAATTAATGACAAAAATTTTATAACCACAACATATACGGGAAATGATTCAAGATACTACTTTTCAGCTTTTGAAATAAATCAAAATTTAGATATTGGTGAAGAACAAACATTGCTTTCTTTGAAATTAGCTACTCAGAATACGGTACATTTTGGAGGTAAAATACTTCAAAATGATTCAGAGATTTTTTTATGTTTGGGCGATTTAAACAGCCCTGGAAATTCGGCAAAATTTGATACAGCTTGGGGTAAAATATTTAGCTTTGAAAAAGAAAGCTTAATCGAAAATCCAATCACCAGTCATGAAGATGATAGAATCAAATATATCGCCTATGGCTTAAGAAACCCTTGGTCCTGCTTCTTTCATAATAATAATATGATTATTCCAGATGTTGGCAATTCACATTGGGAAGAGGTAAATATCCTCAGTAATTATAAAAGTATTATAGATCCATTTTTTTTCGGATGGCCTTGGCTAGAAGCATATTTTGATGCTAATTATAAAAACACTCCAGTTACCGAGGAAGTTAAAAATGAACAAATTGAAAATACAATATATCCAAATTATCTATTTCCACACAGTAATGACTATTGTGCAATTATTGGAGGAACAGGTTTATCAAATTCAAATAAATGGAATAAATACTTCTTCATAGGTGATTTTTGTACTGGTACCATTTGGGCAATTAATTCTGAAGATGAAACAAGAATAACTGTTTTAAACAAAAATACAATTCCATTTTCTATCACAACAATTAATGATTCAGGCAATGGAACATTACTGATTGGCACAACTTCTGGTCAGATATTTGAATTAACCCTTCCATAACAAACTTTTATTAACTTATTTTAAAGGGTTGAAGGTATAATTTAATAGTGAATAACTTAGGTATCATTGTTCCTTTCTACAATGAAAAAACTACCCTTGCAAAGTCTATAGAGAGATTGTTAGCTCAAAATATTTTTTCAGAAATAATTCTTTCTGATGATAATTCAAATGATGGTTCGGATAAAATTGCAAAACATTATGAAAAAACTTACAAAAAAATTAAATATATCAATTCTGCAACAAACAAAGGAAAAGGAAATGCACTGAACAATGCAAAAAATTTAATCACATCAAAATTTGTAGCAATACATGACGCCGATTTAGAGTATTTTGCAGAAGATCTTGTGGAAATGTTTGAAATAGTAAAATCAAACCCAAAAAGTTTAATTATTGGCTCTAGATTTATTGGTAATAAACAAAGAATAAATATTTACAGAAGTACGTTAATAGCCAACAAAGTGATGTCTTTGTTTTTTTCTTTAATTCACTTTTGCAAAATATCTGATATAGCAACATGCTACAAAATGATGGCTACAGATATATTTAAAGATATTGAATTAGTTGAAGACGGTTTTTCAATTGAAATAGAAATTGTTTCTAAATTTTTAAAAAAACACAAATCAGTAATTGAAGTCCCAATAAAGTATGAAGGTAGATCCTATTTGGAAGGTAAAAAAATAAAACCAATAGATGGAATTATGTATTTAATTAATACAATAAAATATAAGATTTACTGACCCTTACACAACTTTATTTCATTCGTACAACATCCACATGAATTATATGATTTACCATAATCACTTGTTTGAGCGCCATTAAATTCTTGTATATAAGAATGGAAATTCTGAATAATTACTAAGCTATTAACTAAAAAAACACAACTTACTAATAAAAGTAAAAACTTGGGATGGACATTTTTGACAATAAACACCATAGAAAAAAATATATTAAAAAAGAAGTAATGTGGATACAGAGGAATATTCAATAGAGTATAAAAAACTCCAGTAAATGTGATTGTTATTAGAAATATGTAATCAAGAATATCAAGTGACTTTAAACTAAAATTTTTTTGAAAATAAATTAATGACAAAATTAAAAGAAACGTTATCAAAAAATAATTAATTCTATGGAGGTTTAAATAATGAGGGTACATGTCCGTCAGAGAATCGATATTACTTTGTGAATTAATTTTAAAATTTAAAGAATCACCACTAATTGCATGGAGAGTAATTCTCCAATAAGAACTTAATCCCCATGATTTAGAACCATTGTTTAAGCTTAATTGACTATTTGATAATAAATATGGAAGATAAGCTAGAAAAGATAAGATAGCACCAATCAAATTTCCCATTATAAAATCTCTTAAATTTTTGAAATATTTTCTAAAAAACAATACTAAATTAATACAATTAATAAAAATGAATGTTGGATAATAAAACACCAATGTTAAAAATGAAAAGATTCCATAAACCAGTGTGTTTTTTTTAGTGTTGTTTAAATTGAGTATTAGATATAAGAATATTATTAGTAAAAATTCATATCCATAAATAATGCTTGTGTTTCTAGTAGAAATAATTAGGTAAGGATTAAATAAAATCAATAAAAGTAATGTAAACAACTCTAAGTCTGATAAATAATTTCGCAGCAAATACATGGCAATTAAAATTATTATTTGAGAAAAAATTATTTTAATTTTTAAGAAGTCTAAATAATTATCAATCCCTAAAATTCCGGAAATACATTCTAGTGAAAAATGAAAAGGACCCTGAGGAACTCCTGAGGAAGAAGGTATAAAAAGAAATTCTAAATTTGAAAAATTTAAAAGCTTGACATTGCAATTTTGGATTACATTCTCTCCAAAATGCTGATCATATTTATACTCTACAAATTCAATTTTCTTAATTTTTTGGTATAAGCTTATAGAAAATATTGATAGGTACAAAAATATTTTATTTTTAGATATAAAACTATTAATTAATTGCAACTTAGTGAGTTACCTTTTCTATTAATAGTTTTTTTGAATTCTTCAGAAACTTTCACAAAATAATTATCTCAAATATATATATGTAATGTGTGTCATATCTTAACTTATCATAAAAATTTTAAATTAAGGATTTTCTACCAAATGTGCGTCAGATTAGTTTTTTGTGGGTAGATTTCTGAAAAACCCTTGTGGGCGCTACAGGATTTGAACCTGTGACTTCTTCCTTGTAAGGGAAGCGCTCTGCCGGACTGAGCTAAGCGCCCTAAGTAAATA
>Ga0255764_10003757_pt1 | contig 12017 bp, 10 predicted proteins | sample 071ome_30_FD_179964 | JGI IMG/M metagenome (GOLD analysis project Ga0255764, IMG submission 179964) | Coastal salt marsh microbial communities from the Groves Creek Marsh, Skidaway Island, Georgia - 071406AT metaG (version 2) | ecosystem: Environmental > Aquatic > Marine > Intertidal zone >... | reverse complement strand
TACGATAGCAAGTTTAGTTCTTGAGTAAATCCAATGCTGATCTACTTACTCTGCTACTTGAATAGGATTTTGAATAAGCCAAAATTCGATCCAAAACGATTTTTCGAGGCTTATTAAGTTTGAACTGCAATGCTGTTTTTGAAGTGTAATTTTTTGCCATTCACTGATTTTTTTTATTTTAAACGGCAAAAAAGACAAACTATTGCTTCAGGTACTTAAAACCATCTGGTTTTCCGCAATTAACTTTCTGAGGTTGATTATTGCATACCGCATTCTCCCAAGTGCAGTATTGATACTCACGTTGGTGTTTTCTGCAATTTCTTTAAAGCTCATGTCGCGATACAAACGCATAACCAATACCTCTTTTTGGTCTTCGGGCAGCTCTTGTACCAATTTTTGTAAATCTTTCACTACCTGATCTTGAGCTAAGCGGTGTTCTGCATTGGGTGTATCATCAGAAAGAAATTGGAAAATGTCGAACTCTTCTGTAGTCCGAAGTTTGGGCATACGGTTGTTTTTTCTAAAGAAATCGATCACCAAATTGTGGGCTATCCGCATAATCCATGGAAGGAATTTACCTTCCTCATTGTACTGGCCTCCTTTGATGGTCCGGATAACTTTTATAAAGGTATCCTGAAATATATCCTCAGCGGTATCGTGATCTTGAACCTTGGAGTTGATGAAATTAAACAGGCGAGCTTGGTGTCTAAGGATCAGTTGTTCCAAAGCGAATTCAGAACCTTTGAGGTACTGAGAAACTAAAATAGAATCTGACGGTGGGGAAGCGTTTGTTTTCATATATAAAATTACTAGGGCTAAAAGCCGTTAAAAAAATCGAAATTTCTTTGAGTAATTTTATACTATACACTAGGTGTTTACTAAACAAATATACATTTTTTATTTAACGGAGCCTTTTACCGTCACTTTTTTTAAGCTTTTCCAAGGCTACTTACAATAACCATTTACCCTAAAGATACCTTGCCTACCGAATACAAAGTACCGTTGAAAAATTGTAAATTGTCCCCCTTTTAAAAACGCTATGAAAAACATTTTGGATGCCGATCCGAAACAAAACATCATCATCAAAGGGGCTCATCTGCACAACTTAAAACATGTTGATTTGGTGATCCCTAGGAATAAATTAACCGTGATGACAGGTCTGTCGGGTTCAGGAAAATCCTCTTTAGCTTTTGACACGCTCTATGCAGAAGGACAGCGAAGGTATGTAGAAAGTCTTTCTTCCTATGCCCGTCAATTCATGGGAAGACTCAGCAAGCCGAAAGTTGATTTTATTAAAGGTTTGGCCCCAGCCATAGCCGTAGAACAAAAAGTAAATACTTCAAATCCTAGGTCTACTGTAGGAACAAAAACAGAAATTTACGATTACATTAAACTGTTATATGCACGCATCGGGAAGACCTACTCCCCCATTTCAAACCGGGAAGTAAAAAAAGATACCGTAACGGATGTGGTCAATGAGATTAAAAAACTCCAAACTGGGGACAAACTCCTTTTGCTCTCTCCAATAAAAGAAGATGAAAATCGCAGTGCAGAAGAAAAGATTAAAATATTCATTCAGCAAGGGTTTGCACGTATTTTCGTAAAAGGCGAAACACTATCCCTCGATGAATTAAAAAAAGTACCCAAAGGAGCCTTTGATTTGGTAATTGACCGTTTGGTGGTTCGTCATGAAGAAGATTTTTACAACAGGATAGCAGACGCTGTAGAAATGGCATTTTATGAAGGAAAAGGCTATTGTTCACTCCTGCGCTTAAGCGATAACAAACGATTTGAATTCTCAAATAAATTTGAATTGGACGGTATGGATTTTATCCAACCCAACGTGCATCTTTTTAGTTTTAATAACCCTTTGGGGGCCTGTCCGAGTTGTGAAGGCTTTGGGGACGTAATAGGTATCGACCCTGAATTAGTCATTTCAGATACCAGTTTGTCGGTCTTTGATCACGCCATCGTGCCTTGGAGAGGAACCGGCATGAAAAAGTTTTATTCTAAACTGATCAATAACGCCTATCGTTTTGACTTTCCAATACACAAACCCTATTTTGAATTAACTCAAGAGCAAAAAGATTTGGTGTGGAATGGAAACTCCTATTTTACCGGAATTCATGATTTTTTCAAAAAAATAGAAGCTAAAAACTACAAGATTCAAAACCGAGTATTGCTTTCGCGTTACCGGGGAAAAACCTCCTGTACACACTGCAAGGGATCGAGACTGAAAGAAGCCGCCCAGTATGTAAAAATAGGAGGCAAAAGTTTAGGTGAATTACTCCAAATATCGATCGATGAATTGGCCCTGTTTTTTAGCACTCTCAAACTCGATCGATACGATAGCGAAGTGGCAAGTAGGCTGTTAAAAGAAATCAACAGTAGACTTTCTTTTGTACAAGAGGTTGGCTTGGGCTACCTTACACTCAATCGGCGTTCCAACAGCTTGTCTGGAGGTGAATCACAACGCATACAATTGGCTACTTCATTGGGCAGTAGTTTGGTTGGATCGATGTACATACTGGATGAACCTTCGATCGGTTTGCATTCCAGAGACAACCAAAAACTTATAGAGGTTATAAAAAACCTAAGAAATCTGGGGAATACCGTAATCGTGGTTGAACACGATGAAGACTTTATGGAGGCTGCAGACCACATCGTTGATATCGGTCCTGAGGCAGGTACACAAGGAGGGCAAATTGTAGCCCAAGGGTCGTTTAAAAAGATTTTGAAGAGTAAGGGGCTTACCGCTGCTTACCTCAACGGTAATTTGAATATAGCATTGCCTAAAAAACGAAGAAAGAGCACTAAAAAAATCTTACTTAAAGGAGCCCGTGAACACAATTTAAAAAACATTGATATTGAAATTCCGTTGGGGAGTTTGACCGTAGTTAGTGGGGTGTCTGGAAGTGGCAAAACAAGCCTCGTCAAAAAAATCCTCTATCCTGCCCTGTTGAGAGCCTTTGACATTTACAGCCATAAACCCGGCTCCTTTACCAGCTTAGAAGGCGATTTAGACACCCTTAAAAATGTAGAATTTGTGGATCAAAATCCCATAGGAAGGTCCTCTCGATCCAATCCGGTGACCTATATCAAAGCCTATGACGAGATCAGAGCGCTCTTTGCCTCCAATACACTTTCCAAGCATCGCGGTTATTTGCCCAAACATTTTTCGTTTAATGTGGACGGAGGACGCTGTGATCACTGTAAGGGAGAAGGTACCCTTACCATAGAAATGCAGTTTATGGCGGATGTGATTTTGGAATGCGAACACTGTAAAGGCAAACGCTTTAAAAAAGAAATTCAAGAAGTCAAATTCAATGGGGTCTCTATAGATCAATTGTTGGATATGACGGTGGATTCAGCCATTGCATTTTTTGAAAAACATGGAGAACAAAAAATCGTTCAAAAACTTCAACCGCTACAAGAGGTAGGTTTGGGTTACGTCACCTTAGGGCAATCTTCTGCCACCCTATCCGGCGGAGAGGCCCAACGCATAAAGTTAGCCTCCTTTATCAGTCAGGGGACCACTCAAGAAAAAGTGCTCTTTATTTTTGACGAACCCACTACAGGACTTCACTTTCACGACATTCAAAAATTGATTGCTTCCTTTAATGCGCTGATTGAACGCGGACATTCTATCGTAGTTGTAGAGCACAACCTCGAACTCATCAAATGTGCTGACCACCTCATAGATTTAGGTTCAGAGGCGGGAGATCAAGGGGGCTATCTTGTAGGTCAGGGAACTCCCGAGTATATCGCAAGTTTAGCAAACTCCCATACCGGACAATACCTTTCCAAAAAATTAGGATAAGGAAAACGTTTAAAATTTATTTTTGAACCGATCAAGCAGGGCTTCAATATCGGACGACCACCGAAAAAGAAAAAGAGGAATTAGAAAAAGACCCACTACAAGCAAACTTCGGATGAGTATAGAAAAAAAAGGATGGACAAGCGTTGGAATAAAAAACGTCATTCCATAAATCAGAAGAATACTCCCTACGATACTTAAGGTTTTACTGTTGTAGGGGTGGATTTTATATACCGCATAGATCAAAACAATTTTACAACAATTGATAAAGACAATGACAATCAAGGTGGCAAGTGCTGCCCCAAGTATGCCGTAGGCATTGATAAAATAATAGTTTAAAACAACAGCCAACAAAGCGGAGCTAACCGAAAACCAAAACACATAAGCGTAATATTTTGAATTGCTAATGATGTTATTCAAACAGCCCATAGACATACTGAAAAATTTACCCAAAGAGACCAGTATCACTACACTAATTGCAGACGCATAACCTTCCTGATTGATCATTTCGTAAAAATCCAGGAGGTTTAAATTGATAATTAAAAAAGCTAAACCACTGACGATCATTAAATTGGTACTGCTTTTTTTGAGTAATTCTTCCAATCGACCCAAATCATTCGTATTGAGTGCAGTGGCAACCAGCGGACTGGTAATTTGAAACATGGCCCTGCCCGGAGCCTCAACAACGGATGCGATATAGAGTGCTACTGCGTAAAAGGCTACATTTTCATCATTGGTGATGGCAAAAATCATAGACTTATCGATGTCCAAAATAAAACTAGCCGCGGCTCCCGAAAGAAAAATCAATGCACTATACCGCAGCAAGGAATTACTGTTTTGGGGTAATCGAAAATAAAAGCTTGGGAAATACACATAGAAACTATACGTAGCAATACAGAACAGTCGTACATAGTACCCAATAATCATGTAATTGATAAAGTTGTTCAGGTCGATCCCTTCAAAAACATAGGCCATCAATAAGCTAAAGGTCAACAGCCTGGGATACACTTCCTTTAGGAAATTTCCAAATACGGATTGCAAATGCACACGCAACCAACTGAAAAATATTTCAAAATAAGCCGTCGCTATAGCAATAGCCAGTATCATAAAAGGAAAACGGCTTACAACGGCTCCGTTACCCGAAATAAATTTGAGTATGCTCTCATTGTATTGAGAATAAAACGGGAGAATGATTCCCAAAATAACGATAGGAAATAGCAACACAAACCAAAGTAACTTGTCCCGTTCCAATTTGGTGGTGCATTCGCTAAAATATTTAATGAGTGTGTGCTGGACTCCAAAAGAGATAAAGGGTTGGATGAGGTTTGAATTGGCCAATAGAGCAACCACCAGCCCTTGAAACTCCTTACCCGGATAGGTGGGATAGAGAAATACCATATTCACCGCACCGATCAAAAATGCAAACCCTATGCTAACCACATTGTAAATAGACTGTTTGGCTATCATTCCCATAGGCTAAGCAATTTGATTTTGAGAACGAAATTGAACATAATACAATCCTCCCAGTAGGAGTATAAAAGCGATTAAACTACCCCATCGTAAAACTGTTCCTCGAGCAATTACCTCAGGCTCAAATCGAAACTCTACTGTAGACTTACCTGCAGGAATCTGTACCCCTCGGAGAACATAATTTACATTTACAATCGAGGCTTGTTGTCCATTGATTCGAGCTTTCCATCCGTGGGGGTAGTACATTTCGGAAAAAACCACAAATTGAGGTGAATCCGATTGTACTTCATACACCAACTGGTCGGGTGCTTGCTCAACTAAGCGGACACTGGCTAAGGAATCGCGTTTGTATTCTAAAGGAATATTTTCAGGTAAACTCCCTTCCAACACCAATGCTTCAGTAGCAAAATCAGTAGTCTTCATTTCCTCAAGGAGTGCATCTGCAGTAGGAACAGTTTTAATTTTTTCTACGGTCCAAGCCGCTCCAAGTGCATTCGGATTAGTTAAGGGTTGTAGGCTGTTTTTTTCAGGATCGCTTACCAAGACGTATTTGACGTTTAAAAAATCCAATACCCCTGAAATTTGATGGGCAGAATAATAATTGATTAACTCCTCAAAACGTCGAGGTTTGGCCCCATGGTATCCTCCCAAACTGTTATGAAAATAGGCGGTTCTTGCACCTGTGAGGCCTAACTGAGGCTCAAAAACACGGTACCTGCTGCTGTCCTGCTGTATGGCCCTGTCTGCTTCGGTCATCTGAAAAGGCAGTGCCGCTCTGGAGGGAGTTACAAAATTAGTGTGGCTTAGGTAACGCGATGAAACTCCGAGTAGATCAAAAAGCAACATGCCCATACAAAGGGACAAAATCCAATTTTTGTTGACTCCTTTATATTGATAATAGGCAATCAAAAGGCTTAAAAATAAGAATATTCCTAGCGCACGTAACACATCTTCTTGAAAGATCGACGCCCGAGCTTCTTTGATCACACGGACCAATTCCATTCCATAAAGTTCAGTAAAATAGGAGTCATTTAGTCCGCTGAAGGAAAAACTTCCTTTAAAAAGCAAAAGAGCAAGCAGGAGCACCATGGGGATCCCTACCCGTTTGGCATATCCCTTATAATCAAAGGTGGGCTGTTTTGTCAACGCCCAGTGTAATCCAAGAGTGGCTAATACAGGAACACACAACTCTAAGATTACCTGTATGGAAGAAACAGCTCTGAATTTGTTGTAAAAGGGAACATAGTCGATAAACAATTGGGTTAATAATGAGAAGTTTTTACCCCAAGAAAGCAGCAGTGAAAATAGTACGCCCACCAAGAGTGCATTTCGCAAGGGCGAGCGAACATAAAAAACAGCCAAAAGTGCAAAAAAGAAAACTGTAATACCGATATAAGCAGGGGCCTCAAGTATGGGCTGAGTTCCCCAATAGGTTGGAATATTGGCGGAAAATTGTCTTGCCTGAGCGGAAGAAACCCCATTGGCAATTAAAAAATCGTATACACCGTGTTTTTCCCCTAAATCTTCACTGGATCCTCCACCCTGTACTCGGGGTATAATCAAGTTTAAACTTTCAAAAATACCATAACTGTACTCTGTGATGTATGCATAATCTAATCCCGTACTTTGTTCTTTTGGACTACCCTCTGGGGTTAACTTAAGTTCACTTTTACCACGGGTACTAAACTCAGAGTATTCTGCCGTTGCCAATAGTGGAGTGGCATTCAATCCTAAGGCAAGAATTCCAGAAAGAACAAGTAAACCAAGCCCTCGAAGGTAAGAGGTAACTTCATTGTTTTTATAGGATTTAAGCGTCCATACGACTACAAATATACCCAAGAGCAGGAGTAAATAGTAGGTCATCTGATAGTGGTTCGCACGAATTTGCATTCCAAGGGAAAGACCGCTCAACAGCACCCCCATAAAATAGTTTCGCCTAAACAACAAAACCACCCCTGCCAGCACAAAAGGGAAAAAACTTACCGCCAAAGCTTTGGTGTTATGACCCACCTGTAAAATGATCAACAAATAGGTTGAAAATCCAAATCCTAAAGCCCCAAACAAGGCAGTATGCCATGGAATTTTTAAGATGACAAGCAGCAAATACGATCCAAAGAGATATAAAAAAAGGATGTGCGCAGGTCGGGGCAAGATCCTAAAAAAGCGATAGATGGGACTCAGAAAATCCCCTGGATACTCTGCTCCGAGTTGATAGGTTGGCATTCCGCCGAAGGCATTATCAATCCAATAGGTCTCCTGGGTGGTGGCGGCTCGGTATGCTTTGAGTTGGCGAGACATTCCCTCATACTGTCTAATATCAGACTGAACAAGTGTTTTACCAGAAAGAACAGGGTAATAGAACACTAGCGACACTAAGGCAAAACCTACTACCACAATCCCGTGCAGGTAGGTTTTATCTCTGATCAAAGACTCAATCCAGTTCTTCATAATCGATATACTCTCCCATGGAATCGGAAGGAGATTTTGTTTTTTTGGGAGGGGTGGATTGTTTTGTCTGGTCTTGGGTAGTCGCCTTTTTGACAAAGCTCGACAACATCAGTTTGAACAAAAAAGGAGATAGTAAACGGAGGAGATAAATAGCTCCTAGAAAAATGAGAAAAAATTTGAAAAGTGCTCCCAAAACGGTTGTTTAATTCAAAAATAACCAATTCACTTCTATTGCAGAAAAATTATCTGCCAATAATACTTTTACCCTCTTAATTATAGACAAATCTCATGTATATTTGCAGCATGCTATTTCGGTCACCTACACTTTTGTTTCTCCTTGTTTCATTTGTAATTCATGCCCAATACACAGACCAAATTAATTCCAACAGACCGGGTGCCTCTATAGGGGCTTTTGCGGTGGGCAAAGATGTAGTTCAAGCAGAAGCTGGATTTGCCTTTAGAAACGATACACATGCCGGATACAACAATTCTACTTTTCGAGGAGGGGCAGGATTTCTTTCGCTTCGCTGGGGGTTTCTAAAGGAAACTTTGGAGCTCACGTATGAAGGTAGCTATCTACGCGGTACCTTAAATTCAAAAATTGCAAGTACCCCAATTCAGTATAACCAGAGAGGATTTTTACAAAATTTTATTGGAGTAAAGTACCTGATTTACGACCCTTTTAAAAAAGAGCGTCAGATCAATACCTACAGTTGGAAAGCCAACAATGGCTTTAAACTACGCGAATTGATCCCTGCCGTTTCGCTTACCTTTGGAGCCAATGTGAACTTTGAAAAAGACAACCCATTCCCCTACGGCAATCTTTTTGGCACCCTTTACCGCCCCATTCTTTTTCAAAATCTAGGCATCAGCCCCGATGAAGAACCTCCCCTGCATCTGAGAGGTACCTTGGCAACTCAATCTCATTTTCTCGGAACCTGGGTGTTTGTCACTAACTTTTCCTACGATCGCTATCTTTCCAAATATCCTTTAAAAAACTACATCCTTACGTTAACTCATACCCTAGACCCTTTATGGTCAGTCTATATTGAACATCAAGGAAGAAGCAGTGAACTGTTTACCGATTATTTATTCAGACTAGGGGCGGCCTATCTATGGAATGACAATTTTCAAATTGAAGCGACTTTGGGATCGTCTATAAAAAATACGCCTCATCAACTCTTTTTAAATGCAGGGATTTCCTACAGACTGGACTTCCATAAGGAGTTTATTTCAGCCGAAGAACTCCAAGAAAAAGAGTTAAAAAAACAAGAACGTCAACTGAAAAAAAATGCTAAAGCGGCTAAAAAAGTGAGTCGAAGAGTAAAAAGAAATTAAGTATGGATCAAGCCGTAACCATTAAAGTTGTACAAAACTCAAAAGATCTTGAGGCTTTTGTTCGTTTTCCATTTAGTTTGTATCAGAATAACCCCTATTGGGTGCCCCCTCTTATTAAGGAAGAAATTGAGACCCTAGATCCAAAAGTAAATCCAGTCTATCAAAATGCGGATGCGCGTTTTTTTCTTGCCTACAAAGGAGAAACCCTCGTAGGAAGAATTGCAGCCATGGTAAACTGGATTGAGGTAAATCAAGTCGGTAAAAATAAGGTTCGCTTTGGGTGGTATGACACCGTTGATGAGCTTGCTGTTTCTAAAATTTTACTCGAACAGGTGGTTGCTTTTGCGAAAGAACACAAACTAAGCCGAGTAGAAGGCCCTATGGGGTTATCAAACCTAGATAAGGCAGGGCTGCTCATCGAAGGGTTTGAAGAGCAAAACACCATGATCACCCTTTACAATGCTCCTTATTATCAGGAACATTTAAAGGCTTTAGGCTACAGCATGAACGCCAAATGGGTTGAATACGAAATTAAGATCGATGACTTTGAGGAATCTCCAGAAAAAGTAAAACGCTTTTCAAAATTGGTAATGGACCGGTACCAACTCAAATTGCTCCAATTTAAAAGTAAAAACGACATCCTTCCTTATGTCGATGAAATGTTTGATCTTTTAGGTAAAACCTACAATGAACTTCAAACCTATGTCCCAATTCAAAACTACCAGATTGAACATTATAAAAAACGCTATATCAAATTCATCCACCCTGATTTTATTAAATGTATCGTAGACCGCAAGGGGCAGCTTATCGCGTTTTCTATCACCATGCCTTCCTTTACAAAGGCACTCAAAAAAATTAACGGTACCATCAATCTTTTTAATTTTTTCTATTTGATCAACGCACTTCGCAAGAACAATCGTGCCTCTTTTTATTTGATCGGTATACATCCAGACTATCAGAATAAAGGAATTACAGCCATTATTTTTAATGAAATGCAAAAGCTGTTCAATAAGCGTAACATCCGTATTGTTGAAACCAATCCAGAGCTGGAAGAAAACACTGCCATTCAAAAACTCTGGAAAAATTACGAGCACAGGCTTCATAAAAAGCGTGCTACTTTTGTTAAAGATCTTTAATTCTACTTCATGCTCAGCGACGGCACCATCATAGCGTTATCAACACCACAAGGGAGTGGAGCCCTGGGTGTGATTCGCCTGTCTGGTCCGCTTGCGTTTGAAAAAACCCAACGCTTTTTTACCCCAAGAAGCGGTCAAAAGTGGGAAGACATCAAACCCAACCAAGCCCAACTGGGCACCTTTAAAAACAACTGTGCTCTGATCGATGAAGTCTTGGTTACGGCGTTTAAAGCACCCCATTCTTATACGGGAGAAGATGTGATAGAGCTTTCTTGCCACGGTTCACCCTACATTCTCCAACAGATTATTTCGTCCTATTTAGAGGAGGATATCCTACCTGCCCAAGCGGGGGAATTTACGCTAAGAGCCTATCTCAATAAAAAAATGGATTTGAGTCAGGCCGAAGCAGTCTCTGACCTTATTGCTTCGGAAAGTGCCGAAGCACATCGGATAGCCATGCAACAGCTGCGTGGTGGTTTTTCCAAAGGAATGGAAGCATTGCGTCAAAAGCTGATTGAGTTTAAAGCGTTAATTGAATTGGAATTAGATTTTAGCGAAGAAGAAATCAATTTTGCAGACAAAACCCAACTGGAGGCTCTTTTGACAGAACTCGAAAAAGAAATAAGCGAACTAAAAGATTCCTTTGCCTACGGAAATGTAATTAAGAAAGGCGTTCCGGTAGCCATTGCAGGAAAACCCAACGTGGGCAAATCCTCTTTACTCAACGCCCTTTTTAACGAAGAAAAAGCCATCGTTTCCCCTATAGCAGGCACCACCAGAGATTCTATAGAAGATACTTTGATACTGGATGGGGTGCAGTTTCGCTTTATCGATACTGCCGGATTGCGGCAAACAGATGATACCATAGAATCAATAGGGGTTGCTAAAACCAAGGAGAAAGTTGCTCAAGCCAGAATATTACTCTATCTCTACGATAAAACGACTACCGATTCCGTTTTGGTTGAAGAGTTAAAATCCCTGTATCACGACAATCTTAAGCTCGTTTTGGTTCAGAATAAAATTGATCTAGCCCCTGAAGGACATGATCTCGCCTTTGCTGAACTTTTAAAAAAACAACTCCCTGCTTCTATGGCTCCCAAGAGTATGGGTGTTTCGACTAAAAAAACAGATTCGTTACTCCCTCTAAAAAAAGAATTAGTAGAAACGGTTCAATCGTTGGGCAATTCAAATGGGATCATCATCAATAACACGCGCCACTACCACGCCCTTGAGAAAGCACTCAAGGCCATTGAACAGGTTAAAAAGGGACTCGAAATCGACCTGGCCGGCGATTTGTTAAGTATCGATCTAAAAGAGGCGATAGAGCACATTGGCGCCATTACAGGAGTGATCGATACCGATCAGGATGTACTGGGAACCATATTTAGCCAATTTTGTATTGGTAAGTAACGTCCTTTATAGAAATATATAGACCAAACCCAGATCTAAAATTGGAATTGATTCCAAAAGGATAAGGCAAACATTTTAATTGGATTTTAAAATGTATTTATCCGTAATTTTGGGTAATGAATACATTAGAAATTATAGGGTGGATTGCCACCACTTTTGTGATCTCCTCTTTTTTAATCAATGACATGATCCGCCTTAGAGCGGTAAATTTGGTAGGAGCGCTCTGCTGGTTAATTTATGGGATTTTAGCTACTGCCCCCTCCATCATTTTCCTCAATGTGGTGATTGTTTGCATCCAAGCGTACAAGCTTTGGGGTTTAGTAAAACGGAATAAAAATTAAACAAAGGCTTATTTTTTTACAAAAAACCAAAAAAAAATGTGTTTGCATTTTGCAATT
>Ga0255764_10003756_pt1 | contig 12020 bp, 10 predicted proteins | sample 071ome_30_FD_179964 | JGI IMG/M metagenome (GOLD analysis project Ga0255764, IMG submission 179964) | Coastal salt marsh microbial communities from the Groves Creek Marsh, Skidaway Island, Georgia - 071406AT metaG (version 2) | ecosystem: Environmental > Aquatic > Marine > Intertidal zone >... | reverse complement strand
CTATGGGACGCCTTTAACGGCTATCATATGGGACAGACAGCTGAAAATGTTGCTCAGAAATGGCAAATATCGCGTGAAGAACAGGATGCCTTTGCTGCTTCTTCACAGCAAAAAGCTGAAACTGCTCAGAAAAATGGTCGGTTCGAAGATGAGATAGTGCCTTTCTCCATCAAAACTAGAAAAGGCGAAATCATAGTTAATCAGGACGAACACCCAAAACATGGAACTACCACCGAAGGACTAGCTAGTCTTCGCCCAGCTTTCACAAAGGACGGGTCTGTTACTGCAGGCAATGCGTCTGGCATAAATGATGGTGGCGCGGCCGTCGTTTTAATGAGCCTAAAAGAAGCAGAGAAAAAGGGTCTTGAGCCATTAGCAATCATTCGTAGTTTTGCTCAAGCAGGCGTTGACCCTGCTCTGATGGGTTCCGGCCCAATTCCCGCTAGCCGGAAAGCTTTAGCTAAAGCAGGCTGGGAAGTTGAAGACTTAGACTTGATTGAAGCTAATGAGGCTTTTGCAGCTCAGGCATTGGCTGTTGGTAAGGATCTGGGATTTGACCCTGAAAAATTGAATGTTAACGGTGGCGCAATCGCCCTTGGGCATCCTATAGGCGCTTCCGGTTGCAGAGTTCTTATTACCCTACTGCATGAAATGAAGCGTCGAGATGTAAAGAAAGGCCTCACAACGCTCTGCATAGGGGGCGGCATGGGTGTGGCCATGTGTGTCGAGCGTCATTGAACAAGATCTCATGTCTAACGATCGGAGCTATCCATCAAGGCCTATAATCGGTGTTGGCGTCGTTGTCCTGCGTGGCGAAGAAGTTCTTCTTATCAAAAGAGGTAAACCGCCACGTATCGGTCAATGGAGTCTGCCTGGTGGCATGCAAGAACTTGGAGAAACTGCAGCAGAGGCAGCGCACCGAGAAGTGCTGGAAGAAACAGGCATCCGAATAAAGCTTGGCCAAGTACTAGATATAATCGACATCATCCGCCCAGATGATGATGGCCGGATTGAGACCCATTACACTCTAATCGATTACGCCGCTGAATATGCGTCAGGAATTCCTAGCGCTGGGGACGATGCGCTACACGCAGAATTTATAGCTCTCAATGAAATTAAAAAATTGGGAATGTGGGACGAAACAGTTCGAGTAATTGAACTAGCCAATGAATTAGCAGCCAAAAAATCAAAAAAATAATGGGCGCATCGTGATGGCCTTGGCAAAAAGGTTTTATGTTGATGCGTCTTTAATCTAAGAACTTATAGGCCCCCTGCCCGCTGGCTAATAAAGGTCCGTTTACCCCATCAAACAAGCGAGCCTCTGAAAAGAAAGTTGAGCGCCCCCTTTTGAGCACACGTCCTTCGCAGACCAGCTCATCACCTTTTGCTGCACCTATAAAATTACAGGACATTGAGACAGTAACAGCTTTCCTTCTTCGCTCACCATCAGGATCTTTATTGCCAGCAAACATCCCTGCGGAGTCAATTAAGGAAGAAATAACGCCTCCGTGAGGCCGACCCTGACGATTCATATGCTGCACACCAAGCTTGACACGAAATTGGCAGAAATTTGGTTCCCATATCGCCAAGTGAAATCCCATAACCGCCTCGTACCGTCCAGGGTCACCTTCAGGCAACTGATTGTCACTCATGTATTCTTTCCTGGTGGATCAAGCACAAGGCACACCGACGTGCCATGCGCATAAATTTTCCCCGCAGTATCAACCAAGCGCCCTTCCATAGAAAGCATGGTTCGTCCAGCGTGAACTACTCGACCTTCTGCACGAAGCGCTCCCACATCAGGCATTACACCACGAGTAAAATTCACTTTTAAATCTAGGCTAGTGTAAGGATAACCAGCATCTATCATTGTATGGCCCGCGCATCCCATGCAGCTATCCAAAAGTGTAGAGATCCAACCACCGTGAACCCGGCCAAGAGGATTAAAATACTCAGCTTTAGGGATCCCCTCCCAGGCAACAAACCCCTTTTCAACAACTACGAGCCGAAAATCCAACGTGCTCGCTATTTTGGGATGTGGCAACTTTCCATCTCGAATAGCGCAAAGGAAATCAAAACCTGAATACTTTAATGCTTCCTCTATCGGGATAGCACCATAGGTCGGGGTTTCTGTCACTCAGCCGCCTCGATCGTATCTTCAAAGGTCTTAAAGAAGCGACTTGCTGTGCCTTTTTGATTCTCATAGATCGATCCCTGCGATTTCGCATCGGGAAATGGCATCCGAATAGGAACATTCGCCATTCGAGGCATGGTGGTAGACTTTCCACGCACCATTCGAGCTTCCCAGGCGTTAAAGTCACCCTTCATTTTCGCAAGAGGCCAAGCATCGGCAGCAGCATACTCAGTGAGAAGCAATCTGCGCTGTCTATTTCCAGTGTTTAAAGCTGATCCGTGGACAGCACGCACATGATGAATAGTCATAGAGCCTGCAGGTGCAGTCAATTTATGAGCCCCCGAAACATCCAGACCTATACTAGTGGGATCGAAAGCCCCACAAAAGCATCCATCAGAATGATGATCATAAACGGGCCCCTTGTGGCTACCTGGCACCATCAACAGAGGTCCATTGGATTCATCACAGTCGTCCAACAAAATTCCCGTAGCCAATACATCATCATTTGTATGTGGGTAGAAGGCCCAATCTTGATGCCACTCAACAGGCGCTCCATACGATGCCGCCTTTATATTCATCTTACCGCCATAAACTCTAATATCAGGGCCAATAAGCTGGGCAACAATATCCGTAATATCTGGATCTCTGCAGAGATCCCAAAAATATGGAACGTGATTGTAAGGCTCTTTGATGCGTCTTACCCGAGGATTATCAGGCCTGTGGCTATCTTCTAAGTCATAAAGGTCATTATTCTGAGATACCCCACTTGCCCCAGCAATAATTGTATCTGTTTGCGCACGCAGCTCATTCAGCTTTTCTGGACTCAGAACACCCTCGACTACAACGTATCCATCATCATGGTACTTTGTGATCTGCTCATCAGTCAGCTTTATGCCCATAGTAACCTCCCAAAACAGATTTTATTCTTGTACGGATAGCCCTTCGTTGGCTAGAGCATTTTTAATAAGTGCTATCGTTTCATCAACGCCATATAACGCAATAAAGCTACCCATTCGCGGACCTGATGATTGTCCTAAAAGCACTTCATAGAGAGCTTGGAACCATTCTCGCAGATTTTCATATCCGTGCGTTTTACCGACATGATAGACAGCATTTTGCAACATCTCCGCAGACCGATCGTCCGCAGAAGCAAGTCTGTCACTAAGGTCAGCCATAGCGGCGCGTTCTGCAGCACTTGGAGCCCGATAGGCTTTTTCAGGTTTCACAAAATCTCGATAATACGCCAATGCATACCCTACTAATCGATCCAACATTGGTGCTGTCTCTGGAGTGAGCTCTGACGAATACCGCCCAATAAATCCCCAAAGTGTTGCTTTGTCTTCTGCGTTGCAGACTGCCGCTAGATTCAAAAGAAGAGAGAAAGAAAAGTCTCCCTCCGTCGCGGGCGGGTTTCCACCATGAATATGCCATGATGGGTTATCTAATTGTTTCTCTGGCTCCTGATTTCCATAGCCAGCTAAATGTTGACGATATTCGTCAACCGCCCGCGGTATAACATCAAAATAAAGTCGTTTTGCGGCAGTGGGCTTTTGAAACATAAACATCGACAAACTTTCAGGTGGCGCATAAGCAAGCCATTCCTCTACTGAAAGCCCATTACCTTTTGATTTCGAAATTTTTCCACCTTCGTTATCGAGGAATAATTCGTAGGTGAACCCTTCAGGAGGCTTTCCCCCAAGGATCCGACAAATTGAGGAAGACAACTTGACACTCTCAATCAAGTCTTTTCCCGACATTTCATAATCAACATCCAAGGCAAACCATCGCATGGCCCAGTCAGCTTTCCATTGCAGCTTGCAGTGCCCACCTGTGACAGGAGTTTCAACTAGTTTTCCATTATTTGGATCCACATAAACAATCGTACCCGCATCTGGCCGCACTTCTTTCGCTGGCACTTGAAGAACTTCACCTGTTTCTTCCGAAATTGGGAGAAATGGACAATAGGTCTCTCTGCGCTCCTGGCCAAGCGTCGGAAGAATTACTTTCATGACTTTGTCAAACTGACGAAGCATCGCCATCAAAGCCTGGTCAAACTCTCCAGATTTGTAACATTCAGTGGACGACTTGAATTCGTACTCAAACCCAAACTCGTCAAGAAATGCCCTTAAACGAGCATTATTATGAGCTCCAAAACTATCATGAGTTCCAAATGGGTCAGGTACTTGAGTTAGAGGTTTATTTAGATGTTTGGATAACATCTCTTTATTAGGCACATTATCCGGAACCTTCCGCAGGCCATCCATATCGTCCGAAAAAGCAAAGAGCCGCGTCGGAATATCTGATAATTCTGCAAAAGCACGTCTAACCATTGAGGTTCGCGCCACTTCACCAAAGGTACCAATGTGGGGCAATCCCGAAGGACCATAACCGGTTTCAAATAGAGCATAGCCTTTTTCAGACTTACTCTGCTCCATTCGCTTGAGCACTTTCCGTGCTTCTTGAAAGGGCCAAGCTCGAGCGTTTTCAGCATTTGCGTTCGGCATGGAATAGGAGATCCCGGGTTAGTGTCTAAGATCGGTTCCGAATAGCGACACACTGTTTCGGGAAAAACCGATTTCATCGGGGGTTTTATTAGTCGCAAGATGATTTGTTGCCAAGCTGTAGCGAAAAATAGTCTTCATCCACATCTCAATCCCTCGAACTTTAAAATTAAATATTTCTGAAAAACTTGCCCTTCTTGTTCGCCCCAGCCAAATTGCATGTTAGATTCCGCACACCAGCGGAGTGGAGGCCCTGATGCAGTTACGCAACGTTTCGCTAGACGATAAATATGTATTGGAAACCGGCAGTGCTTTTATGACAGGCACACAGGCTCTGGTGCGTTTACCAATGATACAAAGACAGCGTGACCTCGCCGCCGGCTTAAATACTGCGGGCTACATTTCTGGATATCGGGGTTCTCCGCTTGGTGCTTATGACCAGCAACTCTGGTCAGCTCGCAAACACTTAGCCGCTCATCACATAACATTCCGACCTGGCATAAATGAGGATTTAGCAGCGACCGCCGTATGGGGTGCCCAGCAAATAGAACACTCGGGTGAAGCAAAATACGATGGAGTGTTTGGTATATGGTACGGAAAAGGTCCGGGAGTTGATCGGTCAGGCGATGTATTCAAGCATGCAAATCAAGCCGGGTCCGCGCGACATGGTGGTGTTATCGCACTTGCCGGCGATGATCATATGGCCAAGTCATCAACTGTTGCCCATCAAAGCGAATTTGCTTTTGTCGATGCGTTAATTCCAATATTTTCACCTGCAGGGGTCCAAGAATTTTTGGACTATGGTCTTCATGGCTTTGCAATGTCTCGCTTCAGCGGACTGTGGGCCGGCTTTAAAGCAATTGGTGAAACAGTAGACTCATCAGCAGTTGTTGATCTTGATCCAGAGCGTGTTCGTCCATCCCTACCCCATTTTGAAATGCCAGAAGGCGGGCTTAATAATCGTCAAATAGTCACTGAATTTTTGATGCTCGAGGAAATTCTGCATCGATATAAGCTTCCTGCTGCTAAGGCCTATGCACGCGAAAATCGACTGGACCGTGTTGTTATAGGGGGTCCTGAAAGGCGAATTGGCGTAGTGACTGTTGGGAAGTCATATCTTGATGTCCGGCAAGCTTTTGATGAACTTGGACTAACCGAGGCAGAGGCCGCACGTCTCGGCATCTCTCTTTATAAGGTCGCGATGCCATGGCCGCTGGAGACTGAGGGAGCGCAGGCGTTTTGTGAAGGTTTAGACCTCGTCATGGTTGTTGAAGAAAAACGAGGATTAATTGAGCCTCAACTTAAGGAAGCTCTCTATGGAATTAGCGCTGACCGACGCCCAGTAATAATTGGCAAGCAGGATGAATCTGGAGATGAGTTATTTCCTGCTTATGGCGAACTTACGCCAGGGATTATAGCCCGTGCACTTGCTGATAGACTTAAAATTTCTGGCATAGACGAGCAAGGCCAACGTCGTATTGATGACGCTCTTGCACGATACGACAGACTGGATGCCTCAGCATCTGGCAACCAACCACCCTCTATGAGTAGAACGCCATACTTCTGTTCTGGTTGTCCCCACAACACATCTACAAAAGTGCCAGAAGGTAGTCGTGCTGGTGCGGGAATAGGCTGCCATTATATGGCGTTATGGATGGACAGAGACACGTCTGGCTTCACCCATATGGGTGCAGAGGGTGCCAACTGGGTTGGGCAAGCTCCATTTGTTGAAACAAAGCATATTTTCCAAAACATAGGTGACGGGACCTACAATCATTCTGGCTTGCTAGCTATCCGGCAGGCTGCTGCTGCTGGCGTAAATATCACATACAAGATCCTATATAATGACGCTGTCGCAATGACAGGCGGTCAGCCTCATGACGGCACTTTAACTGTTGCAGAAATCAGTCGACAGGTTCATGCCGAGGGGGCGAAGCGTATAGTCGTGGTAACAGACGAACCCGACAAATACCCCAGTGATTTTGGCTTCGCTCCCGGCGTAACAATTCATCACCGTCAAGAGTTGATGAAGGTACAGCGTGAATTACGCGAAACCCTGGGGTTAAGTGTTTTAATTTATGATCAAACCTGTGCTGCTGAAAAACGTCGTCGCCGTAAACGTGGAACATTCCCCAATCCTCCAAAGCGCGCATTCATTAATGAGCGCGTTTGCGAAGGCTGTGGTGATTGCGGAGTGAAATCAAATTGTGTCTCAGTGGCTCCAATAGAGACTGAATATGGACGTAAGCGACGCATTGATCAGTCAGCTTGCAATAAAGACTATTCTTGTATGCAGGGATTCTGTCCTTCCTTCGTTACTGTGCTGAATGGAGAGCCAAGAAAGTCACCACCCGTTGCTGAAGACCCACAACGCATCTTGCCCGTTCCTGATCTCCCCAGCCTAGAAAAGCCCTACGGGGTCCTATTAACCGGTATAGGTGGTACAGGCGTTGTGACAGTGAACGCTGTATTAGCAATGGCTGCTCATCTAGAAGGTAAAGCTGCTACAGTTCTCGACATGGCTGGGTTAGCGCAAAAAGGTGGGGCTGTCTGGTCTCACCTTCGAATTGCTCAAAAAGCTGATGATCTGCATGCAACACGCATAGCATTGGGTGGAGCAGATTTACTTCTTGGATGTGATATTGTGACTGCCGCTCAGCCCGACAGTATTTCAAAGCTAGAACGAGGGCAGTCCAAAGCTGTAATTAATACATATCGGCAATTCACTGGAGACTTTACCAGAGATCCAGATTTTCAATTTCCAACTGATGAATTGAAAAACCGAATTGAAGGTGGCGTAGGACCGAACTCTGCCTTCTTCCTTGATGGGACTGAGCTCGCAACGAAGCTTATGGGCGACTCAATTGCCACCAATCTATTTATGACTGGATATGCATGGCAAAAAGGCCTTATCCCTCTTGCACTCGATGCTATCTTAAAAGCAATTGAACTCAATGGTGTAGGCATCGAAATGAATACGCGTTCCTTCCATTGGGGCCGTATGGCAGCCTACGACCTTTCCAAAGTTGAGGCCGCGGCTGGGCCAAAACGAGAAATTAAAAAACCCTTAAACCTCGAAGAAACCATCGCGGATCGTATGTCGGAACTTACCGCATATCAAAACGCCCGATATGCCAAAAAATATAAGGCGCTCGTTAATAAGGTAACTGAAGCTGAGCAGGTAGTAGCGCCTGGTAAAACATCTTTAGCAATGGCTGCAGCCCGGTACGGGTACAAGCTTATGGCTTATAAAGATGAATACGAGGTTGCGCGCCTCTATTCTGATCCAAAATTCCGGGAGCGTTTAGAGGCTCAATTCGAAGGTAATTTAGAGCTGCGCTTTAATCTTGCACCACCCTTAATGTCTAAGATTGATCCCGTATCTGGAGAGCCAATCAAAAAAGAATTCGGCCCATCTATGGAAAAGTGGTTCCGGAGGCTCGCTAAGCTGAAAGCCTTGCGTGGTACTAAGCTGGATATCTTCGGTCGCACGGAAGAGCGCAAGCGCGAAAGGGCATTAATTAGCGAGTATTCTCAGCTAGTTGATAAGATTACAGCCAACCTTACAAAAGAAAATTATCAGTTTGCTATCGGTCTTTTGAGCATCCCCGAACACATCAGAGGATATGGACACATCAAACTACGCAACCTCGACATTGCTAAAGCAGAAGAAACCCGTCTTCTGGAAGCCTTTGACAACCCAAATAATGTTAAGCTTACTCAGGCCGCCGAGTGATGAAAACACTAGACGTTCAAGTTTGGCGAGGTGATAAAAACGGAAGTTTTGAACAATTCGAAGCCCCTGCTCAAGAAAATCAGACTGTCCTCGATGTAGTGACTTGGATACAGAGGAACGCTGATCCTAGCTTATCTTATAGGTTCGCGTGCAGAGTAGGCATGTGTGGATCATGTGCAATGACTGTTAACGGCCGGCCACGTTGGACCTGCCGCACCCACGTCTCACGTGTTGCAAAAGATGGAAAATTAAAAATAGAGCCACTATTAAATCTTCCAGTAATCAAAGATCTAGCAAGCGACCTTAAACCATTCTTTGATAAATGGAATGCAGCACGAGGTACCTTTGAAGCTGCAATAAAGAGAGAAGATCCTCTTATTCCAATCTCTCCAGATCAATCGGAACGAGCAGCTGCAAACGCGGCAATTGAATGTATCAACTGTGCCGTCTGCTACTCAGCCTGTGACATGGTTAGTTGGAAGCCATCCTATTTGGGCCCTGCAGCACTAAATAGAGCATGGGCAGCATGGAACGATGTACGTAATAACAATCGTTTGGATGTTTTAAAAGCTGTGTCAGATGATGCTGGATGCCATAACTGCCATAGTCATCAATCTTGTTCGGAACATTGCCCAGTTGGCCTGAATCCAACGATGTCTATTGCCGGTCTCAAACGGGCAACTTCAAAAGCCTTATTGAAAGGCGATCTGAAGTGATAACTGCGAAATTATATCTAATTCAGCGGATATCAGCTCTGTTAATGGCTCCGCTTGTAATTGCTCACCTCGTTGGAATAATCATGGCTGTGCAAGGAGGATTAACAGCAGACGAAATCTTAGGCCGAACACAAGGCTCTCTTGGATGGATGTGTTTTTATGGTGCTTTTGTGATCCTAGTCGCTGTTCATGGTACTATTGGTCTTCGGTCAATTTTAATTGAATGGACACCGCTCGCTAATCGTATTGTTGACGTCTTAGCTGCGGTATGGCTCATTTCAGCGCTAATTCTTGGGCTTCGAGCTGTAGTAGCGGTAACATGGTCATGATGAGGCCCACCAGAAAACATTCTGGATATTGGGCCTTTTTAGTCCACCGCTTGTCTGGCCTCGGGCTTGCCCTCTTTCTTCCATTACATTTCCTTGCTCTTGGTACCGCCATTCAAGGCGCAGCCAAATTGGACAGTTTTCTAGAATGGACCGAAAATCCAATAGCTAAATTTGCAGAGATAATTCTCGTCATACTTTTATCTGCTCATTTAACTGGTGGCCTGCGTCTGCTTGCTCTTGAGTTTTTACCATGGAGCGACAGGCAAAAAACTTGGATATCCATCGGAGCTGGCATCTCCCTCGCAGCAGGCCTCGCACTGCTTTTTAATTTGATTTGAGAGTAGCAATGGCTCAGATAACTCGATCTCGCGTTGATATCTTAATCTTAGGTTCCGGGGGGGCAGGTTTATTTGCGGCTCTTCATGCAGCAAAGGCAAATCCGGACCTGGAGATAGCTGTCGCTGTGAAAGGCTTGATGGGTAAATGTGGCTGCACGCGGATGGTGCAAGGCGGCTACAACGTTGCATTAGACCCTAGAGACAGTCTTGAACGACATTTCATGGATACAATTGTTGGAGGCAAATGGCTTCCACATCAGGACCTAGCTTGGACGCTCGTGGAACAAGCAGTCATTCGTATCCAAGAATTAGAAAATGAACTTGGGTGCTTCTTTGACCGAAACTCTGATGGCTCTCTTCATCAGAAAGCATTCGCCGGCCAAAGCTTTGACCGAACCGTTCATAAAGGAGACCTAACCGGTATCGAAATTGTAAATCGGCTCATGGAAAATGTGCTGGCGTTGCGTGTGCAACAACTCGAAGAGCATCGAGCATTAGCTTTAATCAAAGCAAAAGACGGCTCAGGCATTTCGGGCGTTATGATGACGGATATGCGCACCGGCGATTTCCACTTTGTACAAGCAAAAGCGGTTCTATTAGCTACAGGTGGAGGTCCAACGATGTACCTCTACCATACTCCATCTGGAGATAAGGCAAGCGATGGATACGCCATGGCACTTCGCGCCGGCCTTAGCCTTCGGGATATGGAAATGGTCCAATTCCACCCAACCGGGCTCCTAGCCGGACCAAACACCCGCATGACTGGGACAGTTCTGGAAGAAGGCCTACGAGGAGCCGGCGGATATCTGCTCAATGGAGAAGGCAATCGCTTTATGTTTGACTACCATGACCATGGTGAAAGAGCGACGCGGGATATTGTTTCACGTGCCATAGATGCCGAAATGCGGGCGGGTCGCACAACACCGATGGGGGGTGTTTACATCGAAATGAAACACCTAGGTCCAGAAGCAGTTCGAACACAATTTAAAGGTATGGTTGATCGCTGTAATGATTGTGGCTTTGATCTTGCATCTGGTCGTGTTGAAGTTGTTCCAACCGCTCATTACATGATGGGTGGAGTAGAATTTGAACCCGGGTGCACCACGGAAATTCCTGGACTTTATGTGGCTGGTGAAGACGCTGGAGGAGTTCACGGCGCAAACCGTTTAGGGGGAAATGGTGTTGCAAATTCCACCGTTTTTGGCGGCTTGGCAGGGGATGAGATGGCAAAGGCTCTCGCGGCAAGACAGCACGACTGGTCGGATCCTGATGAAGCCGAGATTGATAATTGTGTTGCGACCGTCCTAGCTCCCTTTGGCAAACCAACTGGCGACGTCAACAGCATCAGAGAACGGTTATATACCTTGATGTGGGATGATGTCGGGATAATTCGGGATGCAAACAGCCTTGAAAGAGGAGCATCCAGCCTCTCAAGCCTTAAAGAAGAGTTAAAAAATACAGGCATTGCTGACACAGGTCGCGCTTTTAATCTTTCATGGCATGACTGGCTAAATCTAGAAAGTCAGATCCTCGCTTCAGAAGCTATTTGCGAAGCGGCCAGGGGACGAGAGGACTCACGTGGCGCTCATTTTCGAAGTGATTTTCCAGAGACAGGTAACCTTATGAGCACTCATTATACGAGTGTAAAAATGGCATCCAATGGAGAACTCTCCGTTACCAGCAAGCCTGTTGATTTTAATATAGTGAAGCCAGGAGATAGCTTGATTGATGACGATGCCGGCGCTCCACCAATACTCGCAGCTGTGTGAAAAACCTGATACGCTCATCCTGACGCATTAGGCTGGAAGATAATTATGATCCCAATATCTACTGTCGAGGCGGCGGCATATGATGCGATGTGTAAAGCTGCCATTGAAATTCCCGACGATTACCTAACTGGTCTCAAAGCGCTTGTCGCAACAGAACAAGGTGACCTATCCCACTTTGTTCTAGAGGCGATGCTAGAAAATTATGAGGCAGCGAAGACCGACCGCCGAGCTATGTGTGCGGATACTGGGGTTCCAAGGTACTACGTAAAAACAGGCAATGAGGCTGTTATCGAAGGTGGGTTTGTTGCTATTGAAGCGGCACTTCGGGGGGCTTGTGCTCGGGCAACCCATGACGTGCCGCTTCGGCCAAATCGCGTCCACCCTCTTTCCCGACACGACAACAATAATAATGTTGGCCTGAACGCACCAGAAATCGAATACTCCTTTGAACCCGATGCAGACTGGATTGAAATAACAACAGTCCATAAAGGAGGTCT
>Ga0255764_10003753_pt1 | contig 12023 bp, 6 predicted proteins | sample 071ome_30_FD_179964 | JGI IMG/M metagenome (GOLD analysis project Ga0255764, IMG submission 179964) | Coastal salt marsh microbial communities from the Groves Creek Marsh, Skidaway Island, Georgia - 071406AT metaG (version 2) | ecosystem: Environmental > Aquatic > Marine > Intertidal zone > Salt... | reverse complement strand
TTTTTGTCTCTCAGGGATATGAAAACGCCACGATCGATGCTATCGCGGCGAAAGCGGGTTTGACCAAGGGTGCGGTCTACTTTTACTTCAAAGGGAAGGCGGCCCTGCTGCATGCATTGCTGGATGAAGCTGAAGCTTTGTATGCCGACATCTTCACGCGAATGCGTGCCTCACCAGATGGGCCGGTAGAGCAATTACGGATGTTTGTGGATTGGTGCGCGGCAACAGGGGCAAAAAATCAGGAGCTGTTGGTGCTGCCCATACTGGTCTCTCTGCAAGCACTCGGGCGAGATCCGACCATAGCGGCGCATGTCGGCAGAATGTATGACCGCTACCACGCGGAGATGAGTCGAATAGCCACCGAAGGTCAGGCCCTTGGCGTGTTCGACGATAAGGTAGCGATACGGGAGCGAGCAGCCGTATTGGTGGCGCTTACCGACGGGATGCTACTTGAGTGGTATCGGTTTGCCGATGTGTTGGATGGTCGGGCTTTGGCAGAAAGTGCCAAGGCGCAAATTCTGCATGGGCTGGGCGTGTCTGCCTAACCAGCCAAGACGCGGGCTGATTTTTCGAGAGTGTCGACGGCCTCGCTCCAAATCATGTTTTTCCAGTCGTCAAATTCGGGGTACATCACCCGACGCAGTTCGGCTTTGATCGCCTTGCCCTGATCTGAATTCAAATCGCCGTAGGCATGGAGCCAGTTATCTTTTTGGTGAGCCCCAAGTACCTCATCGGGCGGATAAGTGCCATATTCGATGACAAAGGCATAGGTCAGTTTGTCGGGCAAAATCCAATCCATCGCCAGCACGATGGGGCCTTCGGGATCAACGGGGAGATCTTCATCGAATTTCTCTTTAACTGCGGTCGATCGCATGGTGGCCCCAAATTCATTGTCTAAGGCGCCAAAGCGCGGGTCCTCTTGCGGGTAACCGTGAACAAGATACGGCACGCCGTAGGGCCCCAAGCCCGTATGCACATCTATGAGCAAAACCGTTTTCTGATTGGTGAGCCAGCGCCGGAGCCCCGCCACCATCACTTCCCGTGACCAAGTGGGTTTGGTGTCGCCATAGAAAAGTCCATCGGCGTGGGAGCGTTGCCCGCCCAGCATGGCAGCCATGTAGCCGATGTCACCGTGTGTTGCGCGGTAATCAGCCAAGATCTGTTTAGCCTGAGCATCATCGAGTTCTCTCGGGACAAAGGCGTCGTGTAAGGCGTCGTACTCAGGGTTGCCACGCAGCGGTTGATCGAAGTCGACATAGTTACGATTCAGGTCCACGTTGCCCTCGGTGGTTCTCCGCGTCCAGGCAAAGCCATAGGGATTATGCGCGTGGACCAGAACCACACGGTGGCTCGCGTACAGTGCGCGGAGTTCGGGTGAGCTGAGAAACCCTAGCTGGCAGGCAGATCCGGTATATCCTTCTGGGCCGTGGGTCCCGCTAATGATAACCAGTGCCGAGGCCGCGTCGCTGGGTCCGCCCACGGCAAAGTCCATGGCCAGCGCTTCGCCTGTGGGGCCCTCAATGTCGAGCACTTCTGAATGAACGCTGAACCCACTGGCGTGAGCCGCGTCCGTAAACCGCGCGCGGGCCTCTGCATAGGAGGTAGAGAACAGGGACGAGGGATCCATAGCAAGACGCCTGCCAGTCGATTAAGTAACAGCTAGCATGTCTATCGAACTGAGGGGAAACAAGCCTCCAACATTGAATGACAGGCTATTTGCTGAAATTGCTATCTCGCCGTAGGGTAACTTTGTTCAGGGTAAGTGTGATCTGCCGCGGTGAAGGTATCTATTGGCTCTGTTGTCTTTCGGCTGCTCGGGTATCTCCGTGCTCCGAACGCCAGAGACGAGTAAAACAACAAAATCGGGAGGCACTATGCAGGCACGTCACAGTTTGGTTCTCGCGAGTTTTCTCGCCCTTTTTATTGCGTATCTTGATCGCGTCAATATCTCGGTGGCGGCCATTGCGATGCAGGAGACGCTGTCTTGGAGCGAGACTGAAAAGGGTTTCGTGCTCTCGTCTTTTTTTATTGGCTATATGGCAGCCCAGATCCTGGGAGGTGTACTGGCCGACAAGTATGGTGGCAAGCGTGTCTTGCTCTGGTCGTTGGTGGCGTGGTCGGTCTTCACGCTTTTAACGCCGGTTGCGGCTTCTGCGTCTTTCCTGGCTCTGATCTTGGTCAGGATTGGCCTGGGCCTCGGCGAGGCGCCGCTGAGTCCGGCTGTGCTCAGTTTGTTTGGGCGCTGGATCCCGGAGAACGAGCGCTCGAGGTCGGTGGCGATCTACTCCAGTGCCGCGATAGCCGGCACCATAGCGGCGCTCCTGGTGACCGGTTTTGCCGTTTCACGTTTTGGTTGGCAATCGGTTTTCTATGGTTTCGGCGCGATTGGCCTGATCTATGCCCTCTGGCTCAACCGGGTGGTGTATGAGACGCCCGACGCACATCCCAACGTATCTGCAGATGAGCGCACTTTGTTGGCAGGAAGCGTGGTCTCTCAAGAGCGAACCCCGATTCCCTGGAAAACCATTTGGTCGTTGCCTGCCATTTGGGCGTTATTGATCACGTTTTTCTGCACCAGCTGGAGCCTGTATGTCTTCATGTCATGGATGCCGAGCTATTTTTCTTCCGTTCACGGGCTCGACATTAGCAGCGCGGGGATCTACACAATGGCACCGTGGGCTGCAATGTTTGTGATGATGAATGTGGCGGGGTGGATTGCCGACAGCTTGATCTCCCGACAGTGGGATATCACGACGGTGAGAAAGTTGATGCAAACGATCGGGCTACTCGGTTCCGCGACGTTCCTTTATCTGACGCGTTTCGTGACGACGCCCGACATGGCGCTTTTGTCTCTCTGTGGCGCACTGGGCTTGCTTGCCTTTGCCTATTCGGGTTCCGCACCCAACGTGCTTGATATTGCACCGCGATTTGGCGGCGTTGTTTTCGGCGTCATGAACACGCTGGGCACGCTTCCCGGCATCATCGGGGTGGCGATGGCGGGCTGGTTGGTGGACACCACAGGGTCCTACGACTCCGTGCTTTTGCTCGCGGCCAGCGTGAGCATATTTGGCGCAGTGGTATACATCTTATTCGGGAGTGCGAAGCAGCTCGTCGACTGACCCACCCGCACTCAGTTGGAGACGGGGGAGGGTGCTGTCGCCGGCAGCTCAAATGCTGCCAGTTGGGGTAGAGATTTGTCGTATTTCTCGACCTCGACCATGCAGGTATGTGCCGAGCAACCCTGAGCCAGCATCGATGTGCCAATATCGGGGGTTAATGCGTTGGGGTTGCCGTGTACCTCGAGGATCTCGCCGTCGATCTTTTGAGCATCAAACCACGCGCCGGTGGGCAGTTCGACGACTCCCGGCATCACATCCTCCGAGATGAGCACGCCAGCGAGACAGGCCCCCCGGCCGTTGAATATCCTGACGATGTCATGCTGTGCCAGTCCGCGGGCGGAGGCATCTGCGGGGTTAACCCGAGCGGCTTCCCGACCCAAGATCTTTGATTCCTGACTGGCTCGTCCATGATCGAACTGACTATGGAGTTTGTGTTTGGGTTGATTTGATATCAGATGCAGGGGGTATTCAGACGACGCGTTTCCCAGCCACTCGTCGCGCTCAAACCAGCGCGGGTGACCCGCACAGTCGGGGTACTGAAATGAATCTATCTTTTCGGAAAAGATCTCGATTTTGCCGCTCGGGGTTTTCAGCGGATATTTTTTGGGGTCCTTGCGAAATTTTTCGAGCATGAACTCTGCATCGGGCAGCTGATCGCCAAAACCAATTTGCTGTCCCTGCCAAAAGTCGTCGAAGTCGGGGAGTGAGACTCCCGCCGCGGCGGCATTGTTTTGGGTTTGTCCGTAAAGCTGCCGCACCCAGCCCATTTCGTCACGCTGCAGGGTAAACGCTGGTGCGAAGCCCAGTTTTTCGGCGAGTGCCGAAAACACCTCATAGTCACTCCGAGCGTCGGCATAAGGAGGCGTTGCCGCGTGCATCGGCGTCAGATACTCATCGTAGGCGCTCCCGCCGATATCGTTGCGCTCCAGAAAAGTGCTGATTGGAAAGACAATGTCTGCGTGTCGAGCAGTAGCCGTCCAGAATGATTCGTTAACAATGATGGTTTGCGGCTTTTGCCAGGCGCGGCGCAGGCGATTTAAGTCTTGATGGTGGTGGTAGGGATTGCCGCCGGCCCAGTAGATCAGCTGCACGTTCGGGTACGTTAATTGGTGACCGTTGTAATCGAAGGCTTCTCCCGGCTTCTCCAGCATGTCGGCAATGCGTGCCACGGGAATAAAATGGTGCTCGGCAGCGACGCGTTCGCCAACCTCTTCACCAAATGTACCGATGCGAAAATTCGGAATTTTTCTCCCGCCGAAACCCATGTTATGGATGCAGCCATAGCCGTATCCAATGCCGGCGCCGGGTAGTCCGATAAATCCCAGCATTGCCCCTAGCACGGTCACCATCCACCAGGTTTGTTCGCCAAAGATTTGGCGCTGCAAGGACCAGCTCACGCTGATTAAGCTGGGGGCGTCACTGGCAGCTCGTGCTAGGTCAATGATGGTGTCCTCTGCTACGCCAGACAGAGTGCTTGCCCAGCGCGCTGTTTTGGGAACGCCATCTGTTTCGCCAATGAGATAGGGGATGAATCTGTCGAAGCCGGTGGTGTATTTCTCGAGAAAGTTCGCGTCGTATCGACTCTCAACGTAGAGAACATGTGCCATACCAAGCATGATCGCCGTGTCTGAACCGGGCCGGCAGGGTATCCATTGCGCTTCCAACTCCGCGACCGTGTCATCCTTGAGTGGGCTGATATTGACGATACGTACGCCCGCCTCGCGCAGTTGCCGCAATTGTGTTCTGGCCGAATGGCTGCCCAGACCGCCAGCATTGACTTGAGCATTTTTAATCGCTGCACCACCGAAGAGAATCATGGTTTTGCTGTGCCGTGCTATCTCTGCTGGCGCCGGTGATTCTCGCAGAAGGGCAAGAAGCGGGAAGCCGAGAATGTGTTTGATGATGACTTCGGCGGCGGCCGCTGAATAGGAATTGACTGACGACACGTAGCCGCCACCAAGCCGCAGAAAGCGATGGATCTGACTTTGCGCGTGGTGAAACCGTCCTGCGCTGGCCCAGCCATAGGAGCCACCGTAAATACTGTTGGGCCCAAGTTCCCTCCAACAGGTCCCCAGCCGCTCGGCGGTAATGGAAATGGCTTGGTCCCAACTCACCGCAATGAAAGGCTCCTCGCCTCGTTTGCCGTTGGACTCTTGGGTCGGGTTATTTAGATACCCCTCGCGGATCATCGGCTGCGCCACTCTTACATTGGGATCAGCGTTGTCGAGCAGGGACTGCCCAATGTTTGAGGGCTCCATGTCTGCACTGTAGGGGAGCACGGCGGTCACTTGGCCGTCCCGGGTCGCGACCCGAAAATTACCCCAATGGGAGCAGGTGGGTGAGAGTCGGTCCTGACTCATAGTGAGGTCGCCGCGCGCCTGCGTGCCCAGGCGCGCACCATGGGATGGGCCTCAGGCAGCGACTTTGGCAACCGATGTGCTCCAAGCATCCAGTAGGCCGGCCAGTTTCTCCTTGTAGGCGTCGACGGATGCCAGCTTGATATGGCCATAGCCCCGTACCGACATTGGTAACGCGGCGATCTCTATCAGTGCGTCGGCATTATCCGGGGTCAGTTCTGCAACCAAACGTTCGATCAATCTCTGATAGTCCTCGATTAGCTGGCGCTCGAGTCGTCTCTCGGCGGTATATCCGAATGGATCAAAGCGGGTATGCCGCAAGCGTTTGCCTTTGGCGAGTAGCTTAAAGACATTAAGCATCCACCCACCAAACCGGATTTTCTGCGGTCTGCCTGTCGCTTGGTCAATTCTGGATATCAGGGGCGGCGCCAGATTGAAGGCGAGGCGCACGTTACCCTCAAACTGCTGCTTTATACTTTCCAAAAACGCCGGTGAACTTTGCAGGCGGGCGACCTCGTACTCGTCCTTGTAGGCCATCAGTTTGAACAATGCTTGGGCAATAACATCAGACAGCGGCTGGTTGTGGCCGACCGCCCGTTCAATTTGCTGATCCATTGCCGTCAGCCATTGTGTATAGCCCGCCGCGTAGGATGAATCCTGGTACTCGCACAGCTCGTCTGCCAATCTTTCTGACAACGGACGCTGGCGCTCAGCGTCCAGAAACTTCACCACGGTAGTATCTTTCGCAAGTAGCTCATCGATCAGCGCCGGCTGGTTCGCCAGTGCGCGACCCCACTCAAAGGCGGTCTGATTCCATTCGACAGCAATACCATTAAGCTCAAGCGCGCCGCGGATGGCCTCGCGCGAGATGGGTAACCACCCTTTTTGCCAGGCATAACCCGTGACAATGAGATTCGCTGCGAGGGTGTCGCCCAAAACTGAGAGAGCGAGCTGCGACGCAGGTATGAGTGCTAGCGCTTCCTTGTTTGTGGAGCCGATTAAGCGCGACTGTAATGTATCAATCGGGAAACCGAGGTCTGCATTCTGCGTAAAATCGCCCGTGAATTGATTGGCGGTGTTTACCACGCCAGCGGTGCGCTCAGTATCCAGTGCCGGGTTGATCTTATCGTGGCCCGATACCAGTATGTCGCAGGCCAACAAGGTGTCGGTTGCTGCGCTATTTATGCGTGGGGCATGGATATCCTCACGGTTTTTGGCCAGTCGGATGTGTGTAATCACCGAGCCACCTTTTTGCGCGAAACCCAGCTGATCGACAACGCTCACAGCGGTGCCGTCGATGTGGGCCGCCATGCCCAGTATGGCACCTATAGTCACGATGCCTGTGCCGCCGACACCTGTGATGAGCACATTGAAGCTTCGGTTCTCAGGTAACGGTTTTAGGTCCGGTAAGGGGATCCCGTCTGGGAGTTGCGCACGATCTCCCGAGGTTTGAGCGCCCCCCCGGAGCTTGCCTCCCTCGACCGTAACGAAGCTGGGACAAAAACCATCGACACAGGAGTAATCCTTATTGCAGCTGGACTGATCGATTGCCCTTTTTCTGCCAAAGGGGGTTTCGAGCGGCTGCAGAGACGTGCAGTTTGAGGCAACCCCACAGTCGCCGCAGCCCTCGCAGACGCGATGGTTGATAACGAATCGCTTGGCGGGATCCGGGTACGTTCCTCTTTTTCGCCGGCGCCGTTTTTCCGAAGCGCAGGTTTGATCATAAATGATCAGTGTGACGCCCTCGATTTCGCGACATTCTCTTTGCACCACGTCGAGCGCTTTTCGATGATGGATTGTGGTGCCGCGTGCAAACTGATAACCCGAGCGATACTTTTCTGGCTCGTCTGACACAATCGCAATGCGCTTGACTCCCTCGTGCAGCGCCTGATGCGTAATTTGATCGACGCTAAGTTGCCCGTCGACGGGTTGTCCTCCCGTCATGGCGACAGCATCGTTGAAGAGAAGCTTATAGGTGATATTGATGCCCGCACTGACAGCGGCTCTGATCGCCAGGGACCCCGAGTGAAAGTAGGTGCCGTCTCCCAGATTCTGAAAAATATGCTGGGTCTTTACGAACGGTTGCTGGCCGATCCAAGTGATTCCTTCGCCACCCATTTGGCAGAAGGTGTAGGTTTCCCGATTCATCCAAGTGACCATGTAATGGCAGCCAACGCCGCCCTGACCACGACTGCCTTCGGGAATTTTGGTGGACGTATTGTGGGGGCAGCCAGAGCAAAAATAAGGAATACGTTGCAGGCTCAGCGGATCGAGGGTGCCGGAACGGGCTGCAGCGCCTTTGATGCGCTCCAGTCGGGATACCGCGGTGGACGCCTCGCGTATATCAATGACTCGCGCCAGAGCGCCCGCGATGTGGTCCGTGGTAATGGGTTGATCGTTGGGCAATAGGGGTTGCCCGTTCTCGTCAGATCTCCCCAGTAGTGCGGGCCGCTCCCCGTTCGCGATGTTATAGCAGGCCTCACGGAAACCTGTAGCGAGCAAGTCTCGCTTTTCCTCCACGATCAGTATTTTGTCCAGGCCACGCGCAAAATCCCGGTAGGTGTCGAGGTCGAAGGGGAACGGCATCCCCACTTTCAGGATTTTGATGCCGAGCTTGGCGATGGCGCCGCGATCGAGTCCCAAATCCTGGAAAGCCTGTAAGGTGTCGCGCCAACTCTTGCCCATGGACACAATACCGATTCTGGGGTTCTCGCAATCATGGCTAACGTAATTCAGCGCGTTGGCGCGAGAGAAGGCGATGGCGGCGGGGAGCCGGTATCGTTTGATGCGAGCCTCTTGCTCGTAGACTGAATCGGCCAGAAATGCATTCACGCCCTCTGCCGGGAATTCAAAGTCGGGCAGGGTGATGCGGGAGCGATTTATATCAGCGCTGATGGTGGCGGATGTTTCAATCGTCTCTGGCAGTAACTTGAATCCCACCCAGGCTCCACAGAACCGCGACAAGGCATAGCCGAGCAACCCAAGATCGATCACTTCCTGAATGTCCGCCGGGTACAGCACCGGCATGAACTGATCCTGAAACAGGAGCTCCGAGCTGTAGTTGTTGATCGTGGACGTCATGTTGTGGTCGTCGCCGACACATATCAGCACGCCACCCTGTTTGTCGGCACCATGCCAGTTGCCCTGGCGCAGTGCGTCTATGGATTGGTCCAGGCCGGGTCCCTTGCCATACCACATGCCAAAGACACCGTCATAACGCGCATCGTTATAGTAATTCGTTTGCTGGGTGCCCCAGACGGAGGTCATGGCGAGATGCTCGTTGGTGCCGGGCCAGAAGGTGATGTGGTTCTCGGGTAGAAGTGCGCCGGCGCGCCATAGCTCCTCGTCGATTGCAGTCATGGGGGAGCCGCGGTAACCCGACACAAATCCCCCGGTATTGAGACCGGCTGCCGCATCGCGCTGTCGCTGCAGTAACAGCAAGCGTACCATCGCCTGACTGCCACGCAGATGAATCAAGCCCTCGTATTGGGTGTAGCGGTCGGTTAGCGAGACTTTGTGTTTCGTCATGATTGCTTTAATTCGCACGTAATAGCCGATCACAGTATCTAACCGGTGCGAGAGAGTGCTGTCCAAATCGGCAAAAAAGTGTTCAAGGCTTGCTTTCTCTGCATTCAGCAGGTGAACCGGAGGCCAGTCGGGACAATAATGATCACATCTGCTCTGAGAGAAAAGAGACCAACTCCATGGGCCCTCTGAAAGATATTCGAGTGATAGAGATGGCCGGCCTAGGCGCTGGCCCATTGTGTGGAATGATGCTGGCTGACATGGGCGCAGAGGTTCTGCTGATCGACAAGCCGGGCCGGCCCTCGCCAGAAGCGCTTATTCATGTTGACAAAATAGATCCTCTCAATCGCAGTAAACGACGCGTGTGTCTGAACTTAAAAACCGCATCCCACGTGACGCTTCTCAAGGAAATCATCGGGTTGTCTGACGTATTAATCGAGTCCTACCGGCCGGGTGTGATGGAGCGGCTTGGTTTGGGGCCAGATGCATGCCTGACTAGCAACCCCAGGTTGGTTTATGCGCGACTTACTGGCTGGGGGCAAACCGGGCCCATGTCGGATAAGGCGGGCCATGACCCCAATTATGTGGCCGCCACTGGGGCCTTGTATCACGCCGGTAGCATGGGTGCCCCGCCAGTAACGCCACCCACTTTATTGGGTGATGCATCCGCGGCAGCGCTACTGGTGGCCGGGATATCTGCGGCGTTGGTCTCAGCTGAAAAAACGGGTCACGGACAGGTATTGGACGCAGCCATTGCAGAATGTACAAACTACCTAACAACCTACGCCAAGAGCTTTTATCAAGCCGGGCAATTGACCGACGAGCGCGGCGGCGCGTGGCTGGATGGCGCCGCGCCTTGGAACGCTACTTACGTCACAAGTGATGGAGGCTACATGGTGGTGGCCGCCATTGAGTCTAAGTTTTATGAGGCACTTTTGTCGGCTCTGGATTTGGACGAACACCCGTTATTTGTCAACGCAGGGCAGTGGGATCAGGAAGCATGGCCCGAGCAGCACGCTATGTTGGCAGCGAGGTTTGCCGCTAACAGCCGGGCTCACTGGAGTGATGTATTTCTCAATGCCGATGCCTGCGTATCGCCCGCGCTAACCTATGGCGAGAGCCACCTCCACCCCCAATTTGCCCACCGAGAAGCCCATTGGGTTGAGGAGGGGCAGGTTTTTCCCGCGCCCGCGCCGCGTTTCTCGCTCACGCCTTTTTTAGCTACTGAAAAAACAGAAAATAACGATATAAAACAATATTTTACTGAGATTGGCATCAGTGAAGCCTTAATTTCGGCGTGGCAGTCTGAACCGTAACCTCTTACGACTGGTGCAGATCAATGAGGGCGTAAGCGCTTTCGGGTCATTGCCCCTTGTGCCGGTGACATGCCTTGTACCGGAAATGACATGCCTCGCATCTCGCCTGTCTTCATAATTCTGGCAAGTTGTGACACGGTGCATCGGGTGAAGGCGGGCTCTGGGTGAGGCCTTGAGCATGGCCGATGGCCGATGGCCGATGTCCTAAAGTCGCATTCGCGGTCTATTCCACTGTCGCTCGGTATAACCGAGGACGAGGTGTTTCATGAATTTCCAGCTCTCAGAAGAGCAACTTCTCCTCATTGCGGGTTTTCAAAAATTTCTTGATCGGGAGGTCAAGCCGCTTGCGCTTCGCTACCGAGACGAGCTCATCCCCGTATCCGAAATGCAGTCTATTCAGCGGGCCATGATCGACTTTGGCGCAGGTGCCGCCGTGGTCGACGAGCAGTTGGGTGGGCTAGGTGTAGATGCGGTGACTAGCGGACTTCTACAGTTTGAGCTGTCTCGTAGCTCTCCAGATATTGCTGTGACCGCTCTGATTCAAAACATTGTAGGAAAGCTGCTCAAGTATGTTCCCGAGCCGCTCAGGGAGCGTTACATAGAGGATGTATTGTCGGTAAATCGATTTGGGTGTGTCGGCATGTCTGAGCCCGATGCGGGATCGCAGGTGACGGCGGTGCGCTGCAGGGCATCCGAGGATGGCGACGATTACATCATCAATGGCGAGAAACTGTGGATATCCAATGGCGGGTATTCGGACTTTATGTTTCTACTCGCGCGTTTTAATGATGACCCGGTCGGCGGGTTGGGCCTGATTTTGGTTGAGCGCAAGGACGGCTACGAAACCCGCGACATTGAAAAAATGGGGCTTAACAGTCAATCCACTGCGCAGGTCAGTTTTCAGGATGTCCGCGTTCCTAAAACGAATCTGATGGTGCCGCCGGGCGAGGCGATGAAGACGTTGTTCATCTCCCTGGCGGGATCTCGCCCACTGGTAAGTTTGATGGCGCTGGGTGTCGCGCAGGCCGCTCTGGACGAATCCATTCGTTACGCACAGGACCGCACGCAGTTTGGCAAACCGATTGCCGGCCATCAGCTAATTTCGGCGAAGATTGGCGAGATGGCCACCAAAGTCGAAGCAGGCAAGTTATTGGCACTCAAAGCCCTATCGCAGGTTGACCGTGGTGAGCGGTCAGATCTCAGCGCCGCTATGTCAAAATGGTTTGGCACGCAAATGGCGTGCGAGGTTGTGGCAGAGGCCATGCAAATCCACGGCGGCAACGGTATAACCAAGGAGTATCCCATCGAGTATATGTACCGGGCAGTTCGTCCGTTTATGGTGACCGAGGGCACCAATGAAATTCAGAAACTGTCTATCGGCCGCGCTCTCACCGGCATTGACGCTTTTGGATAAGAAATAGTGGCGATAACCGATACCCAATCGATGATGGTGGCCACTGCAGAGGCGGTAGCGCAGCAGTTTGGGCCCGAGTATTGGCGCGAACACGATGAAAATGAGACTTACCCGGAGGCGTTTATTTCTGCTCTGGGTGAGCAGGGTTTCTTTGGAGTCACCGTCCCCGAGCCGCTCGGTGGCAGCGGGCAAGGGTTGTCAGAGCTGGTGCTGGTCATGGAGGCGCTCTGTCGCGGTGGTGGCGGCGGCGGTCCGGCGCTGGGCTATTTGTTTGGCTTGTTGGGCACGATGA
>Ga0255764_10003748_pt1 | contig 12034 bp, 11 predicted proteins | sample 071ome_30_FD_179964 | JGI IMG/M metagenome (GOLD analysis project Ga0255764, IMG submission 179964) | Coastal salt marsh microbial communities from the Groves Creek Marsh, Skidaway Island, Georgia - 071406AT metaG (version 2) | ecosystem: Environmental > Aquatic > Marine > Intertidal zone >... | reverse complement strand
GCGTACTCACTGCGAGGAGTTATTTTTGTTGGTAGATCTTTTGTTGAGCAAATCAGCGCTGTTGAGTGTGTGTGCTCAAGCCCTCCATAACCATCAGTTACTGCGTTAACGAGGAATGTGTACCTATCAATAGGAAGATCTTCCCAGAAGTCAGACTGGGTCTCGACGATTTTTTTAATATCCCGACGTAGTCTCTCGAGGTCGACATTGTCGAGTCCTGTCACGACAATTTCGTGGGGAACATTCTTGACCTTGAATGTCGTTTTTTTAAAGTCACCGATCTCGAACGGATGTTCTATCAGTGAGTCGTAACTTGGGCTAGTGTATGTTCCGAATCCATCGGCTTTGATTCGTTTCGCTTGCATCGCCGTGGCGACGCGCCAGTCATTGGAACGTGACAGCCATTTTGGTTTGTTGATAATAACGTCATGATTGTCGTTTTCCAACTCTTTGACTTTTAGGAAAAGACTGGTGCCGTTGAAGAATCCTCGATATTGATCTAAGTACGCCGCTCTGACCGATTGATCGCGGGCGTATATTTGATAATTAACTTCAATAGGATTCTTGGTCGTTTTTATAGACCAACTGTCTTTGTCGATCTTAGTTAGTGGTAAGTCAATAGAATTTTCGGTCGCATTTATGTGGACAATATTTTTCGCAAAATCGCGAATGAGATATGAGCCGGGAATCCATGCGGGCAGAGATAAGTTAAGGGTGCGTTCCTTCGGATCAGATATCTTGCAGGTGACGTTGAATAGATTTGCGTTTGCTTGCTCAAGTGAGACGTGATATTCGACGAATGCCATGGTCAGTTAGTTTTTAAGAATGAAGCGATGCCATCAAACACGGCATCGTGTTGCTCCTGTTGGACCCAGTGTCCAGCGTTGTCAATCAGAATGATATCTCTCATTTCCGTGCACACGTAGTCTCGCATGTGATTGATGGCTCCTGGAGCCTGGTAAATGCCCCAATCATTTGCCCCGGAAATGAACAGTGATGGTACATCGATAGTGCGCCCAGAAAATAAGGATAACTCAGCCGCATTAACGCCCTCAATCATGCAGCGATACCATTGGAGGCCACCTTGAAAAGAGTTTCTCGTGTATTCGGAGACGTAAACTCCAAGGTGTTCATCGGGTAGCCAACTACACTCGTCAATTATCGACTGTGGCGGCATATGTTCGGCGACGGTTTGTGGCATCGTTAAATGATTGTTCATGATGTAATAGGTTGGCATTTGTGCGAGAGATGCAGCATCCCAAGATTCTAATTCGTAGGGCTGATTGCCAGGCCAATCCGCGCTTTTGTGGTGATAATAAGCACGCAGGAAGTCATGCATTCCTTGAGGTGCATTCATAAGGTCAGAATTAGCGTGCTTTGATGAAAAATATACTTGATAGTGTTTTCGTGGATTCGTGAGCGAACTCAATGACGATTCAATTTTTTCGATTGACGGGGGATTAAATAATGATCCGCTGTTTTTCCCCAATGGCCCTGCACCAGTGAAGGGGGCGCTCATCATGACGCATGATTGAAATAAATCGGGCCGAATTAGCGCACAGGTGCCAGCGACAAACGAGCCCGAATCATGTCCGATTATCGCATGCACGTCATCGTACCCTAGCGCTCGAACTAGTGCGACCGCATCGCGCGTCAGATTCACGAAGTTGAAAGGACGTATGGCGTCGTCGTAACGATTGCTCCACCCTTCGGTGCGGCCGTACCCTCGTTGATCTGGAGCTACCACCGTGTATCCCAGTGCCGCAATCCGAGGTAGCAAGTATCGCCAGCTGTACGCGATTTCTGGGAAGCCGTGCATCAATAGAATTAAAGGGCGTTTTTTTGTATCTGGACTTGAGCTTAGGATATGCATTTTTAGTCCATTAACGTCATCAATAACTCGGGACGAGATGCCGTCAGGAATTGGAACGTCGCCGTAGTGAGTTTTTTGGATATTGTGTATCACTTTTATTTGCTTTCTTTCTTCGTAGAGATCTTCTTAATTTTAAACTGCTTCTTTTCTCCTTCTCGATAAATTTCTGAGATATCGGTCAATAAAAAATTGACTCGTGATATTTGAGTTATCCTTTGAACTAGTAGACATATCGGTGTAAATGATCGCGTACATCGTTTGCAAAACCGAAAGTAGCACAACGCTATGGGGGGTATTCGCTTTGATCAAAATGTTAGTTATCGGACTCATCGTTTACGTCCTGACGGCGGCGCAAGTTTCAATTGCTCAAACTGAGTCCGTCGAGCTCGATGATGAGGTTGAGCAAAGGCTCCTAAAGAAGAGTGCGGTCGACGATGTGGTTACCAGCCACGATCCCACGTTGATTCTCAAAGGTGGTGAGTTGATGGTTCGGCAGCAGGTAGTTAAAGCTGCGAAGCAGTTCGTGTTGCGGTGGGGACGCGCGCGTGGTTTAGGTAAAGGCTGGTGGGAAGATCGGCCTGAATATCAAAGCGCGTTGGGTGATTTGTTGGTTGTTGGTGATGAAATTCTGAGTGATCGATTTAGTTCAGGGCTGTGGCTAACCAACATTTGGACCGAGTACGTTTCTAATAACTTCACGGGTGAGCAAGCCTCATTCATCGCCGAGCATTTTAAGACCGAAGGTGGGGCGATCCAGGCGCGTTTGATTGAATGGTATTTAGGTGAGACCACATTGTTCTACTACACTTTTACTGATCGATGGGATTATCGGCTGGAGGAGACACGAAAAGAGTTAGAGGAGTTACAAAAAGAGGCGTTAAAGCGTGTCCCGGACGACAAAGTGACATGGAAAGCTGGCGAGAAGGAAGCGTATACGTTTATTGCGTGCTCTCCCGATAGTGAATATTGTCCTGGCGTTAAATATTGGAAGATGCTCGCGATTCCAATGATGGGGGCGGTCTTTGCTTATATGGAGGACATCACGAGAGAGATTAAAAAAGCAATGGAAGAAAAAAAAGGTTCTTTAGAACCATACTTCGCTGCTTATGAGAGGGCCCTTCAATCGGGCACGCGTTGAGAGTCGTATCGTGCATATTCGTGTTGCGACAATGGAGGATTGCGGTTTAGTGGCAACACTTCACGCGAGGAGTTGGCAGCAAGCGTATCGAGGAATTTTGTCGGATCACTATCTGGATTTTGAGGTGGAGCAAGAGCGTTTGGCGTTGTGGCGAGATCGATTCAAAAAACCCAAGCCTAACCAGATGGTCCTGTGTGCGCACTCGAATGAGACCATCCTTGGTTTTGTTTGTGCGTTTTTTCGAGACGATGATCAATTCGGCACGTTTATCGATAACCTTCATGTCTCCCTAGATGCCCGACGCTCGGGATGTGGGTCAGCATTGGTTCGCCATGTTAGAAATATCAGCGAGTCTAACCACTCAGAGCGGCGTGTTTTTCTGTGGGTGCTGGCAAACAACGCTCCGGCGATTAAGTTTTATGAAAGTATCGGTGGGAAGCGTGTTGAGGAGGCCTACTGGACACCTCCTGATGGGGGCAACTACCTGAAATATCGCTACATTTGGTAAGTTACTTCAGCTCAATCGTGTTCAACGGGAACATGTTGAACACGATTGAGTGATTTGATTAACAACAACGAGTGACACCGCTCCACTTCTGCTGTTGCCTTTGATTAAAATACTCCGCTCGACTGAGCGGCTCAGCGTCTGTATGAGCTTTGAGGTGATGTGCGCAATAGCGGTCATATGCGTCATCTCCCGAGGCATATCGAAGGTATTGCCAGACAATTTTAAAAAATCTCACGATAGCCCTCCCATCAGTGCAGTCCGGTAGTAATTGTTGATGCGTCTAAATTTGAGCGAACATAGGGAGACTCGGAAAGTGGCAGTACTTTTTTTCCGTTCACAAATCTGAAGCTCATCCGCAACATGTCTGCAATGACAACCCAGAAAATGATAACGAATAATATGGCCAAAGCGGCATCTATGCGTTTCGCAAAAATCAATTGAGGTGCTACCGCTGCAATTTCAGGGCTGAGTGTTCCTGCAGCTAATTTCTCCGCCATTTGAGAAGCCCCCGACAAGAACCCAACTGCAGGGTTTGTACTAAAGACTTTTTCCCACCCCGCCCATGTGCAGATGAACGCAAGCCATGCCAAAGGAAGTCCAGTGACCCAAGCATACCGGACCTTGCCCATTTTTACGATGACACTAGTCGCGACACAAAGCGCGATACCAGCGAGCAGTTGATTAGATATACCAAAGAGCGGCCAGAGAATATTGATGCCGCCGTGCGGGTCTTTGACGCCTTGCCAGAGGAAATATCCCCAAGCAGACACAAAGATGATACTCGCTAACACGGTCATCGGATACGATGAGACGTCCCCGAAAGGCTTCCAAATGTGTTTGCCAAAGTCTTGGAGCATAAAACGCCCAACTCGAGTTCCTGCATCGAGCGTTGTTAGGATGAACAGGACCTCAAACATAATGGCGAAGTGATACCAAATCGCGAGTGCTGTGTCTCCAAACGCACCTGAGAACAAGGTTGCCATCCCAACCGCAAGTGATGGAGCGCCACCTGTCCGAGCAAAGAGCGTACTTTCGCCCATGGCGGCGGCTAAAGATTCCATTTGTTCGACTGTTACAGGGAAGCCCCACGATGAAATGGTAGCCACGGCATCGGCGGCAGCGCTTCCGACAACACCAGCCGGACTGTTGATCGCAAAGAAAATGCCTGGCTCGAGAACCGTTGCTGCAACAACGGCCATGATGGCGACAAACGACTCCAGAGCCATCGATCCATATCCAATCATGCGGATCTCTTTTTCATTCGTGAGTAGCTTTGGAGTTGTTCCTGACGAGACCAGAGAGTGAAATCCAGATATCGCACCACAGGCAATGGTGATAAATACGAACGGGAACAAATCACCCTTGAAGATCGGGCCCATACCATTCTCAGCGAACTGAGTGAGGTGCGGCATTTTCACTTCTGGGGCCAGAATCACGATCGATACTGCGAGCATGAAAACAACCCCTAGTTTCAGAAATGTCGATAAATAATCCCTTGGAGCTAGTAAGAGCCATACTGGGAGAACCGCGGCGCTGAACCCGTAGAGGATCACAAACCACGCTGTTTGTTCACTACTCCACTGGAATAGACCACGTAACGATTCGTTTGAATCGATCCAACCGCCTCCAATCACACATACAAATAACAAAGCGATACCAATTAGAGAGCCCTCGAGAACTCGACCGGGTCTGATGCCTTTCATGTAAAGGCCGATGAGCATGGCGACAGGGATAGTCCCTACAACAGTTGAAGTCGCCCACGGGCTGTGCGCCATCGCGCGTACGATCACAAGACCGAGCACTGCGATTAAGATGACCATAATCATCATCGTGCCTACTAAAGCGGCCCAACCGCCGATTGGGCCAAGTTCATCTCTTGCCATTTGACCAAGTGAGCGACCATCGCGACGGGTGGAGCAAAACAAAATAATCATGTCTTGGACACATCCACCTAGCACCGCACCGACCAGAATCCAAATGGTCCCAGGTAAGTAGCCGAATTGCATCGCGAGTGTCGGGCCAATCAAGGGTCCCGGGCCAGATATAGCCGCAAAGTGATGGCCAAAGGCGACCCATTTGTTCGTCGGGATAAAATCTCTACCATTACTCAGTCGCTCAGCCGGTGTGGCTCGGGTCTCGTCAAGCACGAGGACCTTGGCGCATATCCACGCGCTGTAAAATCTGAAGCCAATCAGATACGTGCAGACGGCTGCGACTACAAACCATATCGCATTGATCGACTCACCGCGTGTTATCGCAATACCGCCAATAGCACTTGCTCCGATGATGGCGATTAATAGCCACACAAATTTGCTTAAAAGCGTTTTAGGCATTTCACTCCCCTGTACATTGATCGTGTTTAATTCAATGGATATTCACACTTCTCAGCCGATTGTGACAGATTATTACGATTTAGGAATGCTGCGCCGCGCAATGATAAAATCGACGTTTAATTAATAGCGACAAATTAGAGTTTTTATGTTTAGTGCGAAACACTCAATAAAATCAACTGATGCTGAGCTTTGGCAATCAATAAACAGAGAGGCTGTTCGCCAGGAAGACCACGTCGAACTGATTGCATCAGAGAATTACACCAGCTCGGCTGTGCTCGAGGCCCAAGGCTCCGTGTTAACGAATAAATACGCGGAGGGATATCCAGGCAAACGATATTACGGCGGATGTGAATATGTGGATGAGGTAGAGCAACTGGCAATCAAACGGGCGAAAGACTTATTTGGTGCGGACATCGTGAATGTTCAGCCGCACTCGGGTAGTCAAGCAAACGCTGGTGTGTACATGTCAGTCTTGAAGCCTGGGGATAAGGTACTTGGTATGTCGCTGGCTCACGGTGGGCACCTTACACACGGCTCACCGGTGAACTTTAGCGGCAAATTTTACGATTTTATTGGTTACGGACTTGATAAGGACGAGGTGATTGACTATCAAAGTCTAGAATCGCTCGCGAATGAGCATAAACCGAAGATGATCGTGGCGGGCGCCTCCGCATATTCGCTGGTGATCGATTGGCAGCGTATAGCTGATGTTGCTCGTCAGGTTGGGGCATACTTCATGGTGGACATGGCGCACTACGCGGGACTTATCGCAGCTGGCGTCTACCCTAGTCCGGTTGGTGTTGCAGACTTTGTCACTAGCACTACCCACAAAACATTAAGAGGGCCAAGAGGCGGCCTAATTCTTGCAAATGCTGAGCACGAGAAGCCTGTTAATTCATCAATTTTCCCGGGTAATCAAGGTGGCCCTCTGATGCACGTGATTGCCGCGAAGGCCGTAGCCTTCAAAGAGGCAAGTACTCCGGAGTTCGTTTCATATCAAAAAGCAGTGCTACTCAATGCGGCAGTGATGGCGCAGACGCTGACTTCAAGGGGCTTAAGAATCGTCTCTGGCGGCACGCAGAGTCATGTCTTTCTCGTCGATCTTCGTGGTAAGCAAATCACGGGGAAAGAGGCGGAACGAGTTCTCGGGCTTGCGAATATCACGGTCAACAAAAATGCGATTCCTGATGATCCCGAGTCTCCCTTTGTAACCAGTGGGATTCGTATCGGTTCGCCTGCAATCACGACCAGAGGTTTTGGAACTGACGAGGCGGAGCAGTTGGCCCACCTCATCGCGGATGTCCTGGATCAACCGCAGGACGTAGCGGTTCGGGACGTTACTCGATCGAACATCAAAGCAATGTGCCAAAAATTTCCAGTGTACGGGCCTTAATAGTAACTAAACGAGAGTTGACTTATGAGATGTCCATTTTGCAAGCATGATGACACGCAGGTTGTAGACTCTCGAGTCTCTGAGCTCGGTGACAGCATCCGGCGGAGGCGACGATGTGCGGCGTGTGACAAGCGGTTCACGACCTATGAGTTCGTCGAGTTACGGATGCCACAGTTGATTAAATCCAACGGCAGTCGTGAGGAATTTGATGAGGCGAAATTGCGAACTGGGTTTGCCCGCGCGCTTCACAGAAGACCGGTTCCAACGAACTTAGTAGAGGATTCGATTAGCCGTGTGACGCAAACAGTGCTCTCGCTGGGAGAGCGGGAAATTGAGTCTAGACGGATTGGTGAACTTGTCATGTCTGAGTTGAGGAAACTTGACAAAGTCGCTTACATTCGTTTCGCCTCAGTTTATCGCGACTTTCAGGATGCTGATGATTTCCGAGATGTACTCAGGGAAGTCCAGTAGCCTGTGGATGTAACCAACGGCTTTTTGCCTAAAGATTACGAGTTTATGGCTCGGGCGCTGAGGCTGGCGTCTGGAGGCCTGAATACGTCAACTCCTAACCCTCGCGTTGGATGTGTCATCACCCGTGACGAGATGATTATCGGTGAAGGATGGCATGCTAAGGCCGGAGAGCGACATGCTGAGGTCCACGCAATTGAGCAGTCCTGTGGCGACGTGAAAGGCGGGACGGCGTACGTCACGTTGGAGCCTTGCGCGCATCATGGAAAAACTCCGCCTTGTGTTGATGCTTTGATTGACGCTGGAATCAAGAGGGTCGTTATTGGTATGGTTGACCCAAATCCAGACGTTAGTGGGCGCGGTGTTGAGAGATTGAGGGCACACGATATACAAGTTGACGTTGGCCTCATGTCAGCGGAGGCCTCTGAATTGAATGTCGGATTCGTGAAACGCATGGTTCGTGGCATACCTTGGTTCAGGGTCAAGGTTGCAGCTGGTCTAGACGGTAAGACAGCGCTTGAGAATGGGGCAAGTCAATGGATTACTTCAGAGGCTGCCAGAAAAGACGTACACAAAATGAGGGCGCGATCATGCGCTGTGTTAACTGGAGTAGGGACCATTGTTGACGATGATCCTAGGATGACAGTCAGGCATGTAGAAACAGAGCGACAGCCCGACGTGATCATCGTTGACAGCCAATTGAGAAGTCCGATCACCTCCAAGCTTTTCGCAAGATCTGGTGTGACTGTCGCAACAGCACAGGAAAAATCGCCAAAGTGGGATTTGTTTGCCGAAAAGGGTGTGAGTATTATTTCGGTGCCAGACAATAATGGTAAGGTCGACCTCAATGCGTTGGCGATTAGACTTGGTAGCATGCAATACAACGAGATTTTGGTCGAGGCTGGCGTCAATTTACACAGTGCATTGTTCTCGGTGGGATTGATTGACGAGTTAGTGATTTATTACGCCCCCAAATTCATGGGCGCTGATGGAAGAGATATGTTGTTCATAGACGATCTTCGGTCAATGGATCAAGTGCCTAGTCGTCGTGTGACCGATGTCAGAAGATTTGGTCAGGATTTACGGGTGACAATAAGGTTTTAGCCATGTTTACTGGGATTATTGAAGCGACTGGAGCAGTGTCCTCATATGTTTTGGGTGGGGAGTCAGCGCGTTTGACTATTTCGAGCCAGAATTTTGAGACTTCGACCATTTCGGAAGGAGACAGTATTGCCGTGAATGGGGTGTGCTTGACGGCGGCAACGATCAGGGAGCGGGAAATTGAGTTCGATGTCTCTCCGGAAACATTAAGTGTGACGACAGGATTTAAGATTGATCAGATTGTTAACCTCGAGCGAGCACTGACGCTACAAACACTCATTGGTGGACATCTCGTTAGCGGTCATGTCGATGGTGTTGCAATCGTCAAAGAAATTGAGATTGTTGATAATAATTGGCAAGTGGCAATCGAGTGCCCCGATCGATTGGCGAAATATTGCGTGAATAAAGGGTCGGTTACACTCAACGGCGTCAGTTTGACAATTAATCATGCGTCATCGAATCAGATCAATATCAATCTGGTGCCCCATACGCTTAGCGTAACTAATTTAAAATCGCTATCCGTTGGAGACTTTGTGAATATTGAGATCGATATGATTGCGCGGTACGTAGAGAAAATAATCGGTGAGAGACGCACGCAATGAGTTCAGAGGTTAGCGCGATATCCGAGATCGTTGAGGATCTGAGAGATGGAAAAATGGTGATCCTCGTTGATGAAGAGGACCGGGAGAATGAGGGCGACCTCGTGGTGGCCTCTGAGCATGTCACGCCCGAAATCATCAACTTCATGGCTCGTTTCGGTCGGGGATTAATCTGTCTGACGCTTACCTCAGAGAAATGTCGACAACTAAATTTAATGCCAATGGTCAGCGCGAATCGATCGAGCATGGGGACGAACTTTACGGTGTCAATCGAGGCCGCTACTGGAGTCACAACGGGAATATCCGCCGCTGACAGGTCTCGAACAATTAAAGCTGCCGTCTCAGAGACTGCGGTGGAGACTGATATCGTGCAGCCCGGACACATCTTTCCCCTTAGAGCGGAGGATGGAGGTGTGCTGGTGCGTGCCGGTCATACCGAAGCCGGGTGCGATTTGGCTAGGCTGGCAGGATTACAGCCTTCCTCCGTGATTTGCGAGATATTGAAAGATGATGGGGAGATGGCGCGGCTTCCGGATTTGATTGCATTTAGTCAACAACATGGGATCAAAATCGGAACGATATCTGACTTAATTGCTTATCGCAGTCAGAATGAATCGTTAGTCGACCGTGTTCTGGAGCGTCCGATCGAAACAAGTAGCGGAAAGTTTGATTTAATTGGCTATCGTGATCGCGTCTCGAAAGAGGTGCATTTGGCTCTAGTGAAAGGAACCCTATCCGCGGAGGATGACGTCTTGGTTCGTGTTCACGAACCTTTTTCAATTGCCGATTTGTTGGATAAAAATAGCTCCCTTCATTCTTGGCGATTCGACGATGCGTTACAAAGAATCAATGAGGTTGGCAAGGGGGTGTTGATATTACTTCACCGCACCGAGGATGGCGACGCCCTACTTGACCATTTGCAAGCGGTTGACAGGTCGCCGCCCAAATTTGATCTGCGTAATTATGGAATTGGAGCGCAAATTCTAAAAGACTTGGGCGTTGTCAGGATGAGATTAATGGCGGCACCACGCAAGATGCCGAGTATGGCTGGCTTTGACCTTGAGATTGTTGGCTATGAAGAGATAGCCGAATGCTAGGTTCCAGGATTTAGTGTGTAAGGAATCCTTAAATTTATGTTGGAGTGTATCTGTTGAAAAGAATCGAGCCTAAAGCCGGTGTTTCGTTATCTGGATCAGGTTTATCCGTTGGTATAGTGGTCGGACAGTTTAACAACGAGATCGCTGAACGGATGCGTGATGCATGCGAAGCTCGGTTAAAAGAGATTGGAGTTACGTCAGATAAAATCACCTGTGTTGGTGTGCCAGGCGCTCTAGAGATCCCTATTGTGTTGAGAGCGATGGCCTTACGGCGACAATATGATGCGCTCATTGCTCTTGGCTCGGTCATCCGTGGTGAGACCTATCACTTTGAGGTCGTCTCTAATGAGTCCAGCCGCGGCGTGATGGCGGTTCAGCTAGAGACCTCTGTCCCGATTGCGAATGGTATTTTGACTTGTGAGAATCAAGATCAGATTTCCGAGCGAATGGTCCCAAAGGCGCGGGAATGCGCGGATGTTGCGGTCGGCATGGCGAACCTATTGGAGGCCATAAATGAAAGGTAGTCGCCGTAATTCGCGTTCTTTGGCCGTGAAGGGTTTGTATCATTGGCACATTAATGCGTCCTCCGTGGATCATATTTTTGACGCGCTTTCGGCGGAAGACGAATATCAAAAGGCAGATTTGAGTTACGCACGAAAAATTCTTGGGTTGGCCATCAGTAATGCAGACAATTATTTTGAATCACTGAAATCAAGCTTCGACCGACCGTTAGATCAGGTGTCTCCCATAGAAAAATCAATTCTTTTAATTGCCATGGTCGAACTCGACACCGACTCTGATGTTCCTTATAAAGTTGTCATTAACGAGAGTGTCGAATTAGCTAAGTCATTTGGTGGAACCGACGGCTATAAATACGTTAATGGTGTGATTGATCGATATCTCAAAGGTGTTCGACAGTAAATTAATAAGTATGAAAAAGGGGACTCCATGAGTGGCGACACACAAAAAAAGTTAACTATTTTTGATTTGCAGGATAAGGTCGATCGCGGAGAGAAGATTTTTCAGGTGACTGCGGTCGATTTTCCGAGTGCTCAGTTAGTCGATCGTTCAGGGGTCGACTGCATTTTAATTGGCGACTCTCTAGGAATGACGGCACTCGGATACTCGAGTACGGTTCCAGTCACGATGGATGAAATGATTCATCACGCCAAGGCGATCTCTCGAGCGGCATCTCGATCAATTTTGGTTGGTGATCTTCCTCTCGGCGCTTATCACTCCAGCCACTCTGAGGCAATCAGTAACGCCATGAGGATGGTGAAAGAAGGCGGTGCAGACGTGGTGAAGATCGAGGGTGGTGAGGAGTTTGCGGCAACGGCGAAGGCGGTTGTTGATGCTGGAATTCCCGTCATGGCCCATATCGGATTGACGCCCCAGCTCATATCTAAATTAGGTGGCTTCAGAGTCCAGGGGAAAAGTGCTGAGGCTGGGGCGCAGCTCGTGGCGGATGCGCTCGCGCTGGAAGCTGCGGGCTGCTTCGCAATCGTACTAGAGGCGATTCCTGAT
>Ga0255764_10003746_pt1 | contig 12036 bp, 10 predicted proteins | sample 071ome_30_FD_179964 | JGI IMG/M metagenome (GOLD analysis project Ga0255764, IMG submission 179964) | Coastal salt marsh microbial communities from the Groves Creek Marsh, Skidaway Island, Georgia - 071406AT metaG (version 2) | ecosystem: Environmental > Aquatic > Marine > Intertidal zone >... | reverse complement strand
AGGGGAGGGGACGAGAAGAAGACGAGAAGACGAGAAGACGAGAAGACGAGAAGAAGCAGGCGGAGTTCTTTTCCCTGGTGACTGGCTTTGTACCGGTGTCATACAGGGCAGATGACTCCGCATAGAGATTTCCCTGGCATACAGGCCGCTGTGCCGGCACACTCGTGCGCGGTGGCATCGCGGTGTACAAGATCAAGGACATGCCTCCGATCGTCTGTCGTCTGTCGTCTGTCGCTCACAATATGCATTGCGTATTGCCACGCTATACAGGTGCCCGGAGGAAGAAGGTGACGGTCGAGGAGCTGATTGCGTCGGCGGGCGTGTCGGCGGGGCAGTCTGGCGATCTCAAGGCCGTCCAGAAGCTCAGCAAGAAGCTGCAGCCACTGGAGGCGCCGCTTCCTGGGCCGATTCAGGCGCGTGCAGAGCGTCGGGCGGCGTATGACGAGAGCAAGAAGGATATCAAGAAGTGGATGTCGCTGGTCAAGTCGCAGCGAGAGGCGCCGACGCTGCAGCTGACGTCCAAGCCGGAGGTGCAGCGGCCGACGACGGTGTCGGCGATGGCGGCCAAACATACGCCGGAGAATAAGATGGAGCTCGAGGTGGCGGCCATGCTGGAGGCGGCGGGGGCGCACACGGCGTCGGCCGTGGCAGAGTCGGAGGAGGCGCTGGCGATGCGGATGCTCGACGCGGGGGAGGCCAAGGCGCGGCGGGAAGAGCTGGCCAGGCAGCGGGCGCTGCTGTTCTACCATGAGGTCAAGGCGAAGCGGCTGAAGAAGATCAAGAGCAAGGAGTACAGGCGGCGGCTGAAGAAGGCCGAGAAGAAGCGGCAAGAGGGCGCCGGCGAGGACGGCATGTTGATGGTCGGCGAGGACGAGCTGCGCCAGCAGCGGGAGGATGCCGAGTATGAGCGTGCCAAGGAGCGTCTGACGCTGAAGCATAAAAACACGTCGCGGTTCATCCGGCGGGCCATCAAGCGGGGCAGCAAGCACCCAGACGAGGGCACCAGGGAGGCGATCGCTGAGCAGCTCCGGCTCGGGGAGGAGATCCGGAGGAAGGTGCACGCGTTCCGAGGGGAGGGTGCGAGCGATAGCGATGACGGGAGCGACGAAGACAGCAGCGACGACGAGCGGCGCGACGAGCGGGTGTCGCGAAAGCTCGAGTCTGCCGCGAGGGACGTCCTCGACGGGGAGGACGGGGGAGACGGGCCGGGGGCCGAGAAGGGCCTCCTGTCGCTGCCCTTCATGAAACGTTCCATGGAGAAGCAGAAGCAGCGGGCCCAGCGACAGGCCCGGGCGGTGCTGCACGGCGACGACGGCGACGACGGCGACGACGAGGGTGGGGACGGTGGCGAGGTGGGTGGCTCCGGGAGGGGCGCGCGCCTCAAGTTTGGCAACGGTACGAACGTGGGCGCAGGCGCGGACGCTGACCTGGATGCGGAGCTGGACATCGACATCGACGACGACGATGATGTCGACGAGGACGTCGAGGCCAAGCTCAAGCGGCTCGCGTCGGACGGGAGCGCCAAGGCCGTCAGTGCTTCGAAGGATGGTTCGAAGAAGGGTTCTAAGTACGGCCATACTTCGAAGCATTTGACGAATGCGAGCGACAACCGGTCGTTCATCCCGGCAAAGATGTTCCAGGGCGCGAAAGAGGGGTTCGTGTTCACCAAGGGGTCCAACGGCATGGGATACTACAAGGAGGGCGGCGCGCCGCCGACGGTCGCCGTCTCGGTGGCCGGGACCGGGGCCAAGGTATCCGAAGTATCCAAGGTATCCGAGGTATCCAAGGTGCCCAAGATGCCCAAGATGCCCAAGCCGCAGAAAAATACCGCGAGCAAAAAGGCCCACGTCTTTTCGCAAGATGATCTGATCCGAAAGGCCTTTGCAGGAGACGACGTCGTGGACGAGTTCAAAAAGTCCAAGGCGGAGGAAGTGGAAGCCGAGCTGCCGCACGAGGAGGTTCCCGGTGAACTTCCCGGTTGGGGTACATGGTCAAACCCGAACAAGAAGGAGCCGGCCTGGGTCAGGGAGGCCAAGGCCAAGGCCGAGGCGAAGAAGGCCGCCGCGGCCAAGGCCAGGAAGGACGCCGCGATGGAATTCGTCGTCATCTCCGAGAAGTGGGACTCCAAGAACGCGTCAAAATACAAGACGCAGTCCGTGCCATACCCGTTCAACTCGAAGGACACGTACGAACGGAGCATGCGACAGCCCATCGGCAAGGACTTCAACACGGTCGACAGCTTCAGGAACCTCACCCGCCCGGCCGTCGTCAAGGACTCTGGAGTCATCATCGAACCCCTCCAGCTATCGAAGAGCGTGGGCAATCACAACGCAGGCGCCAAGATGTCCCAGCGACCGAGCATCATCAAGGTGTCGGGCGGCATGCCCAAAAGGAGCAGTATCGGCAGGTAGCATCGGCAGATAGAGCCAAGCCAAGAGGCGGTGAATGAAACGTTAAAAGGCAAAGACTTCCAGCAATAATCGCAGTCTTCGTGTGATCTTTCGTCATTCATTCTGGTCTGCGACGAGGCCCACGTCGCGGAGGGCATCGGCAAGAACGTCAGTAGTCGTCCTCCGGGTCCCACTTCTTCAGGCGGTATACGAGCGCCGAGCTGACGACCTGCTCGTCAAGGAGCTTGTCGATCGGATCGTAGCGCGCAAACTTGATGCCGGTCTTCGCGTCGTGCCAATCAAAGGCGTCCCCGGCCTTGCCCAACGACAGCGCGTCGACGCAAAAGTACTCGCCGAGCGAAATGTGCTTGAGCTTGTTGAACTTGGCCGACTGCTCCCTCATGATGCCCAGCTCATAGTGCTCCGCCAGATCCTCGTCAAGGAACGGATCCGAGATGAGTTCCTTCGAGGGCTTGGGCTCGAGCTGCGGCTCGGAGGGTCGAGGCTTGTCCTCCTCGTCCTCCTCGTCCTCCTCCTCGTCCTCCTCGTCGTCCTCCTCGTCCTCCTCCTCCATGGCAGATGCCATCTCCACGTCGTTTGTTTCTGGATCCATGCCCGCGTCTTTATAATCCTTGCCCACATTCCTCCCGGTGTCATCCGTCTCGCCAGCCGCCGCGGTTTCGGTCACGGTCTCATCGTCCGTGGATTTGTCGCTGCTTCCGCCGTTCGCGACCCGCTTGCCGTTCAAGCCGTCCGAGCCATGAACGCTGTTCGCCGCCCGCAGTGCAATCTTGGCCCGCTCCTCCCTGTCTGCTTTCTGTTCCGCCTCGTTCACCACGATCTTCACCCGCTTCTCCTTCATCAGCGTTCGAAGGTCGTCCAAGTCCAACGCCTCTCTGTGGTTGTCCGCAACATAGTGCAGCTGCACTATGTTGCGCCTCGAGTTGAACGACACGACGTCTGCCCGATACCATTCGTCGAACTCGTCCTCCCAGAACACCAACAGCTCTCTCTTCTCGATGCTCGGACCGATGTCCTTCTCTCGCAGCCGCCTCGCCGCACGCGTCGACGCACCCCTGTCCGGCGTCAGCAGCTTTGCGTTCCTGGTGATTTTGGCGACGTTGCTGGCGAGAATTTTCGCATCATCGCCATCGCCATCGCCACCCGCATCCTCACCGCCATCCTCCCGCTCCCGCTTTTTTTCAACTTGGTGACGCTCGTCCCACTCCCCGAGAGGATTGTTTTGGACGTCAAACATTTCCTTGGCATCAAAATCATCAGGGCCGAGGGGCACGCCGGTGGTATCTCTCGTGTCGACGCCCTCTCCTGAAGGCGTCCCACCAGCCGCACACGGTGTCGCCTCCAAACCTTTCCCAGCGCCGGCGACTTTGCTCTTGTAAGTGCTGACGTGGTTTGCGATCCGCTGGTCGTTCAGCAAATCCGGCCATTCCAACTTCTCCTCCTCGTAAATCGCTCGCATCTTTGCCGCCACGGGCTTCGCTGTGACATTTCCCCCCACCGCACGCACGGCCGCAAGGAACACCCGTTCTGCCTCCGGATGCTGGCTCCACACAAAAAAAAGCCGTGCCTTCCGTTCAGACGACTTCCCGCCGGCCGCTCGTTCCTCGTCAGCGGCGCCACCTCCCTCTCCGGCATCGGAAGAGCCGGCCCGAGCCCGCTCCTCGTCACCCCCTTTCTCCTCCTCCTCCTTGTCGCCTCCCTGGCCGTCGCCTCCGTCGCCTTCGTCGCCTCGACCACCATCGAACGGGAACATATCCGTGTCTATGTCCATACCAACGCCGGGAGAGGCCTCCACGGAGTCGCAGAGGTCAATCACGGACGACATTCGTTGATGATGAGTTCAGTCGAATCGACTCGGCGCGATTTCGCGCCCTCGCGCTGCCTGTGGGTCCACCCCGACACACCGTACGTCTCAATACGTATCTATACGACGACCGTATGCGAATCGGCCGGTGAACCTGATGGAAAACGTTTTGGGACCCCGTTTTGGGATCCGGAGCGAGTCAAAATTCCAGATTTCAGGCCCCAGCAATGGCGTCGCTACTCCGTACGCCCGCGTTCCTCGTGACTGGCCTCAAGAACTTTACTCGTGCCGGCTACGAGCGGGCGATTGCAGAGGCCCCCGCCACGGCAACGGCCATGGGCGACCTCGACGCGTTGAAGGACACGGTGTACGTTCAGTTAAGCCCCCGACTTTACTGGCCCTGATTCTCCACCTCACTCGCGCTCTGCTCGTTCGCTCGTTCGTTCGGTCGGTCGGTGGCCAGGTGCCTGATCACCGGGGCCAATCAGGGGCTTGGCCTCGAGATTTCGCTGCAGATGGCCAAGCGGCACGGTACCGTCTACATGGCCTGTCGGAACGAGCAGCGGGGCAAGGACGCGGTGACCAAGGTAAAGGAGATAAGCGCCAACCCGGACGTGCACCTCGTGCTGCTCGACGTGTCGTCGCTGCGGGACGTCGAGCGGTTCGTGGACGAGTGGAAGAGGAGCAAGCGGTCGCTGCATGTGCTCGTGCACAATGCCGGCGTGCTCATCCATCACGAGGATACGTCCAAGAGGCAGAAGTCTGTGGACGGGAACGAAATCAACTTTGCGACCAATAGCTTGGGGGTATGGGCCCTGACCAGGGGCATGGAGCCGGTCCTGAAGGCGTCTGGGAAGCCCGAGAAGAATTCGAGGGTGATCATGGTGAGTTCGGGGGGCGCGTACACGAGTCATCTCGAGGTGGAGGACCTGCAGGGAGAGCGGCTGGGCAAGGACGGATCGCAGTACTATGCGGCGGACAAGCGTCGGCAGATTGCGTTTGCCGAGTACTTTGACGAACGGTGGAAGGCGCAGGGTGAAAACGTGCTTGCCGTCTCGATGCATCCGGGATGGGCGGATACGGAGGGCGTGCGGACGAGTATTCCCGGGTTTCACAAGGCGTTCAAGGACAAGCTGCGGACCGTCGAGCAGGGGGCGGACACGGTCGTCTACCTGGCGGTGGCCCCGCAGGAAGATGTCGTCGGCGGGGCGTTCTACCTGGATCGGCGGGTGCAGAAGAAGCATCTGGCGCTCGGGTTTACCAAGTACTCGAAGCAGGCCGTCGACAGGTTGGCGGAACGGCTCGATGGCATGGTGGCCGGAACCGTCAACTAGCGCCCACGTTCTTCCCGCGGACCCGCGTCCATGGACGCGGGTCCGCGCCCCTCCCGAATGCACCGCGGTCGTTAACTCTCGTCGTCTCAACACAAAACGTCAAAGCAAACACCCAAAAGAATCCCTAAACGTCGATACATATATAACATACGGTCATCGAATCGTCCGAACGTCCGAGAGACGATCATCACCAATCATCACCACGGCTAGCCGGACATGAGCGCTCCTTCCCCACCGCCACCCATCTCGTATAACGTGTCTGGGCTGACGGTAGAGCAGTACTTCGGCTACTCGCCGTCCCTAGCGCTCGCCTATGTAGCCGCCGCCCTGTTTCTGGCGGCCGCAGTCATCATCACCCTCCAGGTGTTCTTCTCGCGGAACCCCAACGCGCGGTATTCGTGGCTCCTGGTCTTCACCGCGCTGGCAGAATGCGGAGGGTACATCGCGTTGGTCTGGATGATCTACGCGACTGGGACCACGTCTCTGTATTCGGGGTACGTGGCGATGCAGTGCCTGATCGTCCTTTCGCCAAACATCCTCCAGGCCGCCGTCTACAGGACGGTCGGACAGATCGCTCGCGTCGGGAACGTCTCGGAGAAGGGCGGCTGCCTCTCGGCCAAGTTCATCTCCATCTTCTTCATCCTGATCGATGTTTGCTGCCTGATCGTACAGGCCGTCGGCATCTCGATCTGGGCCTCGGAGAAGAGCAGCGGGGAGCCGGACGTCGACAGAGTCAAGCTGGGAAGCTACATCACGGTAGTCGGACTGGGATTGCAGCTGATCTCGTTCGCTTCGTTCCTGGTCCTCGCTCGGTATATCCAGAAGCACGAACACAACACGTTCAAGAAGCACTGGCAGCACGGCATGCTCTACGCTGGCGTCTACCTGTCGATCATCCTCGTCTCGATCCGCAACGTGTTCCGCTTCATCGAGTTTCTGCAGGGGGCCATCGTGTATCCCGAACCCTCGAGCATCGCCGAGAATCAGGTGCTATTTTACTGCCTCGAGACGCTCCCGGTCCTGCTGGCGTTTCTGGCCCTCATCATTTTCAGTCCGACGTATCTGCTGCCCAAGACGAAACCCCTCGAGGCATACATGGACTCGTCCCCGTTTGCCAACGCGGCCGATGCCGACCTGGAGGCCGCCGACAACAAATCGAGTGGCGACTCGATGATGAAGGCCGGCGACGTCGTGGTCGACGACGATCGGCTACGAACCGTCGAGCTTAATTGATCGAGTCTTGAATGAATGACGCCTTTTCCGGCGGCCATTTGGGGCGCGATAAAACCCTCAAACGTCTTGAGCAGACGTTCTACTGGCCGGGCATGCACGCGGACGTAGCCGACTTCGTCAAGGAGTGCCCCGTCTGCCAGGTCGTCAAGCCGACCAACCAGACCAAGCCGGGCTTGCTCAAGCCCCTGCCGGTCCCCGACCGCCCCATGACCGAGATCACCATGGATTTCGTCGGGCCCCTGCCACGGACGCCGCGAGGCAACCTCTACGTCCTCACGGTGGTCGACCGGCTGTCCAAGTTCATGCTGCTGCTGCCCCTACGCACCATCATGGTCGAGTCCACCGTCGTGGCGTTGCGGCGCCACTTTGTCTCCATCTGGGGCCTGCCCGCCAACATCGTGACGGACAGGGGCTCACACCCCGCGGATTAGCCTTGCTCTGCCTTTGATTGGCATGCTGTGTGTGCCTCGACCGAGTTCTTCAATCATTCATTCTGTTCGTGTATACAGCGCCTAGTTTGAAGAAGTAGCATGTCAGTAAGCGCAGGCGCGCGCGGAGGGCGCCTCGCGAGTCTTACAGCGACGAGCTGGCGTTAATGTGAAGTGTCCGAATCCGAAAATGATGTCGCTCGGCCTCTCTGTCTCCGTCTCCGATGTGTTGACATGGTTGGCGACGATTGTGATCACCTTCATTGCCTACGCCCTGGGCGCAATGACGTATCGGGAGGGAGAAAAAGCCGTGGTGGGGGGAGCCGAAAATCCACCTCCATCAAGTGCTGACGTGGGCACTAGTAGTACGTCGCCGGGCGCGCTCGAGACATCGAAGCCGGCCCCGAAACCTTCCGGTGACGTCGAAAGGGTGTCACCGCCGACGCCGGGGCCGCACCGGGCCGTGTCTCCCCTGGGCCGCCAGGGATCGGGCGAAGGAGCCGCCGAGCTCATGGAGCAGGAGGATAGAAACGAGGAGGAAATCGTGGCGACCGGCGGACCGGCCGTCGAGGCGACTCAGGATGATGCTACGGCAGACAGTCCTGGCGCCGAGCTCTACGCCGAGCCGGTCCGTGAAACGCCACCCTCGCCGCCGTCGTCGCCTCGTCCGACCGTCAGGAAGATCAAGCCACAGCCCAAGTCCGGATTTGCGGTGGTGCAGTTCAGGGAATCTGAATTGGTGCGGGAGTCGGGCGACGAGTTCGAGAGTGTCAAGCCGACAAAGGCTGGAAAGGCGACCAAGAAGAAGAAGAAGAAGAAGGCGACTCAAAAGGAGGCCGGCGCGTCGAGGGAAACGTCGACGACGCCGCCGGCTGTGGCGTCCATGTCTCTGTCGAAGCTGCGGATGACTTCAGATGGGATCCCCGTGGTGGACGTCTGGGAGGGCGAGGCCAAGGAACTGTCCTCGCCTGTCGTGAAGCGGAAGGGGTCCGGGAACGGCGATGCCTACAAGTCGCCGTCGAGGACGACCAGCGGCTCTGGCAACAGGACGCCGCTGTCCCCACGGGCGTCCGACTACCTTCCGCCCTTGCAGAAGCGTGCGGGGGTCTCGGGCAAGGCACATGTGTCTCAGACCGGGAACAGGGGAGTCGGAGCTGGAGCTGGAGGCGGAGGGCACGGTGCATCGACAGCGTACGAGCGAGCCTACGGGCAGCGGTACTCAAACCCTGGACATGCTTGGCACGTGGACACGGAATATCCGGCCGGACGGACGCAGAGGCCTCTGTCGTCGAAGGATACAGAGACGTCCGATCGGACCTGGTCGAACAGCTCTCTCTCTCCGGCGGCGCCTACGCACAGACCAACCGAGTCGGAGATCAACCTCGAGGAGGCATGGATGATGGCCAGCATGACCGCCGCCGACCTCGGGCTGGGCGACAGCCCTGAGAGCTCGAGAAGAATGGAGGACAAACGGAACAACGACAACGACACCAACGACACCAACAGCATGCCTGCGTGGCAGACCCCATGGGGTGCCCGCTCGCCTGCGTCCGACCTGTCCCATATGCTGTCGCAGCATCATATGTCGGACAGCAACCGTTCAAACTCGGGCTTTACGAACACCACGAACACCACGAACAACAACGCGGCGATGATGGACAACAATCAGGACTCATCCAGCTACGGCTTGGACCTGTACAGCTCCCTTTCGTCGCTGTCGTCGATGTCGTGGGCCAATTCGAACAGCCTCAGCAGCTTTGGGTCTTCGGTGCAAAGGAACCCGTCGGCGGCGGACGAAAGGCCCGACGTCTTCAATACGATCAAGGGCATCTGGGGAGAGCCAGGGGAGGAAGAGAAGGTCGATCAGTTGACTCGTTGATGGGACTGATAAAACTCATGAGTTTTTGATCAAGCGTGATCATGCAGACGCATCACCTGTGTGCAACCACGAGAATCTTGGCCAATCACCCCCATCATCAAACCAACCACTCATTCCGGGAGACGATGACCGCGTCACCGCTGATGGCAGTCTGCCCAGATTCTTCCAACCGCTCCACGTGAACGATGCCTTTTCTCCGCGGATGATCCTGGAGCCCGACAAACTTGCTCAGCTTGTAAAAGGCGGCCAGCGTCGGAAAGCTGCTCCCCGTCACCGGATCCTCGGGGATGCCCGCGTTGGGAGAGAAGAACCGGCTCTTGATGTCGACCGCCACGCCGCCATCCGCAACCTCCCGACCTCCCGCACGCGCCGTCACGATCACGCCCCGTACCCCGTACCTTTCGTTCACTTCCTGAATCCTCTGCATGTTGAGGCACCGATCCAGCCGCGAGAAGACCTCCTCCGGCACGGCCAAGAGGTAGTCCTGGTTCAGCCTGCCCTTGTATGCCCCCAACGCACGAAAATCACCGCCGCAACCAAACGCGCCCAGGAGCTCGGCCTTCTCTTCGCCCTCGACCGCATCCAGCTGGTCGCCCGGGAACACCATCTCGATCCTCCCTCCCTTAAACGCACACCGCAGCTCCTGCCCACCCACGCCCGTCCGAAACACGATCGCCTCGGATGAAGGAACGGCCCCCGTCCCCCAGAGCACCTTGGCGGCGGCCAACGTGGCGTGGCCGCAGAGCGCAATCTCGACAGTCGGCGTGAAGTACCGGATGGCGTATTCCGCGCTCCCAGCAGCCTTCCACGTGAACGCAGTTTCGCTCAGATTGACCTCGGCAGCGACCTGCTGCATCAAAGACAGCGGTGAAGGGTCACCTGTTTCTGCAGATGACCCAGCTGGGCGGGCCAACGGGCTCAGACAGCTCAGACGGGCGGGGTGGGACCGGCCACCCAAGAGTCTCAGACAGGTGTCGCCCGGCTCGCCCCCGCACACCATCACGCCCGCGGCATTGCCCGCGAACGGCACGCTGGTGAAGGCGTCGACCACGTAATACGTGGTGATGGAGGGAGTCATCGCGATGAAACCTGGGTGAAACCTTTAAGTTTCGAATCGCGACCGTTTCCGTTGAGGTTTTTGGCCATGCCAGCCCTCCCAGAGACAGACCTTGACGCACTCCGTCGTGCGTATCGCTTCGTACGAGACGACGAGGGCGAGGGCGACGAGGAAGAGGAAAAGCGAACGCGGCTCGTGCGGGAGTACGAGTCGGCTCTGTTCCGCGAATACGCCCTTGCCGACCTGAGTCGCTACGAAACCAAGCAGATCGGCCTCAGATGGCGGACGAAACCCGAGTGCCAGTCGGGGAAGGGCCAGGCCACCTGCGGCGCCCTCGACTGCAGCGCCGCCGACAGCCTGTCGACGTTTGAGCTGCCGTTTGTCTACCGGGAAGAAGGCAGGGAGGACAAGACCACGACGCTCGTCAAGCTCCGCGTCTGCCCGACGTGCGCCAAGAAAGTCGAGCTCATCAGCAAGAAGCGGGACGGACGGAGAGGGAAGCGAGAGAAGAAGAAACGGGACGAGGGGGAGCGGGCGGACAACGCCAAGCGGAAAAGGAGCGAGTGAGCGTGGGAAGGCGCAGGCTGTAAGTTACACGCAGTTATGAGTTACACGCAGCTGTATTTCGTCATTGCCTTATTTCGGATTCCTCAGCACCAAGATAACCGAATCGCCCCGGAGGAACATCTTACTGATGAACCGGTCCTTGTTCACCGCCGCCCCCTTGCCGCTCTTGGGCACCTCCGTCCAGAACTCCCGCACGTTCTCCAGGATCATATTGCAATGCCTATCAAACGCTTTCACGTTACCCAGCAGCTTGCGATTATTCCGGCAGTTGATCAGAATCTGCGAGTTGGACTTGACGCTCGTCGTCAGCACGGAGAGCGGCCCCGACCGGAACAGCTCGACCTCCTTGTCCTCCAGCGACTGCTCCGCGTCGCCCATCGGCGTGTCACGCGGGTTACTTCCCATGTGTGAGTCGGGTGGAGTGGGGGCCTGCGCAAGATGACGGTGACGGACGAGTGAGAGAGAGAAAGACAACGAACGAGACCGGGGAAAAGGTGCATGCTCGACCAGGCCAGACCAGACCGGACCGTGCGAGTTCAAGACCGTGTACGTACCGTATAGATGCTTCTTGTACAGTCGTGTGGGACCGCCTTACCGCGCGTGAGGAACAGAACTTTCAGTTTGACCAGCCGCGGTGGTCTACACAATTGAAACGGAGTTCACGATCGCAATGGACAGAGACGGCGTCGCACGTGAAGACATACAGCTGTCCATGTGGCACTGTATTGCTTCCGGCGCACAGGGCCGCCATCGCCTCGCCGCCTGGCAAGATGTGCTGGCGACCGTCGCACAGAAGTTGGCCGTCACTGACCAAGACGGCGACGGTACGTACCGTTCCAGAGTCTCTCCCAGTCGCTCCCAGTCGCTCCCAGTCTCTCCCAGTCGCTCCCAGTCGCTCCCAGTCGCTCCCAGTCGCTCCCAGTCTCCCACGTCGACTTGTCACTCACGCTCACCGACCCACCCGCCCGCCCACACTTCAGCGTGGACGAACGACCTCTGTTCGCTCCTGGTCCAGTCGCTCCTGCCGCCGGTCGCACAGGGTCTGTCGAGGCACTGCGAGCAGGCGCGGTGGCGAGTCGTTGCCTCGGCGTGTGCCGCGTCGAGGGAGTTTACGAAAGCGTTTGCGGGTGCGTTGTTTGCGGCCCTGAAAGGGTTGAGGAAAGGGGGGCATCTGGCGTGCGTGGGGACGTGCTCTGGTTGGTTGCGGGCGAGTGGGGAGGTGGTGAGGGCGTGTGGTGGGCGTGCCGATGGAATGGACGAGGTGGATCGTCAGGTGGTGAAGGGGATGGCGCAGGGTCAGGAGGTGGTGCTGGGGGCGATTAT
>Ga0255764_10003741_pt1 | contig 12044 bp, 17 predicted proteins | sample 071ome_30_FD_179964 | JGI IMG/M metagenome (GOLD analysis project Ga0255764, IMG submission 179964) | Coastal salt marsh microbial communities from the Groves Creek Marsh, Skidaway Island, Georgia - 071406AT metaG (version 2) | ecosystem: Environmental > Aquatic > Marine > Intertidal zone >... | reverse complement strand
CTATTGTATGTACCAAAGTGAGTTGTAATTCTGATCGTTACCAATCGTAGTATCCCATGTGTTTCAGATGTCGTCTGATTGCTCTTTTCATAGTGTTCTCCTATTTGTTGTGTTTTGTGATTTTGTAGAATTCCCCTGCCTCGTAGAGTCTGAAAAATTCAATGATGTTGTAGTTGATGTCTTTCAAGTGGTATGTCCATTTGTGTGGGCGATAATCGACCGTTCTCCAAGTTGTGACGGATTTGGTCTTGTGTCCAAAGTGTTTGATCCATTTCATATATGCAATCGCTGGCTTAACCAACAAGGGCTTGGCACCATTGAATGAAACACCCCACTCATAATAAATGAGAGCTCTTACGGAAAAGGTGACCTCAAACTCAACTCCCTTGAATGTAAATCGAATGGGTTCTAATGTAGAGTCGGTTCTAGGCTCTGTGAGTCCTGATAGGTATTCAATGAATGTATCAATCGTCATAATGCACCTCCAAAATGTAAAATAAAAAACCCCTTGTCAGACAAGGGGTTTGGAAAGGAAAGGGGAAAGAGAAGGACTACTTATTGAGAAGTGCCAACTCCTTAGCATGGTCAGGATGGTCAGGATTATTGACCGCCTCCTCCCAACGGATTTCATCAGCCTCAATGGCATCTGCCGCACGATCTCTGAAATCCTCGATTTCGCCAACAGCGATATCTTCATCATCGGGATGTTCAGGAGTATGCTTGGCAATATAGTCATCCAAGAAATCAATGTCCGCCGCAAGAAGCCCTTTCGATTTAATGTAGCGAAGAACCTCAACGGGTTTGGAATTAAGATTGATGGTTTCGGGAGGGGCGACATCAAAGCCAGCCCAAAAAGTTTCAAAGTCCATAAGACCTCCTATGGGGTTGAGAAAAAGAACATAGTATTGCTACCAATATATATACGGAACAAGATCAAAACGATCTACGCCCCCTTTACTTGAACACTTGCAGATTGCCGATGGTGAAGCAATTCTCGCAGGTGATCATTTCTTTGAGCCCCCGATCGAATTGTCCATCGTCATAGATTTTTTTGGCACCGAGCCATTCAGATGGTTGAGAAGAATTGGAGAGCCACAAGATTTGGTATCCCGTTTTTGAAATGGTCACCTTGCAGAGCACTTGCATTGTCTTTGGATCGCATCCATTGAGAAAGCCCTTTGCGGCACGAACACACAATGTGTTCGTACGAAAGAGCTCAAAGGAAACACCCGAACCCATATCGACTACCTTTCGGAGAGCCTCGATGGTTTGTAGGATGTCCGAACAGGGGAGAGAGGTAAGAGACATCATCGGTCACCTCCCATACATTCACGATAGAGTTCAAATCGTCTATTGTCTTGATTGTACTCGTTCATGTGTTCTGTGCCAGCGTGAGCCATACACGAATCGTGCAGATTCCATATCTCTGTATCTCGCTTGTCTAGGTACGAGTACCATAGAAACATTCCCATACAGAATAGGAAAGTGCCAAAGGCGATGTCCCAATTGATTGTTTTCATATTGCACCTCATTTGTGGGGTTTGCCTCGACAACCGAAAGGATTGCGAGAGGGTTTGTAGATGATTTCAAGTGTTTCAGGATTGATCTTGGACTCGCACCACGCAAGCCCATTGGGTGTCAATGAGAACATGTAGTCCTCATTGGGAAAGTCGGAGAGAGGTAGCCAAGAACCACACCACCAAACGACCTCTTGTGTGTTGTAGTAGGCAGGATCTTTGAAATTGATTTCGTCCTTGTGCCAACCCAACATTCTGAATTGCTTTCTCAGCTGATCGGACATTGGCTTGGATACCTTTGTGACCAACCCTCTCGCCAATAGTGATGTGAGAGGGTTGGTATTTGGGGGAGTGTCACTTTCGGGATCGTATATGTCCTTTGGGAAATCCTGACCTTGCAGATAGAATTTCCGTAGCAGCCTGTGTTGGATTTTCGACATTGGACGAATAGGCATATCAATCTCTCCTAGATACAAGAAAACCCCCCTCAATCAGAAAGCCCGATTGAGGGGGAGTGGGAAGGGCGACCTCCTTAGAGGTCTACCAATTCCCCGTCACCGATGTGAGAGGTGTCACCCATGTCGATGATACCGCCTTGCAAGTGAGGATTGACAAGTCGTTGCAAGTCACCACGAGTCGTACCCTCAACAGAGCGAAGAACAGTCTTGAAACCTCGCTTGAGAACATCAGAACCAACCTTGCCTTTCTTGTCAAGGTCTCGCTTGGCGTAGATTGCGGTTGATTTCATCCAAGCGACCAACTCTCTGTGTCCAAACTCCATATCAATGCCACCCATTTCGGAAACGATTGCCTTGCGGATAGCCTTGCTACACTTTTCAACTTGCTCCCACAGAGAATCCCCACCATGACGAGCCAAGATTGGGAAGCGATCAACCAAGATAGGCTTTTCATCATTCCAATCAAGAGTGGTGTATTCAAACTTGAAAGTGAAGCGAGACATGATAGAGGCATCGACCACTCTTGAAGAAGCATAGCGACCACCCGTAGAGCCGTTCCCCGCAGAGTTTGCTGTGGCAACGATACGAGTGCCTTTCAACACTTTCTCAACACCGCCATCAGGAGTAGCGATACGACCTGACACAGAGTCAATGATCATCCGAAGGTGCTCACCTTGTTCTTCTGTCATACGATCCACATCGGTGAGGATAATGAGGTAGGGAACACGCTCGCCATCGTCAGTCACATAGCCGTCGCGGAGGGCTTTCAGAAGTTTACCCTCTTTGTAGTAAGTGCCTTTCTCACCAATCTCGTGAGAGTAGAGGAACTTGCTGACATCAACATCAGGATTGATTTGAACCATAAGGCAAGGGGTGCGTGTCTTGTAAGACCACGCCTGAAAACAAGCATCCTTACCCGTTCCAGCAGGACCGTGAACATAGATAGGAGCATCATCACCCTCCAAGTGAAGGAACACATCCTCGACATTCTCGGATTGCTCACCGTACTTGGGAGGGGTGTAGAAAGGAACAGGAGGGGCACAGACAGAGAGAGGAACATTGGTATGAACCTTGAAGTCCGTACCCGCAAACTCGATTGTCAAGTCCTCAAGTTTCGGTGGCAAGGTACGAGCCTTGCGGCGTGCAGAGAATTTTTCAAGAGCCTCTTTTGAAGCCGTTGCCGCACCCTCGTGTTTTGCAAGGTATTCCTCAACAGTGAGTCCATGCTCAGACATAAGGTGAGTACCGAGCCAATGTGACTTGAAGCCACACTCGCGGCAAACGGGAAGAAGATTTGTTGTTGTCATAACGACCTCCGATTGGTTGATTGAATGAATGAATGAAAGTGCCAAAAGATTGAGAATTAACTCTCAACCCCCTGACACTATATATACGGATCAAGAACGAAACGATCTACACCCCCCCTCAAAGGGAGGGGCAAGATTTCAAGAAGCCTTGACTTTTCGACCACGACTCTTTTCAGAGGGATCGAAAACATCTTTCAGTTTCTCAAGAAGCATCGCTGGCAACTCGTTCATATTTGGACAATAGACACTATCCTCATATTCCTTGATGACACTCTCAGTTCCATATCCGAGCCCAACACCAATGATAGCGATACCAGCCTCACGAGCCAATCTGATTTGACGCTTGATAACAGGGCGGTGTCCATAGTCACTATCCCCGTCCGTAAGTACGAACATCACTCGGTGGGCTTCTGTTCGTTCAGAGAGCCCCTCAAGTCCGTATTGGATACCGTCCGCCGTTGGAGTGTAATTCTTTGCACTCAAACGACCGAAACGATCCTTGACCGAGTTGAAACGCTCTCCGTATTCCATAAACACATCAATGTTCACAGAGTTAGAACGATGAGCACCCGCAACAGCGGAATGACGAGTACCACCCGTTGTGTAGCCAATGACCTCACATGTGCCGCCAATGTCAGAGATAGCACTTGCCAAAGCCAACATACCCATTTGGGTAGCGACCAACTTGTCACTCATAGAACCTGATTGATCGACCACAATGCTACAAGCGATTGAGGTGTCTAGTCGATCACTCTTTCTCTTATAGGCTCGTTGTACTTTCTTTCCTGACTTGATAGCACCCCAAGTTTGGGCATATCGTCTCTCAGAGAGAGAACGACCCGTACGAGTACCATGTCGGATAGCGACCGTTTCAAGTCCTCTCACAAGTCGTTGCAGACCGTTTCGGAGAGGTGCGGTGATACTTGCACTCGCTTGGAGAATGTCAGCATTGAGAGGCTCACCCTCCATAGAATAGGGACGAACCTTTGTGATCTTGTCTTTACTCGTAGAAACAGGATTGTAAGCAGCCTCACCCTCCCGAACATCTTCAGAGAGAACCTTTTCTTTTTCTTCGGTAGCGACCTCTTGAACAACATCGTCCTTATCTTTCAAGCCGCCATCACCTCCGTTCATAATCTCATTGACTATGTCGCCAGCGATGTCCTTGAAATCCTCCATTGAAGTTCCACCCTCGTCAGAGCCCTCCGTTTTGGAATCGCCACCCGTTGTGCCACCCTCATTTGAGTTGTCACAAGGATTGGATTTGGTATCACCACTCTCACCACCTTGATCCCCGTTGGTATCGGGATTGTTGGCATTGGGAGTATTGTCACCCTTGTCCTTGTCACCCTTGCCTTTCTCATTTCCTGTAGGAATGAGAGAAAGCAAGGTATTCATTGTCATAAATTTTGCCATGATTGACCTCCTATATCATCAACACTATATATACGGATGAAGAACCGATTGATCTACACCCCCCTCGAATGAGAGGGGTTTCGACCAAGCCTAGCATCTTTCAACCTCAACATCTTGAGTACCATCCGCCTTGACAGCGCCAGCGTATGTCACTCGTACCTTGACACCTTGAAACATAGCCTCGTCACCGACCTTGAAAACAGGTGGCTTATTGGAGTTTCCTCCGCCGTTGCTATCGTCAGAGTCACCGTTGTCACCAGCATCGTCACCAGCACCATCACCGCCACTCTCACCATCGGTATCAGAGGTATCGTCACCACTCTCTCCGCCACCATCACCATCATTGGTGTCGGTATCGTCAGAGGGCTCGCCACTCTCACCACCGCTACCCTCGCCACCGCCGTTGGTGTCGTTTGGATCGCCCATGTCCTCAAACTCAGGGCTTTCACCTTTTGGAGCACTCCCACCATCACCCTCAGCACTATCGTCAATGTCGATGATTTGAGTGTGACCGCAAGAGCGACAAACCAACATCGCCTTGCCCTTGACCTTGCGACCGTAGTCGTCATAGACACCACGAATAACAAGGTTCTTTGGAGAAGCCCCACACTTAGGACAAGGATCGTACTTGCTTTCCCCACCATCGCCATTCTCAGGCTCATCAGGGGTATCTCCAGCCAATTCCGCAATCACTCCAATGACACTCATAGCAATTCGGAATGAGCCCAAATCATCATCGTGGTCAAGGTTGATTGCTTCTTTCAAGAGAGGAGTGAGAGGACCTTTGACGACCATATCCCATTCCTTTGAGAACTCTTTGTAGAACGCGATTGCCTTGCGACCCAACTCGGTATTGTATCCAAGACCGATATCTCGGAAAGCACCGCCGACAATAGAGAGAGGAGTCGCTTTCTCTCGCAACTCGTCAATCTTGTCGTCATCTTTCCCTTCCATTTGGAGAATGAGATCTTGAAGATCGGCAAGTTGTGTGTGAGTATTTGCGAAATCCGCTCGGAGATTTCTCTCAATGTGAATGTCCTCAACCAAGTTGATCCATTGTAGCAACAAGCCCACATATTTAGACCAATCTTTCACAACAGCCCAACGGGGAGCAACGATTGCCCACATTTCATCAGGGTCAAGATCTCGCTGACAAGTGTATAACTTGTGACCTGACTCGTGGATAACTCCACCGTCGAGAGCACAAGCCAATCGCTTGGACACCTTTTCAGGGGTTTCCATAACGACCATTCGCTCTTTTGGATTGGTATCCACTCGATCACCATGTCCTGTGACCAACCAACGATTGTTGGCAGAGTCACACCATCTTCTCACATCATCAAAGGTGGGCATCGCCTTGCCGTTGTATTTGGCAAAGTTGCACATTTCAACAACAAACTTGTTGATTGTGAAACGAGCGACACAATAGAAAGATGTTCCATGACTCTCAACGGGGAGATTGACACCCAATGACTTTGCGGTCAAGTGGTGAGAACGACGCCACCATGCACCGTTCATTGTTTTGTCTGAATTTCTCATATCAAAGCCTCCGAATAATAGGTTGTGTTTTCTGACACTATATATACGGAACAAGGATGATTTGATCTACACCCCCCTCTTTTGTTTCTCCTTATATATATAGGGCTAATTTTTGCCTCCTTGAATAACGGTCAAAGTGGGACTTGGCGATTCCCTTTCTATCTCGTCTAGTGCATCTATATGAGCCTGCAGAGCTTCTGCCCTTGATAGACCCCTTGCCCTTGCCCTGCCAATTGTAATTGTCCTGTGCAATCGAATCGCTTGGTTTTCATCAAGGTGACCCAATAGGTGTAGTATGACGCCTTGTAGAGGCACCGAGATATCTTCCCCTGTTAAGGTATTGTCGAAAGCATGCCAGGCCTCGCACGCATCTATATTATGTGCGAGAACCATTCTCTTTGTGTATTCCCAAATCTCCCATAGTGGTGTATTCGAGAAGAACAGTTCCATTTCTTCTACCAACGCACTGTGATTGTATGTTTTATGGACAGACATCATATCAACTCCTTATGGTATGTGATGTCTGATAGAATACCCAAATTCTCTCTCTATCTGATCGTTGCCTTTCAAGATATGTCGATATGATCGGTTCAAGGAGTGCTTTTCGGTATTAGAGAAATGGGGGGGTGTAGATCGTTTTATTCTTGATCCGTATATATAGTGTTCAAGGAGTAATGATGAAATTATTTGCATTTGCGCTGGCTCTTACAATGGTTTATAGGACGGTTCCTAGAAAGCCAAAATTCTTTATCAACCACAATCCCACTACTCACACAATGGAGGTCAATTATGACTACTAATAAATTGTCAATCTCAAAACTCAAGCCAATTCTAACGGCACATATCTTTCCCGCTTTGAACACTCATTTCACTATGGACGAGGTTCTCGCTACCACAATGACCCATCTTGGTGTCAAGGACGAGCGAGAATGGGGTGTTCAAGTGTACAACGGTGTTGAGAAATGCACTTGGTTCAGATACAATGTTCGCCGCGCCACATCGAATATGGCACTTGATGGTACCGTTATCACTCGTGATGGCACCAAGAAAAATTGCTATGTGAAAGTTGGGGCGGAAACCCTTGTTGAAACTCCCGTTGTTGAAACTCCCGTTGTTGAAACAGTCGAGGAAATCACTCCTGTTGTTGAGGAAACTCTCACAGAAGAAACCCTAGAGGATATGGACTCTCTACTTGACGATATCTTTGACGATGTGAAACCCGTCATTGAGGTCGGTGGCGGTGAAACATTCGAGTTGCCCACTCCTCCTGAGGATACAAGTGGCTTGGATGAACACCTTGTAGAAACTCTCAAAGAGATAACGGGTTGCTATGGGTACTACTCTGCTCGTGCTACCAAGTGCAAGGAATGTCCTCTCGCTCACCACTGTGCGAAATCTCTCGGTGATGTGATGAACGAAATCTCAAAAACCCTTTTGGCATAGGAGGTGCGATATGATCTATTTTGACAGCCCAATCTTCTCTAATTGTTCCAATCGGGATAAGATGGACAACACAATTTGTTTTGACATTGTGTCTTTCATTCACCTTGTTCGCCTCAATCTCCCTTGTGCTTTGGTTGGCGGGGACGCAAAGGAGTTTGGGAGATATTCAAATTATCTGACGAGAATCGGATCGAGTTATTACCCGTCTGCCTTTTGGTATATCCCAAAGAAGAATGAGGTGATGGTGCGATTGTACAAGCCCGATAAGGAGAGTGGGTATCCTGAAATGACATTGGGATACGACATTGATCTTCCTGATAATTGGAACTTGCTTCTCTCATTGTTGAAGAACAATAAATTGTTGTTCTCTCCACCTCCCTTAATGGAAGCAGCCCCTTTCAAGTTGACTTCTATCAAACGAGTAGAGGATGGCTTTGAGGTCAAGGGGGTTGCCAATGGGCATCAAGTTGATGGGATATATACAGAGGAAAGAGTCGCACAATTTGTGGGAGGCTTTCCTCGAATGTTCGCACCGACAGATGATTTCAAGGGGAAAGCAAAGAGTGTTCTCTCTGCAACGGATCTACCCTTTGATGTTTATTAGGGTGTAGATCAAACGATTCTTGATCCGTATAAGTAGTGTCAGAGATGGCACTACTTCTTTTTTTTTGCATGGAGGTCATTATGGCTAACAAAATCTTTCGCATCACCATTGATGGTCGTGCTTATTGGGCGAAATACTACAACAAAAAAACCGCAAAGACATTGGGAAAAACGGCAGGGTGGGAGATCGCCCTCCCCAATTGTTTGCGATGGTTCGATGACACCATCGGTGGAATGAAGCGGGATGTCTTGCGAGATTATCCGACAGCAACTTTCACAAAAGTTCGATAACTTTGTCCGACTTTGATCACTAGGCTTCGTTTTGTCTGTATATAGATAGAACGAAGCCTTTTTTTTTATATATAGGAGAATACTATGAGTACCAATCATCTTCAAACAAACCTCTCAGGAAATGAAATGCTTCGAGGGTTCGCGGCGATGGCTCAGAACAATATTTCGGTTGATAGCACCTCTGCCCTCGAAAACCTGCAGCTCTTTGCCAACCCTATTCTTCGCAAGGTCTTACGACCCACCTCGATGCCCTCCAATTTGAAATACTTTGAGGGGATCATTTCGCACTCAAAGGGATTTCAAGAGGTGATGGCATCTCTCCGAAAGCAAATCACACCTCTCACAAATGTGAAAGAAAGACAAGATGTCTATTACGAGGCGTTGTTTTATCGAAAGAGTGTCGAGGAGGTCTTTGGGATTGATCTACTAGAGGACACAACAATGACGGCTCTGATGTATTCCCGCTGGTACAATGGGCAACAGAGAGTCTATGTTGTAGAACAAGACTTGTACGATGGAATTTCTGTTTCGCAGGAATCGGAGGAGAAACTCCAACCGATATTCCCAATCTCTCAAGAGATCGGAGCCTGTACCGAGAAACTGACGAAACTCTATTATCTCTGTGATGGAAATATTGAGGCTCCTGCCTATCGTGATATGGGAAACAAGATCCAACAACTCGAAAACAAGATATTTGAGTGCGACGCTTGGAAAGTGGAAAACCTCCCACCTCTCAAAGAGAATGAACTAGAGCCCACGATGGTCATTCTACCAAATGGTAGAACCCTACTTGTCTGTGGCGGCAAGCCGAAAGACTTGTCTGAATGTTTTGGCAAGGCATGGAAACATCGTATGCACCACAAATCTTCTCGGTTTATGGAGAAGCTGCTCTTTCAGATGATGATCAATGCTCACACATTGATGCAGCAACTCAATAGTGGCTTCTTTGTTGCACAGTTGAACACCTTTGAGGGCTTTGGGCATGGAACAGATAAATCCTTTTCGGGTTCGACCATCTATGTCAATTACGGCATTGAAATGATGAAGCACACATATTTTGAGTACCAACCAATGATTGAGTTTTGGTTGGATGCTCGCAAGTCCGCAAGGGAAGCCTTGAACTTTATCTCAGCTCTCCAACATCCTAAGACCGTTGTGACACACACATCCAATCAACCTCGAAAGAAACGAAAGAAGAAATTCAAGGGTGGATACCAACCTCGTGTCTGTACGATCAAGGTAGCACCTGAAACACTCAATCTCATTCGACCTCTCCGCGAACCATCTCAGAGAACAGGTCGAGAGATGCCTCGTTTCGATGTGAGTGCGGGACGAGCAAATCGCTGGGTGACTCGTGCCAAACTTGAGGTGGGCGAAACCATCCTTGCCACGAAACAAGGAAAGAGAAACAATCGCCTCTATCTCGTCAATCGACCTCGTGTCGGATACACCTGCAACGGACACAAAGATCCTGTTGCAAAGACCGAACGCACTCCCAAAATCGTCAAAGCCAAGCGATTTTGAGGGGGGTGTAGATCAAAACTTTCTCCATCCGTATAGCAAGTGTCCCAATCACAAGTAGGAGTAAATATGTCAAGTACCCCATATTACCGATATCGTAGAGAGATAATGTCCAACTTTGACATCTCAATGAGAGCCTTGCGTTCTCTATGCGATAAAAGAGGTTGGAAAGTTTCCGTTTCTTCCTTTGATGAAAACATGGGATTCACCATCACAATTGAGGGGAAAACGAAAGCACCACGAATGGCAGTGCTTCCTTATTTGGGTGGTTCTTTTTCGAGTGGTCATCATTTTCGATTTGCCTTTTGGGAATACGAAACCGAGAAAAGAGGCAAGTCGCTCGTCATCACGATGGATTTCACAGACAAAGAGCGATTGCCTTCTATTGAAGAAGATCTGCTAGACACCTTTCGGATGGCTTCTATGAATCACCCTTTCTTCATTGACTATTGTCGAGAAGAAAAGCCCTTTGTGGCTCACACGAGAGAGGAGTTGGTTTGGAAAGCATTGACAGCTCCTGCACGAGTGTCCTCACTTGAAGATCGCTTGAGAAGAATCGCTTACGGATACTATCTCTCTCTCGTAGGGAGAACATCGGACATTGACATAAACAAAACATTCCCATCACTCTATTAAATAGGAGCATACCATGACAAATACAACATCAAACAACACATCAGGAGATACTATGACTATCATTCTCAAGCCCTCATTCATTTGGCAAGCCTACTCCCCCAATGCAATCGGTTCAAAAGTACTTGCAGAAAGCATTGAAACTTTTGAGGAAACCCTCAAAGAGGCAATCGCAACTCACGACCCCTCAAAAGATTGGGCGGAAGGACAACACATGGTTGCCTTTCCCTCCACACATCTTGTTTCTTGTGGAGTCGGTGAGCGAACCGACAATCCTGACGATTATGTCATTCGCAATTGGCGTGGCAAGGTCAGTCTGTTCCTCAAACGAGAGAAAGCACTCCCTTGTGCCTCCGCAAATGTCATTGTCTATACAAAGGGTGCGATACTTTCCGATCCACAGCTTCCCGAAAGCGAACGAGTCAAGATTGAGGAGTCCGATGCGACACATTATTTGATTGCTCTCCTTGCCAATGCGGAGGGAGTTCCAAATTCCCGTTCTCCATATCGCCTCGTAGATTGCTTGGCGGGTGGAAACAAGGAAGCAGACGCTTGGTCGCTCGATGACATTAAAGCACTTGCAAAAGATTCCAAAGAGTATGCGGATAAGTGGGAGGTCGTTGCGGATTGAAATATTTTGCCCAAAGCGATCACATTCTGATTGTCTTTGGGTATTATCAAATAAGGATGATGCACAGCAACTTTCTAAAGATAAAAATCATGGAAAGGATACCAAATGGTTCAAGGGTATCGCCTCTCTGTCTAAGCACTTAGAGGAAATCTGACCAAACATCATCCTGTTTTGCTTTGGATTATGCCCCCTATCTCTTTGTGGATAGGGGGTTTTTTTATTTGGGGGTCATTATGGAAAAACCGATAACAATCAGAGTCACAAACCCTGATCCTGATTTCAGAGTAAGCATTATCAAAGATTTTCGTGTGATATTTGGACTCGGATTACGGGATGCGAAAAAAGTGGTGATCAATGGGCAGCCAATAGATATCTATTTGGAGGACTTGCCATACGAAAACTTGAACTATCTCATGTTTGAAAACAGAAGATTCGTGATCGAGGGGTGGGAAACTCCCGAAGAACGGATTCGCTTTCGTGTAATGTGGCATCGAGCAAAAGAGCAAAAACTCCTCCGAGAACTTGCAGGAATATATGGCATCGCAAGAAATGTGTCATAGGGGGGTGTAGATCAAAACTTTCTTGATCCGTATAGATAGTGAAACCCCCAAACAGGAGAGTCAATATGGCTGATTTAATGAAACTTGAATACAACCACGAGGACAAGGCACACCGCTTGTTCCTC
>Ga0255764_10003735_pt1 | contig 12052 bp, 8 predicted proteins | sample 071ome_30_FD_179964 | JGI IMG/M metagenome (GOLD analysis project Ga0255764, IMG submission 179964) | Coastal salt marsh microbial communities from the Groves Creek Marsh, Skidaway Island, Georgia - 071406AT metaG (version 2) | ecosystem: Environmental > Aquatic > Marine > Intertidal zone > Salt... | reverse complement strand
GACGGACTCCACGACGGACTCCACGACGTGCTCGGGGGTCGTCGTGACTGGCGCGAGCGGGTACATCGGCGGCGCCATCGTCTCGTACCTGCTCAACCACACCGACGTCCCGCGGATCCATGCGACCGTCCGTGGCGACATCGGCGCCGCGCGGTACGACCAGCTTCGGTCGCTCGACCCATCGCAGCGGCGTCTGCGTCTATTCTCTGCGGATCTCGATGAGCCCAACGCGTTCGACGAGCCGTGTGAGGGGTGCTCGGCGATCATCCACGTGGCCGCGCCGACGACGCTCCGGTATCGGAATATGAAAGAGGCCTACGCGTCGATGATCGACCCGGCGATACGGGGCATCGAGAACGTGGTGAGTTCGGTGGAGAAGATGGGGCTGCGGACGGTGGTGTTGACGTCGAGCATGGCGGCAGTGCAAGGTGACGGATGGGAGCGGGGCCGGGAGCACGTCTACACGGAGCGGGACTGGAACGTGCGCAACGAAACGCCAGAGAAGAACGCGTACGCGTGTATGAAGCTGCGGTCGGAGCGGCGGTGCTGGGAGTTGTTCGAGGAGCGTAAGGCCCGATCGCCGTCTTCGTCGTGGGAGCGGCTGGTCTCGCTGTGTCCCGGGTTGGTGCTCGGGGCGCCGTCGACAGATGTGCGGTCAGAGATGGTCGAGTTTGCCACGTTGCTGATGCGGGGGAAAGTATGGCCGATCATTCCGAATTACGAGTTTTCGCTGGTCCACCTGGAGGACGTGGCCAAGGCACACGTTTTGGCCGCGCTCGGCTGGGCCGCCCAAGGGGAGCGGTATCTCCTGGCGGCAGGAGCGCAGACTGTGGGGATGCAGGGCATGGTGTGCGGGCGACTCAAGGACGTCGTGCGGACGCGGATCGAGTGCGCGCGCGGAAACGGTCGAACCGTGCGCTACACGTCAAAGTTCCGGTGGCCCATGTGCGGCGCACCGCGGTGGCTATTGCGGGTGCTTTCGTGGTTTATGGACAGCGTGCGGTGGCCGCTGGTCCAGGCGTACCTCAACAAGCCGAGCCGCTTTGACGGCGGGAAGGTCGTTCGCGAGATGGAAGGCTTCGGGGCCTACCGAGACCCCGTCGACGGCTTCCTCGAGCTCCTCGTCTGGATCGTCGACGCCGGGTTGGCGTAATATCCCAGTCGTCCCGTGCCCGGAATGAGCTCGGCTGCCGCTGTGGTGGGTACAGACGACTGGTTGTTGTTGACTGGCACTGTGATCGAGCTTGCCATTGTTATAAATCCTAGTAGACACCATGATGATGACGATCACGACGGCATCGCTCCGGACGGCCCCGCTCCGTGCGGCGTCAACGCTCCGGAGGACGAAGAATTCGAGACAAGTCGCATGTGCCGCCACCCACAAGGTCACTGGTACGTCCATTGGCCGTGCAGATAGTAGATGACTGCTATCGCGTAGCTGATGACGAGATCCTGTTGATGAGATCACCGCGTGCAGTGATCGCCCTCTCTGGTGTCGCGATGGCCCGTCAACGAATTGACGTCCCTCGACCGACTCGGACTCGACCGACTCGGACGCACCCACTCACCCCCTTTGTCTCGCCATGCACCCTCCTCCACCAGTCTTGCCCGGGGACGGTATCGGTCCCGAGATCATGGCCGTGGCCATCGACCTGCTGAACGCCGCAGGCGCGAAGGAGGGCGAGGAGTTTGTCTTCACCGAGGCCCTCATCGGCGGCGCGGCCGTTGACGCCGCCAACAACCCGTACCCTCCCGAGACGGAGGCGGCTTGCAAGGCGTCCGACGCCGTGCTGCTGGCCGCCATCGGAGGATACAAGTGGGACGACCTCCCGTACGACATGAAGCCGGAGAAGGGCCTGCTGCGCCTGCGGGCATCCCTCAACGCGTTCGCCAACCTCCGTCCGGCCGTCGTTCTTCCCCAGCTCGCCGACGCGAGCACCCTGAAGCCCGAGATTGTCGCTGGCGTCGACATCCTCATTGTCCGCGAGCTCGTTGGCGGCATCTACTTCGGAGAGCCGCGTGGCATCGAGGAGCGCAACGGAGAGCGCGTGGGATACAACACCGACATCTACAGCGAGTCGGAGGTGCAGCGCATCGCGCGCGTTGCCTTTGAGGCCGCGAGGAAGCGCGGCGGAAAGCTCTGCTCGGTCGACAAGGCCAACGTCCTCGAGGTCAGCAGGCTCTGGAAGGAGACTGTGCAGGCCCTCGGCGACTCCGAGTACTCGGACGTCGAGCTCTCGCATATGTTCATCGACAACGCCGCCATGCAGCTCATCCGCAACCCGAAGAGCTTCGACACCATCGTCACTGGAAACATCTTTGGCGACATCCTCTCCGACGAGGCCTCCATGCTGACCGGCTCCCTCGGCATGCTCCCCAGCGCGAGCATCTCCGACGATGGCCCGGGCATCTTCGAGCCCGTGCACGGGTCTGCGCCGGATATCGCCGGACAGGACCTGGCCAACCCGCTGGCCATGGTGCTGAGCGCGGCGATGATGTGCAGGTACGGCCTCGACCTCCCCAAGGTCGCCGACAGGCTCGAAGAGGCCGTGACCCAGGTGCTGGACTTGGGATTCCGGACCGGGGACATCATGCAGGACGGGAAGGAGCAGATCGGGTGCAAGCGGATGGGCGAAGAGCTGATGAAGCTGGTTTGATGATTGTTAATCCAATTCTCCGTATACGCACGATGTTTTACGGCTGTGTGATTGATCCGTCGAAGGAGGATCCGGTGGCATACGTGCCGTCGCCGGACGAGCTCATGCTTTTGCACATATCGACGGTGCGCATTCAGAATCGTTGCATGCGGATCAAACGCCGACCGACGCTCACTCGCGACGCACTTCGCTCGTTCGCCAGGCTTGCATAGACCCCAAGGCCAAGAAGAATGCCAAGAGCGTCTTGATGGTCAAGAGCGGCGACGAGGACCAGGCTTTCGCTGTGTGCTCGTTGAGGGAAGGGGGCACCGAGAGCGTGGCGGTCGATCTCGCCCTGGAAGAGTACTCTGAGTTTACAGTGGTCGGCGACGCGCCCATCCATCTAACTGGGTACTTCATGCCGCTGGACGACGAGGACGACGACGGCCTCATGCCCGATTACGGCGAGGACGATAGCGACTTTGACATGGACTTTGACGACGACCCGAGCCTGCTGGGGTACGACGAGAGCGGCCTGCCGATATACGACGGCGACGGGGGTTCGAGCGACGACGATTCTGAGGATGGGGATTCCGAGGACGATGACTCCGGGGACGATTCGTCCGACGACGATGGGCCGCCGGGTGGCAACGTCGCTCAGATCAAGGACGTCACCGACGGTGCGAGCGACGACTCGGGCGAGTCGGGGTCGGCGGATTCGGACGAGTCGGACAACTCCAAGTCGGAGTCCGAGTCCGAGTCGGAGGAGGAGGAGGAGGAGGAGGAGCCGCCAGCGCCACAGCCCAAGAAACAAAAGGCTGCGCCGCCTGCCAAGAAAGAGCAGCCGCCTGCGAAGAAGAAGCAAGAGGACGTGATCGAGACCAAGACAAAGGCCAAAAAGTACCCCAACGGGTTCGAGATTCACGAGCTCAAGCAGGGTAAAGCCAGCGGCAAGGTCGCCAAGGCGGGCAAGCAAGTGACGATGAAGTACGTGGGCCGGCTGACCAACGGCAAGGTGTTCGACCAGACCAAGGGCAAGTCCACGTTCAAGTTCAGGCTCGGCGTCGGCGAAGTCATCAAGGGCTGGGATCGAGGCGTCGAGGGGATGCGGGTGGGCGACAGCAGGCGGCTCGTCTGCCCGCCGTCCATGGCCTACGGATCGAGTCGAACGGGGCCTATTCCGCCAAACTCGACGCTGGTGTTCGAGGTCGAGCTGGTCGACGTGCGCTAGGGCCTGGAGGTGCGCTGCGTTCGTACGCTTGGGTCGGTCCCAAGAGCGTGTCCCAAGCGGCCAGGAGCCGCGTTGGCCAATTTCTCTAGAGAGAAGTCCCCCCGCCTGCCAACCTCATATAATTTAATATAATATAATATGAAGTGCAATATCGTCGTCGGAGTGGCCACGTGCCTCCTGATCGCGGCTGCCCGCGGGCAAGACAGGTGTGTGATGGGCGATCTCGCACCCCTCTCCCCCTGCCTCCCTCACTCCCCCTTCGCTCGCACCCTCCTCCTCCAGCCCGAAACCCGCTCTGTGTGACGCGGACACAGGCAAGTGGGACCCCTACGGTGCGTTGGATTCGACCCCCGCTCACCCGCTCACCCACTCACCACCCAACTCACCCCACCGCCCGCCCCGACGAACGCCAGCCATCAACTGCGACTTCGATTGCGATGGAGCCGGCTGGGAGATCAAGTGCAAATGCGACGACAAGTCCTCCTCGTGCTCCCTGATCGAGTGCAAGGTCGACCGGGACGGTGCCCCCGACGCCGAGGACATCCTGTTCGAGTGCACGTCCCAGGGCGACGGCGCCAATCCCTCGTGCGCGACCGCCCCGCTCGTCGACTCGACGCTCGCCGGGTCCTGCGTCAAGAACACCATCGCCGAGGTGCTGAACGCGTGGGTCATCGGTGTTTCTGATCGCAGGTAGATCACAGAGGCCGTTCAACTGGGCGGTCAACTCACACCCAGAAGAACTCATTCACACTCAGAACTACTCCTACTATACTTCATACGTAATACATACATACAGACATACAGACGCAGCAGCAGTCCCCGTAGCACGCACGAATTTTACGCAGCAGCACATCGAGTTCAAATCATCATGGCGGACTCCTACGTGCTCCCTGCCGCGTACACGGAGGGGATGCTGGACGAGAACGGAGCCCCGATGTCCAAGAGCGAGGTACGTACGCATGCACGAGTTGCCCCCCGCGAAAACAACGACGGCTCCGCCTTCTGACGCTCTCTCACTCGCGCCTGCCCGCCCGCTCCCTTCAGTTCAAGAAGAGGCAGAAGGCCGCGAAGAAGGCCGTCGAGGCCGCGGAGAAGAAGGCCAAGATGGCCGCCGAGGCGGCAGAGCGGGCCGCCGCCAAGGCCGCCAAGGGCGACGATGTCAACCTTGAGGACGACGAGTCGGACACGCTCGACCCGTCGCAGTACCGGGAGAACAGGCTGGCGCACGTGATGAGCAGGAAGGCCAAGGGCGACAACCCGTATCCGCACAAGTTCCACCAGGGCATGCAGCTTCCGGCGTACGTGGCCAAGTTCAAGGACATCGAGGCGGGGTCGCGGCTGGAGGAGAAGGTGAAGGTGACCGGGCGGATCATGCGAAAGGCGGCGTCGGGCGCCAAGCTCATCTTTTTCGATCTGGTCGGCGAGGGAGCCAAGGTGCAGATGATGTGCGATGCGCGGACCTTTGAGGGCGCCGGGCTGCCGCTGAAGGACTTCCAGGCGCTGATGAACTCGGTCAAACGCGGCGATATCGTCGGAGTGGAGGGCTTCCCAGGCAAGTCCAAGCGCGGGGAGCTGAGCATCTTCCCGACGGGGGTGCAGGTGCTGGCGCCGTGCCTGCACCAGATCGCGGGGTACTCCGGGCTGACCAACCAGGAGACGAGGTACAGGCAGAGGTACTTGGACCTGATCATGAACCCGCGCGTGGCGCAGGTGTTCCGCACGCGTGCGAAGATCGTCGAGGGCGTGCGATCGTTCCTGAACCAGCGCGGGTTCCTCGAGGTGGAGACGCCGATGATGAACATGATTCCGGGCGGGGCGACCGCCAGGCCGTTCATCACGTACCACAACGACCTCGACCTGCAGCTGTACATGCGCGTGGCGCCAGAGCTCTACCTCAAAATGCTCGTGGTCGGCGGGCTGGACAGGGTGTACGAGATCGGCAAGCAGTTCAGGAACGAGGGCATCGACATGACGCACAACCCCGAGTTTACGACCTGCGAGTTTTACCAGGCGTACGCTGACTACAACGACCTGATCGATATGACCGAGGAGATGATCTCCGGCATGGTCAAGGAGATCACCGGCGGGTACAAGGTGACCTACCATCCGGACGGGCCCGACGGACCGGCGAACGAGGTGGATTTCACGCCGCCGTTCAGGAGGATCTCCATGTGCTCCGGGCTCGAGGAGGTGCTCAAGGTCAAGCTGCCGGAAGACCTCGACTCTGAGGAGGCCCGGCTGTTCCTTGTCGACCTCTGCGCCAAGCATAACGTTGAATGCTCCCCGCCGCAGACCACGGCGAGGCTGCTGGATAAGCTGGTCGGAGAGTTTTTGGAGACGCAGTGCGTCAACCCGACCTTCATCTGCGACCACCCGCAGATCATGTCGCCGCTCGCCAAGTGGCACCGCGACCTGCCGGGGATGACGGAGCGGTTCGAGCTGTTTGTCAACACCAAGGAGGTTGCCAACGCGTACACGGAGTTGAACGACCCGATCAGGCAGCGCGAGCTCTTCCAGCAACAGGCCAGCGCCAAGGACGCCGGGGACGACGAGGCCATGTTCGTCGACGAAAACTTCTGCACCGCGCTCGAGTACGGTCTGCCGCCGACCGGAGGTTGGGGATTCGGTATCGATAGGTTCACGATGTTCCTGACGGACAACAACAACATCAAGGAGGTGCTGCTGTTCCCGGCGATGAAGCCCGATGTCTCGGCGATGCAGAAAATGGCCGAGCTGAGCGTCCAGGACGACAACAACAAGGGGCAGTAAGAATTGATCAATTCTTTCAGAAAGCAACACTCATTTGGGTCATGCGCGTTAACACCAGATGCGCTCGATGGTCGCCGCCTGCTGGTCGTACCCCCTGACCGTGACGAACGAGCGAAGCGCGAGTGAGCGTCAGAGAGCGTCAGAGAGCGTCAAGAGAGAGTCCGAGGTCAGTACCCACCAGGCGCGCAGCATCGTCACTAGCGCCGCGTTGTATTCCGCATAGAATGCCTTCAGAACTTCCAAAGACTCGGGCTTGGGAAAGACGACATGCTCGTCGACGTTGAACCGCTCTTCGAACGCTTCCCCGACCTCGGTCGGCCGGCCGTCCCACACCCGCCGCTGAAGCTCGGCGAGGTGGGCTCTCGGGTCCGCGCTGAACTCCTCGCTCACCCATAGCATGACCTTGTCCCGGCCAAACTGCCTGAGCCAAGGGTCCAGGTGAACAGCGTACAAGCCCCTCCACACAAAGTCTGCGACGTGTGACATGCCCCGCCTGTGGCAATCCGTGCTTACCTCGGGAAACGACTCGAGGCACTCGCGTGCGACGTCGATCCCCTGACGCACGTGCTTCTCGAACTCCTCCGCGAACGCGTCCGAGTCTCGAAGCATGGCCTCGTCGCCCTCGTACCGCTCCCGCCACTCCATCTGGAAATGCGACACTGCCCGAGCGGCGGGTTCTCGCAAGAGCGCGAGGATAAACGGATCGTCGCTGAGCTGCTCTGCCAACGCGGCCGCTTCCGGAACGATAATATATCGCGGGGTAACGTCGCTAAGCACCGTGTTCGGGTCCGCGCCGCCCGTGTCGAACGTGAGGCCAGTCCTGGCGTCGTGACACCGTTTGCCGTCAGGAGAGGGTACAGACTGTGCCACCGTCCAGCCAAACTTGCCCAGGTACTCGATCTGCAGGTCTCGTATCTCCGCTTTGCTGAGCTCGGCAGGAGGTTTCGTCGACCGCTGGTAGTACTTGTCGAAAAAGTGCAGCTCCTTGTGCGCACCATGCCCGGTGCCATGAGCAATCCAGTCGAATCTCTTCATGTACTTGTACAGACTCGTTGTGCCACCCTTCTGACTTCCAATCACCAACAATCGCGGGCCGCATCGTTCCGTCGGTCCCTGTCCCTGTCCCCGTCCCCCTCCCTGCCCCTTTGCGCGGAGCACCACCGTCGGCGGCGACCTCGGGTTTCCGAGGTTTCCGACGAGTCCCGGTGCCGAGGCAAGCGCCAGTACCGCGGCGAGAACCAGCACCCACACGAGCAGCCGGCCGGGAACGAGGCTGCCCGGTCTGTAGTACTCGGCCAGGGACTTGTGATTTGTGTTCATCGGTACGTTGGTCGTTGGACGAGGGATAGCCGGATTCAATTCATCAGCCCTCGCGTCGCCCTTTATGCAGGCAGCATCGAATTCAAGAAGCGTTCTTGCTGTCTTCTTCTGTATCTATCTCTAGCGTGCGTGCGAACGTCGTCCTTCTTTTGCTTTGGCCGGCTTGACCAATTGGTCAGGAGATCCTCTCCAGTCCAACCGTTGAACGATCAATCAACGATCATCAGTTAAACTGCTTGAAGAATCGCACGAGACTCCCTTGGCACTCTCCAAAGCTCTTTCCCTTCCTCAGCGACTTCCCGATCCAACCCGACAGCTTGCCGCTGACGGCCGCCTGCTCGGCGTATCGCTTGTCGAGCAGCAGAATCGCCGCGTAATCGTCGATGTGCCGGATCGCCCGCCCGACGCACTGGTTCACCGCTTTCATGCACAGGTTGACGTAGTAATCCTTGCTGGGAGATGGCCTGGGCGGGGTTGCTTCGGCGGCCTGCCGGTCCATGAAGCGCATCCGCTCCTGAAGCTCAGGGTCTTGCGGGTTGGGGTACGGCAGGCCGACCATGACAACGAGTCTGCCCATGTCGTCCCCGAAGTTGATGCCTTCGGCGAGCTTGCCACCGACGACCGCGAAAATGACGGCGCCAGTCATTCGCACGTCGGGGCGCTTGCCCTTCTCGATGGATGCCGCGTAATTAGTCAGGACCTTTTCCACGTCGGTGGCCGATCGCGGTTCGACGTAGACATCTTTCGTGGTCTTTAGGCGCCCGAGCACCGAATCGCTCGCGAACGCCAGCTGGTCCTGAACTCGCTGGCCTCCCTGGCCAGCGCCAGTGCCGGCGCCGACCCACGCCTTGATCACCTCGTCGCAGTAGTTGAACGACGAGAAAAAGACGACCACACCGCCGGGGGTGACGTTGCAAACGTTGATCAGCGCGCGTCCGAGGTCGGCGATCAGCGCGGGATCGGATCGGTTGGGGTGCCGGAAGTCAAACGTCCGGCCCGACGGCCCGGACGGCACGGCCATGGCCAGCAGCCTTCCCGGGTCCACGATATGATCGCAGCTATACCGCTCGATGGCCTCTGGCGGCTTGCTGTCGAACAGCGGCATGATGTTCTCGAGCGGCGCCAGCGTCCCCGACGCGAGCACGACCGACCGCGCGCGGTCCACAATCTCCTGGAAGCTCGTCGACGCGTTCAGCATCACATATTTGAGAGACCGTTCTCGCGTGTCCACGATGATCCTCCCGTCTTGGTTGTCGTACGTCAGTTTCTTCAGAAACTCGATCAGCGCCTGCAGGGATCCCGAGCCGCCAGCCGCTCCGGCGACGGACACCTCGTCTTTCCTGTTCTTCCAGTACCCGCCGATCTTGAATATCAGCTTGTTCTCCGCCATGTCCCGCCCCAGCTGGAACATGTTGACGTTGTCCAGACTGGTATCAAACAGAAACTTGTTTGTCGTCACGACGCGATGCTGTTGGGTATCATCGCCTCCGATGCCGCCTCCGACCCCGACCCCGAACCCTTTGCTCGAAATCGCCTTTGCCGCCAGCAACAACGTCTGCACCGTCCTCGCGTTCCCAGCCGACAGCCTCGTCTTGAACCGGCCCCAATAAAACTCCACCTGCTCCACCGCCGTCGTCACGTCCTCCGCCCGCAACACGCACGAATGCCCCCCGTTGATCGCATCCACTAGATTATGTGCTTCGTCCACAATCACCACGCCCCCAGCCAGTCCCCCGTCCAGGCCCAAGCTCACCCTCGTCTCCGACATGATCAGGCTCGAGTACGGCGCCAGCACAATGTCCGCCGACTTGGCCACGTCCCTCGCCGCGTAATACGGGCATATCCGCTGCTTCCGCCCCAAGCTCGCCAACTCTTCAATATCAAGGGCCTCGGAGACCACCATGTCCTTCATGAGCTGCTCCCCCTTGCCCCCCCGCTTGAGGTACGGACACCGGCACTTCTTCACCTTCTTCTTGCCGCCGTCCTCCGCGTCGTCCACGCTCTTGTGCTTTCGCACTGCATCGTTCTGCAGATCCATGCACCGCTCGTTGATCATCGCCGCAGAACCCAGCTTGAGCACGTCCGGATTGATGCACAGCTGCTTGCGGGACCCCAACGAGACCAGCGACATGGACGGATGGAAGCGCGTCTTCTTCAGCTCTCCGACGAACTGCATGAGCTGCGAATGCGTCCGAGAGACGAAGAAAATCTGCGGAAAGTCGCGCGGCGGCTCCTCCGCGTCGGCATCGTCGAGTAGGACGTCGTCTTCGTCTGACGACGACGCCGTCGGGTCCAGGTAGGACGCCAGCCGACGACGCAGGGCGACGGACGCGTCGTCGTCGTCGTCCAACAGGAACTCGATGTCTTGCTCGTCATCGGCCACGACACGCCCTCGATCATTTCCGTCGTCTTGCGTGCCGGAAACGTCCCGGCTCCCGATTGTCTTCCGCACCTTCCCCACCCCTCCGGCGCGACCCTGGAGACTCGACTCATTCCGCAGTCCCTTCCTCGCCGCCTTCTCCAACCGCTCCTTCCGCGCCGCTTCTCGCTGCACCCGCTTCTCCCTCTCCTGGTCGGCCGCAAACGACTTCAACCAGTCTGGCTCGTCGTCGTCGTCGTCGTCGTCGTCACCAGCGTTGGTGTCGTCTGGTCTCTTCATCGTTGTATCTCGCTCCTCTGCCCCCTCTGTCCCCTCTGCTCCCCCTGCCAGCCTGCCCCCCGTCGCCGCTTCCGCCATCACCTGCTCCAGCCAGGTCAGGCTCGCAACGATGAGACTCATCGTCTTTCCCGTGCCCGTTGGCGACTCGAACAGACCGATGTGCCCACGCTCGAGCGTCTCATAGAGCCGCCCCATGAGTGCCGACTGGATGGGGTACGGGGGAAACGGGAAGGCGTCAAAACTTCGGTCTCCTCCTCCCGTCATTTCGGTTTGAATTCTCCACGAGGCAATCCGTTCGCAATCGGCCGTCTCCCGGGCGGTCCGCGACCCATATCGCGCTTCACAGATGTCAGATCGTCTCTGTCCCCGTCCAGCCCCGGAGAGCCAACAATCAATTTACATATCGTTCGTTTTCGTATCTCTCTCAAAAGGACCACGGCGTGCTCGCCGGCACCGGGTTGTTGAAGCCCCAGCCCGGCGGAGGCACGACCGACGGCCCGTGAATGTCCAGGAGCATCTGCAGAAGCCCGAGCCTGTTGCCGTGCTTGACCCAATGCCCGTTGGCAAGTGCGCCTCCGTAACGCTCAAAGTCCAGCCCGTGCGTCCGCACGGACTCCACAAACGCCTCATCGCTCTCCTTGCTCGGCAACGACCCGTCGCTCGTCGCCTGCCGCTCAAACCACTTCCTCAACTCGGCCCGGATCTCCGGCACGGACTTGATCATCCCCCCGGCGGTCAATGTCATCAGGATGCTTTCCGGGTAGTTCTGCTCGGCGAGGTTGGTGGCGCGGCCCGTCCCCGGGGGAGGCGTCCTGCCGTAGAGGCTCAGTACGACGACATCGTAGCACACGATCGCTTCTCCGCGGTTCTTCCAGGCGCCGAGGATGATGGGCGCGCCGGAGATGGCGATGGCGGCGACATAGCTGTCGTCGATCGGGTTGTGGTAGACGCCATGCAGGCCTTGGAGGGCGTCTTTGATGACGTTCTTCGCCCGCATGCGCTCGTCCTGCTCCGCGATGATCGACCTGGTGGCAATGTGGTCAAGCATCGAGACAAAGGTGGCCGTCAAGGCGTTGGTCTGGACGGGCGACGCCTGCATCCCCGCCTGCATCCCCGCCTGCATCTGCGCCATCGCCTGCATCATCATCACCCCCGGCACCATCCCTTGCATCGTCCCCGGCACCGTCTGCATCACCGTCTGCATCACCGGAGCGCCATCCATCGGCATCCCGACCAGGGTCCTCGCCGCCGCGCAATCCGACATCCCGACCCCCGCCTTGATGGTGTTGTTGTCCTTGCCCACTGCCCGCTCCACGTTGGGCCCAGGCTTCCTCCTGTGCCTCGGTTGCTTGGGCCCAGGCACCCCGCCCACAGCCGGCTGCTTGCCCGGCTCAGACACCCACTCCTCCCCCTCCCCCTCCTTCTTCCGCTTCCACT
>Ga0255764_10003725_pt1 | contig 12066 bp, 11 predicted proteins | sample 071ome_30_FD_179964 | JGI IMG/M metagenome (GOLD analysis project Ga0255764, IMG submission 179964) | Coastal salt marsh microbial communities from the Groves Creek Marsh, Skidaway Island, Georgia - 071406AT metaG (version 2) | ecosystem: Environmental > Aquatic > Marine > Intertidal zone >... | reverse complement strand
GGTTGATACTTTGCAACCGGTGGTGAATTTTGTTTACCTTTGACTTGAATAAGTTGACCATCTCTCACTTCCACAGTTGCGTGTGGATTGTTTTGTGGGTCTCTCAAACTGTAGATTGTTGTTGAACCTGTTTTTACTCTATCCCAATAACTGGCAACACAGTGGCCCATCACTTGACCTTCTCTGTCTAAACAGTTCTTTTGTGTCAGTTTGACCCAAGTCAAATCGCCGTGTGTTAATACAACTTCTAAGCCTTCTTCATCCTGTGCAGAAACTTCGCCACGCTCTTGTTTTTTCTGTGCTTGTACATTGAGTTGTTGTGTCCACTTTTCACTGGCCTCAATTGCTTGTGCCATACTGGCATTTCTTAAACCTTTCATTGCCTTAGCGGCACGTGATTGTGATTGTTGGTCTGCTTGTTTTACACCTGTGACAGTGTCACTCAAAGCATTCAAGTAGTCTACTACGTGATCTAACTTTGTACGTAAATCTGGACTTGGCATAAATCTATACAGTGTATCGCCACGTTTTTGTGCTTTTTTCATCCAAGGTTCAGCGTCAGCACTAAACTGTGTGATAACAGTATTAGCATCTTCACTGTTGATTAAGTACTTCTTACCTCTGTCTATAAACCATTTTTTAAGATCATCTGTGTGTAAGTCATTACTGATACTTGTTAGATATTTTTGAATGTCATCTGTGTTGATAACATTTAACTCCATTAGTATTTGGTCTGGAGTACGTGTTTCTAGTAACTTGACTTTTGATTCAAAAATAAACTCGTTTAACTTCATGTGAAAATCCCTTTGATTGCTGACCACCAGTGTTTGCCTTTACTTGGAGCACTGATCCATTCTTCGTATTCTTCGTATGGGACTCCTGGAATTTCATACTCTCCCCCACCCAATGTTGTCATAATAACACTACCGGCTTCTTCATCATAAGTTAAATCAGCAATCCAAGAACTGGACACTGCTACTTCGTTTAGAATAATTTTATCTAACTGTTCTAAGTTTTCAATTATTGTCTTGTTGTTAGACTTTATTTCAAAGAGTCGCATAAATTAGAATACATATTATATTGTGTGTATTTATGCTTTATTTGTTGTTGGGTACTATTAGTATTCTTGGCCCTTGACTGTCACAGTCCACTTACCATCTTTGATATTCAACCCACCGTCTCGTATGTGAAAAGATAGTTCTTTTATGACGCCATTTGTTATTTTTTTGAAGTAAGGTAGTACAGCACTTTTTTCGGATCCACTGTAATATGGGTCGAAATGATACATTATTGCAGAGTGTAATTTATCTAACTCGTTGACTGCTTCGCCGTCTGCTTGATATGCCTTTTCTACATCTTGCATATCAGGTACTAGTTGTTCCAGCAACTTATCGCTGATGTTTATTTGCATTTCATCATTGTCTGGATCTTGAATATAATTACGAAGTTCGGATGTTATAGATTCAACAGCATCAGTTAGAACACCATCGCACCAAGATTCCCATTCTGACTCATCAAATTCGCCATCGTCAATTCTAAAATGATTAGCCCACTCTTTGCCTTGTGCTTCTTCGTAACTGGGTGCATAATAGTTATCAAAAGGCCAACTGTCGGGTTCATTCACATCAAAATCTTCATAGGCAGGTTCGTATTTGTCAAATAAATCATTTGCTAGATCATATATTGCGGCATCATAACTCTCTACCAAATCTCTTGCATCACCAATTAAAGCAACGTATTCTAAATAATCACCGTTGTGATATTTGTTGTACAAATCTACTAATGCTGGATCTTCGTTAAATCTTTTGACAATATCGTGTTTACTGACTTCTCGATCTTCTTCGTTCATAAACGAATCTGATTCAAACTGTATTTGATATTTTTCTCCATTGTGCTTGGCTTGTTTTGGAATCAGCACATATAGATTGCCTTTTTCTTTGTAGTGGTTGAAGTAGTTTACACCTTTGGTTGCCGCAGTACACCATTTGGTTCCACGTCCATAGTAACAAGCACTTGGTTGATCTTCTAGTTGTATGATTCTCAAGTTTTCTGTATCAGCAATTTCTATACTTTTGCCTTTGACTTGTAATGCACTTTCTGGATCAACTTCGTCGTACAAGTCTTGTATCCTATCTTCGACTTGATTATAGTTATCGATGTTTACTCGATTGATGTCTGCTAGTTCCGGTGGCAATTTACGTTTTATTTTGAGTGTATGGTATTTGTATAAAAACTCAGCAACATTACTTAATATGTCTTCGTATCGTAACCATGGATTTGACGTTATAGTGCTTGATATATAAAGTCTGAGCATCCATAATACATATTGTTTGTTGTTTGATGGATCTGCTTGTTCAACACCTTGTAACTGATCTGCTACAAAATTATGTAATTCTTTTACAACACTGTTTAGTTCTAGTTCACTTTTTTCAAAGTAATTTAGTGTGTCTTGTTCTGGTTGCTTACCTAATCCCACATCATATAAATCGTAATACAGTCGCTGGATTGCATTTACATTTTCAAAACTTGTTCTACCAACTTCGTTGTGAAACTTGGTTAACAATGGATTATCGTAATTACTAAACGTAGCACCTAAATCGGTGTAGAGATGATGAAAGAACTTCTGTCCAAATTTCTTTAGTGTAATGTCTTGTTTGTATTCTAGTAGTTCAATAAATCTCATTCGGGAATCTCACCAGTAGCAATTGGTGTGAGTGTAGGGTTCCAACTCGGTGTCAGTTTCCATTTCAATACACCCTCCTGCCTTCCAACATACAGTCCCATTCGATTTATATCTTCTGCTATATCGCCAAATTTGGTCTCTTTTTGAATACTATTCATTTTACTTTCGTTATGACCAATTAACATTGAGGCAATTATTTTCGGTATGTTTCCAACAGTTGAATCTTCGTACTCATCCATTTCTTCTAGATAAATTTCATAGGCTAGACCGAAATCTGTTTGCTTGTTATCTAAATCTTTGATTTCAGTATTTTCTGCAAACTCTTGTAGATCGCTTTGTTGTGCAGAAAGTGTATAACGACCATCATACGTATCACTCGCCCATTCGATAAATGAATACGGATCAGCGTCGTCTTTTATTTCACCTTCATCATTGAGATATCCATCTCTTTCTAATGAGTCCATATAATCATGGTAATACTCACTTTCAAGATCAAATACCTCATTTTCAAATCTTACCAATGCCCAACTGAAAATTTCTTTGATAACATCATTTACCCATTCTAATTTGTCTAAATTGAACATCAACATTTCATCAAACTCAATACCAGCATCTTGGAAAAAATTCTTTAGTTTTTCATTAGGGAATCTAGTTTTAAACAAATCAGACAATAGTACTCGTCGGTCTTGTTCGTTCATATACATCTTATCGTAAATATGCAGTTGGTACTTCTCACCATCGTATTCTGGTTTCTTTGGAAGTATTATGTAAAGTGGACCACGTTCGTTATAATTGTCAAAGTAATTGTAACTGCCAGTAGCGGCAGTACACCATTGTGTTCCTTGTCCGTAGTAACAGGCCGCTTCTTTATCTTTTGGAATAACAACTCTCACTTCGTCATCTTCGTACACAGTTTCTGCATCACCTCTTGGTAATTTCTTTTCTGCCTCTTGACCCATTACTTGACGGTATGTTGTACTAACTGGTACAATTAAATCTCTTATATTCTCTGCTTTGACTTGATTTATATCTGCAGGAATAGTGACTGTTATATCTCGAGCAGGATGTTCCCATTCATAAGGTAATCTACGTTTTATTTTCAATGTGTGAAATTGTTCTAGGAATTGTGCAACTTCAGTCATTATATCTTCCCATCTGTATGTTTGACGACCTTGGTTTGGATTAAACCATAACTTCAACAACCACAACACATACTGTTTGTTGTTCGATGGATCAATATTTTCCAAGTCAACAATACACGCTGTTACTGATCTTCTTATTCTATCAGCATCTTGGCGATCGTTATATGCATCTTGGAGTTTTACGTGTCTTGCATAGTTTGAATGTTTACTGCTGTTTACAAACTTGTCTAAAACAGGTTTAAAGTTTTCGTATTCTTGGTCACTTCCATATGCGTATACGTTTAAAAGTTTTAGATAAAATGCTCTAGTTTCTTCGTCTTTGTTCATTTGGAAGAAATTAGTTATTAAACTTAACGAATTAAACGGATCAAAATCGTACAAACCTGGATTAGACATAAATGACCACAAGAATTGTGATCTAAACTTTTGTAATGTGATGTCTTGTTTGTATTCAACAAGTTCGTAATAACGCATTTTGTCTGTTAATTTAAGTAATTAACGTATTTATGCTGTTTGCTTAATGTGTTCTATTACTTGCTCTGCCGTATAGGCATTTAGTTTTTCTACTTCTCTGTAGAACACACCTTCCCTTACATAGTAGTAATTTTTTTCTGTTGATTCTTTTGTCATTTGATATAATGTATTAGCATCTATATCTTTAAAAGTTTCTATTAAATTTACAATAGCATTTATTCTATCACCATCGTGTTTGATATTATCAAACGAAGTATCAAATTCATATTCAAAATCAAATCCCAATTCTGTTAATGTTCCATATGTATTGTATTGTCCTACAGGAATAAAAGCAGTACAACCAGCAATACACTTTAATGTTTTTTCCGTTATGAAAGGTCCTGGATGTAGTTTTAATGAATTGTTATATGGGCTATCTAAAAAATGTAATGCAGATGTATTAAAACTTTCATTGGTAAAGTTTATTGCACAGTCTTGTAAGTACAATTGATTTGGATTTGCAGTGTGTTTTTGATAGTTTTGTTCATTTGTAAAATCATCGATTGTGTATTTTTTACCATAATACTTGTCGAAGAATATATCGTACAAGTTGTTTAGTTTGTCGTTGTGCCTTGCTGAAACTCTATAAATGTTATCTTCTTCTAACCAATCTCTCAATACTAACATACAATCGTCTGTGCCCAAGTGTTCTGCTAATGCTGTGAACACCAATAGTTTATTTGTTTGTATACGATTACAAATAGCACTTGCTTTGTATTTTATGTTTTTTATATATTGGTCAGGAGTTGGAAACCATTTAAATATATTATCTAATTGAATATGCCAGTAAAGGTATGGCAAAAATCTCACTCTTGGTATTGTGTATCCATTACCAGAACCGTCAAACAACACAATAATTTCCCGATTAAGTGTTTTGGATTGTTTCTCTAACCAATCTACTGCTACTGCTTCTAAATGAAAAGTTATTATGTATAGATCATACCCTGTTGGCAAATCTTGTGTTGGCCAACGCTGATACAAACACAAATATACGTTTTTATCTATTTTAGATAACCACTCGTACCCTCTATGTAAATCTGTCCTTAGTTTGAATTGCTCTACATTACCTTCCCAAGGTAATGGAACAAGCATTTGTTTATCCACCGATTCCTAAATTACTTAATGTGTTTGGATTTGATTTTTTGTGTGCTGTTTTATGTAGTAAAGGTGGAACTCCTGCTCTATCAGTTTTCCATCCCATCTTTTTTGCTTGACGCTGAACTTCACCCGGTTGAACATCTTTGCTTACAGCAAGTTCAAACCTTGGATCATTTGCTTCTTTGGAATTAACAGGTACATATCCACCTGCCTCCATTACTATTTCGTTTATTTTCATAAACGTATTTATAAAGAGTTAGTTGTTTGAGATTTCTACTAACACACCGGCACCTGCTAACTCGCCCACAATCTGCTCTAGTTGTGCTACAACTTCTTGTGGAAGAATATCTTGTGCTTCGTCTGTGTCTCTTAATAGTTTACTTACTTTAAGAGTTATCACTTGTTCGTTTAACTTTGCCATATTATTCTTTGTTTGGTTTAAATTGATTTAATACAATGACTCCATCGTCGTTGACAGTGGAATCTTCTACTGTATTTACATTTTCTACATAGTCGATGCGATTATTGTGAACAATCTCAAAGTGTATTTCATCTTCATTACATATGACATTCACATTACAGTCTGTTAAGTTTTCAAATAACACTTTCTTACTCAATGGAACTCTAACTAATTCATCTACTGCTCTACTGATAGGTCTAGCACCCATTTTGCTATCATATCCTTTTTTAACCAAGTTGTCAATTACTTTTTCTGTGATGTTGAGTTTGATGTTCTTATCAATTAACTTGTCTTTGAGTTCATTTAAGAACTTGGTAACAATCTTCTTAATACTTAACTCGTCTAGTTTTTCAAACTTAACAATAGAGTCAATTCTATTACGTAGTTCTGGTTTGAAGAATTCTTTTACTGCTTTGTCTTCTTGTCCAGACTTTTGTAAGTCTTGTCCAAATCCAATGTTGTTGAGTTCGTTTGCTTGTGAACCTAAATTAGATGTAAGGATAATAATCGCGTTTGTACAATCCACAGTTTTGCCACTGCTACTTGTGATATGACCTTCATCTAACATTTGTAGTAAGATGTTTGAAACATCTTGGTGTGCTTTTTCAATTTCATCAAACAAAATAATTGAATATGGATCTTTACTTAGGTCTGATATAAGTTTACCGCCACCTAGTGTACCGTCTTCATATCCAACATATCCTGGAGGAGCACCAATTAGTGTACTAACTGTGTGGCGTTCTTGATATTCTGACATATCATAACGTAACAGTTCCATATCTAAATGCTCGGATAACAATTTAGCAAGTTCAGTTTTACCTACACCTGTTGGACCTAGGAATAAGAAACTTGCTACAGGCTTTTTATCATTGCCGATACCGCTAAAGTTTACATAAACTCTGTCTAGTACTTCGTCGACTGCTGAGTCTTGCCCATATAATCTGTCTTTTACGTTCGCTTCCAGAGATTCTAACAGTTTGTTATTAGAATTAGTCAAACGATCTAATGGAATATCAGTTAACTTGTGTACTTGTTCGTATATTTTTGCTTCTGTAATTAATGCACCTTCGTTACTTTTAGCACGTTGTTTAGCACAAGCACTGTCTAACAAATCAATACACTTGTCTGGATTTTTTCTATCGTGTATGTAACGTTTACTCAATTTAATTGCTGATGTAATAGCAGATGGATCTACTTTTACTTTGTGGAATTGCTCTAAACGTTTGGCAACACCGTTTAAGATCTTCTCATTTGTCTCATCATCTGGCTCATCGATGTTCAACACATAAAAACGTCTCATCAATGCTCTGTCTTGTTCAAATGTTTCGTAAAACTCTTCCCAAGTTGTAGAAGCAACTACTTTTAATGTGCCACGTGTGATTGCTGGTTTAAGCATATTAGCAAAGTCAATATTACCACCACTTACATTACCAGCACCTGCCATTGTGTGTGCTTCGTCAATAAACAAGATTGCTTTTTTAATCGATTCTAATGATTTAATAATCTTTTTAAACTTTTCTTCAAACTCACCTCTGTACTTTGATCCAGCAACAATGTCTGAGATATCTAAACTCCATACTTGATGTCCTTGTAAGAAATCAGGAACTTGTTCGCTTTCGATAAGTTGTGCTAGTCCTTCTGCAATAGCAGTTTTACCTACACCAGGATCACCTACCATTAGTACATTTGATTTAAACTTCTTAGCAAGAATATCAATTGAATCTTTAATTTCGTCACTACGTCCAATTAATGGTTCTAATTCATCTTTACGTGCTAGTTCGTTTAAGTTAGTACAAAACTCTTCCAGTTGTTCAACTGCCTGTTCGTCTGTTAATTTAACATCCGATTCTTTGTAGTGTTCATTCCAGAAGTCTGTGAATTTAGTTTTATTAATTCCAAACTTCAAAATGTAGTATGATGCATGACTGTGTGTCTCTGATGTTATGCTTAAAAATAAATCAATAGTAGTAACATAACGTCTGCCTGTAAACAACACTTGTGTTACAGATCTATTAAACACACGCTCTATGGCATTTGTCTTTTTGGGTGCATTTTTAGATATTTGAGGATTTTGTATTCTATCTAAATAACTGTGTAAATCTTTGACAAGGTTTTCGACATCAACACCATACTTTGCTAAACACTTAGCAAACGGCTCATACAGCACTAGACTCAAGAATAAGTGTTCTATTAAAACATATTCATGTTTTTTCTTTTTTGCCAGTGAGATAGCATAGTCTGTTATTTGTTCAATTTCTGGATTGTTTTGCATATTAACCTTAAATTTTTATATGTGTTCTATTATATTGAAATAAGTTATTAAATATTTAGCGAAGTTACCTTTTTATTCAATACTTTTTGCCAAAATATCATCTACTAAAAAGTCTAGATCTATTTCACTAAAATCTGTAACTCTGTAGTCCCATTTTTCTGGATCTAGAAATAACTGTTGTGTATCATCATATCTACATTGTGTTATTGTATTCATCCAAATAGTATAGTCTGGTCCGAATATACCACGTGATTTTGGCATAGGTGCTATAAAGTCAACTATAGCAAAATCTTCTGTTACAGGTTGAGAGTGTCCATCTGACCATTCACTAAAATTAAAAAACCTCATTGCTTGTCTTAGTCTGCCATCGTTGGAAAAATCCCAATCGTGGTACTTTTTACGTTGCTCGTCGGCATTTAATCTAATAATAGACTTGCCTTTGCTTTTTAATTGCTCGGTGATTTTATTTGCTAATGTAGTTTTACCCGATCCAGGTAAACCCATTATTAATACTTTGAATGCCATAATTGGGTATGTTGCTGTTTGATACTATTTACTGTATATAAACAGCAACAAGAAATTCCTTATGCATCTTGGTTATAGTTAACTTTTACCGCGACCTTAAACGTTCTTTTTGTATCAAAGGCGTACCGACTTGCTCTATTTTTGGAAGTCTTTTCGTCTTGCCTAGTACTACTTAACTGTGTTAAGATTAGTTTTATTGTTAAACTTAACTAATGCCTCCAAGGCTTTGTACAAGTATTTACGGTTTATACAATCTAACTGCTATTTTTGTATCGATTATTGCAATTTTGAATAGTACCTTTGTAACCAATATTATGCTAAATTTTAAAAATATTAGAGATTATTTTTTACCAAAGGCAGTTAATTCTTTTTGGATTTCTGGATGTTGTTTAGAGATATAAAATTTTATAAAATCAAATCTTATTAATTTGCAAGGTATGTTGAGGAATTCAATCATCTTGCTGTACATTTCTTCAAATTTCTCTTCAATAAAAATATCTTTAAAGTCAATATTCAGTATACGTTTGTTGTCTATAGGAAGTCTAATAATTTCTCTTGATTCTACGTTATTTTTTAATGTACTCATTCTATTAATTAAATCTGTTTCTTCTTGTGTTTCGTTATATATATTGATTATTTTTGCCTGTTTGAAACGTTCTAATATTTTTTTGTGATTTAAGTCATGGCTTGTAAAAATAATATTATCAAGCAATCCATAAGTTAAGTTCCGCTCTCCTAATGTATCTCCGACTTTATACAAGAAACTATCATCAAAATCACTTATTCCTCTTGTGTAAAGTTTATTATCTGCAGGATAAAAAATTACTTGACCGTTTTCATTGATACCATAGTATTGACACCCAGTAGCAATATAATGTTTATCAATTATTGATGCTATCAAATCACCTGAGGCACCGGGAGGATGTAATACCCAAATACATTTGTCGTCAAATGTAAAACTCACATTATCCCTCATATGCATGGGCATATAATATTTGCTGTAATTACTTAACATTATATTTCTATACTAAAAGGTGCTTGTGAAAATAATTCTTCTGTTTTTTCTGTTTTTACGCCTGTTAATTGCAGACTAACTCTTGGACTATACGTTGTATTTGCTGTCGAATGTGGTAAATTACGCCAATCAAAGTAATTAACATCACCCGCTTTCCAACGATAATCTAAGTTACCATATTGAAAGAAATGTCCAGGTTCCCAATCAGTTAACATAATATGAATACGTAGAATCTTACTTGGATCTTCTTCGTGAAACTTATACAGTTTATCTATGTGTCTATGCCACATTTGACCTGTGGTTTGGACGTGTAGTCTTGCTTGTAAATTATCTAATCCAAACACTTCAATCATTTTTCGTGTTGAATCATATTCTAATGCATTACGATTAAACTGTGTGACCATACCTTTTTCATCACCACCAGCATTTTTAATATCGTATTCTTCCATATCTAAGAAAGTGTCACTAAAGTTTGACACTGGTTGTCTTGTGCTCCAGTTAACTGCGTGTGATTCCTCTATGATTTTTGACAAATCCTCAGACCAATCACCTTCAAATTTACCTAGTGGCCAAAAGTAATCCCCAAGTCGATCTTCTATATCATTATCAAAATGATATGTGCTGTTACTTTTAGTCCATTCCCAATTTGAATTGTAGTCTTTTGGATTTGTCAAATAGTCCATATTATTTCCAGAATTTGTACCAGGCCTCTTGTTTGGTTTCTGCTACTTTTTCAGTAGAAGATGTTCCTTGTACAAGATGTTGTTTGTATACACTATTTAACCCTAGTGCAGTTTTGTTAAATTTAACTAAGTCAGTCATTGCTTGTTCTGTAATGAATGTCATTAGTGTATCTCTAACTTTGTTACCTTGCTCACCGATATACCAATCGTAATCACCATTCTTTTTAATAAGTGTTGCGATTGCTTTTGGATCTTTACTCATACTAGTCAAAGCATCAACTAATTTCTGTCTGTTAGGATTACCTTTGTTAACCCATAGTGCTTTTTGTAAACCGTCTCTAAATGATTTAACTAATTTGTAAGCATTATAAAAATCGCCACTTGGTTTAACACCGTATTTCTTCTCAAACAGAATTTCCATTTGATAACCAGCAAAGTTAGGATCATCGCTGTGTGTTCCTGTAGTAGGATCTAATAAACCGTGATGGAACCATAGTTCTGCATTTGTATCTGGAATTACGTGTTTTTTATAAGTTGCTGGATTTTCTCTTGTGCCATTAAGTTCGCCGCGTTTAAATGCCAATCTTCTTTCTGCACCACTCATACCACTTACCCAAGATACTTTGTCTTTAAAACAAGCAATATATTCGTCTACACTTTTACCAGGACCACAGTAAAGTAATGTCATAGCAAATGCTTCTGGAACCATACCGGAACCTGCAGGAAAGTAAATCTTATTTGTTTCTAAATCAACATCTTTGCGTTTACCAGCAATAATGTTTAAGTTCATCATACCAACACTGTCATAATCAGCATAGTTGTAGTCTACATTTTCTTGTAGGAAACTAACTCCATTACCACCGTGTGATACCATAACTGTTTTTTCATCAAACCTTAGTTCGTTGTGATATTTGTTAAATCCAGGAATATCTCTAGCACCTGGAAGTGTCTTGATATTAATCTTTTCGCCTAAGTGTGGTTCTAACTCTTTAGCAACAATCTCTGCCCAAACAGTAGTACCTTGTCCTGCTTTTTGTGGAACAACAAATGTGTAATCTGCTGATACCATTGTAGATGCCAATAACGCACCCAATAATACGTTTTTCATATTTTCTCCTTTACGCATAATCTAATTTGTTTTTACGAGTTAAACCCCATATAAACACTATAGTTGTTATTAAAACTAATGACCAAAAAATTGGTCTATCAATCAACCTATCAAATGAATATAAGTTCATCATTTGAATAGTCAATGCTTCTACACGGTCTGCAAGTATGAAACCAAACAACAATGCAGGTCGTGAAAATTTATATTTTTTGGCAAACACACCAACAAAACTTGCTAACACTAACATTAAGTAATCTTCCCAACCGCCCGTGTATTGAACAGATGCTAGTACGATAAAACCTAGTAAGAATGGAAAATAATAACGGTATGGAAGTTTTGTAATCTTTGCTATGTATTTTGTTGTCAATAAACAGATAATTCCAACTAACAGTGTTGCTGTCATAAAACCAAACAGCATCGAATCAAAGAATAATTTATCTTGTGCTAAATCAACAGTACCTAATTCAAAATCTAAGTAAGCAAACAATCCAATAATAATTGCGGCAAACGGTGCTCCTGGTATTCCAAACAATACTGTAGGTATCATTGATGTTGCCTTTTGGGCAT
>Ga0255764_10003717_pt1 | contig 12073 bp, 12 predicted proteins | sample 071ome_30_FD_179964 | JGI IMG/M metagenome (GOLD analysis project Ga0255764, IMG submission 179964) | Coastal salt marsh microbial communities from the Groves Creek Marsh, Skidaway Island, Georgia - 071406AT metaG (version 2) | ecosystem: Environmental > Aquatic > Marine > Intertidal zone >... | reverse complement strand
TGCCTTGTGGGCTCGCCTGTCCGACGACGATGAGCACGTCATGGTTCGCCACGAAGCAGCCGAAGCGATGGGGGCGATTGGTGACCCCCGATCGCGCCCTCTTCTGGAGCGTTTTCTCAACGACCCTGCACCCGAGGTTTCGGAATCGTGTGAAGTCGCCCTCGATTTGTTGGATTGGTGCGAACGCTCGGAATGGAGCGACGCCTGAGCGAAGCCTCAAGACCCGAGCCACCCCCCGAAGGAATGAGCATCATGCCGCATGACCACATTCGTCTCGCGCAAGCACCCAACGGCGAAATTGGTCCCCGTTGCGCCACCTGCGATGTTCGCCTGACCTTTGGCAGCGCCATGGTGCTGAACAACACCTACGTGTGCTGGGACCACTACGTGGAAGCCACGGGTGCGGAGTCCGCCACCACCGTCGGTGAACGTGTGGCACGCTTCTACGAACGCTGACCCGTGGGTTCAAGCGGTGTCGCGGCTGTCCTGTGGGCGGTGACGTTGTGGAGGGGTGGGCCAGCGTTGCACACAAGTTCAGCGGGTACTACCGCACGGCAGAATTGTGGCACCCACCACGTTTGTCAAGAAGGGAATGGATGTTCATCCCCTTTGGTGGTGGCACCCCGGTTCGTCACCAATCGTTTTCTCGAATGGAAGACGTCCGCCGGTACCTGATTGAGCGGGCCACGCATTCGTGCTTCTATTCCACCGCGTATTGGAAACGCCCGTACGAAGCCAAGATGGCGGACAAAGACTGGATGGGCGCGGACCTGATTTTTGATCTGGACGGCGACCACCTCCCAGGGGTTTCTGACCGGGATTTCCCCGGGATGCTTGACCTCATCCAAGAGCAGGCATGGACCCTCTGGTCGGAGTTCCTTCAGCCGGAATTTGGGTTCACTGAGGACCATCTTCACGTGACGTTTTCTGGACATCGCGGCTTTCACTTGCATTACCGTGATCCAGCCTTGGTGCACCTTGATTCGGAGGCAAGGCGGGAATTGGTCGCGCACATTCGAGGTGAAGGTGTGGACGTGGCCGGACGCTTTGCCCGTTATGCTGACGCATCCTCCACGGGATGGTCACGGCGTGTCCGTGAGGGCGTCGCAACGACCGTGTCGACTTTGGCGTCCATCGCATCAAAGGAGGAGGACTCGGCCAAGCACGTGTCGAGGTTGCACGAAGGCGTTCAGCGCCGGCGGGCACACGAAGCAAAATCCAGCGGACCACATTCCAAAGAGGCCATCAAAAAGCTCGCAGCAACGCTTTCAGAGCACGGTAGAGCGGAACGGCTGCTCGCGGGGAATTTTGACGTTCTCAAAGACGGTTACAGGACCCTCTTTGCGGACTTGGTGGCTTCGGACACCTCCATTGTGCTTGGGGCTGCAGGGGAGACGGATGAGGTTGTGACGATCGATACCCGGAGGCAAATCCGATTTCCGACGAGCCTGCATGGAAAGTGCGGGTTACGCGTGTCCACCTTGCCGTTGAACCGATTGAATCCTGATGCACCTGGCCATTACAATGCCTTGCAGGAAGCCGTGGTGTTTGGTTCGGAAGTTGACCGAACCATGGAGGTCACCGTGGACGATGCTGTGTTTGGCTTGCATGGCCGAAGGCTCGAGGCCAGCACAGGCGACAAAGTGCAGGTCAGCGAGGCAGAACAGGTCTTCCTCTCGCTGAAGGGGTGGGCCCGCAACGTGGCGTGATGGATGGCGTTCAACGCCATCTCGACTGAGGAACCTTGAAGGGGCACGTCACGACCAAAGGGGCAGGGTTCCCCATGGGTCGACGCAAGCGGAAGGAACCCGAGGCTCCGGCAGCAGCCCTGCCACCCCTCCCTGACCTTCCTCCACTCCCCGGAATGCCACTCCCTCCGGCGGTGGACCTGCCAGCCCCGCCCATGCCGGCCGAGGTGCATTCGCCCGCCCCCCTCCCAGAGCCTTCACTCGCTCCATCAGTGCCTGAACCGGCGGTCGCCGCCTCGGATCCCGCGTCAACGACCGAAGAACCGAGTTATGGGGACATTTGGGCCAAGCGCACGGAAAAGCCATTGCAACAGGTGTACGGCCACATCGACCGCTTGTCCAACAAAGACGCAGGCTCCCTCCTCGACCGATACGCCGATCGCTTCGGTCATGACCTCGACCGGGAAATCGTCGTTCTTCGCAAGCAAATGCACGACGAACGCCTTGCCGAAGCAAGGGAGGCACCAACAGTAGAACTGCTCGACGCAGAGCCAGTTGCTCCAGAAGGCGACCGGTTGAGCGTCGTCGAAGCCCGCCTCCGTGAACTCAAGCCACAGTACGAAGCCGCAAAGCAGAACGGCGACGAGGCTGCCCTCACCTCGCTTCGGCCCGAACTGAAGGCCCTAATGGAAGAACGCAAGGCCCTGAAGGGGGCCTCCGTTGCGCCAAGTCCCCAGGTCAGCACCACCGCAGCCGCAGCATCGGATTCAGACGAATTCCCCGCTTTCGTGGCCGTTGTGGATGCGCTGTTGGGGAGCGATCTCCCTGAAGAGGCCGTCAATGCCTTCATCGCCAGTCCTGATTTCGCCATCTACCAAGAGGTGGGAAGCAACCCAAGCGGGGCAACGGACGTGCAACGCGCACAATTCTTTGTCGTGGTCGATGCCCTCCTCGGGGGCATGCCAGACGAAGCGGTTCAGACGTTCATCGCAGGGCCTGACTTTGCCCTCTATGGCCGAATCGGTGCACGCTACAGTTAGGGGGAGACAACATGGGATTGCTTGACAAGGCCAACGCCAACACTGGAGGAGCAACCACGGCGGCGCCAGCCGCTCCCGCTCCAACCCCGGCTCCTGCCGCTGCAGCAGCGCCGGCACCCGTCGCTGCTGCGGCAGCCAAACCGAACACGAAGGTCAAGAAGGCAAAGGCGCCGAAGGCCCGCCCCAAGGGCCTCCCCTCCGAGTTCGAGATCGCCGGAACGGGAAGCCGTACCATTGGGGCATGGTCAAACATGATTGTCAACTTCGGCTTGATTGCCGTCGCGACCGTCATGTCGATCTCCGACACGAACTTCACCACAACGTTGCTGTGGGGCGGTGCCTTTGTGATGTACCTCGTGAACGTGGTCGTGATCCCGCTCCGTTTTGGTCGGAACATCGGTCAATTTGTGTCGCGAACGAAATATGTGAACTCCTCTGGCGAAGCCCCTCCGAAGATTCACGCCGTCCTCAACAGCCTGCTCGGATTTTTGCTGCTGCTCGGCACCTTCCTGGTCTTTGCCAACATGGGCGACCTCAAGGACGGTGACACGAAGGCCATCACATGGTTCAGCATTGGCTGTGTCATGGTGCTCATGCCCATCATGAACCGGCAGTTCAAATCATCAAGCGAATTGAATCAAGGCATGTTCGACCGCTTGTTTGCCGCCTACCTCGTCAAGCACGTTCCCGTCGCAGGCGAAGCGACCGGTGGCTGGATGCAGCGCCTTGAGAGCATGGGTGATTTCGGTGACCGCCTGCAGGAGCGTCAGCGACAGCGTGAACAGCGAGCCGCTGAAAAAGCCGCTGAAAGGGCGGCAGCGCAGGAAGCAAATGCTGCTGAATCAGACGGGGCCGAGGATTGAATGGTCGCTCGGCGCATCGCCGACCGGTTCCTCGAAGGACCACCAAACTCGGTACCAAACACCCTCGGTGATGCCTGGGACGTCACGGTCGTTGATGGTCCGAGAGGCCCTGTTCGCGTTGCATCGAATCGCCCAGAAGGCGCCATGCTGTCTACCATGGTGGTGGTGCACGGATGGACCTCAGGTGTTGTCCGCTCAGCGAACAGGGTGAGGCACCTCACGGAACGCGGGATGTTGGTGCACCTCATGGAAGTCCGGGGGCACGGTGACAGTCCGAGCGAGGGTCCGTGGACGGCAGGTGCGGTCGTCGACGACCTTGTCGCGGTTCTCAAGCACATCGAGCGTCACGGCCCTAGCGTGCTCTACGGCCATTCGCTGGGTGGCTTTGTGGCCTTGCGCATGTTTCACGAATCCAACGCGCACCACACGGTGGACGCCCTTGTGCTTGAATCCCCGATGACGATGTACGCTCCGGTGTTCGAGGAAGGCTGGTCCACGCTCGGTGTCTTAGGTCGCATCCCGGGTTTGAAGAAGGCGGTGCTTCGCTCTTTGATTGCAAGGTGGCAGAACGAACACCCAGGCTCAGGGATCACGTCCCTTGTGGACGTCGGGGTCCCTGCATGGGGCATGCCGACGTGCCCTACGTTGGTCCTTCAAGCCGAACCCGACCGCCGTTTGGGCCCCGCACATCTCACGGCGTTGTTGGACGCTTGGCCGGAGCATGTTCCGCTCAAGGTCGTCAGGGATCCCACCTTGCGCCACTCAGGAACGTCCAGTCATCCGGCACGGGACCAGGTCTTGGATGCGTGGTTGGAAGAGCAAGGCCTCATTCTTCACCGCTGAGTGCCGCTTGTTCTCTTGCGTATTCCCTGAGGTCTTCGACCTCATCCAATTCGTCGACGAACTCCGCACCGACCAAGGTTTCGAGCACGTCCTCCAAGGTGATTGCGCCTTGGGTGCCTCCAAATTCGTCAACGACGAGGGCGAAGTGCTGCCTTGATCCTCGAAACAGCACGAGAGCGTCTTCGACGCTGGCTTCGGCACTGATGCGGATGATGGGTCGCATGAGGGACGCCATCGTCGCATCGTGTTCGTCCTTGGACGAGGCCGTCAGCACGGAGGAACGGAGCACAAGGCCGAGCACGTCATCAAGGTCCTCGCCGAGCACCGGCATGCGTGAATAGCGGAGCACTGGATTGCTTTCAATGACCTCTTGCACGGTGTCCGTATCGTCCACCCAATGCATCACCGTCCTCGGGGTCATGACCTCTTTCACACGAATTTCCCGCAACTGGAGCACGTTGTGAATGATCGTCTCTTCATCGGTTTTGAGCACGCCACCTTCTTCGCCGAGGTCGGCAATCGCCGCCACTTCCTCACGCGAGACCTGCGACAGATCACCGTGCGGCAAGATCCGCTTCAGTCCTTGGATGGGGACAATGAGGACCTTCATGGCGAGCACCACGACGACCAAGAGGGACCCACACGGACGTGCAAGCGCCCTCCAATACGCCGACCCAAGCGTCTTCGGAACGATCTCCGAGAGGAACAACATGGCCAACGTCAACAGGACAGAGGCCAAGGTCAGGGCACCATCGCCGTAGAGCAATTGCACCTGCGAGCCGACGCCGGCGGCCCCCATCGTGTGGGAGATGGTGTTGAGCGTCAAAATCGCCGTCAACGGAGCCACGCTGTCGTCCTGCTTGAGTTTGGACCACGTCTTGCCCAACGACGTGCCGGCGTTATGCTCCACAGCGACCCACGTTGGGCTGATGGAAAGCACCACCGCCTCCAAGATGGAGCAAAGGAAGGAAACGCCGAGTGCGATGGTGGCGTACGCTACCAAAAGACGTACGTCACCGGTACCGGTTGCTTCGATGTTGGCCCCGATGGCCATCATGATTTCAAGGACCATGTGAGCGAAGACCCCTGTCGGAGACAAACAGTGCTGTAGTGGACCACTCATCAACCTGACGCTAGGCAGCACCAAAGATAGGGCTAAGAGGGGCACGTTCGAGGCTTTACCAGATGACGTCCGACGAGCACGTCCTCATCTGCGTGGCGTGGCCGTACGCGAACGGCCCCCTCCACCTTGGCCACGTGGCTGGGTGCTACCTGCCACCCGACATCCAGTTCAGGTACGAACGTGCCAAGGGCCGACGCGTGCTGATGGTGTCCGGCTCAGATGAACACGGGACACCCATCACCGTGACGGCTGAGCAAGAAGGCATCGCTCCACAGGAGGTTGTCGACAGGTTCCACGAGATCAACACCAAGGCGCTCGATGCACTTGGCTGCGCATGGAGCACCCACGTTGATCCACGAGGCATCGAATATGGCGGAGCGTTGTTCAACCGAACAAGCGACCCAAAACACGCCAAAATTGTCCAAGATTCGGTGCAGATTCTTGAGAAAGCAGGCCTCTTTGAGAAGCAATCCACGCCGCAGTTTTACGAACTCAACGAGGACGGTGGCCGATTCCTGCCAGACAGGTACGTCGAAGGTACGTGTCCGTCGTGCGATGCCGACGATGCACGCGGTGACCAATGCGACGCGTGCGGTGCGACCTACGAATCGGTGGAATTGGGTGAACCGCGTTCACGAATGCACCCTGAACGCAAGATCGAGGTCCGAGACACGGAGCACCTGTTTTACCGCCTCGACAAGTTTCAATCCACGCTCGAGGCCTTTGCTGCCACGGGTCAGGGCCGTTGGAAATCGAACGTACAAGCCATGACCAAGCAATGGTTGGACATGGGCCTTCGACCGCGCGCGGTCACGCGTGATTTGTCGTGGGGGATTCCCCTTCCGTTCAAGGGCGACGAGTGGGAAGGGAAGTGCGTCTATGTGTGGTTTGAAGCCGTTCAGGGCTACCATACATGCGCTCGCATCTGGGCGTCCAGGTATGCGGAGGACCATCCGGACGGAGCGGACGCATGGCGCCGTTGGTGGTGCGTGGACGACGATGGGCGGTCGCCGCGCCACCTGTACTTCCTTGGCAAGGACAACATTCCGTTCCACACGGTGATTTGGCCTGCCATCATCCTCGGCCTGAACATGGCGGAACGAGGGCTTGATGCACCTCGTCTCCCCATCGCCGGCGACTTAGCGCTGCCGCACGACGTTCCAGCCATGGAGTACCTGATGCTGAGCGGTGGTCAATTCTCCAAATCGAGGAAGCATGGGGTCTGGTTGCCGTCCTTCCTTGAGCATCATGACCCGGACACGCTGCGCTACTACCTGGCCATCAACATGCCCGAGGGCCACGACACAGATTTCACGTGGGAAGATTTCGTTGCCAAGGTCAACAGCGAATTGATTGCTGCATACGGGAACTTTGCTCACCGCGTGTTGACCCTCAACGCGAAGGTTCAGCAGGCCGGTCACGGTCCTCTCAGCGCATGGGAAGGATCTGGCACAACATGGATGGAGGACACATCAGCGTGGCAGGCCCAGCACGAACTCGTTGGTCACTCCCTTGAGCGGCACCGGTTCAAAGAGGCGCTACGAGCGGCCATGACGATGGCGCAACAAGGCAACGGCATTGTCCAAAGGGCCGCGCCATGGGTCGCCCTGAAAGACGACGCAAGCGAAGAAACACGAGCAGATTCCTTTGCTGGCCTCGCCCTCGCCCTGCGTATTGTGCGATCCCTTGCCATCACGCTTCAGCCCTTCATGCCCGCTTCGTCTCAGCGCTTGTGGGACATGCTTGGGGAGACAGGAGCGGTGAGCGAGGTCCGGTGGGGGGAGGCGGTCGACCTCGAGGTTCCGTTGAGCGAACCGACCTTGGCCCCAACCCCCTTGTTTGAACGGTTGGATTTGGCTGCCATTTTGGAACGTGAAGGCCAGGTGGCAGAAGTGCATGCTCCGACGTCCGAGGCGCCGAGCGTCACCGGCGTCAAGGGCGGAAAAAAGGAGAAAAAGGACGTGAAAACCATGGAACGAGAAGGCATCAGCACCATCGATTTTGAACAGTTTACCGCAGTTGATATGCGCGTGGCTCGGGTCACTTCCGTTGAGGCGCATCCCGATGCGGACCGCCTTTGGGTGGTCTCGCTCGACGACGGTTCTGAAACCGGTCGCACCATTTGTGCGGGCCTTCGTGACGTGTACGCTGCCGAAGACCTTCTCGGGCTTCACGTCGTTGTGGTGGCCAACCTGGCCCCTCGCAAACTTCGTGGCATCATGAGCGAGGGGATGATGCTCGCCGCCGATGACGGCGAGGGTGTCGTTCGTTTGCTCACTGTACTGGATGCGATCGCACCCGGCGCTCAAGTGCGTTGAGCATCCATTCGACGACGCACACCTTCCATGCACTGACGGCCGAGCACTCGGACGTCTTCACGCAGCGACGGAAGCCGTTCTCGTAGGTCTGCGCCATACTCCAACGGCAGGGCATCGAGGTTGATTTGCACGTTGAACACCGCGCCTTTGGCCGCTGCAGAGGCCAAGAGCGAGGCCATACCAGCGTCGCTGATGGCGTTGGGGTTGCCATGGTTGACCATCGCATGAACGTGATCAAGGAGGACCAGTGCACGTTCTGCGGTTCGCATTGGGACCTCAGCAGCATGAAGCGTTGCCGCTCGTATGGCCGCCCGCCGTGCTGCTTTTTCTTCGTCCGTACCCTTCGGAAGACGGAAGGCCTCCATCACTGCATCAAACGCAGCGGCGTCCTCCTCACCAAGGTCAAGTGCATCCCGTCGCACACGCTCAGCCTCCTCCAGTGCACGTCGTGCTTGGTCATGTCCATCGGCCCATCGTTCTGAGCCCAAGGTCAACGATGCCACCATGGACGTGAGTGCGGCTGCTTGTCCAAGGGCCACAGCGGCAGCGGTTCCGCCGCCCGGTGTGGGCTCACTTGATGCCAACGCCGATTCAAAGTCGCGAAGCGAAAGGTCTGCGAGGGTCATGCTGCAGCCTCCCGAATGGCGTATTCGATGATCCTTGTTGCAGGGTCAAACGGGCCAAGCGAGTCGAGGCCCAAACCCTCCACGGCCGCGCGAACAAGGTCCGCTTCCTCCTTCGCTTGAGGTGCGTACCACCGTCCTGCTTCCAGCATGGTCTCGAGAGGGACGAGACCGACAAGTTCCGATCCAACAACGTCCAATCCGTGGTCGGCGGCCAGGCTCCGCACGGCCTCAAACGCGTGCAGCATTCCGTGCTTGTCGACGTTGGTCAGGTTCATGCTCACCTGGGAGATGCCGTGCCCCTCGAGGACCACGCCCATACCCTGCACCGATTCCAGCATGCCCGTGGCACGCAGAACGCCCTCGTCGTTGCGAGCGATGATACGTCCAGATCCCCGAAGAAGGCTTCCAACAACCTTGGCGACCCGGGCATCACGTTCCGGGACGTTGACGTTGTACGCCACCAGCACGGGCCGTGCCCCGTAGGTGCACCCTCCCGAGCGTGCCGCGGCCTCTGTCCAGCCCTCTTCATGGCCATGATCGGGCAACCTGTCCGTTCCTCCTTCAAGCCGTTCTTTGAGCCCCTCGTACTCCCCTTTTCGAAGGTAACTCAATCGGCTCCGTTCGTCGTTCTGAGCAGCGTGACCGTACAGGAAGGTGGGTGCCTTCGTTGCCTCATGGACAGCGATGGCGACACGCTTCGCAGCGGCAGCGCACGCGTCCATGCTCACACCAGCAATCGGTACGAACGGGCAGACGTCCACAACGCCAAGTCGAGGGTGCTCCCCGGAATGGGTGCGCATGTCAATGGCGTTGATGGCGGCCACGCTCAGGTCAATCGCCGCCTGTTCAACGGCCTCAAGCGGGCCAGCGAAGGTGATGACGGTCCTGTTGTAATCCGCATCGGGTTCAACACCAAGCACGGTGACCCCAGGCGTCGCTGCAGCAACGTTCGCAATGGCTTCGATGGCCGCTAAGTCGCGCCCCTCGGAGATGTTCGGGACGCATTCAACGATGTCCTGCATGACCGTGAAGGCCTGCTTCCCCCGTCCTTGAAGGTTCGCAACTTCAGGCGTACAGGTCAGCGGGGTCGCGTCGACCACCCGCGTGGACACGTTTGGTAAGGAGCCGAGCCACAGCCTCCTTGAGGTCCCGTTGTTGGACGTGTGTGCGCTCGTCGCGAATGGCGATCATACCGGCTTCAACGCAGGTGGCTGCAAGTTCAGCCCCCGAAAATCCGTCGGTGCTCGTGACCAACGGGGCGAGGTCCACCTTCCGGGTTGACATCCCCTTCAGGTGCAGCTCGAGGATGGCCCGCCTTGCCTCATCATCAGGTTTTGAAATCTCAACGATGCGGTCAAAGCGACCGGGTCGAAGCAGGGCATCGTCCAAGATGTCCGGTCGATTGGTTGCTGCAATGATCCGCACATCCTCAAGACGATCAAATCCATCGAGTTCGGCGAGCAATTGCATCAAGGTCCGTTGCACTTCCCGGTCCCCGCTTGTTGAACCATCGAGCCGCTTCGCACCGATGGCATCAATTTCGTCCAAGAAAATGATGCTCGGGGATTTCTCGCGAGCCAACGCGAACAATTCCCGTACCAAGCGTCCACCTTCACCAATGTATTTCTGCGCAAGTTCGCTCCCGACCATGCGAATGAAGGTGGCGTTTGTTGAATTGGCCACCGCTTTGGCCAGGAGTGTTTTGCCGCATCCAGGAGGACCAACCAACAGCACGCCTTTTGGTGGGGTCACGCCGACGCTCCGGAAGAGTTCCGGTCGAACGAGTGGCAGCTCAATCGCTTCACGCAGGAGTTGCTTTTCCTCGTTCAACCCTGCAACATCGTCGTAGGTGACGTCGGGTGCTTCGATCATTTCGGCTCCGCTGACCATAGGGTCCCAAGCGTCGTTGAGGATTTCGATGATCGCCAGACTGTCCTGATTCATCGCAACCCGTGCACCAGGTTTGAGGCGTGTTGCATCAAGCCGCTCGTTGACGGAAACTTGGAACACGGTGCCGTTTGATGACTTGACAACGGCCGTGCGCGGTCCAAGCATGTCCTGCAAGGTGCCAATGATCATTGGTGGATTTTTGAGGTGTGTGAGTTCGTCTTCGAGACGTCGTGTACGCTTGTGCAATCCTCGGAGTTGCGTTTCGAGTTCGTGTCGTTGATGGTTGAGGTCCTTCGCTTCGTCCTGCAAGCGACGGATGGTTCGTTCAAGGTCAGCGAAATCATCACCACGCGGCTCATCAGACCGAGGCCCAGTGTCCACTTCACCCATGTTCCCATGCTCGTATGACCCACTAAAAAGCCCCACCGTTGAATCTTCGACGAAGAGGTGGAACAGCCATGGTCGACAAACGCTCGGTGCAAGCGGAAGGGGTAAGTCCCCCCGCCTCGAAGGTTGAACCATGGGCGAGTGTGAGGTCTGTGGCGCCATGAACGTCGGGACCCGTCAGGTGCCCATGGGCCGTGCTTCGGTTGCCGCATGCAAGCGCTGTGCCGACAAGGTTGGTCCGAAAGCGCAGGGGGTGGCGCCCGGACTTGCAGCGGCGTCCAAGCACGCTTCATCACCTGCGAAGCACCGAGGCCCTTCCGGCATCATGCGTCGAAGCGAACGCGTGCTCACCGACGACTTTGGCCCCCAGATTCGTCGTGCACGGAGCGATCGTGGGTGGAGCCAAGAAGAACTTGCACGCCGGATGTCAGAGAAGGTCAACATCGTCAAGTCAGCAGAATCCGGCCGGCGACCAACGGACGCCGTCATCTCGAAGTTTGAACGCGTGCTCGGGATTTCGCTCATGGTTGAATACGACCCCGAAGAGCACCGTAGGGTGCAGAGCGGTCAAGACAGGGGCTTCACGCTGGGGGACTACCTCGATGGCCTCCGATGAGCATTCCACCTCGGTCAACCTCCACGCGATTTGGCTGGCCCAAGACGACCCAACAAAGAACACGGCCGTTCGCTCGTCTCGACGTGGCGATCTCACCCTGCACAAACATCTCCGGGGCTTGCCGCGGCGCGGAGTCCTGCTTGAGCCCCTCTGCGGGAAGGTGTTGGGTCCAGAAGACCATGACGCGATTCGAGGAGGGGCCTTGGTCGCCTTGGACTGCAGTTGGGCCCACATCGAGCCATCGGTAGGGTCGATTGTATCGAAAACCAGGCTTCAACCACGAATGCTCCCCTTGCTGCTTGCGGCGAACCCGGTCAATTGGGGAAAGCCCGGCCGGCTATCGACCGTGGAAGCCTTGGCGGCCTCCCTTGTGTTGATGGGCGAGTGGGAGCAAGCGCGGACCTTGCTCGGAGGTTTTCGTTGGGGTCATCGTTTTCTCGAATTGAACGCGGAGCCGCTGAAAGCCTACGCCGCTGCGACCTCCTCTGCAGCATTGGTGGCCATGCAATTCGAATTCTTCGACGTTGATGTGGAGGATGGCGCATGACCGGCACCGCCAAGCAGCCCGTTTTGCGGGTGGTGGACGGTGCGTACCGTGCTGGGGTCGACGACCTCGCCATCGAAGCGCAAATCCGCATCACCAGCGAGGCTGGGCACGGGGTTGAACTGCTGGCAACCC
>Ga0255764_10003716_pt1 | contig 12073 bp, 6 predicted proteins | sample 071ome_30_FD_179964 | JGI IMG/M metagenome (GOLD analysis project Ga0255764, IMG submission 179964) | Coastal salt marsh microbial communities from the Groves Creek Marsh, Skidaway Island, Georgia - 071406AT metaG (version 2) | ecosystem: Environmental > Aquatic > Marine > Intertidal zone > Salt... | reverse complement strand
CGAACCGACGATCACGACGACGACGACGAGGACGGCGCACGAGCGCCGGGAGCAACACCGGGCGACGTGCTCGGCGTCGCCGATGGACGACCGATCGCCGCTGGCGAGCCCGTCGAGGGTGGTGACGGGGTTCGCCGCGTCCGCGGCGTCGAGTTACGACGGTGGCGGTGGTGGTGGCGGTGGCCTCGGCGTCGTCGTCTCCGGGGCGCCGGCGTCGCCGCCGGCGTCGCCGCCGCTCGCGTCGCCTCGCGCGCGCGCGGTCGCGAGAGCGCTCCTGGGTGAAGCGCTCGACGCGGATGCGAAGACGCGGTCTGACGGCGGTCGCGGCGGCGAGGCGAAGGGTGCGGACGGACGGATGGACGACAGCGTGAAGAGCGATGGGAGCGCGCTCGCCGATCGCTTGTGCGACGATCTCGACGACGACGACGTCGGTGGGCGACCGCGGTCGCGCGTCTCGGGGTGTGACCCGCACGAGGACGACGAACGACACGGCCTCGTCGTCGCGGACGGTGGAGGATTCGCTCGATCGTCACCGATTGACATTCCGACGTGGGATCGGAAGCCGGCGCATTGGAAGACGTGCGTGTGACTTTTATTTCGTTTTGTTTTTCGCAACGCGGGCGCGGTGCGCGCGTCGCTCGTTCGGCGCCGAACGCGCGTTCGGTCGGTCGGTCGGTCGCTCGATTCGGTCTCGCGGGCGCCGTGCGCGATGGAGGTTGGTTGGTGTCGGGTTCCCGGAAAATGTATCACTGTTTGTGCATACGTAATCCATCCACGACTCACTCTCACTTCCGGGTTTTTGCTTTTTTTTGTCACGTCGCTTTTTCACGACTTTAATCGACGACCGAGACTGACTTCGGTGTCTTTTGACTTTGGATTCGCGTTTAGGATGCCCCGCAGAGTGCCGTACGCGTCGGGAGGCGACGCGAGACGACGGTGAATGATTTTGATTTATGACGTACTCGCACATTCTGCGTGTGCGTTAATTAAGAACACCGAGATTTCTTCCCGGCGTTCAACTTTGACTTGTTTTTTCTTTTCGACGCCCGAGGCGCGAATGAATACCCGAAGAGAAGTGTACCATGAATCGCTCTCGAGGCGTGCTCTCGAGGCGAATGTAGAATATCAACACGCGTATAATACATGTACCGGTACGAGTACTTAGCACTTGATTTTTGTCAATACCATCGCAGTAATATCGCGAAAGAAGTAGTCTGCTCATCCGCTCAACGCGCTCGTTTGTTTTACTTTACAAATTATCATTGTCGGCTAGTGAGATGTGCTATGGGACCGTGCGAGCGAGTAAGGGACCGACGCGTTCGCGGAACAAGTCGCTGAGCGCATTGGTCACTTCGGTTTGCTTGCTACCGCGACGGATGAGCGCCACGAGGAGCGGGTACGTGGTTGAAATGTTGGACTGGAAGCTCGCCTCGCTGAGCGTGCGCGCCGCTTCGAGAGCGTCGACGACAACTTGCGCCGAGGCTTGCGCATCCTCTCTGATGTCTGCGTCTGTGATGATTTCGGTCGTATGTATGTAGTTTTCGAGCGCAGCGTTCACTATTCGCACGAGCTGCGCGGATCTCTCCTCAGTCGCCGCTTGGAGGGTGGCCAACGTTCTCAGCGCGAGCGCCGAGGCGCTCACTTCGACTGCAAGCACGAGTGGCTTGGCTTCCCGAGCGAGCTGCGTCAAATCACTGGCGCGTTCTCTGAACGCTCGTCCAGCCCGCGCAGCCTTGGCGTGCACCTCCTCCAAGACGTCCAACAAGACGTAAATGGTGTCGACATTGCTCGTCTCGCGGGACTCGATGACCTGCGTGGAGAGGTCGCACGCCGCTGAAACGAGCAAAAGTTGCGTCTTAATCCTGACGAGCGATGCGTTCGCCGTGGACTTGTTTGCCTCATCAATTTCACTCGTCGTCAGCAAATCGTAATCTGGAGTCGTCAAGCTGAACGCCTTTCTGAGCGTCTGCATGCACTGCTGCCACTCTTTTGGCTGCATCAAGGGCGCGCCGTTGATAAGCAAACGCTTGAACGCCACCACGCCGCACGCGGCGAGTTGCTCGTGCGAGCGCGTCGACAAACCGCAAATAAGTTCCAGCAACGACGGCATGATGTCAGCCTCGACGATTGCCTCGTGAAACTGAACCGCGAGATCCACCACCAGTTCTAAGCAACGTGTGCACGCTCCATACAACCAGTCGTCGATATCCGCAGCAGAGACTTCGTAGTCCTCCCCGTCGCCTCTGATGGCTGAAGGCGCGATATCTGCTCGAACGTGATCAAAGATGGGGAATAGAATGCGACTGTACACGCGAGACCAGAAACCAGGGGCGAAAGATCCACCGTGAAACTTGAGCGTGTCAAAGAGAACCTCGAGTGCCGAAGTGCGAATCTCAGATCTCGGATCAAAGGTGAGCTCTGAGAGACCGGCGAGCAATGGGAACCAAAAGTACGTGTGCGCTTCCGCATCCGTAAAACACGTCGTCGTTGTCGCCGCCTTACTCGGCGTCACGTCAACGATTCCATCGGCGAGTTGCTTCTCGGTAGCTGCAGTCTCCTCCAAGTCGCCGAGCGCGCCCTCTGCGAGCTTCAACGCGCAAAATCGCAAAAACGCGAGCGCGTTGAGACAAACTTCAGAGCCAGCTTCAGAGTTTGTAAAGGCGACGAGACAGTTGACGCAATCTGTAAATGCGACGGTGTCGGTTTCGATGATATAGTGGAAATGTTCGCGAATGATGCGCTCAATGGTCTGGAACGCCAAGGAGACAACCTGAGGACTTTCATCCGCCGCCGCCGCGGTAAACACCATGAACATGGACTTCCAACCAGACTTGATGTGCGCCACGCGCGCTTGGACCATTTGCGACACGCAGCGTATGATCAGCTCTCGAATTTCTACAGCTGGTGAATGGCGCATAACCACGACAAAGGGTCGGAGGAATTCGTTTTGGAACGAATAGTTGGCCAGTTCGGTGCGACTCAAAAACTTCATCGCAAGCTGCCTGAGAGAATCAACCACAGTCATCGAGACTTGCAAGTTTGGTGAACATCCGACTTGAACGAAGAAATCACTCAACACTTGCCACACTTTCGCCCAGATGAATCTAATTCTATCCATGTTGAAAGAGGCCACCTCGACAATCTTGCCGAGCGCGTACACACGCGGATATTTCGCAGACGTTTCCTCCTCCGCGAGAGCGCACAAGCTGCGGACGAATTCGACGATGGCATCCCCGCTCAGATTGACGCTGGCGTGGAATAGATGCGCAATTTCATCGGGATGAAGCTGCTCCAAGATCATTCGATCGGGTGGAACCAGGTCCCCCTTGTCTTCAAACTCGGGCTTTGCGCTACTTGTCGGATTGTCGACATTCGCCTCATCCCCACGAGCGATGAGCGGTGGTCTAGTTTCGCTCTTTTGAGACATTGATGTCCGCCTGAACAGACGAGGGCGCGCCTGCGCGCTGTTTCCTTGTTCAGTCTGCTCCTCCAAGAAGAGCGAGCTGTCATTGAAACCGCTCGCCAAGGCGTAGAGATGCTCGTACCTGCTGACGCAAGCCAACACCCTTGTCCACGCATCCCCCAAGTCGTTTCCGTTTTCGATTGCGACCCGCACGAGGGTTTTCAATGCAAAGACGTGTTTCGATCGCATCCGAGTCGGCTGATGCAGGTACGTCAACTTTGTCAGAGGTTGCAAAAACGCGTCTCTCGTTTCGTACATGCCAAGACTGGATGAGAGACTGATGACCCGCCTGAAGCACTCCATGCAGTTTGCGACAACCGTGACGCTCTCGCTCTCTTCAAAGCTCGCGCTCAGCACGGATAGGATTGGGTTCCAAATAAGTTCTAACATGGGTTTGATGCAGCCAGGCTCGGTGTATGTAAGGAATCCCGCCGTCTTTGCGGCGCGACTGCGCACCTCGTCGATGAGTTCAGAAGCGTCAATATGCACGGCCTCCTCCTCACGTTTTCCAGACATGAGCGAGAAGAGGACATCCATGCCCAAACGAGCGGAAAAGTTGTTCTTGTTGTCCTTCTTTTCCGTCGCACTCAGCGCCGCTTCTGCTGTCTCTTTCAACTTGATTTCGTTGTTGACGATGCGATCGTAAAGCTCTTCCAGCGTCTCTTTCGGCAAGTCTTGACCATCGTCGATACCTCTATTGTTCCGGATGAAGCCCTCTTTCGTCATTTTATTCTTGACTTGAGGATTGTGGGCGTCTGTGTTCAACATGATTACAGAAAACGCCAATACATATGCCGTATCTGCGCTCTTGTAGACAGTGGGATTGTGCTTGTGGTAGCGTTCCGCAAACTTCTCCATCAGACGATCAATCTTCTGCGATTCTCCGGGAAGACGGAATCCTTCCAAGAACTTGCGAATCGCATCATCCAAGGTGAGCGACGCAAAGTCCATGGCGTCTACGTAAGCGTGCATTACCTTTAACATTGGTTCATCGCGCTCGCCGAGATAGTCGCCGATGATTGTTTTGTCCAACCCAGGCGTATTCCTCAGGAACTCTGCAATCTCTTCGTGAGTCTTACCTAGCCGCCCAATGTTCTGCAAATACTCTAAACCTTTCTTTGCCTTTTTGTTGAACAACGCAATCCCTTCTTGAAACTCTTGCTTGTCTGCTTTCAGCTTGGCAATGCTATCGCCGACGTTAGAATCAGACGTGCTAGTCTTCAGAGGAGTATTGTAGCCATCCGCATCCTCTGCGTCTTCGTTCGGCGAGCTCGTGCTCGGCGATCTTTCAATGTGTTCTTGAACCCAGACATTCAACGCGATGATCATCGCCGCGAGACACTCCAACGCTTCAACCTTGAGAACGGCTTCGCGAGCCGCTTCGGTACCGCTCAATTGAGTCACATCCATGCCTTGTGCTATTCGCACGAGCGACGTAACGCACTGCTCAAACACGTTTTGACTATCTAAATCGCAATCGTAGTTGACAAACAAATCAACCATGAGCTGAGCATCCTTGCACAAGAGCTGGAATCCTTTGATGAGAGTGGCCCGTTGGTTGTACGGCGCGAGCGCCGCGCCCTGGTGGGCTTCTAACGGCTTGAGCAACAAGACGGGGAAGAAAAAACCAATCTCCGCCTTGAGATGCGCTCGGTACCGCACGAGAAGCGTGAGGAAAATCGAGCACGAAAGCTGATAAGCCTCGGGTGCATTCGGCGTGGCGTTGCTCACGATGGCGTCGAAGAGGTACTCCCGCACCGCATCTGTGAATCTCGGGCTAGACGAGAACGCATCGCCAGCGTTTTCGATGACAATCTTCAGCAACTGAAGGGAAAGCACCTTGCTCTTGACTAGCGCAGCTGCGTTCACTTCAGTGCTCGGTTTCTTCGCCAATTTGCAAAGGGATCTAAACACCAAGAAGGCGTCAGTCTCCAACTCTGACGTTCCCGCTTTCGAAGGCGTATCCGCACCCGGAGAAAGAGCTTCGAGCGTGCGATTCATCGCATTTGGGGTCATCGGGCCCGTGTCATTGTCAAATTCGCTCTGCGTGATCTGATGCTCCACTGCGTCAGACTTCACCACCGCATCTGGATCGGCAAAGTAGCTGAAAGAGCCCACCGAATTCATGTCGGAGGTCACCTTGTTCATAAATGTCTGAACAGCCGTCGACATGGCGGTGACGCTGTCGACTGGCGATTCAGTCCCGATTGGACGAAGCAAATCGGCGACGACCACCGTCGGCGCGGATGCGTGCGGATCATCCGTCTCCAGTCGATGAAACACCGTGGTGAGCATCTGCGTGAGAGTAGCCTTTGCCGTGTTCTGGTTGACTTCCGACTTGCTCGATATATACACGTTGTAGCACGTGCGCACAGAGCGAAGCAACGCCCTGTCGTGCACTTCGAACCTCTTACTACTCACGGCGGTCAAAATGCTCTTGAGCACTTGAAGCTCCACAGCGTCGTCTCTCACATCTGCGGCACTGCACACTATATCAATCACTTGACACGCGTGACTCAGCCTTGCCGCCGGTGTCGCCGTCGACACATCCACAGATTCAGCCTCCGACGGAGCTCGCGTGCTTCCCGCGTCCGTACACGTCAAATCACTCGACGATTCGAGACGTTCAAGGCGCTCGTCCACAACAGTCGCGGCTCTGCCTTCAATCAACCCTCTCGCCACGATAAACTGCACCGTACCGAGCGCCGCCGCCACGACAGACGCTGATCCACACTCTGTTGCCCTTCGTAACACCGGAAGAACGACGTCCAACTGGCCTGGCCGGAGCACCGCCGCTTTAGAACCCTCGGTGCTCGAGCGCGCGCTCCCCACCGCTTCAAAAGTCCCATCCTTTATCGACACCCGCACGCCGTCAATCTCGCTCAATAGGTCCCCGTGACGCTTCCCTTTCCCCGCGCACGCGATCGACACTCGCTCGAGCGCTTGTTCGAGCGCCTCCATCGCGTCCACGGCGTTTTCAACGACGAGCGACGATCAGATCGTTCTTCCCACACGAGAAAACAATCAGTCAAACAATCAATCACGCCGCTCGTCAGCGTCAGCGTCGTCCTCGCCGCCGTCGCGCTCCTTCGCGTGATCACTCGCTCGTTCCCGCGACACCGCGTCGCTCGCTCGCTTGCGCTCGGTCGTCCCTCCCTCCCGCGCCGCGCGCGTGAGTCTGAGGAGAAAAATAAGATGCCAGTTGGCTCGTTGTCGTCAGTAGCCGACGACGGATCGTCTCCATGGCGTCAGCGTCGAGGTTGCTCTTCACCGTCGTGAGTGAGACGGATGTCCCGATTTATTCGGTAGATCTCGCCGACGACACGTCGACGCAGGTGCGTCTTTCTCGAACGTTCATGGTGATGTGATGACTGTCACGCGCTGAACGAACGAACGGAACGAACGAACGAACGAACGCGACGACGACGACTACGACGACTGACACCGCGCACACCGCCGGCCCACCCGCAGGAGGACGCGCGACGCGGCATGGATGATCACTTACACCAGCTCGTCACCCACGGGGCGCTGGATTTCGCCGACGAACGGTCCTGGGAGAGCTCCTCGACCAATCTGCGTGTCGTGGATCGGTTCAACGACCTCAACGCGTACGCCTACTGCTGCGCGACGCGAACGCGGTTCGTGCTTCTAACCGATGCTCGCGCGGATGAAAGCGTACGCGCATTCTTCGCGGACGTCCACGAGGCGTACGCGGTGGCGCTGATGAATCCATTGCTTGACGCGAACGCCCCGTTGGAAGCTTCGTTTGGCGACGCGGTGCATCTGGCGGCTCGCCGTCGCCTCGGCGCTGGACGGTAACGTCCGTGTCGGGTTTAGAATTTTAGTTATTATCTCCTTGTAGCGCTCGCGGTTCGAGCATAGCAGACCAATATCATTACACCGTCGTTCGCGTATCGTCCTCGTCAGCTCGACTTGACTTTTCAAAACGTAACGAACCGCACTTCACAACTCCACGCGTCGTCGTCGTCGTCGCTACCGCCGCTGCCGCCGCACAAGACGGGAAAACCGCGACGAATCCGACGCAAAAACGATGCGTTCAATTTCCTGTGCGACCACGCCCGTTGCGCGTCGCGCCGATGGTGCCGCCGCGAGACGCAGAGACGGCCGAGTGACCGCGGTGCCTCGACGCGGTTCGACAACCCTCGCGCATTCGACGCGCACGGGCGGGAACGCCGGCGGCGTCCGGCGACAAGTGCTCCGAGGTGATGAGAGGACGAAACTCGACGTCTCGCCGGATGCGGAGTTTTACTCGTATCCGCGGTTTGTCACGCACGTCGACGACGACTTTATCGCTCAGACAACGGAGCTGTATCGAAGACGGATACCGCCCAACGCGAAAGTATTGGACCTATGTTCGAGTTGGGTGAGCCATTTGCCAAGAGATGTGGACTATAAGTTGGTCTGGGGGCACGGGATGAACGCGACGGAACTGGGTAGAAACGAGCGGTTGGATGGGTTTTTCGTCCGGGACTTTAACGCAGACCCGAGGATAGAGGCGACGGATAACTCCTTCGACGCAGTCACAATGTGTGTCAGCGTACAGTACCTTCAGAGAGCCGAAGAGGTGTTTGCAGAGATTTTCCGCGTGTTAAAGCCGGGCGGAGTGGTCATCATCACGTTTTCGAATCGTCTGTTTTACTCAAAGGCTATTCAAGCGTGGCGAGACGCGAGCGGTTACGCCCGAACGCAACTCGTCAAAGAGTACTTTTCCAGCATCGCAGGTTTCACCCAAACCGAGGTTGTGACGGATTTGGACGGCGTGCAAGACGATAGCATCATTGGCAAGATACGCCGATTCTTTTCGCGTTCTCAGAGCGATCCGTTCTACGCCGTCATCGCTTACCGGAATTTCAAGCCTATTTACGACGAACGCGAAGGCGACTGCGTTCGGCTTACCCCGGACGGCGAGTGTCTCGCCGACGCATCCTTCGATTCACCGTGATGACGGTTATGTAACTCAACTTTTTCTCTTTTTGCGCAGACGATAGTCGGCAGTTGTAACATTACGCTCACTCTACTTTGCAACTCGAGTTCAGTCTGACTAATAACGCTCAACGTGCCAACTGTCAAATTCCATCCGTTCCTCTCCTCACACCGGCGCGCCGCCGGCGGCCTCGCATCGTGATGCCTGCGTCAGCGTCAAGCGCGCGCATAGGGCTTCTCGCAACATCCTTCGCCGTCGTCATCGCGTCCTCGTTCGCGCAGGACGACGCGCCGAGCGTCGATCCGCGGGCTTACACGCGTTGCACCCCTCTCGAAGCTCCACCGCTCGAACGATGCACGTACGTTCGGCAAAATCCGCTCTGCGCGCGCGATGAGGCGTTCGTGCCGTACCTTGAGACGCACTACTGCTCGCTCGCGGGGGATGGGTTGGTGAGCGGGCTCGCGGCGGTGGCGCTCGTGGTGGTGTTTTTCGGAACGCTTGCGACTGTCGCAGAGCGATTCTTCGTGCCTTCGTTGAATAACATCTCGCGAGCGCTGCGGTTACCCGCGGACGTGGCTGGGGCGACATTGTTGTCGTTCGGTAACGGCGCGCCGGATATATTCGCGCAGATTGCGGCGTTGAGTCACAGAGATGTGGGCGAAAGCGTCGCGCTTGCGGTGGGCGCGGTGACGGGCGCCGGGATGTTCATAACGTCCTTCGTGTTTCCCTGCGTCATCTTGGTTGCGTTGCCGCGTTATGAGTCGCGCAGTTTCGGTTTGGACAAGTGGAGTTTCAGTCGGGACACGTGGTTTTATGCCGTGGCATCCGCCGCGGCGTTGTACTTTTTCATCGACGGCGAGATTGAGGCGTGGGAAGCGGCGTCGCTCTTCTCGCTGTACATCTTGTACATTGTCGTTTTGCTCGGCCACAAGCACGTGAAACGTCGTTTACGCAGGATGCGTAGGATGCTTGAACAGAGTCCATCGTCTTCGTTTGAGTGGTCGGATAGCTCGGATAGTTCGGATAGTTCGGATGGTGACGACGACGAGGGCGGAAACGACGTGCAACGACCAATCTTAGCACAAGGCAACAGAGAGGCTGAAGAGGAAGATGGCGATGAAGAGGCTGGGGGTGATCAAACTGACTCGGATTCGAGTGATGGCGATGATACTACGTCAAACTCATCCGAGGCGCGCCGCACGACGTGGCGTGCGGTGTATTCGAATATTTGTTTCGCTGCAAAGCAAATGGAAATCCCACTCGTGGCCACATTACGTTTGACCATGCCGGAACTGGGACGCACTGAAAGTCTCGCTCGGCGTCACGTGGTGGTTTTACCGATCACGGCGCCCCTCTTCATGCTTCTCGCGACCGGTATGCTTCCGGGTCACATTCGTTGGGTCGGAGTTTTGTACGGACTCGCCGTTTCGGCGGTGTGCGCGTTCATCCTGGCGCACTCGTGGCCGCACATCGGTGAACGACGCTCGGTGCAAGCCTTGCTCACGACGTGCGCGTTTTTCCAATCCATACTCTGGATGAACACAACCGCTAGTGAGCTCGTGTCGTTGCTGAGCGCGGTGGGGAAAGTGAGTGGAGTGAGCGAGGCTTTGTTGGGGGCTACGGTGCTTGCGTGGGGCAACAGCGTCGGCGACTTTATTTCAAACACGGTCGTCTCGCGCGAGGGTAACCCGAACATGGCCATCGCGGCGTGCTTCGCGGGTCCGATGATGAATCTCTTGGTCGGCACTTCCTTCGGCTTGCTGTTGCATATCGCCGCACACGGTCCGGTTACCGGCTACGTCATGCCGAACGAGTTGATTCTCCTCGGCGGCGCGCTCATGGTTTCTGTCTTTTACGCGTGTGTCGTGATTCCGATTGCGCACAGATGGGAGATTACGAAAAAGCCGGCCTACGGGATGATTGGTTTCTATGTCGCGTTCAGCGTCGTCTACGCGTTGACTTGCACCCACTGCATCTTTAAAAAACCTTGGTTGGGCCCGCTCGATGATTCGTAGTGAAAGCGTGCCGGTGTGTAATTATAAATTTCTGGCGTACTCCTTTGCCTTTTCCAGGCAACCTCCAAACTTTTGCTTGAGCAGCCGACTCGATTCCTCCTTGTTCGGCGGTGCCCCTGCTGGGAACAACTTTATCCAGTGTCGCTTTCGAAAGTTTATAAACCAATTGTTCACCTGCGTCGAGTCGAGTTCAGTTTTCTCGATGAGCGCTTTTTTATCCTCTTCGGATGGGTACGGCCAGACGATGTTATTAGCCCACCACTCCTTCAACACGTTGGTCGATCGATCGGGCAATTTCCCTTTGCGCCGTTTCTTCATAAATTCCGATTTCAGCGACAGAATGCTGCTCGCGTACTTGCGCTTGAGATCTCGTCTTATTGCCTCTTCGCGTTCTCTCCTCTCTTCGAGCGTCAAATCGTCTCTTCGTCCGTCGGCGTTGGACCCGCCTCTCTCCACTTCCTCCTCCTCCTCAGCCCCCGCCGGGGCTTGCCACGCCGATCGCACGTCCCTCGCACCCCGTTTATTATCCCTCTCAATCCGCGCGATATCCTTCCGAACCTCTCTCGCGCGCGCTTCAAACGCATCGCAGCACCGATCCGCCTCGTCGTACAACCTCTGCAGCTCCGCCGCGTACGCCTCGAGCTCGTGCGTGCACTCCCTCACGAACTCATCCACGTCTCGATGCATCGACTCACACCCGATCCCGCACGTCATCATCCGGCCCATGGCGTATTCGGTGTCATCCTCCGTCACCGCGTACCGTCCCGACATCATCGCCGCGTCTCTCTCCCGATCGAGCGCCTCTGTCTCTCTCGCATCCGCGCCCACGCGTCTGCAGTCGTAGTACGCGTCAACCAACCGTCCATACATCGGGTGCGCGCGTATGGCCATCCCGGCGCGCGTCGTTTCGGGAGACATCATCGATTCAAACGCACCTATGATTCCCCCTCGCGACCCGTCGTCGTCGCTTCGTTCCGTCGTCGTCGTCGTCGTCGTCGTCGTCGTCGTCGTCGTCGTAGTCCCACGACGGATCATCAAAGAACGCGCTCGACGCCCGCGCGTCGTCGACGTTCGCATCCATGTCCCGCGTCGGCGTCCGACGAGTCGTTCGCATGCGTCGCGCACGTAAAAATAGAAAATATGAACCGTCGCGTTTCGTTTCGTTTCGTTTCCTTTCGTTGTTACCACTCTCGCGCGTCCGCGCGCCCGCGCGATGTCGAGAACGCGGAGCGAACAACGCGCCATCGAACCCGTAAGAATCGCGCGCGTCGCGTCGCTCGCGACGACGACGACGGCGCGATCCCGGGGGATCGTCCGGTGTGCTGATCCTTGGCGTTTCAGTATGCTGTTGGACAAAACCACAACATATTTCTTCGGGTCCCGGGGGATCGTCCGGTGTGGTCAGACGGAAGCTACAGCACTAAACGTGTCGTGGTAGTACAGTTTTGGTCGGCGAACCGACTCGAGGCGCCGCCCGCGAGGGGTCGTCTCGCGCAAAGTCGAGAACACCGCGCGTCTCACATTTCTTTGCTTGGCGCTTTCCGTTTGAACGAGTGGGCGACCGACCGCGGAGCGAACCCGGGTCGCCCGCACTCACCGACGCCCCGGGTCGGCGACGATTCGCGGACGGACGGACGGACGAACGCGAAC
>Ga0255764_10003673_pt1 | contig 12145 bp, 17 predicted proteins | sample 071ome_30_FD_179964 | JGI IMG/M metagenome (GOLD analysis project Ga0255764, IMG submission 179964) | Coastal salt marsh microbial communities from the Groves Creek Marsh, Skidaway Island, Georgia - 071406AT metaG (version 2) | ecosystem: Environmental > Aquatic > Marine > Intertidal zone >... | reverse complement strand
GTAATAAAACTGAACACAAATATAAGTCCAGTAGTCGCACCAGCACCAGGAATTATTCCAATGAATAATCCATAAACAATGCCTAAAAATAATGATAGTAGTGCGAGTAGATAAAATTCCATAATATACTAATATAATTAAATTAATGTATTAGCAATCGCTAATGGAATCTTTACTCTAAAGATTGGTCCAACACTCGTTGAACAAGTTTATTTAGTCTAATTTTTCAAATACAAAATAAAAACGTTCACCATTTTTTAGTTCATTGTTTTTATCTATTGAATAGTCTGTTTTAAACTGTGCTACTCGACAGTTTAGTGTCTGTGCTATGTTAAAAATAAATGATTGATTCCAATCAAAGAAATCAATCCATTTGGCATTGTAGTTACTGTGTGTAACTCCAGGATTAGCACGGAATATAATAATTCCTCCTACTTTTGTTAGTGATACAACTTTTTGTATCTCTTTAATAATTTTATCTGTACTTCCAAAATTAATACTTCCCAAACAAATAGATACATCGTACTTGGTAGTTGTTTCATAATCCAATGTATGAACCATTATGTCTGCTTTGGAATTGTATGGGTCTATACCTGTTAAATTTTGTATCTTGCCTTTGAATTCGTTATATCCACAACCCACATCTAACACTGCTGTTGGGTTTAATGCGTTTACTTGATCAATAATACTTAAGCCACTGTACTTGTACTTTTTAGTTTCGGGTTGCCACACTTCGCCAAAGTATTTTTCTAATACTGCTTCGTCTATTTGATTTACTAAGTTTTCAATATTACTAGATATTTTACTTCCAACATCAACACGAAACTCGCCATTAATTGCTTCTCTAAATGTATTGCTATCCAACAACAGTTGTGGACTGTCTTTGATCATTTCGTTTATTTTATTAAATATTTTTCTATTCATTTTATTACTGTAACAAGTATGTCGTTGTATTCTGTTTCTACTTCAATATCTAAATCAAAGGTACCTTTTATCCATTCTGTTGAAAAGTAATTCCAGGTTGCTTTTTGCCTGTATGCATATTTTAATATACAATCGTTTTGTTCACATATGGCTCTGTACATATTTTCAGAGTTTTGGTAATATTCGTAGTTGGGATAGGTTATATCAAAACCACCTGCTTGATGCCACCATTCATTACTAATCTCATTAGGTCTGTAAATTAACATAATCCAATCTTCGGGATTTGTTTGTTTAACAACATCCAACTGATAAGCCCACTCGTGACTTTTAACTATTTTTGTTCCTGTACCTTCGTGCCATCCACGATCTACATTTGTAGGATCAGGTGGAAATTCCATACCAGTTCCAAAGTAAACACCTTTGTGTCCACTGTATTGATGGTGACTGTATTCTCTTTCCATTGTTCTATCCGAAGTGTCGAAAGCAGAGTGGTGTTCGAGTATTTGTGCAATACCCGACCACTTGCTACCTGGAACGCCTGTGAAAAATAATCTATTAGGTAAATTCATTTATATATTCGAATGCTTTTTGGTGTGCTTCTTCCAATGGATGCCAAGCATCACTTATTTTATAATTATTTGTTTTCGCCCAATCATAAAACCCCATATTGTTGAACCATACAATATCATTTTCAACATTGTCTTGTAAATTTTCAATGTACTTAGGACAATGCCATTGTGTATCAAATGTTAACTTATCTATACAAGTCATTATAAACTTTATGTTTTTCTCTTTTAGTATAGAAATTACTAAATTTATTGCTTTGAGTGTTTCTAATTTATCCCACAATTCACTTTGAAAGTATTTGATATAGTTTTTAAAAAATATACTATTAGTTGAATCTGGTCTTATTGACTCCCATTTGTTATCGTTTGTATTATAAAAATCCCAACGATTTATCCAAGTCCAGTTAACAACAACAAGATCATTGCTGTCTATCAAATGTATATTATCAAAAAACTTTCTTACAACAGTTTGATTGGTTTCGCCTGGATATGCATGACATATATAATCTAATGATTTGTGTTTTGATAATAAAGCAGTCCAAGTATTATTACTGGGTTTATTATCGCAATCATTTAAGTCACTTCCAAAAGTAAAACTGTCGCCAAACGCATGAAGTTTATTCATGCAACTATTTAGTGACTAAAGAAATGTGTTACAGAATTCCTGCTTGTGATTGGATAGTTTGTATGTCTCTATCCTTTTTGTTATATATTGCTTTGGTTTTGATACCGGCCGCTTCACGCATCATATTGAGATCTGCTTCTTTGGCAATGCGATAATCTTGTGGACTCAACAGTAGTCTTTCTCTCAAGTATTCTACATCAAAATCCATTTCGCTGTCATCATAACTACAAATCCAAGATTGTGGATCGTGTTCTGTTAATGTTTCTAAATCGCCAATTAGTTCAGCAATGTTTTCGGGAACATTAGATCTACGTTTCATTTCAACGTAAACAAGATATCTATTAGGACTAATCTCACCAGGAGAACGATCTGCATCTAGCACAAAGTCATATCCTTTCTCAAACCATTCAACTAAATCGTCTGCTACTTTGCTGTTACGTGTATAAAAACTAACAGTGACAATGTCATCATCGTCGCCCATTTTAGATACAAATTCATCAATGTGTACAGTTGGTTTAATTAATCCAACCATATCTTTGTGTTCTAAACCTTCTTGTAGTTTTTTCATTATGCTTCTTGTTTTGTTTCTTCTTGATCTAAATCTTCTTCATAAGCAAGATTAAGTTCGTCTAGATCAATGTCTTGTCCTTCTAATTCACTTGCCGCTTGTTGAATATCACTCAGCAATGCTTTTGGCATAGTAATCTCTACTAACCAAATAGGCTTTTTAATTATCTTTGGCTTTTTAGTTCCTGGTCTAAAGTCATCGTATGATTCAACTTTCTTAGGAATTTCCAATTCTGATTTAACATATTTGACAGTACAATCAAATGGAAGTAAACGTTTGGCACCACGTGGATCAGGCATATTGTCTGCTAACCACATAAATGTACATTTAACCAAGTATCTATTTACAATTGGGCCTTCGACTAACTCACCAATGTCCCAATTTTTAAATGCGTAAATATCAACCTCATCTAATACACGTTCGAAGTCAAGTAGTATATTAACACTACCGTCACTCATGTATAGATCTTTGATTGTTTTAGCAACTCCGTAGTAATCGACGTTGCTATCTAAAAAACTTTTTGCCATACTGTTATTTATGCTTATAACAATATGTTTAGTTTTTGTGTGTTAGTTCAATTAGTGTAGCACTCAGATTAATTTCAGGAACAGCAACCAATGTGTGATTGACTAATCCATCTCTGATTGAAACAATTGCTTGATCTTTTTCTTCTTCGCTTGTGGCAAATAATTCTAAATTATTGTACATCCACTTAAACATATCTTCAATTTCATCATCGCGAATGTTATCAATGATTATTCCTCTTGCTTCTCTGATTTTGCCTTGTTTAAACAAGTCAACTGCTTGTAGTTTAAAGTCTGCACTGCTACCTTCGTCGCCTTTTGGCAATGATAATTTACCATCTACCACATTCATTTGGCAGTTGTTTAAACATTTACGTAAGTCAGGATATGTTGCTTTGACATATGTGTCTAGTGTTTCTAATTCAAAGTCCACATTTTCTTCTGCTAATACCACAGCCATACGTGCCGTAAACTCGTGTTCGTCTATTTTTTCAATATGGAACCCTTGGCATCTTGAGTGTAGTGCTGGAATAATCTTGTTTGGATAGTTACAAGTCAATATAAAACGGGCACTTGAGGCATATGTTTCCATAACTCCACGCAATGCCGCTTGTCCGTTAGGCGACATATAGTCTGCCTCATCCAACAATACAACTTTAAATTCACCAAATGGCATAGTTGAAACAAAGTTAGTGATTTTATCTCTGATAGTGTCTACAGAGTTTTCACGTGATGCGTTGATCTCTAACAAATCATATTCATCAATATCTATTTGTTTGATCAATAACTTTGCTAATGTTGTTTTACCTATACCTGCCGATCCACTAAACAACAAGTGTGGAATCATTTTGTCTTTGATCCACTTTTCGACTTGTGCTTTTTGATCTTGATCTCTAAACACATAACCATCTACTGTTGTGGGTCTGTATTTTTCTGTCCAAAGTTCTTTCATAGTGCCTTGTTGTATAATTCAAAATCTTCTTTATATAACAGTTTAACCTGTTCTATGTGTTCTTCAGTAAATATTTTACATTGTTCCAATATCCATTCGTTAGCAATATTGTCGCGATTTGACATTTTAGGTAAAACTCGCCATATGTTTTCTAGTTTAACTAATTCAAAATCTAATGTGGGATATTGATTTTTGATATCGTTTTGTTTTTTAAAATGGGTTGGATCAATGTTATACCAAGTAAATGTACTGTTTATGTGTTTATTCAGTTCAGGTAATGTTTTGTGCCAGTGTATGTGATACTCGTGATGTTTTGCATCTGCCCAACGTTTGATGTACTGCTGTACTTGACTGTGAAATCTTTTAATAGGATCTCTTACAATAAAATATGCTTTGTTGATTTTCAAACGTTCGACATCATTTGGCATATATTCAATCCACCCGTTTTTTCTAGCATAGTTCCTTATACTAGTACTTGCTACTCTAGGCGAAAATGATATTGCTATGTGTTCTTTTGGGTTATATATTATCAAAGTCCGAATATTTCTCTTATTCTGCCAATAATTGATTTTGGTTTTTTTGGTGTTGGCATCACACAGTTTTTATTTGCAGTAGGTTTTGATTTTTTCTTTTTAGGCTTAGTTTGCTTTTCTGCTTTCTTTATCTCAGCAATTAGAGTATTTTTATTTTTTCTTCTATCCAATTCTATGCCTAATGTTCTGCCGTATTCTTCTAATTCTTTTTTTGTTAGTTTATTGTATTGCATTATTCTTCCTTGAGTATTTTCATTACAATCTCTTGTTCCCACTTTTCTTCACCTGAGAATTCAGGACACGCTTCGATAAGTTTGTTTAACTCGTAACGAATCATTACAAGATCTCTTTTACAATCAGCACTTACCCAACCATCATTGTAAGGTGTAGACGCTTCTACTTGTATCATTCGTAGCAATTGAACTATCGAGTCTACTCTGTCTTGCAATCTTTTTTCCTGATAATATCCCAACTAGTTAGCACCAAAGTCTTCTGCTCTAACTTTGTCCGGACTGTAGTCTTGTTCATGCCCGAGTCTAATATCGCTGGGTTTTTCACTAGACACCATTAGTATTTCATTTACGTCAATTTTACGGATTTCGTTTTTGTTTCCGTCATCGTCTTCTAATATTACACCACGTGACCAACGACCATGTGATACTAGAATCCAATCATCGACTTGATATTCTTCTTTGTTTTCTGGACCTTTAGCATACACTTGACACCAACGTGGGTAGATTCCTCTTTCTTTGCCGTCATCGTTTGTGATAATAATTCCAGATGCTGTTTGTTGTTCACCGAAATGCATATTGTATCCAATAACATCATCTTTGATAGGTCTTAGTTTTCCACGAATAATTTGTTTAGGGCCTCTGATACCGCCCATCATATCCTTGTATGTAGCCATTTAGTCCTCTTTTTCTACTATTTCTATTGTTACGTCGCCGTTTTCTTTTAGAATTTCTATGATATTTTCAACACCATCCATTTCGCCTTCTTTGTAACCTAACCAGTAACTAAACCCTGCTACAACACCAATGAACAGTACATAATATAGTTGAAAATCTTCTATCATATCTTCTTAACTCCTTTTTTTGCTTTTGCTTCTTCTTTTGCTGTTTTGAGTTTTTTTTGCTCGACTTCTCTTGCCTTAGCAATAGCACCTGCTAATCCACCTGTTTTCTTTTTCTTTGGAGTTGCTTTTGGTTTTGGTGCTTCTACAACCGGCTCTTCTGCAACTTCTTCAATTACGGATTCTTTTTCAACAACTTCTTCAACAACTGATTGTTTGAAATTTTCAACAGCAGTTTCTTTAACTGTTTGATTCATTTCTTCTACTGTGACTGGCTCTTCAACTACAGGCTCTTCTACAATTAACTTGGTATCTAAACCTTCTACTTCTGCAACAGGTTCTTCATTAACAATAGGCTGTTGTGCTGTAGTTAATGTGTTTGGTGCGGGTGGAACATCAGTAACTTGGTTTGCTATTTGTTTTCTGTACGTTTTATTAACTTGTTGATTACGTGTTTTTGTAACAGTGCCTTTGTTATCAATTTTATCGCCTTTGGCATTGACACCCATATTTCCCACTGCTCTTACATCTTCATTACGTAGCATTAGGTCACCCATATCTATTTTGGAACCTCTTGCCGATCTATATATTCGCTGACTCATTTAAAGTAACTCCGTTATTTTATTAATATTTATTAACGTAAGAATTCTTCCACATTTAAATCGTAATACATACTGTCTACACGATGAACTTTTAACAAATACAGTATGTAACTTGATACACTAGATCCTCTACCAACACCCCATATAATATTGTTTTGTTCCATTGTATCAACCAAGTACTTTAGATAACGTAGTAAATCAAACAAATTACGATCTTGATACATTAATAATTCTTTGCCACATCTCTGTAATTCATCTTGTGTTTTACAAAGACTCAAAATGTGTTCTGCTATATCTAAGTTCTTATATTCATCTGGCATATACCAGTCTTTTTGATTAGCAGTATCAAACTCTTTGATGCTTACACCAGGATCTTCATACTGTTCTATATTGTCTATGTCGACATTGTGTGTAGATAAAATCTTAGTATCAGATATATCTATGCCTTGCATTACAATATCTAATATGTCGTTTTCGCTGTATATGTATTGATTATATCTGTCTACTATCATTTTAAAAAGGTTAGTTCATTAAAAACTTTAAGTAATGATTCGTTACGTAGTTTATCCACCTTATTGATTTTTTCCCAAAATTGTTCTTTTTGAAATTTATGTTCTTTATTTAATTCATCTAATATTGCATTATACGAATCAATAGTTTTATCAATATTTGTATTTCTATTATTAAATTTATCAATCCATTCTAAATGGTCTATAATTTTATCTTTTATTTTATCTTTTAACTGTCCAGGTGCTTGTTGTAAACTAAATTCATATGGATAAAAGAGTATTTTAGGGTTAAACTGATGTATTTCAATTAATTCATTTTCAACCCAGTTACGATGAAAATCTGCGGCATGAATGGCATTAACTAAACTAATAGTGCAATCAACAGAGAATCCCAAGTTGGGTAAACGTTTAATTAACTCTCTTCTATTCTTCTCTACGTCTTTCCAAATAGTACCACTACGCCAATAATTTGCTCTATCGCCCATAGCATCAAGACTCGCACCTACATGAACTGTAGAAAATTTTTCCCAATAATCTATTATATTTTTATTCTTGAGAGTTAAACTAGAAAGATTAGTGTTGTATACCAACTTCACATCAGTCCTGTCTCGTTTTATTAACTCATCTAATATTTTCCAATAAGTTTCAATTAATATAGGTTCACCACCCGAAAAATAAATATTTTCAACTACATCTATATGTTCCAAATGCTGATCCAACACATCTGCAGATGTTAATCGTTGTGGTTCTTCTTTGATATCTCCTAATTTAATTGCATCACTATACCAGGAAGTAGATAAAGTAGGATTACAAGTTCTACATTTTAAATTACATAAATTATCAAACCATAAATTCCATGAAATGTGTTTGTATGGGTAATACCCATCACTTGCTGTATTCTTTACATTTTTAATATGAGTAAAATGGTCTTTATTGAAACTTTCTCTAAAAGATTGCTTGTTGTGATTTTCATATTTCTTACAGGTTTCGCATCCACTTATTTCTTTGTTTGATAATATATCTTTTCGTAAATTTTTAAAATTATCGTTGTTAAAAATATCAGCCAATGATGTAGTTTTACTATCGCCTAACGGCTGATCTCTTTTGAAAAAACAACACGGATAAACTTTTCCGGTAGTATGAATCTCTGTTTGTATCCAAGGCATGATACAGAAATTAGACTTTTGTAACAAAGTCTGAGTGTAATCATCAATTGATTTATCAGTTAATTTATATAAACTCAACTCGTTTATATTATTAGCGTTTAAGCGATTAAACTGTCCTCGAGAAACTACAATTTCAAAACTTGTCTCGTCGGTGCTATAGTTTTTTAGTATATAGTTATATTCTTTATCTATATCTTCGTTAGTTGTAATGAATACTATAAAACAGTTGCTTATATCAACTTTGTTTACAATAAGTTGCAGAGATTTAAGTAATATTCCGTAATCATTTTTATTGTAGTAGTCTTTTGTCGAAGTTACCACAATCCTTTCATTTGGGTGATATTTTTCTTTATAACACTCTTGTAGTTTCTTTTGTAATCCTATGTAATTGTCTTCTGTATTATCTAAGTCTATTACATTAACAATATCATACAATTCTTGTATTTGTTGTAGTTTATTAGATATCACGAAATATTAATTTTATCCGAATGGTCGTCTCCATCACCTTTTTTATACATATCATCAAGTTTTTTGTTACGTGCTTTTGTGTAACTGTCTAATGCCATTTTGACTTGACGTTGTAGATCTAGATTGCCCATTTGATAAGCAAAGTTTAGTTTACCTGTGAGTTCTGATATTTTAGTTTGCAACTCGTCAATTGACATTGTTGCCAAATCAGTTGTACTTAAAAAAGGATGTTCCATATATGTAATTATATATGAAGTGTGTTTTTTAACCTAGAAAAACGGTTAAATTGATTACCAACTGCCTGTGTCTGTCCAGTCTTGTTTAACCCAGATATTTGTTGATCCATCATAATCAGCAGTACAGTAGTATATACTTGTACCGTCTAATGCTACATCACCAGTAACGTCGCCGCTGGCACCTATTGAACTTGCAATAGTTCTTGTTTGAATTTTTGGCGTAATAAGTTTAACATCAGTGATACTTGCACCTGCCATATCATTATCCAATGATGCACCAGTTAGAGCACTTTTTAATAATACTTTATTTTGTAAATCTTCAATCTCACTTTTTGCTTCTGTGAAATTATCGTTTATGTTTGTAAAGTTATCTCTAAAACCTTGCGAGTCGTTATCTTGACCTGCTACTGGATATGCTGTGTCTATGTTAGTTGTGTTAATATTACTTGCCATAATTGGAAATCCTTAATAATCTATATTTATTTACTATTTATGATATCGGTCTTTGGAAACAGTAAATAATTGTTGAACTTGTCTGTATTTGTATAGATAGTATAGTCTCTATACCCACCGTCCGATGTTATATCAATTGTGTCTGCTGTTTTTGTTGTTACATCTGTTGTGTATAATCCAGGCTCTACAAAGTGCATTGAATCTTTATCAAATGTTGTTTCTGTGGATGTATTATCAAACTGATCAGCAGTGTTGGATGTTGTGTCGGCAGTAATATCCGTTTTATCTGCACTATAACTATGTTCATAAATGTCAAATGTAGTAGAAACATATTGTGGCCAACGTTGATCTTCTTTGTCCCAATTTCTACTTGCTTGATTATCAACAACATATCTATCAACTTGGAAGTTAACAGAATTTAACTTGTATGTGTAGTCATTTTTTATGCTATAAAGTATTGCATCTGCTTTGCTAGGTTTAGTGTAAGCAATAACCCAAGCAGGAACATAACCAATTATCTCCCCGTTGTTTTGCACAGATGTCATCCATCTTGGTAGGAAACTGTTTACTTTTCCTATTTTATCAATTACTTGTGTACGTAAATTATTTAAACTGTTGGGATACACATTGCCTAGACTAGTTGAGACTGTTGCTTCTGCATCTTTATTGTTTTCTTGAATCGTACTATATATGACTTCGTAAATTACATCACCATTGTCATCTTTAGCAACTGCTGTTTTCAATTCACCCAACACAATATTTTTGTCGTAGTGTTTTTCTAACGACTCCTGGTAAGTTGTTAAATTTTCTGGACTGAGTCCGTATATATGTGTGTATGTTAGTTTATCCGCTAATCCAAAATACGGATCATCTGTTCTATATAGTGATGCGGTAGGAAAAATAGTTGTATCATCTAACAATGTGTCTATTTTATTTCTATCTGTTTCTGTTAACAATCCATCTATAGAAATATTAATCGATGGAACATCATAAGTGTCATTAACAGTTATTGTAAATTCTTTTGTAGTACTGACTGTACCTGCATCATTGTATGCTTGTACTGTAAATCTATACTTACTATCAACAGTTGTAGTTCCACCATCAAAAGTAATAATGTCTTGCCCATTTTCGTCAGCAGTACACAATGTTGTATCAACTGTGATTGAATTGTCTGCTGTAACTTTTCTATCTACCAGTCTAAACATATTGTAAGCAACACGACCTACTATGTTTCCAGACTCTTTCAATGTTAACCCGTGTGGCAACGAGTTATATTCGCCACTTTTAAGTTTGTATTTTAAATCGCCAGTGTCTGATTTTGCCTCAACATTTAAAATACTTATTGATCCATTGTCTATAGTTCCCAAGTCTGCATCTGTTTCCCATTCAACACTTTCGTTTAATTCACCTTGTATGGTAATTTTATAATCGTACGTTGTACTCGATGTTGTTTCTTCTTTTTTGTATACAGTTATGGCAAATTCATAAGTTGTTTCGTTAGTTCCAATACTATCTAATTCACCATATAAATATCCTGTTTCGGAATCTAACACAAGTCCACCTGGAAGTGTTCCACTGCTACTGTAATTTAAAACATCGCCAACATGATCGGCACCTTTGAACTCATGAATAAAATAATTGTCATGCTTAAATGTGCCAATGTTCTCTACATAATTGGTTATGTATGGTGCTCTAGTAACAGCATCAACAGTCACGTTTGTGTTATCTGCTGTAAATGCCGATGTGTCTGCTGTTAATAAACCAACAAATATGTAAAAAGACCTTAGACTTGAGTTTTTACCGTCGTCTAAACGTAAACTAAACGCATAACGTTTGCTTATTGTTCCTTGAGAAAATTGTAATGGGTAAGTGTCATATGCAACTTCTTCCCATCCATCTTGTGCTACAGTTATATCGTCCGATGGATCTATATAACCATAAAGTAATCCTGTTTCGCTAACAGTTACACCCGGTGGTAACTCACCACTTGCTAAACTTACAACAACTGTGTCGTCTGGATCTGGGTCTGTATATCCAATTTGAATATCGACCAACTGCCCATCATAATAATCGCCAAGTTTTCCGCTGTTTGTTGTAAATTCTGGTACATCTTGACCAGTTACTGTTAGTTCAAATGTTCTGTCATTGAGTTCATCTATAACAACACTGCCATTTGAAATAGTTTCAGTATAACTGCGAACTGCAAATCGAGATGTTGTGTTTTGAGATACTGCGTATGGAACGCCTTTGACGTATGTTTGTGGAGTGCCTTCGACTATTCCGTTTTCACGGATTTGCATTCCTGGTGGTAAATCGCCACTTAGTTTTATAAACTTGACTTTAGTAGCATCCGAAGGGAAGTCAGGATCGTATGCTTGTAAAGTGGCTCTGTAAAATTTACCTTCCGGTATAGTTCCTAAACTACCAGATCCAGTGACCCAGGTTGGCTGTGCCATAGACTTCCCTCACTGGTTGTTAATTATAGACCTGAACTATGGTCTGCACTTTGATCTTTATAAGAAATCAAGTGCCAATCTGTTCCATCTTCGCATAACCAAGTAGTAACATCACCACTAGCAGTTGTAATATCTGCAGAACCACCGTTTAAGTTAGTTCCAGTTACATCAAATACTGTGGCATCTGTACTGATTACATAAATGATTTGTCCAGCAACACCGTCATCAAAGTCAGTTAGTGTTTGAGCAGTACCATCTGTAGTAAACACGTTACCAGCACTTACCGATGGAGTAGTATCAGAGGCACCAAAAGCAACTGCTGAACCACTTGTACCAGCCGCCGCAAATGAACCATTACACTTTGTAGCACCTGTTACTGTTAATGTGCTTGAACAAGATGTAGCATTTGCTAAAATAATTGTACCAGTACCATTTGGATCTAGTGTCAAGTTACCATTAGTATCATCTGTTGAAATTGTGTTTCCAGAAAT
>Ga0255764_10003663_pt1 | contig 12160 bp, 9 predicted proteins | sample 071ome_30_FD_179964 | JGI IMG/M metagenome (GOLD analysis project Ga0255764, IMG submission 179964) | Coastal salt marsh microbial communities from the Groves Creek Marsh, Skidaway Island, Georgia - 071406AT metaG (version 2) | ecosystem: Environmental > Aquatic > Marine > Intertidal zone > Salt... | reverse complement strand
TCTCGCCATGTACAAAACTTCCGAAAACACCTGGAAAAAACTCTTTCTCATTAATCGTCTCAAGATTCATCATTACTCTATTTAAGTTAGTACCTTACCGAAGGTAGTACTTATTTTTGCTTTATGAAGTATCATTTTATCGCTATTGGCGGCAGTGCTATGCATAACCTAGCCTTAGCGCTCCACGACAACGGAAACGAAGTCACAGGAAGTGACGATGCCATTTTCGAACCCTCAAAAAGCAGATTAGAAGCTGCAGGATTATTACCTGCGACCCTCGGATGGGATACCTCTCGCATCGACGAATCTATTGATTGTGTAGTTCTAGGCATGCACGCCAAGGCTGACAACCCAGAGTTAAACAAAGCGCTTGAAATGGGTATTGAGGTGATTTCATATCCCGAACTTATTTACCGTCAAAGCGAAAATAAAACACGCGTGGTAATCGCAGGTAGTCATGGGAAGACCACCATCACTTCAATGGTTCTTCATGTAATGAATTATCTGTCGAGATCGGTCGACTATTTGGTCGGTGCACAGTTGGAAGGTTTTGATCGAATGGTACGTATCAGTGATGATGCTGATTTTATGATCATAGAGGGGGATGAGTACTTAACTTCTCCGCTAGATTTGAAGCCTAAGTTTCTATGGTATAAGCCCAACATTGCTTTAATAAGCGGTATTTCATGGGATCACATTAATGTTTTCAAAACAGAGGAAGATTACAACTTTCAATTCGAAAGGTTTATCGAAAGTATCATTGCGGGTGGATCGGTTACCTATAACCAGCAGGATGATACTCTGAGAGCAATGGTAGAGAATTCTTCAGCTACTATCCGAAAGTTTCCCTATACATTGCCTGGACATGAAATTATCGATGGGGTAACCTATCTTGAAACTGAGGAGGGGCCATTACCTTTAGAAATATTTGGAGATCACAATCTCTCAAACCTAGAGGGTGCACGTTGGATTTGCCAACAACTTGGAGTTGATATTTTCGACTTTTATGAGGCGATTGCGACATTTAAAGGCGCCGCTAAAAGGATGCAAAGAGTAAAGAGTGGTTCTTATGAATGGATAAAGGATTTTGCCCATGCTCCTTCTAAAGTAAAGGCAACGGCAGCTGCGGTTAAAAAGCAATATTCTAATCGCCATGTGGTGGCTATTCTAGAATTACATACCTATAGTTCTCTCAATCCTGATTTTATTCAACGATATCAAGGGACGCTTTCCTCGGCAGATGAGGCTGTTGTTTTCTACGACCCCGAAGCTCTTGAAATAAAGGGATTACCTCCGATGCATAAGGAGAAGATTCAGATTGCCTTTGGAAGAGATGATCTTCAGGTTTTTACCCATCCGGGCGAATTAGAAACTCGGGTCAAGGATTACTTTGAAGGCAATTCACTCCTTTTATTTATGAGTTCTGGAAACTATGGTGGTATCGATCTAAAACCTTACGGAGGCTAAGTATGGTACTGCTCTATACCCATAAAATAACTCCTCGTTTAACTTTTACGGTTAAACAGCTTTTTCGTCGTATTATGGGTTACGAGGTTTCTATCACAGACTCAGTTGATGTTTTCATCAAGCATACTGGGGCCAAACTAAGTTACGCTAAACAGCCCCTTCAGAATGAGTTTTTTATTCGTGCCAATCATTTACTTTTCGAGAGAATACTAGAGCCTCAGGATATCAATTGGAAGTCGTGGGAAGGAACCCCTTGTTTTTTTGATGTAGATGCTAGGAGTTCTATTCCTTTTGATATTCTCGCTGCTTCTTTTTATCTATTAAGTAGATATGAAGAGTACTTGCCACATCAGAAAGATGAATTGGGCCGTTTTCGATCGATTGAAAGCGTGTTGAGTGATCGTCGTGGTGCTTTTTCAACCCCTTTAGTGGATCAATGGGCTTATCGTCTTCGAAAGATTTTTTCTCAGTACTTTCCGGATGAACCCTACACTGAGCGCAATTTTAGATTCTTTTTGGGTATTCCTGTTATTCAATCTCATGCGTATAGTTTTAGAGGGCTCGGCCGACATATTTTTGAATCATTTGAAGATTTGCTTGCTGGACGTTTCTCTGCAATTGCTGGACGTTTTAAGGTAATGGTTGGTATTGCAAACGATCCTTATGATCATTATTTGAAGCTTAGAAAATCATTACAAAAATTAGGTGTCGAAATTGGCTTTTTCTTTCAGTTTGCTCCGTATCATGTCAGAGATCGTAATATTTCTTGGAATCGCCTTCGATTCGGATACTTCCTGAAACACATCTCTGATTACACGAGTATCGGATACTATCGTTCTCAAGGAGCGATGTTAAGCGCCGAACAATTTAAAGTTGAAATTGATCGCCTCGATCAATTACTCCACCGCAAGGTAAGTAGTGCTATAATTGCCCAAAATAGAGTTTTACTCCCAGATGCCTATGAAGAGTTGGTTGCACAAGAAATTTCAGACGATTATTCTATGGGATACGACGATGCTATTGGCTTTAAGTCAGGCACTTGCACTCCTTATCCTTTTTACAACCTAGGCCTCGAGTTAGAACAGCCCCTAAAAGTGCATCCCTTTGTTGTTTCGGATGTCATCTTTTCTATTGAAGAAAAAGACAAAATTGTGGATAAGCTTCGAGCTGTAAAGGACAAGGTTGCTGAGGTTGACGGAACCTTTTATCTGCAATTTGGTAATCACTCTATAGGATCTTTAGGAGTGACTAATTTTATTAATCTGATTAAGGCTATAGATGGATAAGCTTGCCCCCAAACATATTTTCTTCGATTTAGATCACACTCTTTGGGATTTTGAAAAGAATTCAGCGGCTACCTTCGAACTATTGTTCGATAAGTTCAATGTTTCATTAGATCTTGCTCAATTTCTCGAGGTCTATGTCCCAGCCAATATGGAGTATTGGAAACTCTACCGCCAGGGCAAAATAGCTAAGGAGGAGTTGCGTTACCGTCGCTTAAGTGACGTATTTAATCGTTGCAATTATAGAGTTAGCGATCGTATGATCGGAGAAATGGCAGATGGATACATCGAGTATTTAAGCTCGTTTACGCATGTCTTCGATTACACCAAGGAGTTGCTCGATTATCTCGTAGAGCGATACCCAATGCATATCTTAACTAATGGCTTCGCCGAAATTCAGTCTAAAAAGCTAAAAGGAGCCGGCTTAGAAGGCTATTTTCAAACCGTAGTGAATGCGGAAGATGTTGGCTTCAAAAAGCCAGACCCCAGAATCTTTGCATTTGCTCTAGATAAAGCCAAGGCTACTGCTTCTGAATCTCTAATGATCGGTGATGATCTCGAAGCAGATATTTTAGGAGCAAAAAATTGTGGGTTTGACACCCTTCACTTTGATGTTGATAATGTTCATAGTCACAATCACTGCGTAATCGTTAACTGTCTAAGTGAAATAAAGCAATATCTTTAATACCTCAATAAACAATCTCTGTCATATGAAGTCATTTGTGCTTTCTGTATTTCTTTCGATCAGTCTATTTTCTAGCTTAAATGCCCAGTTTGATCGATATGACTTCGTAGTAGTTCCAACTAAGTTTGATGTGTTTTTTGAATCTAATGCCTATCGAACAAGCACGCTTTTAAAGTTTCTTCTCACCGAAGCAGGGTACGAAGCTTATTACGAAGATGAATTGCCTGAGTATGCCCTGCAGAATCCCTGTAAAGGGGTTAAGGTAGATCTTGAGGAGAATTCGGGGTTGCTACTAACTAAATTTCAAATTCTTTTTAAAGATTGCCGAAATCAATTAGTTTTTAAAACCTATACAGGAGAAAGTAAGAGTAAGGATTATAAAACGGCCTATCACCAGTCGATAAGACAGGCGTTTTCTAGTGTTTTATCTGGGAAAGGAGTGTCTGAGCCCAAGAAAATTGATCGAGCTAGTTCGGTTGATCGAATGCGATTGATGAGCAATGGGCGAGATGATTATTCTCTCGTTGATTATTCTGGTGCCGTTATATTTAGATTAACCAAATCAGCTGCAACCGATGTTTATTTGGTTAATGCCGAAGAAATTTCAGGAATTCTATTTAGGAATGCTGAAGGTAAATGGACCATGGAGTTAACCGACGGATCCGGAGCCAAGGTGACAACAAACCCCGAAATTGAATTTTAGCCTAAGTCAGACGTTGTCTAACTACTTCGTAGAGAAATACTCCACAAGCGACAGACACATTCAGTGAAGCGATGGTGCCACTCATAGGTAGTTTAGCCTGACTATCACTGAGTTTCAGTAGGGAAGGATGTATACCTATATCCTCGGATCCCATTATAATTGCTGAAGCCTTTTTAAAATCTATATCATAGATATGACCATCAGCTTTTTCGGTTGCAGACACAATTTGAACCCCTGATGATTTCAAGTAATAAACTGCATCTTTCAAATGGTCTACTCTTGCTACGGGTAAGGTAAAGGCCGCCCCGGCAGAGGTTTTTATGGCATCTTTGTTGAGTGGAGCCATTCCCTGTTTAGGAACGATCACGGCATCAATTCCAGTACAACTAGCGGTTCTTAAAATCGCTCCAAAATTTCTGACATCGGTTAGACCATCAAGTAGCAGAAACATGGCGTGTTCCTTCGCTTGAAAAATGCGTTCTACAGTTTCTTCGAAATCTGCATAACTAACCTCCGAAATCTCTGCAATAGCCCCTTGATGATTCTGAGTGGTTATACGTTGAAGCCGCTCAGCTGGCACATAGGAGTGAGGAATCTTGCGATCGTGTATTTGTCCTTCGAGTGCTTTAAACAGAGGACTTGTTACACCTTTTTGAAGAAAGATTTTGTGAAAATCAGTGCCTGATTCTATGGCTTCCTGAATCGCTCGGATACCATAAATATATTGGGAGTTGTAGGTCATTATTTGTCGAGGTCAGAAATGAACTGAATCAGACCTTCTTGTGATTTTAATGTGTAGCGATTTTCTTTTAGTAGATCAGTCGCTTTTATTTGATAATCCTGTGGTAACGATTCCACAATTTTTCTTCGCTTATTGGGTAAATATTGAAGCAGTCTTTCATCGTTAATTTGATAGTAGTACTCGATAAATTGATTGAATTTATCAGGCGTACTTCTTACCATAGAATTCACGGCTTTAACACCTTCTTTGAACTTTGTCTTAACGCGTTCGTATACCTTGAAATTCTTTCCGCTGTAAAGCACATTAACGTATCCATTTCGCACTCCTTGTTTGGGGGTATTTAATGTTTCAAGAGTAAGGATGAGATCTTCTGCTTTAAGCGTAATGTTTCGATCAAGGTTGAGGGCAAAGACTGTTTCGCTTAAAGGATATTCTTTAAGCTCAACTTCGTCATTATGCATGTTATAACGGTAGTACAATTTCTCGGTAAATTCCTCCTTGTAGTAAAGCTCACAGGGCTGAAATTCATCATCGAAATACGGACTCCCAACAGTAGTAGGATCGAAAACGATATTTCTAGTCCTAACCTCGGCAAACATGATATCGGTCAAGGGATTTCTTTTTGCCATGAAATTGGCAAATCCCAGAATATCATCGCCTTTGGGTGCTTCTGGGAGAACCGTTTGACTCGATGCGCTGAAGGATAGGCTTAGCAGTAAAAAAAAGATCTTGAGTTTCATCTAGTTTCGGTTTAAATCCTCTATTAAGATAATAAGATCTTCTTCAGTCTTGGTTTTTAATTTCTTGCTTCCAATGATTGCTTCTGCACTTTCTAAGTCTTCTTTCTTCAGAACAGTTGATAGATCTTTCTTTTTACCACTGAAGAAATAAGCGATTTCTTCGCTATTTTTTCGAATATAAAAGTCTTGAAAATGAGTAAAGCGATTAGGTGTGGTTCGAACCATTGAGTTTACTGCTCGAACACCCTTTTTAAAACTTACTCTATTCTGGTAGTATAGGGTGTAGTTGTTTCCTGTGGTTAATTCGTATAAATAGGCATTTCTCAAAGCTCCATCTTCATTAGTAATGGTCGTTAGTGAAAGTGAACGACCGGTCTCCTTATCTTTTAATACGATTTCTTTGATGGTTGCAAGAGAGCTACTCTCGCCTTCAGCAGGCACGAAATTTCCTTGCTCGTCTTTTACATATTTTACCGATTCATCTCCAGGCTTAACGACCTCAACTTCGTCATTGAACGCATTGTGGCGATATAAGTATATACCCAAGGATTTTTCGTTGTAAAATACTTCTCCTTCAGTAAAGTTTTCGTTTACGTAGGGTGAACCAACGGTTGGTAAATCATTGCCGTAAGAACGGGTCTTTCTCATTTGAGCAAATACCGCTCCTTCTGTTGCTGAGCCACTAAAACTCTCTAAATTAATTTGTGCACTAATTGATAGAGGTAGGGTGGTTGCTAAAATGAGATAGATATATTTTTTCATAGGGGCAAAGATAACTCTTTCATTTATGGATATAAAAAAAGCCGCTCAAAAGAGCGGCTTTAATAACCATTGCGTAAAGTTCTTATTGAACCTTGGTAAACTTGTAAACTGATTGAGTTGCAGAAACTCCACAATCTTCAATAGGATTATCTGTGATTGCAAGGGTGAATGAACCATCATCAGTAAAATCAAATGTTCCATTTGGTCCATCTGGTGGAGCAATCCCTAGGTTAGTACTACAACCTAGACCAATTAATTGCTCTCCACTTACGACTACCTCCCCACAAACTAGATCTACTTTAAAATCGTATGGACCGAATCCAAAGATTTCTAAATACCCTATACTAATATTTCTACCAGTATTTGATGTTGCAGTGATTGTTGCCAATTCTCCCAAACCGTTGTATCCAGGTCCTAAATAGGAGCTCTCACCTGAAATGATTTCAACCGCATATTCTCCAACTAGGAAACCGTCCTGGAGTTTACATACAGCATTAGATGTGACCCTGTAAGGGGATGAATACCATCCACCTACTGCCGCAACGTTTCCATTAGCTGTAGCATTTGTATAAGAATTGCCATCAGTTGTATTAACCGTAAAATCAATAATAAATTGGTCTCCAGCAGCAACTTCATCAATTGTTAAACCAATAGTAGAAAGAGCTTGGGATAGAGTGTAATTAAATGTAGCTCTAGGTAGACCATAGGGAGTACCGTCAGCTGACCAATTACTTACCGATCCAAAAGGTATTCCAGAAACAGACTGTCCTGTTCCATCATTATCCTTAAAGGAAAGTGTAGCATCTACACTTTGAATATTAGAGACAAGTGATCCGTTGTGATCCTGATACTCAAAGACCATATTAATTCCAGAGTTAGTATCGAACAGGTCTAATAAACCTGTAACTGATACTTGTCTTAGAATAGCACCTGCTTCGGTGTTTTCATTTACGAAGTCAATTACCTTTTCTTCAGTCTCACATCCTACGATAGAAATCGTAAATATTGAGATAAGAATGTATTTAAATATATTTTTCATTGTTCAATATTTTAATAGAGTGATGTTGATCCATTATCCCAAAATACTGTTTGACTGACGTCAGATTTTTGTGATACGGAAGAATTTGTATTAACAAAATTCGCAGGATACCACATAGATCTAACAAATGCTCCTGGATTTGGTTCCAAATTTGGTTGTAGGTTGTTAGGATAACCTGTTCTTCGGTAAAAATTATATGCATCAGAGCCATTTCCGTATAAAGAAACAAAGAATTGGTGGCCAAGAACATTCCATGGGTCATCATCAAAAGAAGATGCAGTCTGGTTGGCGTGTAGACTAATGTCGTCTGCTGTTGGAGCTGTTGATAAATCTGCTGTTGTATCGAGTGCCCCAAAGGCAGTAACCTTTTCAACCGAATCAGATAATCCTGCCAATAAGTGAGTTTTTGCACCATCTAGATCTCCATTAGACAGGGATACTTCTGCTGCCCAAAAATGAACACTTGAGCTTAATAATATTGGAACAATACCATTACCTCCAGCTCCAGCTCCTTGTCCAAGTGCCTTGAATCTAGAATCATCGAATGCACCCCCTGCTGGGTATACACCCACTAATGTACGTAAGAAACCATCTGGTGGAATACCTTCGTCATTACCATGGTCTCTACCCCAATAACCATTTGGTAGGCCACAGAAAGGGAATCCTTGGTAGTGAGCCGGTGGGGTTTGTAACGAACATTGAAGGGTTTCAAGTGCTGGTTCAGAACCATCTTGTCCAGGAGTTACTGCATTCTGTCGGTAGAAGTAATATCTTCTTCTAGGATCATTAGTTTCTTGCAAATAATTCATAAATGCTATTGATCTATAGTTACCTCCACCATTTACGGTATAATCTGAACTATAAGCAGGATGACGAGTATCAGGTTGAACTTCATTAGTTCCATAAGTGAACTGCATATCATCTGCTACAGAAGAAATGTAGTTTCCACTTGCGATGATTGAACCAAAACCTGAATCGATACCGCCATCGTGTACACGAGTAGTTGCATACATCTTCAGTTTAAGCGTATTTGCTGCTTTAACCCATGCATCAGCGTCTCCATCATAGAAGAAATCATTTTGTGGAGTAGGTCCTCCAGCGTTGAAGTCCGCAATTGCTGAATCTAATAAAGCGTGAGCTGCTGCGTAAATATCTGACCCATCATCTACCCCAGGATTAAAGTTTTCAGCTCCTAAATTGGCTTGTGAATAAGGTACATCACCAAAATAATCAACAAGCGTTACTAGAGTAAAAGCTTTTGCAAATTTACCAATTCCTGAATGATAGGTTAACCCACCTTCAGTTGCTAATGCTTCCATTGCTTTGATATCCTCTAGAAGGGTTGCATAGGCAGAAGACCAGGCTCCCTGAAAACTTGATGGTTGGTACACATTAATATAATTTTTACCAAACATATACTCTATACGAGTTAATTCTGCCCCATAATTTCCCATTGATCTAACCAATCCTGCGAAACTCAACTGGATTTGGTTCAATAAAAAATCAGGACTTGCTTGATCTGCAGAAAGAGCATTAGGATTATCTCTTAGATCAAGCTCAGTTGTCTCACACGATTGGAAACTTAGAGCTCCCGCAATCGCAACGACACCTAATACTTTAAAATAATTTTTCATAATAATTGTATCTAAATGTTATTGTTAGAAAGAAGCCTTGATACTAAATCCGTAACGTCTTGAAGATGGTCCGTTTAAGTAATCAAACCCTTGACCGTTACCGATACCTAGACCAGCTACGTTAGGGTCAAAATTAGTACTCGGTGGAACATTAAACGCTTTATACCATAGGTTAAACCCTGAAAAAGTAAAACTTAATGAACCGAATGGAGTATTCTCTAGAATGCTTTGTGGAAGCGTGTAACCTAAAGATACTTCTTGAAGTCTAAGATTAGTAGCGTCATAAACATTTAATTCTTCTGGCCCGAATAATACGTTTGAGAAAAAGTAATCTGAGTTATTAATTTGAACTCGATTAGCAGATCCGTCAGGACCTACGCCAGGCAGAACATAAGTTCTTTCACGATCAACCGTATCTTCAACTAAACCACGGCCAAGAAGTGTAGAAACAGTTGCAGTGTGGATATCACCTCCTTGTTGGTGGTTGAATAAGAAATTAAAGTTTAGTCCCTTATATTTTAGAGTGTTTCCAACGTTTAAGATGAAATCAGGCGTTGGGTTACCAATTATTGGCAGACGATCATTTTCGTCATTTTCTTCAGAAATATAGTATCCTGATGCATTTACTTTAAACGCACCGTTTTCATCACGTGCAACACGTGAACCTACTATAGAACCTAACTGTTCACCTTTAATTGCAGCGTTACCAAGGTTAGTAAACCCTGCATATACTATGATATCAGTGTCTGCACCAAGATCAGTAACTGTAGACTGGTTCTTATTGAAATTAGCGTTGATATCCCAGCTTAAACCATTTCCTTCATTACGGATTAGGTTAAGGTTTGCATCAATTTCGATACCATCCCCTTGAATCTCTCCAACGTTAGTTTGAATAATTGTACCACCTGTTGATGGGTCAAGTGGTTTATTTACAATTAGGTTCTCTGTAATTCTCTTATAAACAGAAACATCAAGTGATAATCTTCTGTCGAAAAGAAGTGCTTCAATACCACCTTCAAACTCACGATAAAGCTCAGGCAATATTCCTGGGTTAGCCACAGTGTTTGATACAGAGTTTGTAACAACTGTTGCCCCATCACCGTTGATGAAAGCTTGAGTGTTGATTGAAAGGTTTACAGATGTTGGGAATCCGCTAGCAAAACCTGCTGATTCTCCGTAACCTCCACGAACTTTAAGGTTATTTAACCAGTTGCTCTTGAGATCCGCAAACGCAGTAGTTGGGATGAAAGAGAAAGATGCTCCTTTATAGAAAAGAGAACGATTTTCAACTGATTGATTAGAAACCCAGTCATTACGTCCATTCACCGTTAGGTAAAGATATTTATTGTAACCGAAGTCAGCTTGAGCGTATGCTCCGAGTACATTTTTAAATGTAGTGAACTGAATTTCATCTTGAAGGTCGAAGTTGAAGTGGCGTAAAACACCAAATACATTTTGACCTGAAGAAGCAACACCTTGACGATCGTAATTATTAGAACGTGAAGTTGCACCAATATTGAATGTCATATCTAACTCTTCAGTTAGATCATAGTCACCGTTTAGAATTAACGAGTGATCCCAGATGGTATTGTTGTTGTCCCACGTTTCGTATATACCAGAAAGTGTACGAGCAGGTAAGTCAACCCCACCTTTATTTTGGAAATTCACGTTTCTTTCGTTGTAGAAATCATAACCAACACGGTAAAGGAAGTTAAGATTATCGTTGATGTCATAAGACATATTTAACGAACCGAATGTACGGTTAGTGTCCTGAATATTACCAGCATTAGCTACAGTCCATAAAGGGTGCTGTATACTGTTGTTCTGACGATAGTAAACCGACCCACCTGTAATTGGGTTTTGGAAAGGAAGACCATTCAAGTCAACCGAACGTGGAGTAAAGAATACGTGACCGAAAACTGAAGATCCTGCACCGAATGACCCGTTACCAGTTGAAGCCGCTACTGGTGGAGACTTGAAACGAGTTTTTGAATAGTTCATCGTACCACTAACTGTAAAGTTATTCGTTAGCTGAGCACGTCCACCCACCGACATATTGTTTCTTAAGAGTTTATTACCTGGTGTAAACCCTTCATCTTCTAAGTGACCAAAAGAAACATTAAATGACTGCTTACCATCAGCTGATGAGCCCCCTGCTTGAATTGATGTATTAGCAACCGTTCCTGTTTGGAAGAAGTTCTCTAGGTTATCATAAGGTTTCCATGCATAACGAGCTCCTTTAAATTCTGGGAAAGCTGCTGGGATTCCAGTGGCTGATGATGCAGTAGAATATGGGTGAAGGATTGTACCATCATCCGTATTTAAACCGTAGGCAGAAGGGAAGTTAGATGCGTTACCCCAACCAGTAGAACCTTCTTTACGGAATGAAGGCCCCCAGTTTGAGAAGAACCATCCGAACTTTTGATCAAATCCGTTTCCATACTGATCTTGAAAATCAGGCATGGACGCGATTTCGTTCATAAAATACGACTGTGAAATAGTGATTTCATTTTTCTTACGAGTAGCTCCAGCTGCTCCTGCCTTAGTAGTAATAAGGATTACCCCGTTCTTTCCAGCCTCACCATAAAGTGTTGCAGCTGAAAGACCTTTAAGAACCTGAACGTCAGAAATAGAGTTAGGGTCTAGGTCTAAGAAACGGCTTGATCCATTATTACCATTTACGAAGTTTCCAGCGGCATTTGTGTCAGATGCGAAAGGCACGCCATCTACGATGAATAAAGGTTGGTTGTTCTGGCTGAATGATTGGTAACCACGAATAACGATATTCGTACCTGAACCTGAAACACCACTTTGAGAAGTAATGTTTACCCCAGAAGCTTTACCTCTTAGGATACGTCCAACGTCACCTTCAGTTCTTTGCTCAAGTTGCTCTTCACCAACTGATGATACAGCGTAACCAAGCGCTTGTTTCTCACGCTTAATACCCTGAGCGGTAACAACTACTTCTTCTAATGCTTGTGCATCCTCTTCCATTTGCACGTTATACGTGTCGGCGGCACCAACAGTAACACGAGCTTCTTTCTGACCGATGTAAGTGAATACTAACACCTGGCCATTGGATGCGGAAATCGAATAATTTCCATC
>Ga0255764_10003627_pt1 | contig 12230 bp, 4 predicted proteins | sample 071ome_30_FD_179964 | JGI IMG/M metagenome (GOLD analysis project Ga0255764, IMG submission 179964) | Coastal salt marsh microbial communities from the Groves Creek Marsh, Skidaway Island, Georgia - 071406AT metaG (version 2) | ecosystem: Environmental > Aquatic > Marine > Intertidal zone > Salt... | reverse complement strand
GGTGCGATACCTGTTTGGAGAAATTTTAGATTTCTGCATCATACTCGGACTCACTGCGTCGCTTCGACCTCGAACGGATCTCAATCCGTTCAACACGCACTTCGTGCGCGATTGGGAAGCTATGTTCGAGGGCATCACTAACTCAATCGCCGGCAGAATCGCGTCGCTCGGTTTGAACCAAAACGAAGTCCCACGACCCGACTTTTACGTCGCGCGTGTGCGTTCTCGCGCGCAGTCGGGTGTCTCGCGCGACGACGAAGACGACGGCGAGCGTGAAAATGAAAGTGGTGGTGGTGACGCCGTCATCGACGTCCGAGAGGACGGAGACGCCCCCCTCGCTGACGATGGCGTCGGCTGTTTTCACCTCTTTCTCGTCGAGCACCCGCGCGCCTCCGACGTCGACTTTGAAAATTTAGCCATCGCGCAGCCCGACCGCGAGACGCATCCGTGAGTGACGTCGCTCGCATCGAGTCGAGTCGTCGCAAGTCGAATCGAGTCGTCGCGCCCACCATGTATTCGTAGACAGTTAAGTTAGTGTAACAGGTATCGAAGATAGTATTTTCATGCGTCACCTCGGTCGGTCATGCGACGGCTTTCGATAATCGTTCCGCACCTCCTGGGTCGCGTGCCGGTGCCGTGCGGGATCATCGCGTAGACGCGCGACGCGATGTAAATCTATCATCATCGTTTCACCACGCGTGTGGGCGTCGCGACGAGCGTCGCCGCGCGCGTGTCGCGCTCCAAACGTAATCCCCCGAGCGCGTATTGCGGCGCGAGCGCGCGACGGACCCGTTCGACGGCGTCCGCGTCGGCGCGTTCGAGCGCGAAACAGTTCGCTTGTCGAAACACGACGATATCCATGTGCGCGAACACTCGGCGCGCCGACGCGTCGAGAACGTCGTATTCTGGAAAGTATGCAAATCTCAAATCGCCGGCGAACGTCGAGGCTGGAAATCCTGCGTGGTCGCCGATGCCTTCGTAGTCGTTGAGGAGTTCGCCGCAGCCGTACACGATCAACTTGTCCTCGTACAGCTCGCAACGTCGAGGGTGATGCGACGAGTGGCCATGCACGATGTCGCATCCCGACTCGACCAAACGTCTCGCAATGTGTTCAATCGTCGACGAGACGTCCCATCCCCAGTTTGAGCCCCAGTGACAACTGACGATGATCGTGGACGACGGATGGCGACGCTTTTCTTCGCGCACCGTCGACAGGAGTCTGTGCACGTCGTCGTCGGCGGTCATGAGCGCAAGACCCGGCGCGCTCGACGTCGCTCTCCACTCGCGTGGGACGCCCGAATTTTCAAAACACACGCCGAGCGCGGAGACCCCACCGCTCTCAAATCGTCTCCATCGAAACGCCTCGTCGGCGTTCACGCCGCCGCCGACGAAATCCAACGTCCCCGACGCCTCGAGCGCGCGCACCGTGTCTTCAAACCCTCGCAAAGAAAAATCGAGGGCGTGATTATTCGCAATCGTCACGCAGTCGACGCCAAGCGTCTCGAGAAGACCGATTCCATTTCGTTCGCTCGCTCGATAACACACCGGTTTCCCGAGCCAAAAATCATCCGATGTCGACGTGAGCGCCGTCTCGAGGTTCACCAGTGAGAAACACGGTGCTCGTCGCTGTTTCTCGTCCAACAAATCTCCGAGAAGGCTCGTAAACGTGTGTTGCGGCGCCGACGACAGTGTCGACGCGTCGAGGGCGAGTCGTACGTAGTCTCTGGCGTGTCGGCAACACGTCTCTCTCAAGACGGCGCGCGCGTCGTCGAGCGGATACGGCAACACGCAATCGAGCCCGCGCGCGGGCATACAGTCACCCGCGAGAAAGAGTCGAACGACGACGCGTTTGCTTGGCGTTCGCGACATGACATAAATCTTCGCGCGTGACGGTGTGTGAAGATGGAGTGTACAATTTTTACAAGTTTCGTCTCGGCGGCGTCTCGAAGGACGAGAATCGGGAAACGGAATCGGTCGACGAACAGACTCTGAGAATGAATCGTTCGCTCGTCGACGTCACGTCGTTTTCCCCGCTAAAACCACCGCACACGAATGACGTGAACGCGTAGCGCCGCGAACGAAAAGACCTTCTTTATCTTTTTCGCTCGCGACTCTACCGGGCTCAGCCGCCGCCGCCCGGTCGGGCGCGCGGAGTCGGCCGATACCCTCGAGACGCCGACCCTCCCATGAGAGGATTCCACTCCGGACGTCCCGAACTCGACCCATCGGTCCCACCGCCCAATTTCCGTCCTTTCCCTCGCGCGACGACGCCTAAACGCGCAGCTTTCGCGTCGATCTCCGCCAGTCGCTTGGCCACCGCCGCCTCGTCGCGTTCGTCTCGATTCAATCGTCTCGACGACACCGACGCCTCTCGAAGCGCCTCCTCGCGCAATTCGAGCGCGCGCATGCGGGCGTCTCTGTGTCTATCCTTAGAACCCGTCGGCGCGTCGTCGTCGTCCATCGCGCGCGTCGTCGTCGTCGTCGTCATCATCATTCGCGCCATCACCGCGCCCACCGCGCACGTCGCGAAAACCACCACCACCGATCGCGGAGACGCGCCTAGCGCGTCCGCAACGCGCTCGATCGCGCGCGCGACGACGCTCGTCGTCTCCACGCGCGTTTCCGCGTCCATCGCGCGTCGTCGTCGTCGTCGACGCGCGTCGCGGTATGACGACCTTTAGGCGCGTCATCTCTTCGTCGTCAATCTTTGACTCACGCGCACACCGTCGTCGTCATCGTCGTCTGAACGACGCGAAGAGCGACGTCGCGACATGCCGCGTCGTCTCTCCGCGGCGGTCCTCGTCCTCGTCCTCGCCTCTTTGGCGAGACGGCCGCGCGCGTCCGCGAGACGATTGGTGACGGTCGCGCGATTGACGATTCGGTTGGCGCGCTACTCCACCGTGTCCTGGGTCTTCAAGCTCGCGGGATTGGTCGTGTACTCGATCGTGTTATCGCCGGCGTTTTTACGCGTCGCGTGGACGTACGCGACGGACGAGGACGGCGCGCGAGGGGTGTGTTACGGCGGGTGCGGGAGAAACTTTTTAGATTTATATTTTCCGCCCGGGGCGAGCGCGGCGAGACGAGCGCGACGACGACGCGTCACCGCGGGTGCCGGGGGCGAGGGGAGACGCGACGACGACGACGATGGTGGTCGCGGTCGCGGTGAGGCGTCGATGAGCGGTGCGCGCGACGAGGATGACTCCGCCGCAGACGCAGACGACGACGAGAGACGACCGGTGGTGATTTTCGTCACCGGCGGGATGTGGATCATCGGATACAAGGCGTGGGGCGCGCTCTTGGCGCAACGTTTGGCGAGACGAGGCGTCATCGTGGCGTCTTTAGATTATAGAAATTTTCCGCAGGGGACGGTGGGGGATATGATCGCAGACGTCGGGAAGGGCGTGGGATGGGTGCTCGAGCGGTTGGACGCGCTCGGCGGCGATAAACGGCGAGTCGTCGTCGTGGGTCAATCCGCGGGCGCGCACATCGCGGCGACGTGTCTACTTAGACAGATTGAGTGGGTGGCGAGAGCGGAACGACGAGATCAGCGAGCGGTGCCGAACGCGTGGTCGCCCGCCGCCGTTTCGAGATTTATAGGCATATCCGGCGTGTACGCGCCGGACGACGCCGCGCTCATCGAGCACGTCCATCGGCAGGGTCTGTACAAGAACGTCTTTTGGTCAATCATGGAGGCTGGTTTCACCGGCGCGCGCGCCGCCGAGGCTCTCCCTCGCGCGTCGCCCGTGTCCATCACGCGCGAACGCGACGTGCGAGAAAACGTGCGCATCATTCCACCCGTCATGCTCTGTCACGGCGAGGCTGACACGTCGGCGCCTCCCGAACAATCGAGAATGTTCGCGCGCGCGTTGCGCTCCATCGGCGTCTCCGTCGACGAGCGCTACTATCCGGACAAGACGCATACCGATCCCTTCGTCACCGACCCGATTCTCGGCCGCGACGTCCTCCTCGACGACATCACCGACTCCATCTTCGGTCGAAAACTCCCATCCTTCGTCGACGAGCGTCCGCTCGTGCCGAAAGTACTCGTCGACATCGCTCGTAAATTCGTGCCGTTTTAGATGGAAAGCGCGCGGCGCGCGAAGAGAGCGTACAGAGGGACATGTCATTCTCTTCCTTCCTCCTATGTGTAAACAGTCAGACGGTGTGCTTTTCACTTTTTCTCCAAACTTGAGCTGCGCGCGCGAGACGACGGCGCGACACTCGACGGCGCGATGGGCGCGCGCGCGCGCGGATCGAGATCGCGCGGCGACGACGACGGCGATGACGCACGCGCGGTCGGTCGTGACGTCGATGACGACGACGTCGACGCGGACGCGTTCCCGCGAGGCGGCGACGAGGATGCGTTTCCTCGCGGCGGCGGCGGCGGCGGAGCGAGCGATGATGAGAACGACGACCGCGCGCGACGCACGCGACGACGAGGGGGGTCGGGAGGCGGTGATGACGACGATGATGACGGCGATGATCCGTTCGCGGCGATCGCGCGCGCGGCCAAGGGGGCGAGCACGCGCGCATCGGTCGGAGGGGCCAAGTTTGTCGAGACGCTGAAGTACAAGTCGCTGCGACCCGGGGCAAAGATTTTGGGCGTCGTTTCCGAGGTGACGCCGCGAGGATTAGTGATGAGTCTTCCGGATGGTTTGCGCGGCACGGTGGCGCGCGATGAGGTGAGCGATGCGTTCGGAAGGCGAAAATCGAGCGGCGGCAGCGAGGCGGCGTCCGACTCCGAGTCCGAGTCTTCGGACGACGCCGAGCATAGCGACGACGAGGATGAGGATGAGGACGATTCCGTTAGCATAGAGTCGCTCTACGCGCCCGGCGACGTGCTCAGATGCGCGGTGTTGAGCCTGGAGAAGGGGAAGACGGGTGGTAAGCGCATCGAATTGTCTCTCCGCTTGGAGCGCGTGTGCGCGGGCATTCGCGCGGATAGTCTCACCGAGGGATCGGTCGCGCCCGCGGTCGTGCAGAGCGTCGAAGATCACGGATACATCCTGAGCTTTGGCATAGAGGGCACGAGCGGATTCTTGCCGAAGAAGAACGTCGCGAGCGACGTCAATGTGCGCAAAGGGAAAATTCTTGACGTCGTCATCGCGTCGGCGCCCAAAGGTAACAAGGGATACTTCACCGTCACGAGCGACCAGAAACGAATCTCGAGCACGGTGGCGCACGAAACCTCGGCGATGAACGTGTCGACGCTGCTTCCGGGCATGCTCGTGAATTCAAGAGTGAAGCAAATCCTATCCGACGGGTTGTCGGTTTCCTTTATGACGTACTTTTCCGGTACGGTGGATTGCTTTCACGTCAACGCCCCGACAGGCGTGTCCCCGGCGTTTAAAGTCGGTCAACGCATGCGCGCACGAATCATTTTTGTCGATTCCGCGGCGAAGCGCATCTGCTTGACGCTTTTACCTCATCTTCTCGAACACTCTGCCGTTGAGCTGCCCAAGCTCGGAAAGACGTTTCAGACGGCTAAAATCGAAAGAGTGGACGCGGGACAAGGCGTATCGCTCAACATCCCGGACGGCGATCGCGACGTCGTGGGTTACGCGCACGTCTCGCAGCTGTCGGATGAGCGCGTGGACAAGGTTGAGAAGAAATTCAAGGTTGGGAGAACCGTCAACGTGCGCGTCATCGGTCATCGTCTGTTGGACGGAGTAGTGAGCGTGAGTCTCAAATCCTCCGTCATGGCGCAACCCTTCTTTTCTCTCGATGAACTCATTCCGGGCATGCTCGTCAACGGTGAAGTGGTCGCCGTCGAGCACTACGGCGCCATCGTCAAGCTCGCCGAGGGTATCAAGGCGCTCTGTCCTCCCTTGCACGTCTCGGACATCGTCGGTCGAACGACGTCGTCCAAGGTGGTTCCCGGGGCGAAATTAAAGTTTAGAGTGCTCAACGTCGACAGAAATAGCCGTCGCGCGACGGTGTCTCACAAGAGAACGCTCATCAAGTCTGACCTCGCCGTCATCGCCACCGTCGAAGACGCCATTCCGGGATCGGTGACGCACGGCGTCGTGACGGGCGTCAACGAATACGGCGTCTTTGTCTCCTTGTACGGAGATTTAAAAGGATTGGCCGGGACGAGCGATTTAGGTTTACTCAGAGATCAAAAACCGACGGACGCGTTCGGCGTCGGCCAGGTTGTGCGCGTCACCGTGGTGTCCGTGGACGGAACCGGTCGTTTACGACTGTCGCTCGCGTCCGACGCCGTCGACGGTGCCAGCGCGTCGGTGGCCGTCACGGCGTCGGCTTTGGACGTGATTCCGGGAACCATCGTGGAAAAAGCGGTCGTCATGCACGTTGTCGCGAACTCGGGCAACGTCGAGGTGGTGTTTAAGACTGAAAAGGGCAACGCGCCCGGAGTCGTGTCTCTCGCGCACTTGTCGGATCATCCGTTGACGGCGCAAGGCTTGAGCGCCGTGCTCAATCCAGGGGACGAGATCGGTCCGCTCGTGGTTCTCGAGAGTAAACCGACTCGAGCCGTCATGTCGCGTAAAATCTCTCTCGTCGAAAGCGCGCGACAGTCAAAGATTCCTTCGACTGCGGAATCGGCGACACCGGGATCCGTCTTCCCGGGATACGTGGCGTCGGCCAACTCGGCCGGCGTCTTTGTTCGATTTTTGGATAGGCTCACCGGTCTAGCGCCGCCTTCGCAGCTGACGGATGGCGCCGCCGTCGACATACACGACGCGTACCCGGTCGGCAAGACGGTGAACGCGTTGGTGCTCTCCGTGGACACGTCGTCTCCGACGCCTCGATTGTCGCTCTCCCTCAAATTGTCGGCGACGTCATCTCCGCTGAGCGACGCACCGTTGATTCGTTCGTTTTTCAACGATTTGGACTTCTTAGACGAGCGAGACGTGGACACCGAAGGCGTGGGCATCTCCCCGGAGACTGCTGGAAAGCTCAAACCCGGTTCTTGGTTGGACGTGTCCGTTAACGAGACGAAGGACTACGGAGTGCTCGTGGACATTCCGTTTGACTCGAATGTCGTCGGTCTCGTCACGCCTCATCAGCTCCCCGACGACGCGAACGTTGAATCCGGCGCTGAGGTGAGTGGATACGTCTTAGACGTGAGCAGAAGAGAGGGCGTCGTAGACATCGGCATGCGTTCGGGCTTGGACGCCTTCAAGCGAAACAAGACGTCATCAACGAAGAGTCTGAAAAAGCTCAAGGTTGGCGATCGCGTCGACGCGGACGTCGAACTCATCAAGGCTGAATACGTCGCCTTGTCCCTTCCGAACCATCACGGTCTGATTGGTTTCGCGCCCGTGAACCACTTTAATCTCGCCTACGAGGATCCATCCGAGCGTTTCCAGCCGACGCAGCGCGTCAAGGCTGTCGTCGCGCAACTTCCCGCCGGGGACGGCGGACGGCTTTTGTTGACGGTGCCCGTGACGACGTCCACCAAATCTGGCGGACGAATAGCGGCCGGCACGGTGGTGAACGGCGTCGTGTCAGAGGTACAACCTCTTCAAGCGTTGGTCGCGCTTCCGAACAACGCTCGCGGTCGTCTTTACATTAGCGAGTTTAGTCCCGACGAAGACGCCCCGCTCGAATCCCTATCCGTGGGTTCAAAGGTTGAAGCCACCGTGCTCGGTCTCGCGGGTGATCGTGGAGGATTATTAGACTTGTCCATGCGTCGACGAGAGGCGTTCAGTCTGGATCACGTGTCCATCGGGGACGAAATCGACGCGTACGTCGTCGCCGTCGCGCACGACGGATTAAAAGTCACCGTCGCCCCGGGCGTCACGGCGTTCATCCCGACGATTGAGACGTCGAGCAAAGTAGCGGAACTCGAGCGAGCGCTCAACTCTCGGTTTTCCGTCGGCGCTCGCGTGCGCGCGACGGTCGTCGGCGTCAAGGCGAGCAAAAAGCGCATCGATTTAAGTCTTCGCACGGATGCCGCCGGTTCGTCTCGCGTGTGCGTCGGCGCCAAGGTGCAGGGCATCGTCACTCGAGTCGCTAAAAACGTCGGTTTGATGGTGCAGCTCGGATCTCACTCTGCCGGTCGCGTGCACTTGACGGACATGGCGGATGAATTGAAAGACGATCCGTGCTCGTCGTACGACGTCGGTCAAGCGATTCAAGTGCGTGTGTTGCACGTGTCATCGAATGGAGAGGTTGACTTATCTCTTCGCGAGTCCCGACTCGCAAACAAGCGCAAAAAAACGATGGATGCCGAGATTGAAGACATATCGACGCTCGTTCCGGGCGAACGCGTCAAGGGGTACGTCAAGTCCACGTCGAACAAGGGATGTTTCATCTCCCTTTCGCGTCGCGTCGATGCCATGTGCAAACTCTCAAATCTTGCGGATGGGTTCGTCGCCGACCCGGCTAAGGAATTTCCACCCGGAAAGTTGGTCGAAGGTCGCATCGTGAGCGCAGATGCCGCAAAGGGACGAGTTGAAATTTCATTCCGTGAAAACGACGCCGCGCAGGGTAACGCGGACGTTTCCGGAGTGAGCGAGGGAGACGTTTTGATGGGCACCGTTCGCCGGGTTCAACCTTACGGCGTCTTCATCGGACTTGACGGAACGAAACTTTCGGGTCTCTGTCACATCTCGATGTTCGCGGATGCGCGCATCTCCGGCGACTTGGCCGCGCACGTGCAACCGGGAGAGAGAGTTCGCACCAAGGTGCTCAAGGTGGACGCGTCGACGAACAAAATATCTCTCGGCGTCAAAGCCTCTCTTTTCGACGACGACGACGACGACGACGACGACGACGACAACGAGGATGACGCCATGGATGTGGCGAAGGAGATGGATCCTCTCATGGCGAATGACGACGACGAGGACGACGAGGAAAGCGATGATGATGAGGATTCGGACGACGATGACGATGACGCTGAAGACGACGAGGACGACGACGGCGGCGAGGAAAACAGCGAAGATAGTGGAGAAGAATCAGAATCGTCTGAGGACATGGATGCTGACGACGACGACGACGACGACGCCGACGATGACGACGACAAGGACGAGGACGACGACGACGACGACGACGACGACGATGATGACGATGACGAGAAAAATGACGATGGACACGATGACGATTCTTCTGATTCCGAAGGAGAAGACTCCGAGGAAGAACCGATTGGAAAAGAGTTGGATTTCGATTGGGACGCTGAAAAACAAAGTGCCGACGCGAAAAACGCGCAAGACGACGCGGATGCGAGGGAGGACGGAATGACGCTGTCAAAACGAGAAAAGAAACGTCTCAAGGAGGCACGAGAGCTCGAAATTCTTCGCAAGGAGCAGGCGCTCAAGGATGAGAATCAGGCGCCCGAGTCTGCCATGGAGTTTGAAAAACTTCTCGTCGCGTCGCCGCGATCATCGTACCTTTGGGTCAAATACATGGCGTTTCACGTGAGTTGCGGCGCGTTCGATGATGCGAGACAAGTCGCCGACAGAGCGATCGGTGCCATCCCGGCGACTGAGGAGGATGAGCGCATGAACATCTGGACTGCATATCTCAATCTCGAGAATAAGCATGGCAAGCCGACACCCGAAGAAGCGGTGAAAAAGCTCTTTTCGCGTGCGGTGCAAATTGCCGACGCCAAGCACATGCACCTCACCCTCATCGCGATGTACGAGAGAAACGACCAGCACAAACAACTCGACGAGATTTTGAAGAAGGCGGTGAAGAAATTCTCTTATTCTTGCAAGGTGTGGTTGGCATACATTCGCATCGCCGTGTTGAAGGGTGACTCTGAATTGACACGTAAGCTTTTGGACAGAGCGACGCAATCCCTCCCGAAGCATAAGCACATCAAAGTGATGGTGCAAACCGCGCTGATTGAAATGAAAGAGGGCGGAAGCGCAGGCGCGGAGCGCGCGAGGACGATGTTTGAGAGCATACTCCGCAATTACCCGCGGCGAACCGACATCTGGTCTGTATACATCGATCAAGAAATCAAACAAGGCGATACGCAACGCATTCGTGCGCTGTTCGAGAGAGCGACGCATCTCGATCTCAACGCAAAGAGCATGAAGTTCCTCTTCAAACGCTTTTTGGATTTCGAGCGATCCGAAGGAGACGATGAACGCATTAAACACGTCAAGCAACGCGCGATGGAGTACGTGTCCAACAAATTCGGCTCGAACGACTAGACATCTATAGAATTTTAAAAAATATACAGCACCTACGTACGCTCACCATCGGGCTATTCGAGTTGCTTAGTCCAATCCACCGGATCGTACAGTTTCAAGAAGGCGTCCATTTCTTCGCGTAACAAAGCAGGCGCCAGGGCTCGTTGTCTCGCGTCGGTCAAGTGTTCGGGCAAGTCCAACAAACCAATCAGAATATTTCGACCAAAGTTGGACTTCCACTTCGTCTCGTCGTCGATGACGTGCACGAATCCACCTCTCATGTTGAACTCGACGTGAAAGTACGGAAATTTTTCGGGAATGGTGCCTCTTAAACCCTTCGGTGGTGCGGTCGAGAGACACTTTTTCGCGTCGTGCGTGCTCCATTCGCTCTCCGCCTCATCGATCGCCTTTTTGAAATACATGGGCGCGTTGACGGCGATTTCTTGAGGGATGGGGATGCATTCGACGATTCCGTGGCGACCGCCGTGACCGAATTTCATCGCCGTCTCGATGAAACAACAGTCCTTGCCCTGCTGCGCGAACATGCGCACGAGACACTTTTTGAAGTTGCGCATCTCTTCCCACACGTCCTCGTCAACCTGTCGGGAAGACTGCGTGTGCGCGATGGGCGCGATGATGCAGTGGCCGGGGACAAGACGTCCAGTCGGCGGGAGCATGAGGTACGCGCTGTTTCCGTACGCCACGTGTAAATGCTTCGGCTTGTCCGGAGCGTCCATGCAGTACGGGCATTTGTTCTGCTGCGCTTGCATGCGCTTGAAATCGCGAACGGCTTTTTCTTTCGCGCGCGCCTGCTGCTTCGCGCCGGACATTTTCTTTTCGCGATTTTCGTACATTTCCAAGCCGCCGTCGTGATCGTACTCGTCGTCGACGTCGAGTTCCTTACCGCGATAGCGCTTGTGCCGAGCGATGTTATCAGCCAAGTTGCCGTCGTAATCTTCGGTTCCAGAATACTTTTGTTCAGCGACGAGATCCTGTAAAGACTTGCCGTTATCATCGGCGTAGTAACGCGAGCGTTCACCGTTGTCGAATCGCTGCGTCGTCTTCGGCGCTTTACGAACGTCGCCGTGCGCCGCGTTGACTCCACCCTTGACTGTGGTGTTTCGTCCAAACGCGCCAGGCGCGGCTCTGCCGTCCGCCGTCACCATGGGGAGCGCCTCCGTCGGTCCTGCCGCCGTCGCGGGTGCCTTGTTACCACCAAAAAGTCGAGCCTTCAGCGCCGCGGCCGCCGACATGTTCGTCGAACCGCCGGCGGCGAGATTCCTTCCCTCTGGAACGGCTCTCGACGTCGGCGGCGCGTCGCGTTCTCGAGCGACGTCCGACGGCTGCGCCGACGTCAGAGAGACGTCCTCGACCGGCTCGGCTCGCGCCTCGAACTGGGACATGAACGAACCATCCGACGCGAACTTGTTCGCACCCATCATCAACGCGCCGTCGATGAGTTTCTTATCCTCGTCGTCGAGACGCTCGCGCCGTCGTCGACCGAAACCGTCGTCTGGCTTCTGCATGCGAGAATCCGCACCACCACCCCCGCCGTGTCTCCCCCCTCGACGGGCGCGTAAATGCGCCTTAGAATGCGCCGCGCCGTCACCGATTCCAGCCACCAACTCGCCGACGGATCCCCAGTGTTCGCTCACGACTTCGTCGACGCGTCGACCCTCCGCGACGGCTCTCTCTTGCGCGCGTCGAAGCGCCTTTAATCGCCAACTCGCGCCACCGTCGCCGACGACGTGCGCAGAGGTCGACGCCACCGCGTTCGTCGCACCGCCGCCGTCACCACCGCGCATCTCCGGATTCAATTCTCTCGACGCGACGATTTTCGCGACGCGCGCCTCGTCCTCCCGTCTCTTTCGCTCCGCGGCGGCGCCTCGACCGTCTTCTCGTCTGTCCGTCGACTTGGACGCGAGCGCGGCGGAGAAAAAGTCCGCGTGCTGCGCCGAGGGTTCGTCTTCTGTATCTTCTCGTTCGATCGCCGCCGCGGTCGTCGTCGTCGTCGTCGTCGTCGCGGGCGCATCTTTTCCCTCATCTTCGGATTCTTCGGATTCGCCCCGGTCGTCGTCCTCGTCGTCGCGTCGCCTCGACTCGCTCGACTTTTTCCGCCTCTTCTTC